>Ga0129317_1001389_pt1 | contig 18147 bp, 12 predicted proteins | sample Cm1ome_FD_94430 | JGI IMG/M metagenome (GOLD analysis project Ga0129317, IMG submission 94430) | Eastern black-and-white colobus group fecal microbial communities from Wisconsin, USA - Cm1105 metagenome | ecosystem: Host-associated > Mammals > Digestive system > Large intestine > Fecal | place... | reverse complement strand
TCATATCATGAAAGGATTTTTTTTACTATTAACAGGGTTCCCCACAAAGGTTTGGAGTATAAAAAAAGAGAACCCCACGGAATTGTGTACCGAAGGGTTGACCCCACACTAAATTAAATTTCTTTTATATTAAAAGAAGTTTTGAATTACTCCTATTTTTTTGACAAACTCTTTCTATATAATCTAATGATGGGAAGAAGAAAAGCAATTCAAGATATAAATTTTCATTTGAGTTCTTGAAAACACTTTATTCCTTGAGGAAAGGAATATTTTATTATAAAATGAATAAGAATATTGATTTTAACTGATTTTAATTTTTTCAATAAATATAGTATTAAATATGGATTCTAATGAATTAAGATTAGAAAGAAAATCTAACAGATAGATAAAATTATTTTTTTAGTAAAGATGAAAATAAGTCTATGTCTGATAATTTAAAATATCTTCCATTGAAAAATTAAATCATTTAATTTTAAAAGTCATTTCATAGAATTGTGTATTTTAAATTAAAAGTTTTCATTGTCACCTTTAAATAGAATGGAGTGTTATTATGTATTTTATAAAAAAAGACTTAAATGAATTTGAAGATAGGCAATTGTATCTTGGAGCCTTTATTAGAGTTGAAAGAGAAAATGAAAATATGACACTAGGGTTTATGGCAGATATAGTAGGAATAACTAAGAGTTTCTTAAGTGATATTGAACATGGGAAGAAAATGCCTTCAGAATATACATTGAATAGAATAATGGATGTTCTAGGAGTATCATTTAATAGTGATTATTCATTTAGATTTCAAATTATTGAACAATTGGAGAATATGTACTTATTATATACTGAATTAAATAAAGAGAAAATGAATACAATTATTCAAGATATCAATTTAAATTATGATAATTATTATAATTCATACGCATTTATTACATGTGATATCTTAAGATTAGTATTTTATTTGACAATTGAAGATGACATAGAAATATCAAAAAAATTAATAAATAAAATTGATTCTTTTGTACATCTATTGTCAAAAGAAGAACTGACTATATATTATGATATGAAGGGATTGTATTATTATAAAAATAATGATTTAGAAAATGCTCAAGACCTTTTTACAAAAGGTCTTGAACAAGCATCAGCACCATGCACAATTGGAATGATTTGTTATCATTTGGCACTTTTAAATCAAAGAAAAAACAATCAGATTGATTCATTAATATACTGTGAACGAGCAATTCAACAGTTTAGTAGAAATTTTAATATTTTTAGATTGTTATACTTGGAATTATATAAAGGAACATGTTATTCACGAGAACGTATATATGATAAAGCAATAGCTATTTATCAAAAAGTTATAGATAATTCAATAAAAAATAATTATGAGAGAATTACTAATGTTGCTTATAATAATATTGCGTGGACATATCTAAAATCTAAAGATTACAATGAAGTAATTAAATATACTGAAATGTCTTTTGAATTGAATCCGAATCCATCATTTGTTGAACTGTATACTTATATACCTTATTCATATTATAAATTAGGAAATTATCAATTGAGTTTAAATGCTATTTCAATTTATAAAAGAAAATTAAAAAATAGTATTCATTTATATTTTTTAGATGCTATTGAAGCCAAAATCAAAAAAGATGATAAATTGTTTCTTGAATGTATTAAAAAGTATATTACTATTTTATTTTCTGGAGAAAAAGATATTGATATGTTGTATTTTGTTTATGAGGAACTTATTGAATTTTATAAAAAGGAAAATAATTTTTATGAGTTATCAAAGATATATGCTGAATTAATAAAATTATATGAAAATACTTAAAATTATAGAGTATTTAGTTAGTATCAATTCTTATATCGCTAATACAATTCATAGAAGAAATCAAAAAACAATATAGTGATTTTATTGTGTAATAAAGAGAAGAAACAATATTAGTTAGCTGACTATGAACACTTTAATATTTACAAAATATTGTATATAATAGAATTAGTTAGAAAACTTGATCAAAATTTAATCTAACAAAATGATAATATTATATTTAATTGGTGGATTATAATTTTAACTACATCTAAATTTAATAATTCTAAAATATAATAGTATTACAGTTTATTGTTTTAAAAGTATAGAATAATTATTTTATGCATCAAAATTGATTTATAAAATTTGAATGAAAGAAGGGAAAGTTATGAAGAAAATTTTTATTAGTCTTTTTGTTTTTGCAATGTGTTTTGGTACTTTTAAATCAGTTAGGGCTTTAGAAACACGAGGAATGGTTTTAGATCCAAAAAGAATTACTGATTCGGCTTATGCAACATATGGTTCAACGAAACTATTTAAGCTTAATCATTCAGCGTATTTTATTCCAAATAGTTTAGGAACAAATTGCTCTGTTCAAAATCATACTGTATCTGTAAGTAACATCAACAGTGTTGTTTCAGGAACGATTTTTAAATCTAAAACTACATCATCTAATGGGTTTAAAGCTAATGGTAAAGCATATACTTATCATCAAGGAGCATATCGTTACGCATATACGGAATTAGTTTATTAATTTTGTTTGCCTAGCTTTTCATTTAGAAAAGCTAGGTATATTATTATATGGAGGATATATTTGTGTTGAGTATAAAGAAATTTAATTTAATCTATAAAAATAAAATATTTGAAAATGCGAATGTAAATTTTTATAATTCATGTATTCATGCCATTATTGGTGACAGTGGTTCTGGAAAAACCTCTTTTTTTAGAAATATAACAGATGGAGATAGTCAAAATTTAATCATTGAGTTTGATAACAATCTAATTACAGACAAAAACGAGTTTATCAGAAATCATGTTGCATATGTAACTCAGACAGGTGATTATTTTCCTAATATGACTATTGAACAACATTTTAAATTTTATGCTCAAATGTTTGATAAAGAAATTACTGATTCTGAAATTATCAATTATTTAGATCGAGTGAATTTAAATGGAATTAATATAAAAAAGCACCCTTATGTGTTATCGTTAGGTGAAAGAAAAAGATTCTTAATTGCATTAGCTCTTTATTGTGATAAAGATATAATTATATTAGATGAACCAACAGCATCTCTAGATGAAACAAATATTGATAAATTGATGGAAGTTTTATCTTTATTAAAAGATAAAATGGTTATTATAAGTACCCATGATCACAAAATTCTTGAAATTTGTTCTGTGATATATAAAATAAGTGATTTAAAATTTAAATGTATAAAGAATGAGCATATTGAAAAGAATCAAAATAAAAAGCAACACAATTACTTATTTCATCCTTTTTTATATTTAAAGTTTAAAAATTATTTATTAAAGATATTGTTCATGATTATGATTATAACTGGAATATTTATTGTCTATCAAACTTCAGTAGGAATTGAAGCTATATTAAATGGTTTAGAGATTAATCCTATTGTTACAAGTACTCCTTCAAAAACAAAAATATTCATTAGAAATAGAAAAGGACCTGCTGATATAGTATATGTACCAGGTGTACATCTAGAGCAAGCACAGCCTTTTACTCAAGAACAATTGAATGAAATTAGTTCTATAAAAGGAGTTAAAGCACTTTATACTACTGATATGATCAGTACATATAATGGGAATGAAAATAATGAAGTGATTATAAAACATTCGGATAATACTGAAACACAATATTCAAAAGATGATAATATTATAATTTCAATTTGTCCATATTTTTCAGAAGATAATTTGGATAATAAAATATATGCAAATTTTATTTTTAAAGATTTGGGTTTAAATAATGGAGATATATTAACTTCTTCATTTTATATTCCGGTAAAACAATATAATCTTGATGATGAAAATAGTAATGATTATCGAATGATTGCTTATACGTGTAAAGAAATTTCGTATAAAATTGATAATATATTACCTGAAGATAAATCAACATCCAATCCGTTAAGTGACTTCATTATATATGTCCCTTTTGAACAATTTAAATTACATTTTGAAGAAGTAAGAGATAGTGATAATTTAATTGAATCTAATTATTTATCATTTATTCAAAGTAAATATCCTTCCCAAGAGTATACATTCAATGAGTGTGTAGTATATGTTGACGAATCATTTGTAGAAGATATTTATTATCAAATAATGAATATTGATGAACAATTTGATGTTTCAAACATCTATATGAATTATTTAGAGATTGATCAGATGATAAAAACTCAGAATAAGAGTGAGTTTCTTTCGTTATCAATTATTTTCTTGATAGGTGTATCAGCTTTTAGTGCTATGTACATTTTTTATATAAATTATAGAAAAAAAGAATTTTTATTATTAAAATGCAATGGAATTGAAATAAGTGAAATTCAGAAAACTTTATTTTATGAACAAATATTATTATTTAGTATTTTGGGATGTATATCATTTCTTTTTATGTTCATGAATATATCTCGATTAACTACTTCTCTAGTTGTTTTAGCTTGTGTATTTGTACTTGCCATAATTTGTCATCTAATAAAAAAATTTTACTTCAAAACTATGATTTCTAAAATGTAAGAAAAAAGAGAGATAAAATATGATTGATATAAAGAATATTTATTTAAAATTTAATAAAGTTTTGATACAAAATAGTGAAATACAGATACCTGATAATAAAATCACTATTTTATCAGGAGTAAGTGGAACAGGTAAGAGTACATTTGTTTATGATTTATTATTATTAAGCAATAATACTAACATGACATATACTATAAACGGAAAAGATGTTTATCAATATAATAAAGAAGAATTACAAAAATATTATTTTTCGTTTGTCCCACAGACGATATTATTATTTCCCTTTTTATCATTAATGGATAATATAAAAATGTTTTCATTAATGACTCATGATACATTCGATGAACAAAAAGCAAAAAAATATTTAACGGATTTTCAATTATTTCATGATGCTAATACTCAGGTTTCAACTTTATCTGGCGGTGAGAAACAACGATTAATGATAGTTTGTGCGTTAATGAAAGATACAGAATATATTTTTATGGATGAACCTACAGCATATCTAGATGAAAATAATGTGAATATATTTTTGAAAATACTAAAAAAACTTAAGAATGATTATGGCAAAACAATTTTTGTTGTATCACATGATGAACGAATATCGAGAATTAGTGATTGTCACTATGAAGTTATAAATAAAAAGATTGTCTGTAAAAAAAAGATAGATAGTGTTATAAATTTAAGTTCTAAAAAATTAAGTAATGCATTTCGGATGGATAATTTTATTAAGGAAAAAATAAAAAATGAAAAAGTTAAATATTTACTCATAAACTTTCTGTTAACAGTAGCATTTACATTATGTACGCTTTTTATATCATATAATGCTTATTATAAAAGTTATATTCAAAATCAATTGAATAATATGATTTCAAATCAGCTTGTAGTTGATATTAGTGATAATGTCAATGGAAAAATTCTTAATGATATTGCCAGAATGGAGAATGTTGATAATATAAAAAAATTACATCCAATTATAAGTGATAATTTTTACCAAATTATTCCATACTTCTCAACTCATGATTTTAAAGCTTCCTTAATAAACAATAAGGCAGTAGAGGATATTTATATTAATTTTGATAATTATCGACAAAACAAGAATAATAATATTTGTGTAACTATTAATGATAAGAAATATACTCTAATACCAAAATATGTTTTAGATCAAAAATATCAAGGATACAAATATGATGATAAAATTATTAAATGTATATATGTTCCATACAAATTATATGAAACTTTTATTGATGAATTATCCTTAAAGAATAATACTACATCATCATTGATTATAGAAATAAGTGATAAGAATGTATATATTGATACATTAAAAAGCTTAATAAAATCATACCCAAGTATAAGAGTACTAGATAAAGGAAATATAATTAATATGATTGAAATACAAGATACAGTTCAAAAATTATCAACCACTCTAGTCAAAGTTATTTATATCATTATTTTACTTACGTTTGTTGTTATAAAGCTTATAGATTATTATCAATTTAGGTTATCAGAAACACTTTTAAATATAAATGGAATAACGCATAGAAATTTTTTAAAGTTCTTATTTAAAATGGAATTAAAGTTTATTATTGTAGCAGCATCGACTGCATTTCTAATAATGTGTTTCATAGGTACATTATTGAATACTCAAATAATTTCATTTATGTTAATAACTTTAAAATCTATGTTACTAATGTCAGTGTCTTTACTGATAATTTTTATCATGCTTTATGAATTGATTTATAGAAAGTATTCATCTGTTAAAGTGATAAAATCAGTATAGAAATTAAATAATTGTTTAATTATATTATTCAATATATTTTTATCCATAACTATCAATAAGGCACAAAATATATTGATAAATAGTGATGAAACTTTGTATATTTCAAAATACTTTATCAGAAAAAAGTATAAACTAATGAAAATGTTATAAAATTTAAAATGCTGGTTAAAGAAATATAATTTAAAAAATTACTTCCGATGGTTTTGCTGTATATGGTAAAGCATATACAACTAAAGGTAAATACTGTGAAGCAAGAACAATATTAAATTATTAAAGGTAGTGGGGTGAACTGATGTTAGAAATAAAAGATATTAATATCACTTTTAAAAAGAATATATATCAAAATGCAAATATAGTATTTAACAATTCATCTATACACGCAATTACTGGTAAAAGTGGTAGTGGGAAAACCACATTTTTTAAATATCTAATTGGTGGTAGATGATTCTACAGCATATTTAAAATAAATAATGTGAATATATTTTTGAAAATACTAAAAAAACTTAAGAATGATTATGGCAAAACAATTTTTATTGTGTCACATGATGAACGAATATCGAGAATTAGTGATTGTTACTATAAAAGTTATATTTAAAATCAAATGTTAAGGTTTAAGTATCCTTTTTGTTATAGTTAGATTTATTTTAAAATAGTATGCGATAGCTATGTGAAAGTATTAAATTGATATGAAATAAGTAAGGAATATGATATAATGTCAAGTATATTAAAGAATTTTAACTACTTAATGAAAATGGTGTTATTTTTTTACAACTGATATTTTTTTAAGATGCTAACAACATAGTGCGAATTAGTAGATATTTAAAGGAAAATAGAAAGTGTTCTCCAAATCAAAAAGCCGCATAAAGTGAGATTTTAAGGGAAATCAAGAGTAACTGTATAATTGTGCCTAATTTTTTCCTAAGGCATGTTTTGAATGGGCTTGACGCCTATCAATAGCACTAATAATTTTTTTAAAGTTAAAAGAATAGAATAATATAAAAAGATTTTTATGTTTTTAGGTTAATTAAAGAAATAAATTATATATAGTGATTAATATGCTTGTTGTTTTTCTTTGCATGATGTTAGAGGTGATTAACTTGAAAAAATATTTAAAGAAAAATATTGTATATTTTATAATTTGTATATTTCTATTTTCTATGGCAGGAGTAATGTCGATATTTTTAGCTTATATTGTTCAACTAATGATAGATACATCTACAATGCAAAATATGAAAATGTTTATGAGAACAGCTGTTTTAGCGGTTTCTTTTATAATATTTAATTTTATTATTTATATTTTAAGGGGTTATTTTAGGTCGAAATACTTAAAAAATATAATGGTTCAAATGAATCATGATTTATTTGAAAATATTATAACTAAGGATATAAGAAACTTTAATGAGCACAATTCTTCTGTATATGTTAGTGTTTTTAATAATGATTTAAAGTTATTAGAAAAGAATTATTTTGATAATATGTTAACAATAATTTCTGATTTATCACAATTTGTTTTATGTTTAGTTGCTATATTCTCACTTCAATTTTCTTTAGCAATTATTATTGTGTTTATCAATATTGTCGCAATTTTTATACCCTTTCTTTATGGGAATACATTATCAAAAAAGCAAATTATATCAACAAATAGATTTTCTGATTTAAATGTAAAGATTAAAGATTTTTTTAATTCATTTGAAATCATTAAATGTTTTCATGTTCAGGATAAAATAATCAGTGAATTTGATGAATTAGAAACAAATTATGAATTAAGTATGCAGAACTTCAGAATATTTGAAGGAGTTATTTCAGGTTTTTCAACATTATCATCAATTGGAGTTAGTGTAATAACAACGCTTATTTCGCTCTATTTTGTTATTGAAAACAAAATTACTATAGGTGAAATGATGGCAATTACGCAATTGGTTAATAATGTAGCTAACCCACTTGGAAGATTATCAAACGAAATTCCATTATTACGTAGTACAAAAAAGATTGAAGAAAAGATCAATAATATGATAATGCAAAAGAATATAGATAGTGGTACACTAAAACTTGATAAATTAAATATGATATCACTTAAAAATGTATCTTTTAGTTATAATAATGAAGTAAATGTTTTACATAATATTAATTTTAATTTTGAAAAAGGAAAGAAATATGCAATTGTAGGTAATAGTGGCTGTGGAAAAACAACATTAATAAAATTAATTTTAAAATATTTTGATAATTATAACGGACAAATCTTATTAGATGGTGTTGATATTCAAAAGATAAATACAAATGAAATTTATAATAATATATCAATAGTACATCAGAACGCACCAATTTTAAATGATACACTTAGAAATAATATCTTATATTTTGCATCAGATCATAATAATATGATACAAGATATAATTTTAAAAGCAGATTTGCAAAAACTGATTGATAAATTACCTAAGGGATTAGATACATTGATTAATGAAAATGGTAATAATATCTCTGGTGGAGAAAAACAAAGGATTGGTATTGCAAGAGCTTTATTAAGAAATACATCGTTTATTATTTATGATGAACCAACATCAAATTTAGATAATATTACATCACAGGAAATAAATGAAATTCTTATTAATAATGATAAGTGCTGTATAATGATAACTCATAATCTAAATAAAAAAATACTAGAAAAATTTGATTTTATTCTAGTATTAGAAAATGGAACATTAAAAGAATATGGTCATTTTGATCAATTAATAAATATTAAGAAGTCTTTTTATAACCTTTATAATAGTCATAATGAAAATCTAAAGAATAGTTCTAAGTGAAAATATTGAATCTTATAATGATTAGGAGAAGTTTTTTGTGATTATACCAATATTAAAAAATTATTATTTATATTGTAATATAGCTAAGAGAATAAATTATGAATCTTTATTTATTCTTTTTTCGTTTTTTTTAGCTTCAAGCCATAACATATGTAAAACTTCAATTAACATTTTTCGCATAGATCCATCTAATAAAGTTAATTCTTTAATACCTACTAAAATATGTTTATATGACATATGAGATAAATCTGTAAATGTATATAATTCTAAGGAATCAAATAAACCAAACATTGTTTTTACAAAATCTTTCTTTTGTTTATAAGATAAATCTTTTAAAAATAAAATGACTTTAATCGCAAATTGAACACTTTCATAAGATAATTCATCTTCAACAAAACCATTAGGTGAGACATTCCAGCTAAATGCATTATGTTGTAACATACCCGTATAAAAACTGTTCACAACATGATATTCTTCATCATGATTTAAGACAATGCCAAAGAATGAATAGTGAGGAATATAGCTTATAATACGATGTAACATTTTCTTGTATTCTGCTGATAAAGTAATAGTATCTTGAAAACCAGGTCCATCAAAGTTATAAATTTTTTGTATACGTTCTTGAATATGATCATCACAAAAACAACTCGCATACATGGCAAGATTACCACCTTTAGAGTGTCCTCCTATAAGAATAGGAAAACCATTCTTTTTATATTGGAAATATTTAAATAAACGTTCTTTCATTGTTCCAAGATTTTTGTTTTTTAAAGTTTTTAAAAAAGAATCTGTGTATTGATATTGACTCACATGTTTTAAATATTGAACTGAAGATAATTGTGAAGGTACAACACTTTCACATAACATTAAAAAATCTTCATGCCAACCAATCAGTGAATCATCAGTTCCACGATAACTTACAAATAGTGTTTGATTTTCTAATAAAAAAGTTATTGCCGAAAATTGTTTGACTAAATCTTTATCTAAATCATTGATATAATTAATAATTTGAATATTTTGATAACGACGTGCTTTTGATACTGCTTCAAATAAATAATGACTTTCATTATAAATAGGTGTTAAATCTTTTTCTTCTAAAGAATCATTTCTTTGTTTATATAGTTGATAAAGTTCTTTTAAAGTCATTGATTTATAAATAACGATATCATCTAAATTAACATAAGCCAATTCACTGATAATTAAATAATCGACATCATTATATTTTTCATCTAAAAAAGTTATATTTCCACGCCAATAGACGTAATCCATAATTGAGTTTTTCATAGTCTTTCTCCTTGTTAGTTATCTTATATCAAATCTTACTATAAATCAATGTCGGAATATGACGATGACTTAAACTGTACATTTAAATTTAGAAAAGTTAAAATATTATCGTTGATGCAAAATAATATCTTTATCAGCCGCATCAATTCTAAGGCCTTTTGGCCTTTTTGTTTATTTGAAAATAATGTTAAAATATGGTATGGTTTATTAAGGTGATAAAGGATGAAAACAAAATTAGAAATAACATTAAATATTATTGTGTATGCTTTGCAAGTATTACTTTCTTTTATTATGTTATATATGTTTTATAGTATTCAATTAATACCTATGAATTATTTTATAACATTATCTATTGTTTTCATTGGGTTATTGATAGGGGAATATTTTCTCATATTTTATAAGAAACCAAAAAGTAAACGTTCTATTATTACACAAGTTATAAGTATTCTTTTAAGTGGAGTTATGTTTGTAGGTTCAACTTATGCATATAAGATGGGGGAAGTTGTTAGTTTATTAGGCTCTGAATCTTTTCAAAAGAGAGCAATATCAGTGCTTGTTTTGAATGATTCTCTAATTCGTAATGAAAAACACTTACCACAAAAGAAAGTTGGTTATATTTCTTCTATTGATGAAAAAACAATGGAGTTTGCAGTTGACGATATTACAAAAAACGTTGGAAATATTCAACTTCATGATTATAAGGATTTTAAAACTATGGTGAGTGATTTATATGCTAAAAAAGTGGATGCTGTTATTTTAGATGAAGCTTTTAGAGCTTTAATTGATCAAGAGAAGGAAACATTTGATAATGATACAAGAGTGATTTATCAAGTTTTAAAAGATGAAGGTTCAATCAATTCTAAGAGTGTTGATGTGACAAGTAAACCATTCTTGGTTTATATTAGTGGGAATGATCAATATGGAGAAATTGCAACTGTTTCTCGTAGTGATGTTAATATGTTAATTGCTATTAATCCAAATACAAAACAAATTTTATTGGTTAGTATTCCTCGAGATACATATTATCCTTTACATCGTAATGGTCAATTAGATAAATTTACACATACTGGTATTTATGGGTTACAAGAAAGTATAGATACTTTACAAGATATGGTAGTTAAAGATATTAATTATTATGTAAGAATGAATTTTACTTCATTTATACAGATTGTTGATGCCTTAGGTGGTATAACAATTAATTCTCCAATGGCATTTACAACAAGAATTGGTAAATATAATATTGAAGAAGGAATTAATCACTTAAATGCAAAACAAGCACTAGCCTTTGTAAGAGAGCGTAAATCTTTTGTAGGTGGAGATTTTGAAAGAGGAAAGAATCAACAAAGAATGATAGCTGCTATTGTAGATAAAGTGTGTTCACCAGCTATTTTAACTTCTTTTTCATCAGTATTAGATACTGTGAGTGAAAGTATTGAAACAAATTTATCAAGTGAAGAAATGAGAGCATTAGTTCAATTACAATTAACAGAAATGCCTTCATGGGATATTCAAAGTTGTCAAATTGTTGGTGGAACAGGAATGAGACCATGTTATTCTTCTGGTGGACAAGAAGCATCTGTTGTTATTCCATTTGAAAGTTCTATTCAAGAAGCACAAACATATATTGATGATTTAATGAATGATAAAGTGATTCAAACAGAAACAGGAAATTTAGATCAAAAGGGAAATCAAGAATAATGAAAGAAACAATTTTGTATTATCATGTACCAACAGAAGTAAAAAACTTTTTAGATTTATTAGAAAAAGAATTAAAAATTGAAATCAAAGAAATTGAGGAACATCAAATCAATCAAAAAATGGGATATTTATTAGGAATAGTAGGTTTTAAAGAAAATAAAGTTTTAAGACAAAAAGATTTAGATCAACCTTTACTTTATTTTGCTTTTATGAGTGATAAACAATTAGATATCATCTTATCTATGCTAAGACAAGCTCATTTACCACCTATACCTTATAAAGCAATGATGACAGAAACAAATTTACAATATACATTTGATGAGTTATATCAAGAAATCAAAAAAGAACATGCAATCATGTCAAAAAAATGAAGTAGGACTGTCTAACAGGTGGTCTTTTTGGTTGAATTATTTATGGTTTATTGTATAATTAATTTACTAAAAGGAAGGGAAATCTTCCTTTTGTTATGGAGGAATGTATGAGTATATTAAGTGTTGAGCATGTGAGTCATGACTTTGGTGGGAGAACAATTTTAGAAGATGCCAGTTTTCGTTTGTTAAATGGAGAACACATAGGTTTAGTAGGTGCCAATGGTGAAGGAAAGACAACTTTCTTAAATATTATTACAGGGAAGTTAGCTCCAGACAGTGGTAAAATAGAATGGTGTAAACGTATTACAACGGGATATTTAGATCAACATACAACATTACAACCTGGAAAAACGATTTATGAAGTTTTACAAACAGCATTTGCTCATTTTTTTGATTTAGAGAAAGAAATGTTAACAATGTATGAAGAAATGGCAACTGCTGATGAAGATAAAATGAATAAACTGATGGAAGAAGTTGGAGAAATTCAAGATATATTAGATCATGGTGGTTTTTATACTATTGATGTTAAAATCAAAGAGGTGGCTAGTGGTTTAGGACTTAATGATATTGGTTTAGATAAAAAGGTTGATGAATTATCTGGTGGACAACGTTCTAAAGTTTTATTAACAAAGCTTTTATTGGAAAATCCAATGATTTTGATTTTAGATGAACCAACGAATTATTTAGATGAACAACATATCAATTGGTTAACAAATTTCTTAAAACAGTATGAAAATGCTTTTATTCTAGTGAGTCATGATGTGACATTCTTAAATAATGTCATTAATGTCATTTATCATTTAGATAATGGTGAATTAACAAGATATAAAGGTGATTATAATTATTACTTGCAACAAGTTGAATTAAAGAAAAAACAACAAGAAAATGCTTATCATAAACAACAAAAAGAAATTGCTGAGTTAGAAGATTTTATCGCAAGAAATAAAGCGAGAGTAGCTACTCGTAATATGGCAAGCTCTAGACAAAAGAAATTAGATAAAATGAACTTGATAGAAAAACCAAAAGAAAGAATTAAACCACAATTTTCTTTTTTAGAAGCAAGAACTCCAGGTAAGGTTTTGTTTGAATGTCAGCAATTGGTTATTGGTTATGATTCCCCCTTAACAAAACCTATGAATCTATCTTTTGAAAGAAATAAAAAGATTGCTATTAAAGGTGTTAATGGTTTGGGAAAAACAACATTATTAAAAACACTGATAGGAATGTTACAACCATATAGTGGAACAGTTATCAAAGATCAATTTGTTCAAATTGGATTCTTTAAACAAGAAGAAGCTGCTTTAAAACAAACAGCATTAGATTATATATGGGATGAATTCCCTGATCGTACTAATGGTGAGATTAGAGGAATGCTTGCAAAATGTGGTTTAACAACAGATCATATTGAATCATTAATGATGGTTTTATCTGGTGGTGAAAATGCTAAAGCAAGATTATGTAAAATTATGAATCGTGAAGCTAATGTCTTGATATTAGATGAACCAACAAATCACTTAGATGTTGATGCTAAAGATTCTTTACAACAAGCTTTAAAAGCATATAAAGGTGCTATTATTTTAGTTAGCCATGAACCAGAGTTTTATTTGCCAATTGTAGATGAAGTAATAAATTTAGAAGAGTGTTCAACAAAGATTGTATAAGGAAGATGCAAATCTTCTTTTTCTTTATAAAAAATCCTAAGCATTTACATGCTTAGGATCACAAGTTAAATTCATTTGTAAGTTACGTAAAGTTGCAGTGTCTTTGCGACTTAAAATAACTGTTGAGTGAATTTCACAATCTTTTAATTTTGGTAAAGCTTCTAAACATAAACGAGCATTTTGATCATGGGCAGAAGCAATTGATAATGTTAATAAAACTTCATCAATATCTAATAAAGGGTTAGCCATATTTAAGTAGTTATTCTTTAATGAAAGAATAGAATGTAATAAATCAGGTGAAATTAATTCTATGTCCTGATCAATGTGAGCAAGATATTTTAATGCATTTAATAATGCGGCACTTGAACATCTTAATAAAGAAGATGTTTTTCCACTTACTAAGTAACCATCATTTAATTCAATTGCACAGGCTGGTGATTGTTTTAACTTTGAAACCTCTCTTGCTTTAATAACACATTTACGATTATCTGGTTTCACTCCAGCTTGACTCAATAACATTTGCATCTTTTCTAAAGAGGTGTGATTGATTTTACCCATAAGATAATCAACTTGTGAATGATAATAACGTCTGACAATCTCACGGCAGCTAGCATCCCTTGCAGCTTCATCATCAATAATTGCATAACCGGCCATATTTACACCCATATCAGTTGGTGATGCATAAGGTGATTCTCCAAAGATTTTATTAAACATAGCATTTAAGACAGGAAAAATTTCAATATCACGATTATAGTTAACTGTTGTTTCATTGTATTTTTCTAAATGGAATGGATCAATCATATTGACATCATTTAAATCAACAGTTGCTGCTTCATATGCCAAATTAACAGGATGCTTTAATGGTAAATTCCAAATAGGGAATGTTTCAAACTTAGCATAGCCCGCACGAATACCATGTAAATGTTCATGATAAAGCTGTGATAAACATGTTGCCATTTTTCCTGATCCTGGACCTGGAGCTGTTACAACAACTAATGGTTTTGTTGTTTCTATGTAATCATTTTTACCAAAACCTTTTGGTGATATAATTTCATCAACATTATGTGGATATCCTTCAATAACATATTGTAAAAAAACTTTAACTCCTAAGTTTTCTAATTTTGTTTTAAAGACATCAACAGTGCTTTGATGATTGTATTGAGTAATAGTGACACTACCTACATATAAACCAACACGTTTGTATTCTTCGATTAAACGAATAACTTCATCATCATAAGCAATTCCTAAATCACTTCTGACTTTATGTCTTTCTAAATCTTTTGCTCCAACTGCAATAATGACTTCAACTTTATCTTTTAAAGAAAGTAACATTTTAAGTTTACTATCTGGCTCAAAACCAGGTAAAACACGAGATGCATGGTGGTCATCAAAAAGCTTTCCACCAAATTCTAAATATAATTTATTGTCAAATTGTTGAATTCTTTCTTGTATATGTTTTGATTGTAATTCTACGTATAATTCATTACTGAATGCTTTTTTCATACTCAACCACCTCCAAAATAACGCTAAAGAAAAAAGTTATAATATAAGAAATTACTACCTTGACAATTCTAACAGAGTTTATGAAAAAAATCAAAAAAAATTAATATGAAATATAAAAAAACTCAACAACTTATGATATAATTATATATTTAGAAAGGGTGGTTATCGTGCATATACTTACACAAGATATTCGTCATATTGTGACTTTGGAAAAAGAGTACCGTTATAGTCGCTATATAGATGCCCGTCAAATACTAGAACGTATGACAATTTCTTTAGATGAAGAAAATCATTGTTATAGAATTCATGCAAGAGTTAATGATCAAAATCAAAGATATGTTTTATCTTTAAAGATTAGTCAACAGGGAGAACTTATACATTATCATTGTGGGTGTCATTTTGAAACATCACAAAGTGCTTGTCGTCATTGTGGTGCTATTTTATTCTTTTTAAAAACAATAGATATTGAAGAATTTCCTTATTTTTATGAAAAAAATGATGAATCTTCAAAAATTCAAAAGTATAAATTATTAGAAAAACAAAAACAAGAACGTATTTTAAATAAAAAACATCATGAATCAATGTCTTTAATAGAATTATATAAAGATAAGTTACTAAGAGAATCTATGATTCCTTTATCATCCCATCAATATCAATTAAAAGTATATACAATAAAAAAAGAAGATTACTTAGAAATCAATTTAAAAATTATTCATGAAAATCAAAGTTATGTGATTAAAAATATAGGAAGTTTTTTAAATGCTATTGAACATCATGAAAATATGAAGTATGGTAAAAATTTTGAATTTATTCACAGTCGTGATGCTTTTGATGATGATTCTTTAGAAATTTTAGCTTTTGTAGAAGAAGCTTTTATTAAAAACCAAGCACTTCAAAAAGGGATTATTAAAAATTTGGTTATTGATAAAAGTATGTTAGATGATTTTTATGATTTGATGGATGCTTTACCTTCACGTTATAGTGATATTGGATTTCAAACAAAAAAGAGTTCTGTTAATTTAGAAATTGTTGATAAAGAAGGAAGTTATGTATTAGATTTTAAAGATTATCGAGAATTTAATGATATATTGATGTCTTATGTGCATACATATCAGTTTGATAATGATATGTTATATCGTTATTGTTTAGATCAAGAGGGGAAATGTATTATTCTTATACAAAAACTTATAGATAGTCAAGGTGGTTTATATATTCCTCATGAGTCTATAAATGATTTTTATCGTTATATTTTAGTTGATATATTAGAATATGTATCTTTAGATACAACGTTATTTGATGATTATCGTCAAGAAGAAATGATTAATTTATATGCTGATATAACCAAAGATGATCAGATTTGTATTCAGTTAGAATATATTTATGATGATGGGATTGCCTATGGCTTTGATGATGAAAATAAACATTTATCTAAAGAAGCTGATGTGATTGAAAACTATTTAAAGCCATATATAGAAGATGAAGAAGATCATGTGATTTATTTGTTGTATGATCATGATTTTGCTTATTCTTTTGTTAAAGAAGGATTACCATATTTATCTAACTATTGTCAAATTTATGTGAGTGATGCTTTAAAGAGTTTGTCGTCAGTACGTGATATACAAATTCAAATAGGAGTTAATGTATCCAATCATTTGTTAGAAATTGATATTGATAGTGTACAGATTGATAAAAGTGAATTGTCTGATATTTTAAAAGCTTATAAAAAGAAACGTAAGTTTTATAAATTAAAAAATGGACAATTGCTTTCGTTAGAGAGTCAAGAATTAAAAGAGTTAGATGAATTAACAAATGCTTTACAATTATCAACGCATGACTTTAATCAACAACAGATGATTGTGCCTGCTTACCGATTGTTTGATATTGAAAATTTATCTAAGCAACAATCTCAAATGACATATTTGAAAACACAAGCTGTTGATAGTTTTATAGAAGGTTTTCAAAATCCAAAGCAATATGATGTTCCTAGCCATTATCAAAATATTTTAAGAGAATATCAAAAATCAGGTTTTGAATGGTTATGTTCAATGTATCATTATGGTTTTTCTGGTATTTTAGCAGATGATATGGGGTTAGGAAAGACTTTACAAATGATTGTTTATTTAGACAAGATGAAACAAGAAGGATTACCTTCATTAGTGATTACACCAGCAAGTTTACTTTTAAATTGGCAAGATGAAATCAATAAGTTTTCACCTGATTTAAAGGTTTTATGTATCTATGGCTCTAAACAAAAAAGAGATAATTTGATTACACATATTCAAGAACATCATGTAATTATTACATCTTATGATTATATTCGTCGTGATATTGAGCAATATGAAACAATTCAATTCCATAGTGTAGTTTTAGATGAAGCACAATACATTAAGAATCCAAAAACACGTAATGCACTTAGCGTTAAAAAACTTAAGAGTCAACAACGTTTTGCTTTAACGGGAACGCCAATTGAAAACTCTTTAGCAGAACTTTGGTCAATTTTTGATTT
>Ga0129317_1001386_pt1 | contig 18172 bp, 17 predicted proteins | sample Cm1ome_FD_94430 | JGI IMG/M metagenome (GOLD analysis project Ga0129317, IMG submission 94430) | Eastern black-and-white colobus group fecal microbial communities from Wisconsin, USA - Cm1105 metagenome | ecosystem: Host-associated > Mammals > Digestive system > Large intestine > Fecal | place... | reverse complement strand
TTGTTAAGGACAACATTGATTTTTTGGTGTTTTATTACCCCAACAAGTGTATAGGTAGGGGTTTGAAACACCACAATGAAATGGATAGGTACCCCCTAAACCCCAAAAGAATTTATAGAGCCTATTATTCTAGTTGTTCTCGATAAGCTCATTAAGAACAGTTCTAGCGATTGGAGCTGCTGTCTCAGATCCGTATCCTCCGCCCTTAACCCATACGACAAACGCATATGGATGCTTGTCATCATCGATGAATCCTACAAACCAGCTGTTAGGGCTGTCTGTTCCAACCTCTGCCGTACCTGACTTAGCATATAAGTCAAGGCCTGGGAAGTTTCCTTCGCCGTAAGATTTCTGTACAGCAAGCTTCATCATTGACTTAATCTTACCTGCCGTCTCCGAACTGAGATATTCGCCAAGCGATTTTCCACCGCTTAGCTTACCAAGAATATTCGAGTTCTTGATAAGTGTTGGCTGAATTGCTTCGCCTCCATTTGCAATTGATCCCACATATACCATCATAGTGCATGGGTTTACAAGATCTTCACTCTGTCCGATTCCTGCCCAGCTCAGGAGAATATCATTATCCTCTGGGAATGTGAATGAACCCTTAGCAGTCTTAATTCCATCTACATCCACTGATTCTGTAAGTCCAAGCTTCTTGACAGTCTCGCCCATTGCAACTGCACCAACAGATCTTGTGATGCTTCCGAATGCACCATTGCATGAAACAGCCAACGCGTTCTCAAAATCGACGGTTCCGTGAGCATTTACGCAGTTAATCTTCTCATTACCAATTGCATTTGTTCCATCACATGTGAATGAGAACGAATTTATATTCGACAATGTATCAATTGCAGCAGCACTTGTAACAAGCTTGAACGTTGATCCCGGTGTCAGCGCGCCCATAAGAAATGTATTGAAATATACAGGCGAATCAGTATCTGAAGGTTCTTTTCCTGTAGGATCAAATGTTGGCGTATTCACCATACACATAATCTCACCGGTCTTATAATTGAACACACCTACAGTACCATCGTAGCTTCCGAGAGCTCTGTACGCAGCGGCATTTGCCTTCGCGTCAATGGTTAGCTTAATCTTTTTACCGTCCTTGGTTGTGTCATAAGTACCATTAAGAAGGTCGTATCCGATAAGCTCGCTCTTCCACATATTAATCGCACCGGTTGCGACGCTTCCCTTAGGATCGCCGACAACATGAAGCGTAGAGCATCTTATATCTGAATCTGAGTTGTACTCCATACCCTTATCAGAGCAATTAAGAAGCATCTCGCCGTTTCTGTCGTATATACTTCCTCTTTTGATTACTCCATTGTTAAAAATCTGAGTATTGCCGTAGAAGCTCGCCCACTCAGCACCTTGTGTCACGAATCTCCATCCGAAAACCACTATTCCGAGAAACAGAACGGCCGCCAGAGCAAGACATATCCATGATCTCTTTTCAAGTTTTCGCATTTAGTCCTCCTTATCGCCACTTGCAATTGCAAGACTCGCATCCTTTCTCATGTCAGCAGCTTTGAAATAAGCCAGCATCGCCCATGACGCAATCATACTTGTACCTCCGACAGACACAAATGGGAATGTTACTCCGGTAAGCGGGAACAGGTCAACCGCACCGAAAATGTTTAATATTGTCTGGAACAGGAACATTGTTGCTGCACCGCATGCGCCGATTGTGTAGAAAGTCGAGCGTCCTGCGACAATCGAGTTAACCGCAAATAAGCATAGTGTTATTATGCACAGCACCAGAAGCACGGCTATTATAAATCCCCACTCCTCCATTACAAATCCAAATACAAGGTCTGTATCTGATGCAGGTATATTCTTAAGAGAACCATTTCCTGCACCAAGTCCGAGGAGTCCTCCGCCTGCGCCAAAAGACATCGTTCTGGTCTGCTGAAATCCGGCGTCAGCAGGATCTGTCCACACCTTGCCCCAGATAGCAAATCTATCCAGTATATATGGTTTAAATCTCAGGACCATAAGTCCCATAATTCCTGCACCTGCTACAGTAAGAATAAGCTTCGAGAAATCTCCGCTTCGCAGGAATGATACTACAAGAAATGTAACAAAGAATATAAGTGCTGTTCCGAAGTCTCCCATAAGTGCAAGACATCCCAGACAGAATAACGAGAACAGTGCGTACATAATCGTATTCTTTCTCTGAAACAATTCCTCTAATGTTGCTGCTCCGATACATATAAATGCAATCTTAACTATCTCGGATGGCTGGATTGTAAATCCTCCAATTCTTACCCAGTTAGCTGCACCGTACTGAACTGTACCGAATACCAGGTTGAACAGCAGGAGAGCTACTGAAAGTCCTGCGATCTTAGGTCTGAGACTCTTGGTTCTATCAAGATCTCTAAGATAAATGCACATAAATATCATAAGACCGAGGCCTACTACAAGAGCGACGAGCTGCTTGAGTGCAGAGCCGGGAGCTGAGCTTGCAGCAATTGCAAAGTCCATTGTCGACATAAAGAATGCAATAAGTTCAACCTCGAAGCCCTTTCGCCCCATACCCTTGAATACAGATATGTATGTCCACATGATTACGCAAAGCAGCACGATTGCCAGAAGATCGGTAACGCTGCAATCCTTGCCCATTCCAATAACAAGCTGTATGAGTGTCATCACCTGAAAAATTGTGATTGCAACCATTATCTTCCACGGAGCAATAGGTTCCTTATCCATACTTCTAAGCTCGTTATTATTACGGCTTTCCTCAAGGCTGACTGGAGCAACTGTGCACTTCACACCACTCATATTAATCTCGTCACCAGGATTTATAAGATACCTCTTGCTTGGAATCAGTCTCGTTCCATTGACTATTGTTCCGTTCTTTGATTCAAGATCCTTAATCATCCATCGGCCGCCGCTTCGCCTGTTAAGAATCGCCTGATTCTTAGATATGGTCTTGAGTTCAAGATTTATATCGGCAGAATTTGATCTTCCGATTACATTCTCCCAGTGGGTTATCGGATGACTCACTCCATCCTGAACATAAAGATAGCCCCATACCTCTGGAGTTGTTCTTGTTGACAGAAGCGACATGATTGCGCTCAGAAGAATATAGACTGCAAGCGCAACAAAAGCCCATCTGAACCAGGTGGTAGTCATCTTTGCAATCATTGGATTCTCTGATGCAAAAGTAAGTAATTTGTCAAAAATAACGCTAATAGTAATCACCCCATTAGAATTATCGCCCGCCGCAAATAAAACGCGACAGGCGATTGTAAATTTCTTTATTATTTCTTCCAAGAACTCTTCAGTCCAACGATACTGTTAAATACCTTCTCATCTGCTGTAGTAAGCTTTGAGTCAGCAATGTAGTATCCCTTTCTGAAGAACTGGAATCTTTCACCTGCTGATGCTTCCTTAATTGATGGCTCAGCATATCCACTGATTACCTTAACTGAGTCTGGATCATAAACCTTCTCTCCATCCTCAGTCTCCTTCATGAGATATCCGTACTCACGGATTGTAATCTTCTCAGCAGTGCTTGCCTCGACAAAGTGAATAGTGCCCTTAACCTTTCTGTCGCAGTTCTCTCCACCGCCTGCTGTCTCTGGATCGTATGTGCAGTGAAGCTCCTTGATTGAGCCATCCTCATTCTTAACAACCTCATTGCAAGTTACAAAGTATGCGCCCTTGAATCTAACTTCGTTTCCTGGGAAAAGTCTGAAGTACTTCTTAACGGGAACCTCCATGAAGTCGTCTCCATCAATCCAGAGTTCTCTTCCGAATGGAATCTCTCTTGATCCAAGCTCAGGCACCTTACCGTTGTTCTCAACCTTAATCATCTCGATCTTATCCTCTGGATAATTGTCGATGATAACCTTGATAGGGTTTGTTACAACGTTTCTTGCCTCGACCTTATTCTGAAGATCATCTCTGATACATGCCTCAAGCTGAGCGATATCAAGAGTTGAATCAGCCTTGGATACTCCGATGTCGTTACAGAACTTTCTGATTGCTTCAGGAGTGTATCCTCTTCTTCTGATACCGGCGATTGTTGAAAGTCGTGGGTCATCCCATCCTTCAACGAGCTTGTCATCAACAAGTCTCTTGAGGTATCTCTTGCTCATTACCATTGTAGTGATATTAAGTCTTGCAAATTCAATCTGTCTAGGTGGGTTAGGCCAGAAGCCAACCTCCTCAAGTACCCAGTCATAAAGAGGTCTGTGATCCTCGAACTCAAGCGTACAGATTGAATGAGTGATTCCCTCAATTGCGTCCTCAATAGGATGTGCGAAGTCGTACATTGGATAGATGCACCACTTGTCACCTGTATTGTGATGAGTCTCGTGAACCACTCTGTAGATAACAGGGTCTCTCATATTGATGTTAGGAGATGACATATCAATCTTAGCTCTTAGGCAGATTGAACCATCCTCGAACTCTCCATTTCTCATTCTCTCGAAAAGCTCAAGATTCTCCTCAACACTTCTATCTCTGTATGGACTCTCCTTACCAGGCTCAGTAAGTGTACCTCTGTATTCTCTGATCTGATCAGGTGTCAGGTTGCATACGAATGCATTACCCTTCTTAATCAGCTCAACAGCTGCTTCGTACATTGTGTCGAAGTAGTCTGATGCCCAAAGTCTCTTGTCCCACTCGAATCCAAGCCAGCGAACATCTTCCTCGATGGAGTTGATATACTCCATATCCTCCTTCGCAGGATTGGTATCATCGTATCTTAAATTGCACTTTCCGTCATACTTCAGAGCAGTTCCGAAATTAAGGCATATTGACTTAGCATGTCCAATATGCAGATATCCGTTAGGCTCTGGTGGAAATCTTGTGATTATCTCTTTATGCTTGCCGCTCTTTAAATCATCCTCGATAATGTCGTGGATGAAATTGCCGGCCATATCCTTGTATTCTTCTCTAGTTACGTTAGCCATTCCTGTCCTCCGGCTCATTTAATAATATAATGTATACATTATAGCACACCTGCAAGCTCGTCCATAGTATCTTTGATGATAGCAGGGAGCTTTCTGCACTTGTCCTCGCTGATTGACGCTACAGATACTCTTACGCCCTGATTCTGCTCGATAAGGAATACCCCCTTCTTCTCGAGCGCCTGGCATAGCAGAGCAGGATTATCATAAGGAATTGTGATAAAGAATCCTGATCTGAAAGGAACCATCTGAAGTCTTAGAGCAGCAGCCTCTTCCTCGAATGCCTTTCCTCTTCTCTGAAGAATCTCTCTATACTTAGCTCTTTCCTTATCTACTCTTCTCATCAGATCGTTATCGTTGTAAATCTTCTCGATAACAATCTGAGGAGCTCTTGGTGAATTTGACCAGCTCGCTCTTGATGAGAATGTACACACTTTCTCGAACTCTTCAGCAACCTCCGGATTGTGGGCAAGACACAGCATTGCGGCACATCTGAAACCGTAGAAAGTGAAGGTTTTGGACGCACTATATGCGATAATCGGAAGAACGTTCGATCTTAATGTATCAATCACCGAGAAGAACTCTCTTGTCTCGTTAGTCTCACCAGCAAAGTCAATGTATGCGACGTCAACCAAAAGGGCAATCTTCTTCTCAAGATCAATTCCGTCGAGGATGTTCTTAACGCCGTACCAGTCCTCCATTGAAAGTGAATAGCCTGTTGGGTTGTTCGCAGGAGTGTTCAGAATAATGAGAAGTCTATCCTGTGTTCTTGTGAGCTTCTTAACCTTGTATTCGAAATCTGCAAGGTTGAAGTTTCCATCCTCATCGAACATCTCGAATGTCTCGAGTGATCTTCCCTGCTCACCTGCGATACTCTTGTATGGGCCCCAGTGCCAGTTGTGAGTAAGGATGCTGTCTCCGAGGCATGAATAATTAGCGATTGCGTTTCTGATTGAACCAGTTCCGCCAGGAGTTGCAACAACCTTCACGAAGCCGTTAGGCTCATAGTTACCGAGAGCAGCCTTTGTTACGGCCTTCTTAAAGCCTGGTGTTCCCGCGATAGGTGCATACTCCGCGAAATCTGCACCGCTAAGATTATGCACAATCTCCTCAACTGAAGATAACACAATCAGATTTCCATCGTCATCGAGAAGTGAGCCGATAGTCGCATTGATTGTGTTCTCGTGGCCATGCTTAGCAAGATAAGCCTTTGCTCTTCCGCTTGCACCGAAGACCTTATCCTCTGTAGGAATATTTCTTCCGTTGTATGCCGCCATAGATGTAATCTGTGTCATTTGTGCATTCTCCTTTGTCTCTCCGTTTCGTCTTCTAATCACAACGCGCTTGATATTCTCACCAAGACCGCTGAATTTTGCTTCGTACTCAGTCTCGATATTTTCTATCCAAGGACAGTTATGAAGGTCTCTTGTAATCTCTGCAATCTCAAGATCGCTTGCCAGAATCTCCTGAATGGTAAACTCAAATAGACCTGTGTTATCAGTCTTGAAAATCACCTGTCCTCCCTTGCCAAGAATTGTGAAATACTGCTTAAGCTTATCTCTGTGTGTAAGTCTCTTCTTTGCAGTATAATTCTTAGGAAGAGGATCACTGAAGTTAAGATAAATTCCATCAACCTCTCCTGGAGTGAACCAGTCGTTGAGATTCTCAATGAAGTGAGGAATAAACACAACATTTCCTGTTCCATTTGTCTCAATCTTCTCCATTGCTCTTAGCATAACACTTCGATTTCCCTCAACTGCTATATAGAAGTTCTCAGGATGAAGTGCTGAAAGCTCTGAGATAAACTTTCCCTTGCCGCAGCCTACTTCAAGGTAAATAGGGCGGTCACCCGCAAGCTTCTTCCACTTACCTCTTATCTCAGAAGGCTCGTATACCAGAATGTCGTTATAAACTTCATATTTCTGTTCTAGATTCTTTACTTTTCTCTGTCTCATATTATTTCCCCTATATCATTCCGGTTGCGATTACAGCTGCAAACGAGAGCACCATCAATACTGCTGCTGCAAAATCACTGCCCGCAAAACGGATTTCATTCATTCTTGTTCTTCCATCTCCACCGTTATAGCATCTTGCTTCCATAGCAAGTGCCAGATCCTGCGCTATCCTAAATGAGCTTATGAATAGCGGAATCAGAATAGGAATCAGCGCCTTGCCTCGCTGAAATATATTACCAGACTCAAAATCTGCACCTCTTGCCTGCTGAGCCTTTATAATCTTGTCGGTTTCCTCCATAAGTGTAGGAATAAACCTTAGTGCAATGGTCATCATAAGTGCAATCTCATGACTTGGCACTCCGATTACTCTAAGCGGCTTAAGCAATTTCTCAAGACCGTCAGTAAGCTCAATCGGTTTAGTACATAAGGTAAGCATCGATGATCCTATTATCAGTAGAACCAGTCTTATTGCCATAAAGAAAGCTCTCTCGACACCTTCAACGGTCATCTTCAGGAATCCCCATTGCCAGATAATCCGTCCATCCACCATGAACATATTCAGGACAAATGTAAACAGAATTATCGCAAACACTGCCGTTAATCCTCTGAAAATAAACTTCACCGGAACCTTGGATATCGCAATAATCATTGCAAGAAATGCAGCCATAAGCAGGAATCCGTAGAAATTCTTTACAACAAAAAGCTCTGCAACAAACACCAGAGTTCCTATTATCTTAGTTCTCGCATCAAGCTTATGGATTGCAGATTTCGCCGGGAAATACTGTCCAATTGTAATATCTCTAATCATCAGTTCTTCTTTCTGTTCAAAAATTCTTCTATCGCGTCCGCTGCTTCTTTCATATCGAGAGCAGCTGCATGAAATCCCGTAATCTCTTCGGAAATTCTGTCTAGAATCTCAGTCACCGGTGGCAAACCAAGACCGACTTCATCAAGAGTCCTCTTCTGACTGAAAACGTATTCAGGCGATCCATCTAGAATTATCTTGCCGTCATCCATAACAAGAACCTGATCACACATATCTGCAACGTCCCCCATATTATGCGAAACGAAAATGATGATAATTCCTCTGGTCTTGTGAATCTTGCGTATCATGTTAAGGATGTCTCTGTGTGCTGTAGGATCGAGTCCTGCGGTAGGCTCGTCAAGAATCAGAATTGAAGGATTCATTGCAATTACACCTGCAATAGCAACTCTTCGTTTCTGTCCACCGGAAAGCTCAAACGGCGACTTATCCTTAACCTTCTCATAGTTAAGCCCGACAAGCTCAATAGATTCTCTGATTGTCCTATCAAGCTCATCTTCCTCAATGCCCAGATTCTTAGGTCCGAACGCCACATCCTCGTATACAGTCTCTTCAAAAAGCTGATACTCCGGATACTGAAACACGATGCCGACCTTACGTCTCACATCGACGAGCTTCGTCTTAGGATCCGTAACAGAAACACCATCGAGCACTATAGAGCCACCCGACGGCTTAATCAGGCCATCAAGAGTCTGCAGCAGTGTCGACTTACCCGAGCCTGTGTGTCCGATAATTCCACACATGCTTCCATCGTTTATTTCAAAAGACACTCCGTCGAGCGCCTTTGTCTCTCCGGGCATTCCCGGTGAGTATGTATATTCTAAATCGTTTACTTGTATTGACATAAATCTGTTAATCTAATTATCTGTATTCCCTAATAAAGTCAATTAATGAATCTTCATCCATTACAGTCCCTGGAATATCTATTCCTCTCTCTGTAAGAATTTCTCTAAGCTCAATTACTGGTGGCATCTCCAGACCTGACTCTGTAACCAGCTTCCTGTCTGAATAGAATTCTGCAGGAGTGCTGTCACTGAAAACCTTACCATCTTTCATTACAATCAGTCTGTCCGCACAGGCTGCCTCAGTCATAAAATGAGTGATAAGTATAATAGTGATGCCTTCCTTGTTGAGCTCCTTAATTATCTTAAGAATCTTCTTCCTGCCCTTCGGGTCAAGCATCGCCGTTGGCTCATCAAACACGATACACTCAGGCTTCATTGCAATTGCACCAGCTATCGCAATTCTCTGTTTCTGTCCACCGGACAGCATATGAGCGCCCTTGTTTCTATACTTGTACATAGAAACCTGATTGAGTGCATCATCAACACGCCTTCTAATCTCTGCCGGTTCTATACCGAGGTTCTCAGGACCGAAGGCAACATCATCTTCGACGATAGAGGAAACAATCTGGTTATCAGGATTCTGAAACACCATTGCGACACGCTTTCGCACGTCCCAGATTCTCTCATCATCCTTAGTGCTTATTCCATCAACAAGAACCTCTCCAGAATCCGGAACAAGAAGCCCATTAAGATTCTTGGCAAGAGTCGACTTGCCTGATCCATTGATGCCGCAAATTGCAACGAAAGATCCTCTCTCGATGTTCATTGAAACATCGTCGACCGCCAGATGCTTAATCTTGCCTCCATCCTCATCGAGTCTGCAGTATTCGTATGATAAGTTTCTTACCTCAATGAAAGACATTTCAACCTTCCTTTTACACATAAATATAACCCATATATTATATCGCAAAAATTTGTGATTGTGCAACAATGCATAGCAAAAGAGAAGGCGTTCACACTGTGATAAGCCTTCTCTCCCATTGATATTGGATTTTACTGTGGATAGCTACTTAATACTCTGCGTATGTAAATCCGCTCGCACCATCAAATAGCCCCGCTACGTACGATACATACAGCACAGTGAATACCCCTACAATAAATAGAGTGTGAAGCATAAATCCGCTTCTGGTATTTATATCTGTAATCTTACTTAATATACTTGTAAATCTGTTCATTAATCATCAGCCATCCTTTCTTCGAAGGGTGCACAGAGTCGCTAAAGAACCCCTGTGTATATTCATCATTTGAAAAATCTGCAAGCTCTACATTATTCTTCGATGCAATCTCACGAATTCTGTCGTAGCAGACCTGTCTCTTCTCCTTGCTAAGTCCTGTGTAATCGTACCATTTACCGTTCATCGGTTGAAGCACAAGCATCGGCTTAATACCCTGTTCCCTGCATACATCAAGAAACAGCTGCAGATACTCGTACTCATTAGAAGTCTCGAAATTCTTGTTTCTGTTCTTCCCCTTACTCTCGTCGAAAACGCCAGGCAGAAGCATCTTTGCATTCTTGTACATATTGAATCTGCGATTCAGTCTGTTTCCCTCTGTCTGCTCATTTTCACTCATGAGGCGACCAAAATCGATATCGCCGGATTGTACCTTCCGCTCGGCCCTTTGTGTATCCTTTTGACCGGATGTCAGCCACGCGAACACGCTTCTGCTTATATCCTTCTCCTGCTCCATAAAATCTACAGGTTCGCTTCCACCAAATGCATCTCGTGTAATGGAGCGAATCTTATTTCGAGTTTCAGGAGTCAGACTGTTATTGCTAATCGCCGCATGATAGAAGGTTTTCGAGAATCTCATTCCGTATCTTCCTGCAGAATCTCTGTCAGAATAGAACCATGTCGGAGAAAGAATAAGCACAACCTTGCCGGAATGCACCTTCGGACCTAGTGCAGCCACCAGAATCGCATGATTAAGAGACTGATTTACCGCACTTCCGATGCACATTACATCGAGATTATCCCTGTTAAATAGTACATATGGATTGCATACGTTACGCTTAAATCTTCTAAGTTCAGATGATCCTAGAATCAACGAAGCATCATCGGCTATATTTTCGCTAAGCATGAGATAAGATGCGTCCTTCTCGTAGCTCACCCAGTAACCGAGTTCCTTGTCATTCTTCGGAAGACATGTAATTGCACATATGTGCACTGCTGTAAGAAACGATAGAAATATCATTACAGCAATTCCAAAAGATGCCAGCTTCTTCATTATGCCATTTTCTTAGCAGCAACAGCTGCAACTATCTTGTCAGGTGTGTCGAGATCCTCTCTGGTATACTCAGAAGGTGGCAGCACCACTCCAAGCTGATCCTCGATTTCAATCTGAAGAGAAACATAATCCAGTGAGTCGAGAAGGCCCATAGTCAGAAGATTTAAATCTCCGCTCTCCCTTACAATAGAATCTCCACAAAGATCTTCGAGTATTGAAAGAACCGTTTCTCTGATTTCTTTATTTGTCATTTTATTATCCTCCTTAAAGTAAAACTAAAATATATCGCCTGAGAAAATACCGAAGCCCACCATCACCAGATTGAAGGTTGCAAACCAGCTTAGGAATCTGTATATTCGGTTATTTCTGTATTTCTTATAGAATTTCGATTTCTTCTGGTAAAGTTCTGTCACTGCAAGCAGCACTCCATGATACAATCCATAAACTATGTAATTAGCTTCAAGACCATGCCACAGACCCATTACAAACATGTTGATCATCAGACAGAAGCAGGCCTGATACACTCTATCGCCACCAAACAGTTTAGCTCTCATCGAGTTCTTGAGTATTCTTGAGAACAGGAAGTCTCTGAGCCATGTCGAAAGTGTTATGTGCCAGCGATTCCAGAAATCGCGCATATCGATACTCTTCCACGGATTTCTGAAATTCTCTGGAGTCTGTATTCCAAACACCTGTCCTAATCCTATCGCCATCATGCTGTATCCAGCAAAGTCAAAGAACATATAGAAACCGTACACGTACATGTTGTCTATTCCAGCAAGCATACACAGATTTGCAAAAACGAATTTATATACGGCTCCGATGCTTATTCTGTACAGTCCATCACCGAGAAGCTCGAGGTACTCAGTCTTGCTGATTTGTATTTCACTATCCGCAAGGAATCGTCTGCTTCTGTCGATAGGTCCGCACAGAACTGTAGGAAAAAATAAAGTGAAGTACAGATAATCTGTAATTCTAACTTCTTTAATAAGACCGTCACCGATTTCAATAAGAACCTGTACTGACTTGAATGTCATATAAGAAAGCCCGATAAACCCAAGCGTTCCTATATCGAAATATGAAATCAGCTTCGATGCAATAAGCGGCATTATTGCAAGCGCAACGAAGATACGATTAATCTTCGCATCAGTTCTTTCTCTATGTTTTAAATAGAGTAAAGATTTAATTAGGAGAACCTGATAACACATATAGCTGCAAAGGATGAGGATTGAAACCCATGAGTCCTTCATAACCAGCAGCAACATTATCACACTCGCAACAATGCCGTAGTGCTTTATGCTTCTTTCCATGATGCCGAGCGCGATAGCAGGCACGCACAGCGCTGCAGCTACAAGAAAAAAGCCTGCACCACTATATAGTTCAACATTCATATAAGTTCCTCCAGCCTCTTTCTGTCAATCTTGCAATTAGCATTAAGCGGCATTCGGTCAATAAATGTAACTATCTTAGGAATCATATACGCAGGAAGCTTCTCGCTTAGTGCATTACGTATCTTAAGGGCGCGGTCAAAAGACTCTCCTTTAGACTTCGGAACATCCTCTGCATCAGACAGAACAACTATAGCGACGAGGTATCTTATCGCGTCGTTCTTTCTTTTGGCCAGAACAACGGCTTCTGAGATTTCGTCGAGTTCTTCGAGATTCGCCTCTATGTCCTGAAGCTCTATCCTGTAGCCGTTAAGCTTAATCTGCGAATCAGCTCTTCCGCTGAAATACAGAAGCCCATCTGCCTCGTAGCCAATATCTCCGGTTCTGTATGAGCAAAGGTCCTCTTCGTTTACGAAAAAGCTCTGTGCGGTCTTCTCCGCATTTCGGTAATACCCCTTGCCGACTGTATCTCCAGAAATGATTATCTCTCCATTATCGAAAGAAATCTGACAGCCCGGCTTAGGTCTTCCGATTGGAATTCCATGCTCGGAATTAATCATATCTCTAGTAATTTCTACACCTGTTACTGCAACCGTGCATTCTGTAGGTCCATATGTATTGATAATTGAAATATCAGGAAATGCTCTGAATATAGCCCCTGCAGTTCTTTCAGTAAGCTTCTCCCCACAGAATCTGAATCCTTTAAGGTTCGGCAGATTCTCTGAATTAAATGACGGTTCAGCGAGCAGGGTGTTTGCAAAAGATGGTGTAGATACGATATACCCTACCTCGCAGGACTTTATGTAATCTATAGTAGCTGTTATGTTATGCTGCATTGTTTTATCGGTGCAGCACAGTGTGCTTCCTGTTGTCAGGGCCGAGTAAAGATCCATCACCGACAGATCAAAAGAAAATGCTGCCTGATTCAGAATTGGCATATCACCAGGGAACATCTCTCCTGACCATTCAGCAAAGCTTGAAAGATTATCTGCTGATATTTCAACTCCTTTAGGTTTACCGGTACTTCCTGACGTGAAGATAATATAGATTGTGTCATCCTTATTAATCCAGGACTTCTCATTTATGTCAGCAATCTGGCAGCCTGAAATTGAGAGATTGTATTTATGATCTACATTTATCAGATTGTCTGTATCAATTGGAAATATCTCTGTTGCTATAACGAGAGGTTCCCCAATTGTATCCATTATGTCTGAGATTCTGTTCTTCGGCATTGAAACGTCTATCGGACAGTATGCGTGCCCAGCCTTGGCGCAAGCAAGAAATGAAACAATCATAGCTGGAGACTTTGATCCGTAAACAATTATTGGTTCATTATCCTGTCTTATTTCATTTATTCTTCTGGCCAGAATATCGGATTCACGCCACAAAGCACCGAATGAGATACTGCCAGTCGATGAAACGATGGCCCTTTTGCCCGGGTTATCAAGACAGATTCTCTTAATCCTGTGCAAAATATGTTCTCTTTGCATTTATAATCCACCCTCCAACACTTTGATATCATTTTATGGCGTTATACTACTATCAACGAGTTGATTGTTTATTGGAGAAGAAAGAATATTTTTTCAATACTTTTCCAATCTTGCTGTTTATAATGAGCATGTATAATCAGAAATTGTAATGATGTCAGGAGGAGCTTATGAAATTACTTGTTGTTGAAGATGAAGCGAGAATGCGTGAAGCAATTATAGAGAATCTTAAGCTCGAGGGATATCTTGCGGATGGAGCCGAAAATGGTGAGGTCGGTCTCGATATGATAAGAAGTGGACTTTATGATCTTGTGCTTCTGGATATCAATCTGCCAAAACTAAACGGTATTGATATTCTTTCGATTGTACGTAAGCTTGGTATCAACACTCCGGTTATTCTTCTGACTGCTTTGTCACAGCTTGAGGATAAGATTGAAGGAATGGATAGCGGTGCCGATGACTACATTACCAAGCCGTTTGAGATGAAAGAGCTCATGGCAAGAATAAGAATGGTTACAAGAAGACAATCTGGAGCTCCTACTGATTCTGGCATTCTGAAGGTTGGTAATCTGGTGCTTGACACATCCAGTCACTGCGCAAGAAATGATGAATCAGACAGAAGCGTTCAGCTTGCACGTAAGGAGTTTCACCTGCTTGAATATATGATGAGAAATGTCGATCATGTTCTAACAAGAGAGCAGATAACGACGAGGGTGTGGGGATATGATTCGGATTCTGAGTATAACAATGTAGATGTCTATATCTCATATTTGCGAAAGAAATTTGCATTCCTTAAGGTTAATGTTCAGATAACATCTGTACGATGTGTAGGTTACAGACTGCAGGAGAAATAATGAGGATTCCATATGATTACACAGCTTAAGAAACGAATCATTATACTTGTCGAGATGACAACTCTGATGGTTCTATTCCTGATTCTTCTAGGTCACAGCATATATGTAACCGTCAACAATATTAATGATTCTGTTGATGTAATTAAATACTGTGCCGAATGTGTAGATACATATTCAGATGAGATCGACAATTATCTTAAGATTCCTGAGGCTGAGCTCCTTGATGCTGTTGAGAACAAGAGCTTAGGGCACACCAAGGTGACTTATCTGATTTATTCAATTATTTCATCTGATCTTACTGTCATTAAGACTGACTTGTCTGGGAACACTCTACAGTTCTGTGGAGATGAAGACCTGTTTTCTGACCACAAGTCTGAGATTAACAAGGTAATGAAATCAGGTTCCAAGGATACAGAGCCCGGCCGTATTGAATCGGTGCTATATACAACGGTAATCAAGAAGGATTTTAAGTATATATTGCTACTCAATACCGAAGGCTGGAGAACAGAGATAATACAGACTATTCTTATTTCAATTCTTGGTCTAATTCTTGCAGCGATACCGATGTATTTCGTTGGTCTTTTCCTTTCGAAGATTATTGCGAAGCCTGTAGAAGAAGCTCTTGAGAAGCAGAATAGATTCATTGCCGACGCAAGCCATGAGCTGAAGACTCCGATCTCAGTCATCAATTCAAACATTGCTGTTCTTGAGAAGGAGTATGGAAACAACAAGTGGATGAGCTACATCAAAGAAGAAGGCATGGAGATGAACAGTCTGATCAATCAGCTCCTCAATCTGTGCAGGCTCGACTACAGTGCAGATGCGAAGTCTGATGCAGCGCGTAAGGGTGAATCATTTGATATATCAGAAGCTATTCTCGAAGCCGCCCTGCCATTTGACAGTACAGCATTCGAGAAGAATGTAATGCTTGATTCCGACAAAATTGATCCGTTTTACGTTTATGGTCAGAAAGATGATTTCAAGAAGATGATTACTATTCTTGTTGATAACGCAATCAGTCACGCCAACGCAGGAGGATCAGTAACTATTAATACCAAGCAGGGTTTCCACCGTTTTATGAACACAAAATCGTCCATCGCATATGTGGAAGTGTCTAATACAGGCTCAACTATCTCAGCCGAAGACATGCCTTACATATTTGACAGATTCTACAAATCTCGTGACGAGAAATCCTCTGGCAATAATAACTTTGGACTTGGGCTGTCAATCGTAAAGTCAATCGCCGAGAAGAATAACTACGAAGTTACAGCCGCATCTAAGGACAATGTAACGACATTCAGAATAAAACTGCCACTTGCGAGGAAACCATCGAACTAACGGGATGCTTCCTTTACACGTCATACGCAAAACAGCCGGAATCGAATATGATTCCGGCTGTTTTGGCATTATTCATCAATTAGAGGTGCATCACACATATTTCTGCACAAAGTAAAAACGGACGACCCTAAAGCCATCCGTTTACTGTGGTGAATTCCGAATATCAGATTCCCCAGTCTGACATTCTAAAGCAATTATGTATAATCAACCCTCTTGCTGCATGAACAAATTATATACTTGCATATATGCACCGTCAAGAATATTTGTTTAAAATTACATATTCTTTACAATATTTGGTTGAATATACAATGCTCTTGCAAGCAAGCTGCTTACTTTACCCTCCACATCTCGCCTGCTACTACAGCATCTCCTGGGATCACGTCAGCAACAGCCTCGTTCCAGCTCTCAGGAGCAACCTCCTGAATTGATACTGAAAGTGCTTCCATTGGGCATCCAAGCTCCTCCTGAGCAAGGACCATAATCTTGTCAGCAAGCGACTGCTTAGCTTCCTCAGGCTTACCAGGGTACATCTTAATGTTGATATGTGGCATAATATTTACCTCCCTTAAAATAATAATCTTTGATAATATCTAATGATATCTGATATTCAATACTTAATTCCATTCAATTCCAACGCCAGCATCGATAGCCTTATCCGCAATCTTTGCAGCAGCAACAAGGTCAAGTGCGCCAAAACCTACATTCTCGTATACGATAATCTCGTCTTCTGACTCTCTTCCAGAAATATTACCAAGAATGCAATCACCAATATCACCTGTGAACTGATCCTTAGTAAGTGTTCCTGCATCGAGTGGCTTAAGAATATCTCCAGACTCAGAAAGAACAGCTTCCATATTGTCAAAATAAATCTTTCCGCACTTGTCGAATACAGCAGGGTCAAGCTCCTGCATCTCATACTGATAAGCACCAACAGCACTGATCACGCAGCCCGGCTTGAAGTACTCTGCACTGCATACAGGCTCATGTGAAACTGTAACGAGAATCACAAGATCAGCTCCGTTTACTGCCTCGTTAGTATCCTCGCAGGCGACAATCTTAGTGCCAAAGTCTGCAAATTCCTTACTTGCATTCTCGACAAATGCCTTAGTCTTCTCAAAGTTTCTTGCTGCAACTCTAACCTCATCAAGCTTTCTTGCAGTAAGCATCGCCTCAAGCTGGCACATAGCCTGGCTTCCTGTTCCAATCATTGCACCAATCTTAGCATCCTCACGGCCCCACAGTTCGAAAGCTGCTCCTGATGCCGCTGCTGTTCTTAGCGCTGTTACATATGTTCCGTCCAAAAGAGCCTTTGCCTCACCCGTATTCCCGTCAAACAGCATAACCTGTCCGATTGAACCTGGCAGTCCGAGGCTGCTGTTACCATGGAAAATGTTGACAATCTTACATGCTGCAGCGTTCATATCACTGCTGTATGATGGCATGAAGATAAAGTTGCCCTTCTCTGCCGGAATTACAGGTCTTAGTGGAACAACAAACTTATCCTGGGCATCGAGCGCGTAACACTCCTTATTAGCCTCGATAGCATCCTTCATTGTGAATACCTTCTTGATATCCTCTTTGTTAAGCAGAATCACTGTATAAACCTCCTAATAATACAATTCTTCGCGTATATTCGTCATTCGCGATTAGCCGTTAATAAGTGCAGCGAGCTCACCCTTCTGAAGAAGACCCGGCTGTCTGTAAGTAATCTCGCCATTCTTAACAACCATAATTGTAGGAATGCTTGCAACCTGATTCTTTACAGCAAGAAGCATCTCTTCATCAATGTTAATCTTGCAGAACTGAACATCTGGCATCTCTGCAGCCAGCTCATCAACGATAGGCGCCTGAAGCTTGCATGGTCCACACCAGTCAGCATAGAAATCAACTACAACAGTCTTGCCTGAATTCATAACGATATCATCATAAGTATCCTTAGTTACCTTTACTATTTCCATATGTCACCTCACATATTCTTTATTAATATAAACGCCATGCGCATCTCCGTACAAAACGATTATAGTTCATATCACTTCAAACTTGCAATCGGTATCACAATAAACACAAGAAATGCCATTAATTCTGAACATCATAAAAGGAGCATCGCTTACGCGATGCTCCTTCATTGTGCGTATGTAGTCTCGACTAATCTATTATTACTCGATGATCTCTGTTACTACACCTGAACCTACTGTTCTTCCGCCCTCTCTAATAGCGAATCTTAGTCCCTCTTCGATAGCGATTGGTGTGATAAGCTCGATCTCCATTACTACGTTATCTCCAGGCATGCACATCTCAGTTCCCTCTGGAAGCTGTAGATCACCTGTTACGTCT
>Ga0129317_1001385_pt1 | contig 18178 bp, 17 predicted proteins | sample Cm1ome_FD_94430 | JGI IMG/M metagenome (GOLD analysis project Ga0129317, IMG submission 94430) | Eastern black-and-white colobus group fecal microbial communities from Wisconsin, USA - Cm1105 metagenome | ecosystem: Host-associated > Mammals > Digestive system > Large intestine > Fecal | place... | reverse complement strand
CAAATCGAACTGACAACAAACCCACACAAAATGAATGCAACTGACATCTTAGTTATGTCAGTTGCATCTTACTTTGTCAATATGTACTTCCTCGGATGCTTACGACCTAATCGAATTTCAGCAACTTCGCCAGTTCTATGAAGTAGTCGTTTGACCAGATGTTCAACTCCTTAGGGTTTCTGACAAACGGGAGAACGTCAGCCTTTACCTGATTGATGTCTGACGTAGCAAGTCGTTCGTTTAGTCTCTCCAGAAAAGACTCCTTTGTGATTTCTTCATGATTGAACTGCAAGGCCCTTTCTTGCAGATGGGTGAAATAAAGTGGGATGTTGCAGTCTCTTCCTTTGACGCGATTTTTCCATGTTCGGTAAACGAGAGCGTGCATCATTCTTCTTATCTTTCTTCTTGATTTCGATATTACGGCCAACTAGGGCAAATTGGTCAATGATTGGCTGGAAGAAATAAGTGAAGTCAAACTTGTCGTTTGGAGCAAGGAGAGAAAAATCCATGTCTTCGGAGAATCGCTGCAGACCATGGAATATGCGCAGGCATGTGCCTCCATAGAAAGCGGCTTCATTGAAGAATCCACCGTTATATAGGCCTGCGAGAATGATTTGCTGGTTCACCTCGAAGGTGGCATTGAGCTTCTGTTGCTCGGTTGTCAGGTCGTAGGTCGATAGCATCTGGTTGAATAATTCGTTTCTCATTTCTTTAGATACTTTATTAGTGTCTCAATGGAATTGGCTTTCTTTCCCACTTGGGCATAGCGCTCAAAAATGCTCACATCCAAGTTCCGTAAATCTTCTAAATCCATACGGATATCCTCTTCAATATAGGACTCCACATCCTTTAAGTAACGGAGATTGACCTTGGGTGAATTGGCAATAAGGTCGCAGAGAGCCTTCTCCGGAGTCGCCATCAAAAAGGCATAATTCTGCTTATTGATGCTCGTGATGCCAATGGGGAATGCCTCACGAGAAATCATCTGATACTCATAACGCCCTAACGGAGTGTCGAAACTGCGTGTATGCTTTAGGGTCATCGACTGTACAGTGTAAACAGCTTCCGGAATGAGGCCATAGTAGCGAAGCGCGGTCTGCATAGAGACGTATGACGGAGTATACAGGTGGTTGGCAATCAGTTCTGTGGACAGAGCTATATGCGAGACCTTTGGGTCAACCACATATAATCCTTTCTTGAGTCGTATGATCTTTCCTGCAGCCTCAAGATTGCGCACCTTCTGGTTCCCCGCCTCCAAATCAGGAAATAGAGAAGCCACTGTCTGCGTGCTGACAGGAATGTTTCCGATATGTTCCAACTCCATTATCAAAAACTAAACAATTTTTACTTTTCTGTTCCGGAATTGACTACTAGACTATAATGAGGCTAACTGAAATTGGGTGGCGCATTGATAAAGTCAGAAAGTAATCTACCTCATTGAGGCTGTTTTCTGCATCATTTTCTTTAATTTGATGCAGAAAATTCGTTTTTGAGGCAGAAAAACACTATATTTGCCCTATAAATCGAATGCGCTATGCACGAATTTGATTTCATAAACCGCCCGAAAGATCTCCTCACGCCGGAGGTCGTTGCCCTGCTGACCCGGATCCACGAGTGCCGAGGTCGCCAGGAACTCTACATCGAAGCGGAGCCTGACGTTCTCACAGCTTTACTGGAGGTCGCCAAGATCCAGAGTACCGACGCTTCCAACCGTATTGAGGGCATCTATACAACGGACGAACGCCTGAAGGCCATCGTCCAGGAAAAAGTGAAACCCCGTAACCGCAATGAGGAGGAAATCTCCGGCTATCGAGACGTGTTGGCAACCATCCACGAGTCCTACGAACATATAGCTCTGCGCCCAAATAACATCCTGCAGCTGCACCGGAATCTCTATTCCTTCAGCAGCACCGTGGGGGGCACTTACAAGAACTCTGACAACATCATTGCAGAAAAACACGCAGACGGTGCTGAAACAGTCCGCTTCCGTCCGGTCCCTGCTTTTCAAACGGCAGATGCCATGTTGAACCTCTGCACCAAATACAACGAAGCCATCGAGGCCGGCATCTATGATCCGCTTTTCTTGATGCCGGTATTCATCCTGGATTTCCTCTGCATCCACCCCTTCAATGACGGGAACGGCCGTATGAGCCGACTTCTGACGCTCCTGCTTTTGTACCGCGCCGGATTCATCGTGGGCAAGTACATCAGTATTGAGATGCTCATTGAGAAGAGCAAAGACTCCTACTACGAGGCTCTTCAGGCCAGCTCCCAGAACTGGCACGAAGACAGGAACAATTATCTTCCCTTCCTCAAGTATATGCTGGGGGTCATTGTTAAGGCTTACAACGAGTTTGAAGACCGCGTGGAGCACCTCCGCTATCGCAAGGTATCAAAACCGGAGAGAATCAAAGCCATCATTGAGCGCACCCCGGGCAAGATTACCAAGAAGGAAATCGCCCAGGCCTGCCCCGATATCAGCCTCACCACCATCGAGCGCACCTTGGCAGCCCTCCTTGACGCCGGATACATTGAGAAAACCGGCATCGGCAGGGTCACAGCCTATGTAAAAAAATAATCCGGGAGTCAATTGTAACCCTTGAAATCGACTTGTCGGAAAATGGAAAACCCTCACTAGGACTATCTACACGTCATAGGAGGAGCGCAACATCGCATACATCATGGAGTCTAAATAACTGGCTAACTGAAATTGGGTGACGCATGGGGATAAGTTTATTTCGCTGCCTTAAAGGTCTTTCCGAATGGCATAATGGAGAGGCCAACCATCTTGAAATGCTGCAATCCGAATGGAATGCCGATGATGGTCACGCAGAAGAATAGGCCGAAAACTAGGTGTACGAGAGCTATCTCCCACCATCCTATTAGAATCCAGAGCACGTTCATAAACACACTTGTACAGCCTCCTGCATTTTTCCCATCTACGACTTCTGTTCCAAACGGCCATAAAGAAAATACGCCAAACTTCCATAATTGGTAGCCGAATGGAATGCCAATGATGGTCAAGCAATAGAGAAGGCCTACCACGAAATACACGAGTGAGATTAAGAATCCTCCTAATAAAAACCAAAGAATGTTACCTAAATACTTCATAATGATTATAAAAATTACTTACCCTAAAATCTCCTTGGCCATAGCATTCACCTTGTCCACGTCGATTGGTTCGAGGACAATTTACACTTTTTCCAACGACTTTTCAAGTAGTTGCTACACTTTTTCCAACGACTTTTCGGTGGTTCGTCGCACTTTTTCCAACGACTTTTAGCACCCCAAAAGGTGGTAAAAATGTCTTCAAATCAATGCTGAAGAAGTCCTCCAAAAGAAGTCCTTCGGGACCGACTACGAAGGCACTTTAATATGGCTAAATATTGTCTCTCGAAAAACAAATTTCTAAATTATGTTTTACAATTTTATAAAATGTATTTTACAAAATCGCAAGATATAATCTTTTTTAGTAATACTTTTTCTTTTTGAAGGCATCTCCTTGAGGTGGATATCCTTGACATAGTATTTTTCATTCCCGCTTCACACGAATAAAGGCGACTCATTCGAGCCGCCCGTTGTTCTTTAAAGTCAACTAATTTATTCCTTTACACGATACCAATCCATCGTTCTTCCGACCCAGCCTTTTTTGTCCAATGAGCCGTGAACTTTCAAGATGTCGCCGTCCACCTTCATAGAACAAAAATAAGTCTTTCCGTTATTCGGGTCGTATATCGTACCATTACCATACTTGTTTCCGTCCTTTTTCAGTCCGTGAAGCATATTCAGTCCCATAATTTCACGAGACTGGAGCTTCGGGTCGGGATTCATAGCGTCTTTATAAGGGATTCCGTTAGGGTCAGTAGGCTCAGCCAGCCATACTACGCGACCGTTATAGTGGTCACCTTCCTTATACACCTCTACGATGGCGCTGCCATCTTCCAGTTTCCATTTACCGAGAACGTCCTGGGCAAATGCCCCTACAAATGACATCGCTGCGAGAGCGACAGTTAAAATGATTTTTTTCATAATGCCTGGGCTATTGTCAAAAAGTGTGCCTTAATGGTGATAGTTATCAGTGCTCATCGTAATGCCCATAAGCCGATAGTACATCCACATTCACGATTGATTCTTTTATTTCATATATTAGTCGGTATTTTATAGAAATCTTCCGAGACCATTGTCCGGAACGGTCACCTTTGAGTTGCTCCGGTTTTCCAGTCCCCGTTTGAGGATGTTCCTGTAACTCCGCTAATAATCTCCCTGCCTTTTTAAATGCTGCAGGTTCAGATTTTTTAAGTTTAGATAAATCCTCAAGAGCTTGAGGAGCAAATATTAATTTATACATCTAAAGATTAGCCAATAAAGAATCCAACTCCTCTTTCCCTGACACCGATATTCCTTTACCATCGGCTATGCTTTTGCGCGCATCGTCTACACGGGCGAGAAAATCCTTTTTGCTTACCAGACCATCATCTTCCGTTATGGGTACTATCTTAAAACTGCCAGCGCGCGAGGTTAGAATGACACTCTCGCCGCTCGCGGCCAACCCTAGATATTTACCCTGGTTAGCCCTAAAATCACGTATGCTTATAACCGTCATAACTCTTTCTTTTCTGCAAATATAATGGATGTCACTTTGGTATCCAAATTTTTTAGCAAAAAAACAAAAAATGCAACCGCAGTGCAGTTGCATTCTTCAGGTGCCTCGGACGAGACTCGAACTCGTACAGCCATTTCTGGCCAAGGGATTTTAAGTCCCTCGTGTCTACCATTCCACCACCAAGGCTTCCGTTTTGAGGGAAACAAAGATACTAATAATATCTGAAAATCAAAAATACCGCCTCTCCTGTTTCACTAATGCCAAGAAGATGAAAAGCATAGTCGTAAACGACAGAAGCGAAGTGCCTCCGTAACTTATGAACGGCAGCGGGATACCGATTACCGGCATCAGCTTTATGGTCATACCCACATTGATAATCAAGTGCATAAAGAAGCAAGCCGCTATGCAATACCCATACACTCTGTTAAACGGCTCGCGACACCCCTCCGCCACCTTCAAGATTCTTCCTATCAAGTAAACGAACAGTCCTATGAGGATAAAGCACCCTATGAATCCGAACTCCTCGCCTATGGTGCAAAAGATAAAATCCGTACTCTGCTCCGGGACAAATCCGAAAGTAGTTTGAGTCCCCTGAAGGTAGCCCTTGCCCGTCAGCCCGCCCGAGCCTATCGCGATAAGGGATTGATTTACATTATATCCTGCCCCCATCGGGTCCTCCTTCATGCCCAGCAGCACCTCTATACGCAGTTTCTGATGAGGCTTGAGCACATTGTCGAACACGAAATCGGTCGAAAGAATCGTAAGCGAGCCCACTAATGCCACCAGAGCCGAAGTGACCCGCAATTGGCGCCTCGCCTTGAACGATTTGGCCCCGTGCGTCCTGAACAGGACATAATAGAGCAGCACCAGAGCTGCCAGCACCGCGAACCCCACCCACAGCGGGAACCGGATCGACAGTATGAAAAGCACTGCCAATACCAGGAAAAGCATTATCCACCAGCCGGAAAGTCCCTCGCGATAAAGAACAAAGATGTAGCCCAGATAGACCAGCACCGTACCCGTCTCCTTTTCGGCCAATATCAGCAGCGTCGGAATCCCCACGACCGCCAGCACTGTGGCCAAGTCATTCATCTTCCGGGCGTTAAACCCGTGCCCGCGCAGGAAATGGGCCAATAGCAACGAAGTCGTAATCTTCGACAATTCGCAGGGCTGGAAACTTATCGGGCCCAATTTGAACCACGACCTCGAACCATTTACCTCCGAGCCCAAGACTAGCGTCGCCACCAACAGCAGCAGAACGAATATATAAGCCGGAGTGGAAATCACCTCCCAGAGGAAAGGCTTTATCACGAAAAGAATGACACACCCTATCGACAGGGAAATCCCCGCCCAGAGAATCTGCTTGCCGGCCCTTGTGCTGAAATCCAGCAGGGAAGCGCTGCCCTCGGCGCTGTGACCTGCCGCGAAGATGCTCAGCACGCCGATCGCCACCAGAGATAGATAGCAGAGAATGATTCTCCACTCGATAGTCTGGCCAAGCCCTCTATTCAAACCTTTTCCCGTCATTTTTTCTCTACGTTCATAAGATCGGCATCCATCACATAACTCTCCATCCACTTTCTTCCCGGGCCAATCTCTCCGTTAAGATACTTCTCTATCATAAGCGAAGCCATAGGACAAGCCCATTTGGCTCCGAAACCTGCATTCTCAATGTAGGCTGCTACCGCGATCTTAGGGTTTTCACGCGGTGCGAAGCAGATGAACACCGAATGGTCGGCACCGTGCGGGTTCTCGGCTGTGCCGGTCTTCCCGCACACATCGAGTCCCTCGATGGCGGCCAGGGCCGCGGTGCCGCCCGCCGCAGTGCCTGCATTTACCGCCTTCCACATGCCCTCCACCGCGTATTCGAAATACACAGAATCCACCTTCGTGTAATGCCTCTCCTTATACTTGGCATCTATCTTCACCTGCTCGTTGTCCTTAATGATATGAGGCGCATAATAATACCCGCGATTCGCCATAATCGCACATAAGTTAGCTATCTGAAGAGGCGTAGCCCCTATCTCACCCTGACCTATGGACAGCGAAACTATGGAAGAGAACTTCCACCGCCCCTTTCCGTAAAGCTTGTCATAAAGGGAGCTCTGCGGAATGGTACCCCCGAGTTCGCTCGGAACGTCACTCCCCAGCGAAGAGCCGAAACCGAAACTGCTCACATACTCCCGCCACGCATCGAAAGCCTCCGCCGTCGTCGCGTATTTGGGATTCTCCAGAATGTCCTTGAAGACATAACAAAAATAACTGTTGCAAGACATCATCACGGCATCCGTGAAATTGATGGGCGAACGATGCTTGTGGCATCCCAGCTTACGGCTTGGCGTATAGTAATAACCCAATTGGCAAGGATGCATATCGCTCACCTTCAGTACGCCCTCCTGGAATCCAATCATCCCGTTTACCAGCTTGAAGACCGAGCCCGGAGGGTAGGAAGCCTGCACCGGACGGTTGAAAAGCGGTTTGTAAGGATTGGCCAGAAGGTCCTGGTAGCGGGTCCCGATGTTCTCCAAATCCTGCACGTCTATTCCCGGACTGGTCACGAGCGCCAGAATCTCGCCCGTAGAAGGCTCTATCGCGATAAGGCTTCCGCGCTTGTGCTGCATAAGGGATTGGCCGTACTGCTGAAGGTGACCGTCGATGGTCGTGGTGATGTTCTTTCCCGGCACTGCGTCCATATCGTTATGGCCGTCGTTAAAGCTGGTAAGCACTCTGTTACGAGAGTCGCGAAGGTAGATGCAGTAGCCCTTTTCGCCGCGAAGATCCTTCTCTCGGGTAGCCTCCAAGCCGGTCATTCCGGCATAGTCTCCGCTCTTGTACTCAGGGTGTTTCTTAATGTAGTCTCCGTCCACCTCTCCCACATATCCCAGCAGGTTTCCGCCGGCGTTCAGCGGGTAGTCGCGAGTGTTTCGCATCTGGGCGTAGAATCCCGGGAACCAATACTCGCTCTCCGAAAAGTGCACGTAAGTTCTTTCGTCTACATTATGCAGGAAAGTGAGTGTCTGATAGCCTATTCGGGAGCGGAACTTTCTGTAATAGTCGAGCTTTTCGACGAGATACTCCTTATCTATGTTCAGTATGGAACAAAGCGCCGTGGTGTCCAGATTGCGGATTTCCCGTGGCGTGACCATAATGTCGTAGCAAGTCCTGTTGCCTACCAGAATCTCTCCCTGTCTGTCGTAGATGATTCCGCGTGGAGGATAGATGGTCTCGCGCAGAATGGAATTGTTCATCGCGTCGGTCTTGTACTTATCGTCGACGATCTGTACGTAGAATAGCCTGGACAGCAGGACTAAGGCGGCGAAGACGAGCCCTATGACGATTTTAGTATAGCGATTCGAATCGTTCATGGTGCTACTCTCCCTTATAGAGCACGGAAGTGCATATAAAGCATAGCAGGGCGCTTATGACCGAAGATATCACCCAGCGAAGGAGATTTACTGTGAGAGGCAGTGTACCTGCGCTGTCTATCAAGACATAGAGTAGGAAGTAGATGGCGCAGAGTATGCTTATGGCGATACCGGTCTCCCTGCTTGACTGATATGTCAGCGGACAGCCATCCCTAAAAGAGAAAATCTCATCGCCATAGACTAGTTTGAAGACAACGTTCTTCAGGAGCGCACACACCAGCAGGCAGATGCTCGTGCAGCCTAATTGGGAGCTCGAAAGCAAGTCTACAGCCATTCCGGCGAAGAAAGCCACGAATAGGGCGAAGTTAGTGGAGCGCTTGAGCGGAAGGCTCATCACCACGAGAGGTAGCAGCGAGACGAGCACGTACTGCGATATGTTCAGATAGTTGTTAAGCAGAATCTGAACGACGCAGAGAGCCAAACTCACTATTATGTGATAGGTCCTGTTCATAAATCCTCTCCTTTATCTTCCAAGTACTCCAATTCTCCTCTATACTTGTTCTTCAAGACGTAGACGAAATTGAGGGACGAAAAGTCCTGGAACAAATCCACGAGGACATCCTTAGTGGTTCCGTTCCTTACGGCAGAGCCGCGAATCGTTCCCAAAGCTATGCCCGACGGGAACATCTCCGAATAGCCGCTTGTCCAGACCGTGTCCTGTACGGCTACCTCGAAATAGAGCGGAATGCCGTGCAGAATGGCCTTGTTGCTGCTCATCCCGTCCCACGAGAGCGTGCCCGTGAGCCCGTTCCTGCCTAATCTGGCGCTTACGCTCGACCCCGGATTCATTAGAGTTCTTCCGTATGCCAATTTTTCAGTCACTGCGTCTATCGTCCCCACGACTCCGGTCGGGGTCACTACGCCCATACGGGCCTCGACGCCGTCTTGAATGCCTTTGTTCAGGATGAAGTAGTTTTTCTGACTGTTAGTGCTAAGCTTTATGATTCGAGCTCCGATATACTCGAATTCGTCGTCGGCCATGACTCCGGAAAGCATGGCTGTGCTGTCCATGGCTTCGCGGTAACTTCTGAGCCTTTCCCACAATACGGCGTTCTCCTTTTCGAGAAGCAAGTTCTTTTCTTTCAGACGGAAATAGCTGTTAACCTGGTCGGTCTTGTCCCAAAGCCACGCCTTCGCTTCGGTGGAGATCCGGCTTAGCCAGATGCTTTGATTAGAATTCGATGCGCGCAGAATAGCGACAGCAGCAACCTCCAAACAAATGAAGATTGCTGCAGTCAATAAAAGTTCTTTCGTTTTCCGCGTGCGAGTCATCAGATGCTACCTCATCAGGAATTTATACTTGTCGGTATTCTTGATGGCCTTACAAGTACCTCTTGCCACAGCGTGTAGCGGGTCTTCCGCCACTGTGAATTTGATGTTTACCTTATCCGTGAGTCGCTTTGCGAGTCCGCGAAGAAGGGCGCCGCCGCCGGACAGGTAGATACCGTTTTCGATGATGTCCGAATAGAGCTCCGGAGGGGTCATCTCGAGTACGTGCATAATCGAAGTCTCGATTTTAGCTATTGATTTGTCCAGACAGTGAGCGATTTCCTGATAGGTGATGGTAGCTTCTACCGGATGGGCCGTCATAATGTTAGGTCCGTTTACGATATATGGAGCCGGTTCGTCTTCGAGTTCCGAAAGAACTGAACCTACTGCCCATTTGATCTTCTCGGCAGTGCTTTCACCCACCTTTATGTTATGTTGCTGGCGCAGATAGTACTGAATGTCGCTGGTGAACACGTCTCCTGCCACACGAATGCTGTCCTGCTGCACGAGTCCTCCCAGGGAGATGACTGCGATTTCAGTGGTACCTCCACCTATGTCCACGACCATATGTCCCTTAGGTGCTTCCACGTCGAGGCCTATACCTCGAGCTGCTGCCATAGGCTCGAAAATTAGATATACGTCGCGTCCTCCGGCGTGTTCTGTAGAGTCGCGCACGGCCCTTATTTCCACTTCGGTACTTCCCGAAGGAATGCCGATGACTACCTTAAGGTTAGGAGAGAAGAGGCTGCTCTTCCTCTTGCTTACCTGACGGATGAATCCGCGAATCATCATCTCGGCTGCGTTAAAGTCGGCGATAACGCCGTCCTTAAGCGGTCTGATGGTTTTGAGCGTAGGGTTAATGCGCTCGTGCATCTTCTTAGCCTCGCTTCCTATGGCAAGGCATTTACCTGTAGCGACGTCTACCGCCACTATGCTCGGCTCGTCCAGTACGATAACACCATTCTGATAGATAATGGTATTAGCTGTGCCGAGGTCTATTGCTAATTCTTGGTTAAGAAATCCGAATGCCATATCAAAATTTTTACTTCTTACAAAAATAAACATTTTTGTTAGTATTTTTGTATGAGATTGTGCACTTATGAGAAAAAAAATTTATGGAATATTCGTAGCCGGAGGTTCCGGTACCAGAATGGGAAGTCAAGTTCCCAAGCAATTCCTCGATTTGGGCGGAAAACCTGTGCTTTTCAGGACGGTAATGCGCTTCGTGGAGGCCATTCCGGACATTAATATCATAATGGTGCTTCCGAAGGCTCATTTCGACACTTGGAAACAGATTTGCCGCGAGGAATGCTTCGACAGTCCTCAGATTCTGGTCGAAGGGGGGCTTACCCGTTTTCATTCGGTAAAAAACGCGCTCGAGAGAGTTCCTCGGGGAAGCGTCGTGCTCGTTCACGATGGCGTGAGGCCGCTGGTAAGTGCCGAACTCGTGAGAAAATTGGCCTTAAAGGCAGAGGAAGGGCAGTGTGTGATTCCGGTCACTGCGGTGACGGACACGCTGAAGTCTCTGGTAAAGTCGGATGTGGAAGGGGAGTTCGTTCAGAGCGGGCAGCCTGCTCCGGACCGCGAGACTCTCTTCGCTGCGCAGACCCCTCAGGCATTCCCGTCGGAGATTCTTAAAAATGCCTATCAAAGAGGCTTCTCGCCTCATTTTACGGACGATGCGTCTGTGGTGAGCGAAGAAAAAATACCTCTCACCTATGTCTTGGGCGAGAGGTATAATATAAAGATTACTACTCCTGAGGATTTGGAGTTCGTAAGAAAAATCTATTGATGGTCCTTGTGTACCCAGATTTGCCTTTTCAACGGTTCGTCCAGAGATACCATAGTCTCGGATGACTGTATGTAAGGAATCTTCTGTATAGTGTTGAGCACCACATCCATAAGGTGGGCGTTGTCTCTACAGTAGAGCTTTATGAGAATGGACGAGCGTCCGGTGATGAAATGGCATTCCACGATTTCGTGGACGTCTTCCAGGGCGTTTATGACCTCGCGGTACTTGTTGTTTTCCGTAAGGTTGAGGAACATAAAGGCACAGATGGTATAACCTAAGGACGACGGCTTTATGAGAGTCGACGAACCGTAGATAATTCCCGCTTCTTCAAGTTTTTTCACTCTCTGGTGTATCGCAGCGCCTGACACTCCGCATTCGCGGGCGATTTCCAGATAAGGCTTTCTGGCGTCATTGATTAGTTCCGAAAGGATAATCCTATCCATTTCGTCTAGTTTGTAGTGTTCGTTCATTTTTTAGATTTTCTATTGTTGGTGGGTGACTGATTTGCTATGATTTCCTTACACTCGTCTTCCGTAAGTGTCTCCGGGTTGGTGCCTTTCGGGAGTTTGTAATTCTTTCCCGAAGCCTTTATGTAAGGTCCGTAAGGTCCGCTCAGCACGCTGATTTCTCCCCATTCGTGCAGAGCTGTCTTCGAAGGGGCCTTTTGGATAAGGTCTATGCACTCCTGGAGGCTTATTTTCAGCGGGTCGTTACCTCTCGGGATGGAGAAGTTATGGGAGTCGTACTGTATGTAGGCTCCGAACCTGCCCTTTTTCACCACGATAGGCTTTCCTTCCAATTCTCCGACCGTTCTCGGAAGAGAGAAAAGCTTGAGGGCTTCTTCCAGGGTGATGCTCTCGATGAGCTGTCCCTCGCCCAAGCTTGCGAACATCTTTTCGCTGTCCTCGCCCTTCTGGACGTAAGGTCCGTACTGGCCCAGCTTGGCAGTTATCATCTTGCCGTCCGTCGGGTCCACTCCGATTTCCCGCTCGATTTTCTGGTATTGCCTGTCGCTCACGGCCTTGTCCACCTCGCTATGGAATGGGGTGTAGAATGTGCTTATGCAGTTGTGCCAATCCAGTTTTCCCTCGGCTATCTTGTCGAAGTCGCTCTCCACTCCGGCGGTGAATCCGTAGTCCAGGATGTCGGAGAAATTGGCCACGAGATAGTCGCTCACCACCATTCCTATCTCGGTAGGAAGCAGCTTACCCTTCTCTGCGCCTATAGTTTCCTTTTTCTCGCTGCTGGTGATGACATCGCCCTTGAGCGTGAGGTTGGTCACTGTCCTGCTCTGGCCCGGCTTGTCGCCCTTGACCAGATATCCGCGGCCTGTGGTCAGAGTGCTGATGGTCGTGGCGTATGTAGCAGGTCGGCCAATTCCCAATTCCTCCAGTTTCTTAACCAGCGTAGGCTCCGAATATCTGTACGGCGGCTGGGTGAATTTGCAATTGGCATCGATGGAGACTGCCTTCAGCGTGTCGCCGACATTCATCGGAGGCAGGAGGCTTGCGGTCTGCTCGTCGACCTCATCGTCGCGACCTTCCATATAGATTTTCAGGAATCCGTCGAATACGATTTCGGCCGACTGGAGCACATAGTGTTCGCTGCGCTTGTCGAGTCCCACTTTGATATTAGTGTTCAGCAACTTGGCTTCTGCCATCTGGCAAGCCACGGTGCGCTTCCAAATAAGATTGTAGAGCTTCTGCTCCTGCGGCGTACCTTCGATGGCGGTATTCTCTATGAATGTAGGGCGAATGGCCTCGTGCGCTTCCTGAGCCCCCTTCGTGTGGGTCTTGAACTGGCGCGGAGACGAGTACTGCTCTCCGTAATTCTTCACGATGAAGGATTTGGCCGTTCCTATGGCCAATTGGGACAAGTTCGTGGAGTCCGTACGCATATAGGTAATAAGTCCTCGTTCGTACAGGCTCTGTGCGATGCGCATTGTCTGGCTAACGGAAAAATGCAACTTTCGACCGGCTTCCTGCTGGAGAGTGGAGGTGGTGAAAGGTGCTGCCGGCATTCTCGTACCATCTTTCTTGTCGATGGAAAGCACGGTGTAAGTAGCTCCTATACTGTCGTTTAGGAACTTTTCAGCCTCTGCGAGCCCGGCGAACTTCTCGTCGAGCGTACCCTTGACCTTGCTCCTTCCTACGGAGAACACGCCTTCTACCTTATAGAAAGCCTGTGGTTCGAATGCCAATATCTCCCTTTCCTTATCGGTCACCAGACGCAGTGCCACTGACTGGACGCGTCCTGCGGAAAGACCTCTTTTGATTTTTCTCCAAAGCACGGGAGACAGTTCGTATCCTACCAATCTGTCCAATACCCTTCGTGCCTGCTGTGCGTCCACCAGGTTCATATCCACCTTGCGAGGGTGCTTGAGGGCTTCCGTTATGGCGTTCGGCGTGATTTCGTGGAAAGTGATTCTCTCCGTCTTTTTAGGGTCGAGGTCCAGCGTCTGGGTCAAATGCCAAGAGATGGCCTCCCCCTCGCGGTCCTCATCGGATGCGAGATAGACCATATCGGCCTTCTTCGCCAAAGCCTTCAGCTCGCTTACCGTCTTTTTCTTGTCTGCAGGAACTATGTACTTGGGTGTAAATCCGTTATCTATATCTACACTTAACTCTTTTTCCTGTAGGTCGCGTATGTGACCTTTCGAAGAAACTACCGTGTAGTCCTTCCCTAGATACTTTTGAATTGTCTCCGCCTTATGTGGAGACTCGACTATAACCAAATTCATAATGCAAAGATTATCACAAATAAAGGAATTTTCAAAATTTAATGAGTATTTTTGTGCTCGTTATGAAAGAACGTACGCGAAAAAGGATTATAATTTGGTTTTGGATACTCTTCGCTCTGCCTATAGTCGGAGTGACGGCCCTCGTGATTTCTGTGGTCAAGTTTGCTCAGATTCCGTCTTTCGAGGAGCTGGAGCATCCTAATAACAACCTAGCCACCAGACTTATATCTTCCGACGGGGTGGTGATAAGCACATTCCATATAGAAAACAGGACTTATGTCTCCTATGAGGACATCTCCCCGAACGTGATACACGCGGCCGTCGCTACCGAGGACGCTCGCTTCTATAACCACAGCGGAGTGGATTTCCAGAGTTTGGGACGAGTTCTTTTCAAGACCCTTCTGATGCGGGATTCCAGCCAGGGTGGTGGTAGTACCATAACCCAGCAGCTTGCGAAGACCCTCTACCCGCGCGAGGAATTGCTTACCGGATTCCCGGGGGCCAAGTATGTCTCGATGGTGTGGATAAAGATGAAGGAATGGGTGACCGCAGTGAAGCTCGAAAGGAACTACACGAAGGAGGAGATAGTGGCTATGTACTTGAATTCCATCTTCTACGGGAGTGGAGCCTATGGCATAAAGGCAGCCAGCGAGACTTTCTTCGGGAAGGAGCCTTGCGAACTGAACATCCAGGAGGCGGCGCTTCTGGTAGGGGCCGTAAACAAGCCTACTCGCTATAATGCCGCCCTTCATCCGGAGGCTGCCAAGACTCGCAGAGACTTCGTAATCTCGCAGATGGCGAAGGCGGGGTATATCTCCGAGTCGGATAAGGTATTGGCCCAGAATAGTCCCATCGAGCTCAATTATAGCGTGCAGGACCACAATTCGGGATTGGCCCCGTATTTCAGGGATATGATCCGAAAGGAGATGAGTGCATCCAAGCCTAAGCGCTCGCAGTATCTCTATGAAGATGAATATGTGGCAGATACGATTCGATGGGCGCAGGACGACCTGTATGGCTGGCTTAACAAGAACACAAAGCCTAACGGTGAGAAATATAATTTGGACAGGGACGGCCTGAAGATTTACGTAACCATAAATTCGCGTATGCAGCGCTATGCAGAGGAGGCGGTTCAGGAGCAGTTGTCGAAGAACTTGCAGCCTCTCTTTACTCGCGAGATGCGTTCGCGCCGTCTTCCTCCTTATCCTAACGACATCGATACCACTACCTATAATACATTGATGAATCAGGCTAGGAAATGGAGCGAGAGGTATCGTGTGGGTCGAAAGGAAGGACTTTCCGAGAAGGAGATTATGGCTCAGTTCTCGAAACCTGTCAAGATGCGCGTATTCGCGTGGAACGAAAAGGGTTACGTGGACACGGTGATGACCCCTAACGATTCCATCAAGTACTGCAAGTCCATTCTCCGTGCATCGTTTATGGCCATAGAGCCGTCGACGGGAGAGGTCAGGGCTTATGTAGGTGGCCCTTCGTACAAGTATTTCAAGTACGACAATGTCCGTCAGGGAAAGCGTCAGGTGGGAAGTACCGTCAAGCCTTTCCTCTACACTCTCGCTATGCAGGAGGGTATGACTCCGTGCGATAAGGTAGTAAATATGCCTCAGACCTTTAAGGTGAATGACGAGACTTGGACGCCGCGCAGTACCGACAGGGCGGATTATATAGGAAAGACCGTGACTCTTAAATGGGGTCTGACGCATAGCTCGAATAACATATCGGCTTACCTTATGAAGCAGTTCGGACCTGCCGCCATGGCCAAGATGATGCGCAAGATGGGTATCAAGAGCCATTTCGACGAGGTGTATTCGCTCTGCGTTGGGCCTGCCGACTTGACTCTCTGCGAGATGGTGTCGGCATTCAACACCTTCCCTTCTAAGGGAGTGTATTCAGACCCTCTTTTCGTTACCCGAATCGAGGATAACGATGGAAATGTGCTGGCGGAGTTTGCTAACAAGCACACCGAGGCCATAAGTGACAGGACTGCCTATCTTATGGTAAACCTTATGGAGGGTGTGATAGATCACGGAACTGGCGTAAGACTTCGTAACAAATATAAGCTTAAGGGCGAAATCGGTGGAAAGACCGGAACCACTAACGACAACTCCGATGGTTGGTTCATAGGATATACTCCTAAGATTACGGCCGGAGTCTGGGTAGGAGGAGAGGACAGAATGGTGCACTTCAAGCAGTTGGCTTTAGGTAGCGGTTCTAATATGGCCCTTCCTGTATGGGGTATCTTCATGCAGAAGTGTCTCAAGGACCCTTATCTCGACATAAGTGAGCTCGATACCTTCGACGCTCCTGTAGGAATGAATCTCGACCTGAGTTGTACGGGAGGCGATATAGAGACCGAAGAGAATGCCGATGAGTTCTTCGGCAGAACGGGCGACGAAGGCGACGACTTTTTCAATTAGGCTATGTTTTTCGAATATCAGGGTATAAAAGTCTATTACGAAACCACCGGTGAGGGAGCACCTCTGCTGCTGCTTCACGGCTGGGGGTGTACCCATTCGATATTCGATGCATTCCTTCCGGAGTTTAGCGCCCATCATAAAGTCTTCGCCCTGGATTTTCCGGGATTCGGAGAGTCTGATGAGCCCTCGGAAGTGTGGGGCGTGGAGGAATACACCCGGATGGTGGAGGCTTTCTGCGCTTCATTGAACATAGAGAATCCAGCCATAGTATGTCACTCTTTCGGAGGAAGGGTAGCCATTTTATTCGCTTCCAGAAATAGCGTGGACAGGATGATATTTGCCGATGCTGCCGGAATTCGTCCTCGGCGCAGTCTGTCCTATTATATAAAGGTCTATTCCTATAAGGCGGCCAAGTGGTGGATTCTCAAGATACGTAAGGATGAGAAGGCTTTCCTCAAGCTTCGCGCGTCGCGAGGCTCTTCCGATTATAAGAATGCGTCGGAGCGTATGAAGGCCATTCTTTCGAAGACTGTTTCGCAGGACCTCAGCGCTTATCTTCCTAAGATAAAGGCACCGGTGCTGCTCTTCTGGGGTGAAAACGACACGGCCACTCCGCTTCGCGATGCCCGTCTTATGGAAAAGAAGATTCCGGATGCGGGCTTGGTAGTGGTGGAAGGAGGCTCTCACTTCTCTTTTTTAGATAATCCTGCGCTTTTCAGGGCGGTGACGGATTCTTTTCTGAACAAATGAGTGATATATGTTGAAAGAGATACTAATATATAGCGTGTCCACGGTTCTTTTCCTGCTGCTCGTATTCTATTATATGAATATGTATCAGCAGAATTCCTATCGTATGGACAGGTTCTGGAGGTGGTTTCGAGGCGACCCGATGCCACATCTTTTCCGAAAGGCTAAGGTAAAGTTCGTCTTTACGCACAGAATGCGCAGGCTCTTCTGCGTGGAGGTGATTCTTTTCGCACTGCTGTGTCTTTTGAGCCCGTGGGCGGCATTGGCCGGGGCAGTCCTCTGTCCATTCGTGATGATGGTGGCGGCAGGATTGGCCAGTCCTATGGAAAAGGCGGTGTCGAGATGGTACTATAATGATGCTGCGAAGAAATTGGCCGAGCATAAGGGGTTGATAGTCATAGGAGTGACGGGGAGTTTCGGAAAGACCAGCACTAAGAATTACCTCTATCGCGTTCTGAGCGAAAAGTATAATGTATTGACGACTCCGGGTAATTTCAACACCACTATGGGTGTGGTTAGGACCATAAGGGAGCGTCTGGAGCCTTACCATCAGGTGTTTATAGTGGAGATGGGGGCCAAGCAGGTGGGCGACATCAAGCAGATTTGCGATCTGGTGCATCCTAGCGTGGGAATAGTTACCGCGGTGGGCGAGATGCATCTGGAGACGTTCGGCTCTTTGGAAAACGTTCGCAAGACTAAGTTTGAATTGCTGGATTCGCTGCCGACGGACGGCTATGGAGTTATGAATGCGGAGTCTGCGGGGATAGCGTCTTATAAAGGTGGCGCGTTTAACTGTAGGGTAGATAGCTATGGTATAGATGCGCATAGGTGCGATGCTCGCGCGGCGAACATCTCCTACACTGCTTCCGGAATGGAATTTGACTTTATAAGCGCCTCGGGTTCAGAACATTATAAGACTCATCTCTTAGGAGAGAACAATGTCTTGAATCTATGCGCCGCGCTTATGGTAGGCGAATATCTGGGAGTGGATGCGCGACACAGGCAGCAGGCCGTCTTCAAGATTCAAAGCGTGGAGCATCGCTTGAGTCTTAGCCGAAAGGGTGGACTTACCATTCTGGACGATGCGTACAATTCTAATCCTGAGGGGGCGGCTATGGCTTTGGACGTGCTTGGCAGGATGGAAATCCCCGAGGGTGCGCGCAGAAT
>Ga0129317_1001384_pt1 | contig 18194 bp, 8 predicted proteins | sample Cm1ome_FD_94430 | JGI IMG/M metagenome (GOLD analysis project Ga0129317, IMG submission 94430) | Eastern black-and-white colobus group fecal microbial communities from Wisconsin, USA - Cm1105 metagenome | ecosystem: Host-associated > Mammals > Digestive system > Large intestine > Fecal | place... | reverse complement strand
CATTTGGGAAAATACACTTCGGTGGCTTCGGGTGTGTTCATGATTGGAGTGGTAGGCGGTGCCATATTGCCCTTGTTGCAAGGAGTGCTTGCCGATGTTCTTGGAGGCTGGAGATGGTCATGGTTCATTGTCCTCTTTGGAGAAGCGTTTATGCTGTATTATGCATTGATGGGTTCACGGGTCCGTCAGATAGCTAATTGATTTTTGTTTGCCGGTAATTACCATGGAAAACCTGTTGGTGGAATGAATCACTGCTCAGACTTCGTTTGAGGGAAGTCCTGAAAAGGGTCCGCTCCGTATCTGCTCCGTACCTGCTCCGTACTTTCTCCGTATAAAGGTACCTTTATGTGGAGCAGGTACGGAGGAGACACGGCCCGGGTACGGTTCAGACCCTTTCCGGTACAAGAGAAAAAGAGATTGATTCCGCCAACGAATATAGAAAATATATTGATAAATAGTAGTATGAAAAATTTTAGATTGATTGTTTGGTCCGTATTGGCAGTTTTAGTGTCGTGCGGCAATCTGAGGGCTGCAGATGAATTGAAAACTGCGCTTGACGGTAAAGTGGTCGTGGCTTATGTTACTTCCTGGAGTCACGTTATTCCTGACCCTAAGTACATGACTCACATTAATTATGCCTTTGGGCATGTCGATGAGACCTTTGATGGTGTAGGTATTGCCAATGAAGGGCGCTTGAGACAGATGGTGGAATTGAAAAAGCAGAAGCCGGATTTGAATGTACTGTTATCCATCGGTGGATGGGGCAGCGGACGTTTCAGTGAGATGGCCGCGAATGAGAAATACCGCAAGGCATTTGCCAAAGATTGCCGACGGGTGGTGAAAGAGTATGGGCTGGATGGTATTGACATCGATTGGGAGTATCCTACGAGTAATGCCGCCGGCATTTCTTCTTCTCCTGACGACACGAAGAACTTTACATTACTGATGCGGGACATCCGTAAGGCCATCGGCCCGAAGAAGTTGTTGACCCTTGCTACGGTGGCTTCCGGTGAATATATTGATTTCCAGGCTATTCTTCCTTATATTGATTTCGTGAATATCATGTCATACGATATGGGAAATGCCCCTAAGCACCATTCTGCTCTCTACTCTTCGGACAACAGTGGCCGGATGACGGGTGACAAGGCTGTGAAGGCTCATTTGGCTGCCGGTGTGCCTGCCGACAAGCTGGTGATGGGGATGCCTTTCTATGGCCGCGGTGGAAAGGAATATCCCAATTTTCAAGACTTCAACAAGGTGGGATATGCCAAAGGATTCCGCGAATGTTGGGACGAGACGGCCCGGGTACCTTACCTGGTGAATAAGAACGATACACTCGTTTTCGGTTATGAGAATCCGCGTTCATTGGCCATCAAGTGCCAGTATATTCTGAAGCAAAACCTGTTGGGAGGTATGTATTGGGATTATGACGGAGACAACGAGCAGGGTGACTTGCGCCGTACCGTCTATGAGAACCTGATAGAACGCAAGCCTTTTTATGATAAGACCTACCGGGTATTGGTACTCACTGAGAGTGCCGGACAACACAAGCCTTTCTCGGATGCAGCATTGAAATGGCTGGTAGATGAAAGTAAGGTTCAGAACCTGCAGATTCAAGTGCTGAACAATGCCGGCCTTTTGGCACAAAAGAGTGTGCTGGACGGTACGGATCTTGTCATCCAGCTGGACTTTCCGCCTTATACATGGCCCAAGGAGGCGGAGCAGAATTTTGTGGATTACATCAATGAAGGTCGTGGCGGCTGGATAGGCTTCCATCATGCCACGTTGCTTGGAGAGTTTGACGGGTATCCTTTGTGGCAGTGGTTCAGCGATTTTATGGGGGGCATCCGTTTCCGTAACTACATTGCTCCGCTTGCCGACGGCACGGTAGTGGTGGAAGACAAGGAGCACCCTGTGATGAAGAATGTGGATGCCTCGTTCGTCCTCCCCGATGACGAGTGGTACACATACGACAAGAGTCCGCGCCCCAATGTACGTGTATTGGCGAATGTGGACGAATTCACCTATACCCCTGCTTCGGATGTGAAGATGGGTGACCATCCGGTGGTATGGGTCAATGAAAAAGTGAAGGCCCGTAATGTCTATTTCCAGATGGGGCACAGCCCGAAGCTGTTCAAGTCGGATGATTTCACCGCAATGTTGCACAATGCCATTTCGTGGACATTGGGTAAATGACGTGTGCCCGAGCTTCCAAATGACAGAGGCTTACAAAGTATGGACAGGTTGTTTTTTATAGAATAGTTTTTCAGGTAACGGATTATCGTTAAGGTAATTGTTTGTAATAGGTATTTAGTATCTCCCGTATCGTGCTTGTTGTCAGGCCACGATACGGGAGCTTTGTTTTATTTCTTCATCTTCGATTTACGTTTCAAATACCATTTGCAGTCATTGTACGGTATCTTTGATTCCTTGTTAGAGAGATACTCCATGCCGCTCCTCGGTGCCAAAGGGGGTGTTCCCCGGTGCCGAGCCCCTTGCTCCTCGATGTCGGAGGAATGCCCCGTTCAAAAGGCATTTGGAATAGGGGAATGGCTATTTATTAGTATGATGATGCTGGTAAGAGACTTTTTTGATAAATAATATACCTTATATGACTAATTGTCAACCTCGCTCCACATGTTGTACTTTACTTTTATAGCGCAAAAAAAACTTTAATATAAAAGCTATGCAAGTGAGAAATTTAATTGTGGGTGCGCTATTGTTTTCCTGCACCGGGCATGTAAATGCCCAATCATTGACTTTGCGAGTCGATAATATTGATCAGATTGTAGATTCCATGACTTTGGAAGAAAAAGTAAATCTTCTGGTGGGGCGTAACGATTATCTTTTTGGAGGATATGAGAAGCTGGATAAGGCTCCTCGTGTGATGGATTCCAGTATTTCCGGATTTACTCAGGTAATTCCCCGGTTGGGTATTCCTGCCACCGGACTTGCCGATGGTCCTGCCGGTGCTGTTGTTGTGACGCGTCCAGATAGCAAGAAGAATTATTATGCCACAGGATTTCCCATAGGTTCTCTGCTCGCCTGCTCGTGGAACACAGGGCTGGTAGAAACCATCGGCCAGGCAATAGGTAATGAGATTTTGGAATATGGCGTAGATGTTGTGTTGGCACCGGGGATGAACATACACCGTTCACCGCTTTGTGGTCGTAACTATGAATATTTCTCTGAAGATCCTGTATTGACTGGCAAAATTGCCGCTGCCTATATTCGCGGTGTCCAAAGTAATGGTGTAGGAGCTTGTCCGAAGCATTTTGCCGTCAACAGCCAGGAAACGAATCGTACGGAAGTAAACGAGATTGTTTCCCAACGCGCGCTGCGCGAGATCTACCTGAAAGGTTTTGAAATAGCTGTGAAAGAAAGCCACCCATGGACCATCATGTCCTCCTACAATCGTCTGAACGGTCCTTATACCCAGGAAAATTACGAACTGCTGACCACCGTTTTACGTGACGAATGGGGGTTCGACGGTATCGTAATGAGCGACTGGATTCGGCTTCGCAACACTGCTGCCCAGATACATGCCGGCAATGACCACCTGCAGCCGGGCGAGCAAAAGCAAGTGGATGACCTTCTCGACAAAGTGAAGACCAACCAACTTTCTGTGGCAGACATTGATATTTGTGTAAAACGAATGCTGAACTACATTGTTAAAACCCCTCATTTCAGAGGATATAAATATAGCGATAACCCAGATCTGAAAGCTCACGCTCTCCTTGCTCGCCAATCGGCCGCCGAAGGTATGGTGTTGCTCAAAAACGATAATGGCGCATTGCCATTGAGAAACGTGAAAAAAGTCGCACTCTTCGGTTGTACCTCTTACAACTTCTGGGCAGGTGGCACTGGTTCGGGTAATGTCGTTAAGCCTTATGTTGTGAATATGCAACAAGGCCTTAATAATGCCGAATTTGAAACCACAGGAAATCTGGAAGAGCTATATAATAAATACCTCGACTACCAACGTGCCAAGAACCGTTGCGACCGTGGCAAATCTCAAGGTTATTATGGTGAAGAAAAGGATATACTGGAAATGCCTGTCAGCAAAGATTGTATCGTTTATCAAGCCAAGGAAGCTGATGTGGCTATCCTTACCATCGGTCGTCAGGCTGGAGAAGGTAATGACCGCACGATTGAAAACGATTTTAATCTGAGTGAAGTTGAACAGAATCTGCTAAGTGACCTCTGCAACGCTTTTCATGCCCTTGACAAGAAGGTGATTGTAGTGCTCAATGTGGGTGGTGTTGTTGAAACTGCTTCATGGAAAAGTCTTCCCGATGCTATTCTGTTGGCATGGCAGCCTGGTCAGGAAGGAGGAAACTCTGTAGTAGATGTATTGCTGGGTAAAGAAAATCCATCAGGAAAGCTGGCCATGACTTTTCCTATCACTGTCATGGATCATCCTTCTTCACGTAACTTTCCACTCAATGGATATAAAGGACAAAGAGGTAGTGCCGGACGTGAAAATATAGACTATACTCTGCACAAAGAAGGTATCAATATCGGTTACCGTTATTTTAATACTGTAAACAGACCGGTTTCTTATCCTTTTGGTTACGGATTGAGCTACACGGAATTTTCTTATGACAATTCTGTTGTAAAAGCTACCGGTAAAGGTTTCAAAGCTAGTATCCGCGTAAAGAATATTGGTAAAGTGGCAGGGCGTGAAAGCGTTCAACTCTATGTCTCCGCTCCTGCCGGTGGACTGGAAAAACCAGCTTGTGAATTGAAAGCTTTTGCTAAAACTAAACTATTGCAACCTGGTGAGAGTGAAATACTGATATTCAATGTATCCGACTACGATTTGGCTTCTTTTGACGAAAGTATACAAAGTTGGGTAAGTGCCAAAGGAAAATATATTGTAAAATTTGGTGCTTCCATTGAAGATATCCGTGGTATAGGAGCTTATTGGTTATCTAAAGAATTTACTAAAAAAGTTAATGACGTATTGAAACCAACAATGTCTCTTAATGAACCGGAGTAATTGAATAACTCTTTTATATATAAACTAATACTATTTTATTATGAAAAACTTTTCAATGATACTGCTCATGATTGTTTCGATGATATCATGCTCTTCAAAGGGCGATGAGCTGAAAGAACTTCCATCTCTTCCGGACGAGCCAGTGATAGAGGAGCCAAATCCCATTCCTGGTTCTACCGACAAAATAGTTGTCGGTTATGTTACATCATGGTCAAATCACGAGGTGAAGCCGGAATATGTTACCCATATCAATTATGCCTTCGGGTATGTGCAGGGAACATTCCGTGGTATCGGAATCTCCAACGAGGAACGTCTGAGGTCGGTTGTTGCCTTGAAGAAGCAAGCCTCCCACTTGAAGGTGCTCTTGTCGATAGGAGGTTGGGGCAGTGGCAACTTCAGTGAGATGGCAGCAGATGCCGACAATCGCCTCGCTTTTGCTGCCGACTGTAAGCGCGTGATTGATGAGTTTGGTCTCGACGGCATTGATATAGACTGGGAATTTCCTACGAGTAACATGGCAGGTATCTCTTCGTCACCCGACGACACTCGCAACTACAACCTGATGATGCGCGACATTCGTCAGGCTATAGGAAGCAACAAGCTTCTGACGCTCGCAACAGTATGCTCTGCCGATTACATCGATTTTGAAGGCGTTATGCCCTATATTGACTTTGTCAACATCATGGCGTACGACATGGAGAATCCTCCTAAGCACAATGCTCCCCTATATCAGTCTTCAAAATTCCCCGGATGGTTTAACTGTGACATGGCGGTCAAGGCGCACTGTGCCAAGGGAGTGCCCGCATCGATGCTTGTGCTCGGTATGCCTTTTTATGGTCATGGAACCGATATTTACGACCACTCCACAGATTTTAAGAATGTAAAGGTGCCCTCGGGGTACACCAACTGTTGGGACGACGAGGCAAAGGTCCCTTATGTGACCGACAAGAATGGACGTTTTGTCCTCAGCTACGACAACGCTCGCTCAATAGGTTTGAAATGTGATTATATTCTCGAAAACGAACTTCTTGGAGCCATGTTCTGGGACGATGCCGGCGATGACAGTAACGACACGCTTCATAAGACTATAGCTAATAAACTTTTTGTTAAATCTAACTGACAACTATATAAGCTATATATATCAGTAGATTGCTTTAATATAGGAATGGTGCTTTCTGGTAGAAAAACGGGACTGTCTAACAACTAAGAAGTTAGATGGACTCTCTTTTTTTAGGCAGTATGCTTTCTGGGGGGTATGATGTATTTTAAACCTTCTTGATAGTTTTTAAACTTATGCGATGTTATGTCGTATTTTAAACCTCAAATGTTATTTTTTACCCGCTATTGGAAAGATTCATTAATACATTTGCAGAAGTTCTAACACTAATGATTTTATTTAATTCTAATTCTAATTCTAATGCTAATGGGAAAGTTATGCAGATTACATCTCCTTTTGTTGGCTTTGTTGCTACCGGGAGTGTCCTTCGCACAAAATCTTTTAAAAGTGCAAGGTTGTGTTACTGACGAGCAGAACGAGCCACTTATCGGGGCTACCGTGCAGACTAAAGACAAGTCGAAAGGCACGATAACGGATAGCGGTGGCAACTATGTTTTGTCGGGAGTTCCCAAGGGTTCAACCTTGGTGTTTTCGTATGTCGGCTACAAGTCGAAAGAAGTAAAGGTGACATCAGCTTCTCTTAATGTTGTCATGGAATCGGATGATGAACTGCTTGATGAAGTGGTTGTCATCGGCTATGGCCAGCAGCGTAAAGTGACGCTGACGGGTTCTGTCTCCAACGTAGGAGGTAAGGAACTTCTCAAATCGCCGGCCGCATCGCTTGGCAATACCCTTTCGGGTAAGCTTCCGGGACTCCAGTCGGTGCAGTATACCGGCGTTCCCGGTGCCGACGACCCTGTTATCCGCATCCGTGGTATCGGTTCGTTCAACAGCGCCGAACCTCTTGTGCTTGTCGATGGTGTAGAGCGTGAGTTCAGCCAGATAGACCCGAACGAGGTGCAGGACATTTCTATTCTTAAGGACGCTTCCGCTACGGCAGTCTTCGGCGTGCGTGGTGCCAACGGCGTTATTCTCGTTACAACACGTCGCGGCGAGGTAGGCAAGCCTGCCATCACACTGACCACTTCAGTAGGTCTTCAGCAGATTTCCAAATTCCTTGAGCCGGCAAACTCCTACGAGTATGCAACGGCTTACAATCATGCTCAGGAAGTGGAAGGAGTAGCCGAGGACGGATGGAAGTTCTCGAAGGAAGCTATACAGCACTGGAAGGATATGGATATGCCTACCGTTTATCCAAGCACCAACTGGTTCAAGTACTTGATGAATGACCACGCATGGCAGGAACAATATAATATTAATGTGTCGGGTGGTACTGAACGTGCCCGCTATTTCGTTTCCGTCGGCATGCTCAATCAGGACGGCCTTTTCAAAACCTTCGACCAAGGCGATGACGCAAACTTCAAATACCGCCGTTACAACTTCCGCGCCAACCTCGATGTGGATTTCTCTAAGCTGAGCACGCTTTCCATCGGTATCGGTGGCCGCATCGGCAGACGTAACTCTATCGGTAATGGTGAGTATAACGGTCAGTCGGGTGTCTTTGGCGTGGAAGGTCTTCTCAACAATGGTACGCCAATGTCAGGCTACGGTCTTGACAGTGAGGGACATCGCATTGTTTCCGACCCTGACCTTGTTGGCGCGGTTGGCTCCGATGGTCTCGGTCTTATCTACCAGCACGGTTATACTGTTCAACGCCAGAATGTCGTAAACCTCGACCTTCAGTACAAGCTCAAGCTCGATTTTATCACCAAAGGGCTTGATTTCCGTATCAAGGGTTCCTACAACTCTGACTATACACAGCAGAAAGCACGTACTACTTCCGGTGGTATCAGCTACAAGGCCACCATCGCTAAGGGTGAATACGAGGAAGACGGTGCTCCAAAGGTGGTTTATGTCCGTCAGGGTGACTCATGGCCTCTTGGCTATGAAGAGAAGAAATGGGGGGGCAGGAACTGGTATGCAGAGGCGAGTCTCAACTATACCCGCAAGTTCGGTGACCACAATTTCGGTGCGCTCGTTCTTTATAATGAATCTAAAAACTACTATCCTGGCGGTGTCTATAATTCTATCCCCCGTGGTTATGTAGGTATGGTAGGCCGTGTCACTTACGACTACCAGACTAAGTATATGATAGACCTCAATATGGGCTATAACGGCTCAGAGAACTTCGCCAAAGGTAAACGCTTTGGTTTTTTCCCTTCTGCTTCTCTCGGCTGGATCATCTCCTCTGAAAAATTCTGGGAGCCTATCCGCAAGGTGGTTTCTTATCTTAAACTTCGCGGTTCTATCGGTAAAGTAGGTAATGACCAGGGTGTCGGCCGCTTCCTCTATCTGCCCGGTACATGGCAGTTCTACACCAACAACGGTGGTGCATGGTGGACCAACGACCGTACAGGTAACTTCGGTACCAACAACGGTGTGTTCATGCCCGGTGCACGCGAATCCAGCAACGGTAACCCCGATGTTACTTGGGAAACAGCCACCAAGCAGAACTATGGTGCCGATGTACACTTCTTTGGAGATCGCTTGAGTCTCGGTGTCGACCTCTTCTGGGAAGACCGCAAGAACATCCTCGTTTCCAACGAAACAACCATCGCGGGTATTTCCGCTCTCAAGCCCAATTCCATCAACTTTGGCCGTGTCAAGAACCATGGCTATGAAATGACCCTGCGCTGGGCCGACAAGATAGGTAAAGTGGACTACTCGATAGCTCCTACATTCGCTTTCGCACGCAACAAGGTGGTGGAAATGGCAGAAGTGAAGAAGGAATTCCCGCACATGTACCGTACCGGTCATCCTGTAGGTCAGCCTTTCGGCTACGACTTCTTTGAGTTCTATGTTCCCGGTGAAACCGAACAGCGCTACAAGGAAGTTTACGGTGTGGACATGCCGGACCAGCAGATTACATTGCGTCCTGGTGACAGCGTATTCGTTGACCTCACAGGTGATGGTAAGGTGGATGCCAACGATGTACATGCTATCGGCTACAGCGATATTCCTGAGTATACCGGTAGCATAAACGCAACGCTCAACTGGAAAGGTCTCGACTTCTCCATGACTTGGGTAGGTGCCACCCACGTCAACCGTCAGCTCAGTTCTTTCTATACTCCGGCCTTCGGTACGGGTAACCAGTCCATGCTCAATAAATGGGTCTATGACAACTCCTGGACTGAGGATAACCCCGGTGCCAGCCTGCCACGTATCTCTCTTGAGAAATCGGCACGCGAGCATAACGGCTCACTTTCAGACCCATGGATGGTCGATGCATCGTATATCCGTCTGAAGAACCTTGAGATTGGTTATTCGTTCCGCATACCCGGTGTGCCCATCAACAACATCCGTGTTTATGCCAATGGCTATAACCTCCTTACTTTCACAAGCTTCAAGGCCAATGACCCGGAGGCACAAGCCGGCTATGGTAGCACACGTTATCCTATGACCCGTGTTTATAACTTCGGTATCAACTTAAACTTCTAACATTCAAGACAATGAATCTTATAGAGAAACTCAAAATAAGAACTGCTACTATTATTATATATGTAGCAAGTATCATGATGGGGATGGGGTCGCTGGGCTCCTGTGTCGATGATATCAACATCGGAAATGGCTTCCTCGACAAGCAGCCGGGTGTCGACGTGACCGTAGACTCCATCTTTGTCAAGGGAGAGAATGCAAAGCGTTTCCTCTGGCACATGTACGGTGCCATGCACAATCCTTTCACCTATACAGGTGCAGTATGGTATTCTCACCCCGATGCTTTGACCGATATTTGCCAGTCGTACTGCGGATGGCACAATCTCGGAAAGTACTACGGTGGTGACCTCACCGAGACCGACCAGGATAACGGTGGTTTCGCCAAGTTCCCTTTCATCGCCAACGGCGACGGCAATAACCGTGCAGGTATCTGGCGTACCATCCGTGAGGGTTGGATTTTTATCGAGAACATCGATCGTGTTCCTGACCTGAGCGAATCTGAGAAGAGCCAGCTCCGTGGCGAGGTGTATGTCATCATGGCATCGCGCTATCTCGATGCTTTCCGCAACTTCGGAGGCCTTCCGAAAGTTGACCGCTCATACTTGGCTGCTGATGTTGTAGACGGTAGGCGCATGAGCGTAATCCAGACAGCAGAGTTCATTGATGAGCTTATCCAGGCCGCCATCGACGAGCCGGGTCTTCCTTTCTTTGTGCAGGATCAGGCCACCAATTCCGGACGTCTGACCAAAGGCTCGGCCTATGGTCTGCGTGTAAGACTGTGGAACTTCGTGGCTTCGCCTCTGTTTAACAGTGACAAACCTTATCTAGAATTCACCCGCAACGAGGAGAATCAGGACCTCAACCAGGTATGGACCGGCGGTTACAAGTCCGAACTTTGGCAGAAAGCACTGAAGGCTTGTGAGGATTTCTTCCAGGCCAATAGTACCAACGGCAACTATTTCGCCCTTGTACAGCCCACTGGTGACAGTGAACAAGACTATTGCAACGCTTTCCGTGCCGCCTATTGGTTTCGTGGTAACAGCGAGAAGGTGATTGAAGTGCATGCCGGTTTGGGCACAAACGCTTGGAATGGTGACTGGAATGTAGAAGGTATGGATGAGTTCGGTATGGCTCTCTTCACCCTCGAATATATGGAAATGTTTGGTATGGCAGACGGTCGTAACTTCCCTTACGATGACGTGTTCAATACTGATAACCCCAACAACGTAGATATCTTTGTCAATCGCGACCCGCGTCTCTACGAGACAATGGTAGTGAATCGCAACAATCTTGTCGAGCAATATCAGGGGCTTTCGAGCACCGAGATGTGGCAAGGCGGTAATGTCGACCAGACCTTCAATCCTGCTGTTACCGACAATCCATGGTCTACCCGCATGAAACTGTTCAAGTATCTCCGCGACAACGGCTATGCAGCATACTATCCGACCAATTTTGCTTATCTGCGTATGGCTGACATTCACCTTTGCTACGCTGAAGCACTCGCACAGACAGGCAATCTGCAGAAAGCCTGCGACGAAATGAATAAGGTGCGCGCACGCGTAGGTCTTGGCAAGGTAGAGGCCATGAATCCGGAGCTCAACCTAACTGCCAATAAGGACAACTTCATCGAGCAGCTCCTTAAGGAACGTGCTTGCGAGTTCGGTTATGAAGACTCCCGCTGGTATGACCTCATCCGCTACAAGAGGTCTGACATATTCAAGAAACAGGTACACCAGCTACGTGTATGGCGCAAGGATGCCAACGGCAACAAGATGAATCCTGCCGACTACAATGGCAACACGAGCCTTGAACCCGGTGAACCTTGGCCGAACTGTATCTATGAGAAGATACCTTGTACCAACAATATCCGCGTATGGTGGGATACTGACGACCAGACGAGCAAGTGGACTGACAAATGGTATCTCACGCCTATTTCACGTGATGAAATCAACAAGGGCTATGGCCTGAACCAGAACCCGGGTTGGTAATCCAGATTTTAAACATCAATAAGACTTATAGAATATGAATATAAATAGAATGTTGATGCTTGCGACTGCCGTTGCCTCTCTCACGGCAAATGCGCAGGTAAAACTCAACGACAAGAATGCAAATGCCTATGATTTGGGTTACGGTGTGGAAATAAGCAATTTCCTCAGCACCGCTTCCGCTACCACAATCACAGGCGAAGAATTGCAGCAGACTTCGGCAACTAACCTTGCCCAGGCCCTCTATGGACGTCTGCCGGGCCTCACGGCTCTATCGCAAGGCGGCTTCTCAGGCGATGAAAATAAGGGTGCCACGTTTAATATTCGTGGCTTTCACACGCTTAACGATACCGGCATTCTCATCCTCGTCGATGGCTATGAGCGTCCCATCGACCGCCTCAGTGTAGAGGAGGTGGAGAGCGTTACCGTCCTCAAGGATGCTGCCGCCACGGCACTTCTTGGCCATGAGGGTATCAATGGCGCTATACTTGTGAAGACAAAGCGTGGCGCTGAAGGCAAGACACGTGTCAAGGTGGGCTACAGCCATAAGTTCCAGTTCGACCCTGAATTCGCAGACATGGTGGACGGTTACGGATATGCCAGCGCTTTCAATCGTGCCCGTCGCAATGACGGACTCTCTGCCGCATACACCGAGCAGGAGCTTAACCTCTTCAAGGACGGTTCCGATCCGTACTTCTATCCTAACGTGAACTGGCGCGACCTTACTTTCAAGAACACTGCCGAGGAAGACCATGCATACGTTTCGGTGTACGGAGGTACGAACAAGGTGAAATACTACACCCATATCGATTATACCGATGTGCGCGGTGCTCTCAAGGATACCAAGCAGGCAGACTACAATGCGCAGCTGCGCCAGTCGAAGGCCAATATCCGTACCAACCTCGACTTCAGCCTCACCAACACGACTCTCATGTCGGTGAACCTCTTCGGTATGTTCCAGGAGAGCAAGCGGCCCTCAGACCTCAATGCTGACGATGCTACAGCTGCTGTCTACGACCTGCCGGCAAGTGCTTTCCCCTACAAGACCTCAACAGGTATCTGGGGTGGTAACGAGGCGTACGGTGATGCCAACCCCATTGCCAAGATTCAGGAGTCCGGCTTCTACAAGACCCATCAGCGCCAGCTGTGGGTGGATGCCAAGCTGTCGCAAAAGCTCGACTTCCTGCTCGATGGCCTGAGCGTATTTGTCAGTGCCGGTTATGCCAATTCGTCGATTTACGCGGAGAATTCGCACAAGTCACACCAGTATGGCTATGAGCGTTACACCGGTGCCATTGGTGACAAGAACAACGTAGCCCTGAACACATTCGGCAACAAGGAGACCAACCTCACCTTCAGTAACTGGAATGCCGGCCAGTGGTGGAAAGCAAAAGCTACCCTGGGTTTCAACTACAAACGTTCGTTCTTCGACAACGACCACTTCAATGCTGCCGTTCTTTATGATAACAGTGGTTCGAGCACTGACGGACGTGGAAACACCTACTATCGTCAGAACATCATGGGAGTCTTCCACTACGATTTTCAGAACCGCTACGTTGCCGACCTTGTGCTTGCGGGTAACGGCTCCAGCCGTACCTATCCCTCCAAGTGGGCATTCTCACCCACATTGTCGCTCGGCTGGATTTACGCTGACAACAACGAGGGTCTGCTCAACTACGGTAAGTTGCGCGCATCGGCCGGCATCCAGCATACCGATTATATGCCTACCTATGGCATGTGGCTTCCTACATGGGATGTTACGCACGGTTATGTGGTTATCGGCAACAACTATGGCGCTACATGGGGCGCATCGCTTGGCTCCTTCTCGACCACCGATTTCTCGCAGGAGACATCTACGAGCTTCAACTTGGGCACCGACCTTCGTCTGGCAAATGCTCTTGACATCTCTGTGGATGCTTTCTACCAGCTTCGCAGCCACATCATGCTCTCTGCAAACTATGAGAATTCATCGGTGGTGGGTATACAGTCGTCATACAACGATGTTGGCGAAGTCAAGAGTTACGGTCTTGAGTTAAGCGCCAAGTATGCGAAGAAGATCACTTCCGACCTCAATCTCAACTTGGGCGCCAACTTGTCGTGGGCACGCAATGAGGTGAGCAAGTATATCGGCACACCTACTTATCCGCTGAGCAACCCTGTAGGCCACCGTGTAAACGAGGCATGGGGACTCAAGTCGGCAGGCTTTTTCAAGAATCAGGCCGACATCGATGCCAGCTATCGTCAGGAATACTCTACCGTAAGCCCTGGTGACATCAAATACCAAGACCTCAACGGTGACCAGGTAATCAACGAGTTCGATGTGACCAGTCTCGATGGTGCTACTGGCATCCCTGAACTCAACTATGCCTTCAATGTCGGTGTTGAGTATAAAGGTTTCGGTCTGAACGCATGGTTCCAGGGCACTGGCAACTACATGAAGTATCTGCCGTCAGCCATATGGGGTGGTATGGCCGACAACGGCAACCTTTCAGTGGACTACTACAACAACTGCTGGGATGTGGCTGGCGACAACGCTCTCTACCCACGTCTGACAACTCAGAACAACAGCAACAACAGCCAGGCAAGCAACGTATGGTACAAACCTGTCCACTTCTTGAAGATGCGTAACATCGAGGTTTACTATAAAGTTCCTGCAACGGTGCTCTCGAAGCTCTCTCTTAGCGCAGCCAAGGTGTTTGTTCAGGGCGAGAACCTTCTTTCCTTCGACAACGTCGACGCTATGGATGCCGAGGTACTTTCGACGGCATATCCCATGTTCAAGGGTGTCAACATCGGTGTCACATTAACTTTCTAATTAAAAATACATTTATGAACAAGATAAAATATGCTTTTTTAGGTATAGTTGCAGTAGCCTTTGCAGGCTGCGCCGATCTGGATTACAACGAAGCTTCGAATCGTGACGAGGACTGGACCTACAACAGTCCCCTCAATGGTGTCAAGGCTCTTGTCTACGATGTCTACGCACAAATGCCGAGCGAATTCAAGGATAATTCCTACGGTAATGGCGCCATGATAGCCAGTGCCACAGACGAGTCTGAGTTTGCACTTTCCTTCTCGCCCATTCACAAGTATTTCAACGGTGGTTGGACTCCTTCGAACCCTTTTTCAATTACATGGGATAGGTCATACCGTGCCATCACTCAGGTACACATGTACCTTGAGCGCATCCACAAGATAGACCTGTCGGATTATGAATATGATCCCGACTATCAGACCATGGTACAACAGTTTGAGATATTTCCTTACGAGTTGCGTTTCCTTCGTGCCTATTTTTACTTCGAGTTGGTACGTGCCTACGGTGATGTGCCTTTGGTGACCACAACCCTCACCAATGAGCAGGCCAACAGCGTGGAACGCACTCCGGCCAAGGATGTGTTCAGGTTCATCATCAATGAATTGGATGCCGTGGCTGAATACCTGCCCGTGTCGTATAATGACATTCCCGGTCAGGAAATCGGTCGTGCCACCCGTGGTGCTGCCCTTGCGCTGAAGGCACGCGTGCTACTTTATCAGGCTTCACCTTTGTTCAATACAGACAATAGCAAGGAGCTTTGGAAAGAGGCCGCTGCTGCCAGCAAGGTAATCATCGATAATGCACAGCGCTGGGGCTACAAGCTCAGCGAGTATGCCAACCTGTGGGGGCACGATACATTCACCAATCCTGAATTTATCTTTGTTCTTGGCACTCAGGCAAGCAACACCTTCGAACAGTACAATTATCCTGTGGGTGTGGAGAACGGTAACTCCGGTAACTGCCCTACACAAGCACTGGTGGACGCATACGAATATCAGTTCGATGGCAAGACATTCAAGGAGAAACATCCTGGAGATGTCGATGTGACCGCCGAGAATCCATACGATGGCCTCGACCCGCGTTTCGCACTCACTGTAGTGAAGAACGGCGACCTCTGGCCGTCCAACACCGCTCAGCAGATTGCCATCGAGACGTATCAGAACGGCTTCAACGGTGCTCCTAAGTACGGCGCAACTCCCACGGGCTACTATTTGAAGAAGTTTGTGGACGGCAATTGTATCACCACAGCCAACAACCAGACTACAACACGCCACAACTGGATTGTGATGCGTCTGGCCGAGGTTTACCTCAACTATGCGGAGGCCATGTACAACTACTACGGCAATGCTGACGAACCGGGCGATTTTGGCATGTCGGCCAACGAGGCTGTCAATGTGCTTCGTAACCGTCCGGACATCATGATGCCTGAATTCCAAGGAAACAATGGCTTTGAAGAGCGCTACATGCGTGAGCGTATGGTAGAGCTTGCTTTCGAAGGGCAGCGCTTCTGGGATGTACGTCGCTGGAAGAAGGGTGCCGAGTTCTTCAAGAATGTGGATGTGGCAGACTTCAAACTGGATGGAAACGGCAACTTGATTCTCAATCGGGTGACTAAGACTCGCCAGTGGGACGAGAAGTACAACCTCTATCCGATTCCGCAGTCTGAAATTCAGAAGAATGGCAATCTGAAGCAGAACCCCAATTGGTAAAACAGATTCAACGAAATTTCAAACGAATAAGATTTATGAAAAAACATATTATATATCTTCTGGTCTCAGGATTCGCATTGCTGTCGAACATGGCACTGACCTCGTGCAGTGATGATGATGTGGAGGATGCCAACGATGTGCTTGTGGTGAAGTCCGTCCTGCCTACAAAAGTTATGGAAGGACAGGTTGTCACCATCACTGGTACGGGTCTTGAGAAGGCCACTTCCGTTGTGTTCCCTGGCAATGTCTCTGTGAACAACATTACCAAAGTAGGCAACGGCTATATCTCTGTAATAACTCCTGCCGGCGTTTCTGCAGAGGGGGGAACAGTAACAATAGAAGCCGACGGTGAATCGGCAGAGTCGGTCATGACGCTGACTATTGGCAAGCCCGAGCCTTTGCGTGTGGCTCCTCTTGACAAGGAAATAAAAATCAACGAATGTGTGGAGGTGTACGGCAACGACCTCGAATTTATCACCAAGGCTTACTTCCCCGGTGAAGAAGGCAAGGACATTGTTGTAGATGCAAGCAACTTTAAGCGTAAAGCTACCGGTTCTCTCTACATCTATTCGCCAATGGGTATAAAAGCCGGACTTGCCCAAGTTGTCCTCGAAGACTGCAGCGGCAAAAAATATACTTTGCCAGAGGTTACGTTGTCTGACGAGATTGTAGGTGGCAGCGAAGAAACCGGAGGTGAAGGATACACTCCAATCTGGAAAGGCGATGTCTATATCTACGATTGGGCCAACTGGCAGTATCTGACATCAGACCAGCTGAGTCTTGAAGGTTTTCAGATTCAGGAAGGTCTTATGATTCGTCTTACCTTTGATAATCCCGATGGTGCCAGCGTATGCGTATGTGATGGCAATTGGGGGGCACCCGATGTTGACGGCGAAGGCAATAACACCGTGTGGGTTGCTGCAGGTACTACCGAACTCGAATTTCCCATATCGCAGGGTATGGCAGAAACTCTGAAAGCTGGTGGTGGCATCATTGTCGGTGGTGGTAACTACACACTGAAGAAGATTGAGTTGTTCCGCGAGTATCCTACACTTTGGGAGGGCGAATACACTACTGGCTGGTGGTGGTATCTCCCGGCATCTGAGCTTGACCTCTCGGCAATAACGCCAGAAGCCGGCCAAACTATTAAGTTCACGTTCACTCACCATGATGCTCCTCAGACTTTCTGTCTGTGTGATGGTTGGTGGGGTGCTCCTTTCATCCGCGATGGCGGCGAAAGCGGTAACAACATTGTTCTTGCCGCTGGTGAGGACTTTCTGGAATTTGAAATCTCGGAAGGTATGGCGGCAACGATGAATGGCGAATCCGAAACCGCTCTCATCATTGGCGGTGACATAACAATTACCAAGATTCAGATTAAGACAGATTAAACTCTATACAAAGGAGTCAGAGCCTGATATCTGTAAACATTTTAAGTCTGCCGGAGAGCTAAAGTTCTTCGGCAGACTTTTTGGTAACTTATGCTTGCCGCATTTCCTCTTTTTATGTGGTTTAGTATAACCCATCCGAGGTTGTCGTGTTTCGGTTGCGCTCTCTTCTATAAAGTTTATTTCTGCAAACATCTGTCATGCTGTCACACAAAGGGGGGTATCCTTTTGACCATAAGCCGATTAAAGCGTGACAGATACCCGTGATAGATAGAAAGCATTACAACCATCCGCCACACTTTCCCACTTTTATAAAATATTGCGTTGCATATTTGTTTTGTGGGCTATGAAAATAGCTATAGTCTTAGTTTTCGGTATGAAACTTTTGGTTTTGAAGCCAAATACGGACAGTTTTTGCAAGTGAAACTCTTGGTTTATACAGTGAAAAACTATCATTCCAGCTTGTCGGGTGTCAGCAAGGGTATCTGCATAAAACGGCCGAAACAGACACTTTTCGTACGAAAAGTGTCTGTTTCGGCATAAAGGTGCTGTATTCTGGAGCAGATTTGAGGAGTGATACCCTATTTCCTTTTTCTGATTGCTGTTATATAGGGAACATCTCATTTGAGGAACGGGTCACCGTTCTTGTCTTTGCTCACTACCCAGCGGAAAGCATTAACCAATAGCAGGTTCTGTGTACCGTCGATAAACTCTTCGTCACCATGTCCCATATTCAGGTAAAT
>Ga0129317_1001382_pt1 | contig 18249 bp, 17 predicted proteins | sample Cm1ome_FD_94430 | JGI IMG/M metagenome (GOLD analysis project Ga0129317, IMG submission 94430) | Eastern black-and-white colobus group fecal microbial communities from Wisconsin, USA - Cm1105 metagenome | ecosystem: Host-associated > Mammals > Digestive system > Large intestine > Fecal | place... | reverse complement strand
TCTGCCTCTTTTTTCATTTCCTCCGCATAGTGATGATCCACTTCCTGCGGCAGGAAAATCGTGAGACAATTTTCCTCAACCAAATAATTCATTGTACCCTCCTATTTTTTATATTTGAAAAAGAATGTGCTTTGCACATTCTCCGCGCGAGCGGTTCGCAAAGCGACAAAAAGGACATGCATATCTGCATATCCTCTTTCGTAATCTCTTCTATTCTATTATTCTGTTTCTCCGACTTTCTGTTTTGCTTCTTCCAACAAAAGCTGTGCATTTCCTTCTTGATATTCAGCATCCATCTGTATTACTTTTTCCAGATCAGAAACCGCTCCGGCATAATCTTCCGCGTCCATTTTTTCCTGCGCATTCTCATAATAGCGCTGACACATGAGTGGGAATAATTCTCCCGCCACTTCGTCATAAATTGCTTTTCCTTTTTCACCCAAAGTCTCCGGATTGACCTGCAAAAGTAATTCTGTCATATCTGCATTGCTGGTTTCTCCTGCATCATAGAGTTCTTTTACACGCATGACTGTTTCGTAACTCTCTTGTGTACCTTGTGAAGATACAATCGCATTCTGTGCCTCTTCATCCGTACTTCGAAAGTTCTCCAGTTCTTCCTTCAATACATTAATCTGCGTATCTCTGGCCGCAATCTCTTCACTCAGTTCAACAATTGTATCATTCGTCTCCTGCGCCTTCTTCTGAATAACAGTCGGCGAAATCAGGAACCACACAACAGCAGCACCCAATACAATTCCGATAATAATATTCACAATTGTCAGCACTGCAGCATTATCTTTTAAACTGGCTGAAACAGGCTGTATAATTGTTTCATTTCCCAAAGCATAGGTAACGGTTTCTTCTTTTTTCTCTTTTAATTGTGACACTTTCTGTTTATGCATCTGTGACAGCTCATGCATATAGGCCAAGGTAATCGGATTCGTAATATCCATCTTGTATGCACGTCTCAGCAACTGCCTTGCTTTCGAATACTGTTCCGTTTCTATATATAACAGTGCCAAAAGCTGATGTGCTTTTATGAATGTCGGATGCGCCTGAATCACCTTTTTAAGCTGAATAATTGCCAGATCTTCTCCATGTTGTCTTGCATAGACAAGGCATTGATTATATTTATGGATTGCCTGGTTGATTCGTTCCAGTTCGTTCTGTGACTCCTGCACCTTTTTGATATAGTAATTCGCAATATTTTCGTAGGATTTCAGATTCTTGCTGATGATCCACTCCACCAATGCTTCTACTACTTCACCGCGTCCATAATATACCAGCCCCAGCAAATTTCTCGCCGCAATATTACTTCTATTATATTGTAAGCTCCGTTTCAAAGACGAAACAGCACCTGATAAGTCCCTTATATTCGCCTTTCTTAATCCGTCATTATACCAATACTCGGACTGACGAAAAAATCTTTCTGCGTAATTCATCGTTCTCCCCTATTTACTCTGTTCCATCATTTCACGTAAAATATCTGTTAAATCTTCCAGGTTTTCCCCATAAACAGCCTGTTCAATATCTTCCACTTCCAGACTTGGCTTAAATTTCTTTAATTCTTCTTCAAAATTAAGCATAGAAACCTCCTATCAATTCTTTTAACTCTCCTACCAGGTACAAGGAACCAAGACAATACAGCCTTCCATTCGTTCCCTTTTCCTGCAGTGCTTCTGAAAAAGCTTCCTTCAATGATTCACTTACATGAACCGGCTTGTCTGTATAATCCTCAAAAATCTTCTCCATGACTCTTTTGCCGGCCCCTCTCGCATCGACAAGTCCTGTCACATAATATGAGTCTGCATCGGATGCTTTACAGATAAGTCTGATCATCTGCTCATAGTCTTTATCTTCCACTGCAGAAAATAAAATAACTCTCTTTCCTTCCTTTTTCTGCCATCCAAGGCTTTCAACAAAACGTTCAATTGCCGGAAGATTATGTGCCCCGTCCAGAATCACCCCCGGCAGAACTTCCTCCATCCTTCCCGGCCAGTACATCTCTGTAATTGCAGTTTTCCATCGTTCTTCATTTATTGACCTTCCTAGGACTTCTGCTGCTGCATGAAGTGCAAGCGTAGCATTCATTGCCTGATACACACCCGTCCCCCGTACAGTCCAAAATGTATTTTTATCATACTCATTCGAAACAGAAAAAGCAACCTGTTTGTCCGTAATTTCAAGAATTTCAAACGCATCTTTCCCGATTTTTCTACAAGGTGCTCCCTGGGCCCTTGCCCTCTTTTGAATCACCTGATTTACTTCTTCTGAACTTCCATCAAATACCACCGGCACTCCTTCTTTAATAATACCGGCCTTTTCTCCCGCAATTTCAGCAACCGTGTTCCCCAGAATTCCCATATGGTCCAACCCAACGGACGTAATAATTGTAATAACCGGATGTTCAAAAGAATTGGTAGCATCCAGTCGTCCACCAAGTCCTGTTTCCAGGATCACATATTCCACGTTGCTCTCTTCAAACGCAAGCATCCCCATTCCATAGAGGAATTCAAAATAAGACGGGTGTTCCACGCCTTCGCTCACCATTTGATCCACCACTTTTTTTACCTTTTCAAAACATAAAAGCAGTTTTTCATCGGAAATCTGCTGCCCATTCATCACAATCCTCTCGTTAAGTCTAACCAGATGTGGTGAAGTAAAAAGACCCACTGTTTTTCCCTCACAAAGAAGAATCGCCTGCATAAATGCGCAGACGCTCCCCTTTCCATTGGTCCCTGCCACATGGATAACTTTCCGATCATGACAGGGATTTCCAAGTCTTCTTATAAAATCACGGGTATGTTCCAATGAATGTTTTTTTGTAAATTTCGGTATGTCAGCAATGTAGCTGTCCATATCACTGTACTGTATTTTCTTCCTGATCTGCATCATGTTCTTCCGCTGCCTGTTCCATCTCTATTTGTGATTTTAACTCTTCTGTATATTCTTCAAGTTTCCCTTGATAGATAATATATTCTGCTGAAGTTCTGAATATGGTATTGCTTGATCCCACTTGGCAGACCGTGATGATATCTCCCTCTTCCACATTACTGTTCGGCAGTTCTATTCTTGTATTATTCAGGAACTGGCTTTCCTGCTTCTCACCATTTATATAGACCTTACTCCATTTTGTAAAATTCGTTCCATATAGACTGTAGGAATTGTCCAGTTTACCTGTTAAATCCGTCAATGACACATCCAGAATTCCCATCTGCATATGACCTTCCGTAATCGGAGGATTTCCAGCGTATGCATACTGCTCTCCATACAAAATATCATACTGCAAAAGTTCCAGATCCTGCAAATATTCTTGTGACCCACGGCGCTGCTGATGATAATTGAATACTGTTCCTGCATGGATTCCAATTCGTTCCATCACATCTGCCATGATCTGATATGCCGGAAGATTATCATCCTTCTTCTCCAGACCGATATTATCCCAGATCAAATAATTAGTATTATACAAATACCTGCTCTTCATATCTTTTGCTTTCAGTCCCATCGTTGGAAGATGATCTCCATAGAACACAACAACCGCCGGTTCTCCTCTTTCTTCCATCATATTAATCAAATTCATGACAAACTGATCCATTTCATAGACCTGATTTACATAATACTCCCAGGCATTATTCTTTTCTTCACTCTCCAGCCCGGTCACTGTTATTTTCGGATTTTCAATAATCTTTTCTTCCGGATAATCTCCATGACCCTGCACACTGACCGTAAACACAAAGTCCTGCTGCTCTGTACTGTCAAGCGCATTCTTTATATGAGTCAACAGTACATCATCCTTTGCCCATCCGTTTTCTGTGAGCTGAAGAATATTCATAAATTCCTTACTTGTAAAACTATCAAAGCCTATGTTATTAAATACTTTCGCACGACTATAAAAGTTTCCACCATTATTATGAAGTGCATGGGCGCCATATCCAAAAGAAGTATATGCCGTCGCCGCACTTTCTGCCACCTGATTCTTCAGAACTGTTTTATATGGATATTCTCCCGGTCCAAAATAACGAAGATTCATCCCTGTCAAAACTTCAAACTCTGTGTTGGCCGTTCCTGCCCCTACAGATGGCACCTTAAAATATCCAGAAGAATATTCTTCGGATAGTTTTCGAAAATTCGGAAGCGGATCTTCTGATGTTTGCAAATCCAAATATTCGCTTGTATCAAAGAAAGATTCCAACTGTACAAAAATCACATTTGGCAGAACTTCCGCTTCACTGGTTGATTTCGTCATCTCACCGTCATTTGTAATTTTCATAATGGTTTCTTCATTATAATCATATGGCTGTGAAATTCCTGTATTGAACAGACTCGCACAAAAGCAATATGGAAGACCATAATCTTCATAGGCAAAAGCAATATTTCCAAAATATGTGGAAACCACACGGTTATCAATCGCCCACTCTGTCGCAAAGCTATAAAATACGCAGGTTACTGCGATACCAATAACCGTAAGTATGCGATGCATTTTCCCGGTATATTTTCCACCATATCGGAACATGGCCACACTCCATATCACAAGAGCCGATACTCCGATCACCATCATGATGAGTTCTGTTACACTAAAATAATTGGTAAAGAGAGATAATCCCTCTGTAAATGTTTTTAAATCCTGTGCGTTGAACGGGGTCACCCTTTTCATGAGCATGATCCCATTTACGATTCCTATAAATAACCACAGGGCACTGACAATAATTCGTGCAAATACACGCCGTCTCACCAAATGTACAACCGTAAATGTCACAAAAATCATAAGTGCGTTGTACAAGAATACGAACGGTGTCTCTGTCATATATGTCCATGCTTCTATAACCGAATGTCTGGACATCACTTCAATGATAAAATTGATTATCAGCACCCAAAGTGCTTCCAACAAAACCGAAAAACGATTCATGATCGGATAGTATGGTGCGATTTTCGCTTTTATCGCCCGGACTTTCTTAACTGCCCGGCGTTCCTCCCAATTTATACTCGGTATTTTCATTCTTCACTTCCTTATTTTCTAAGACTTGCAAGTCTGTCTTTGACCTGCGCCATCATCTGTGTATACTTTTCAAGTTTCGCCTTTTCTTCCTCTACTTTCGCCTGTGGTGCCTTGCTGAGGAATTTTTCATTGCTAAGCATTCCGTTTGAACGGGCAATTTCTTTGGTAAGTCTTGCTTCTTCTTTTGTAAGACGTTCGATTTCCTGTTCGAAATCGATCAGTTCTTCAAGTGGTACATAAACCGTTGCGTCCGGAACCACAACTGAAACAGCATCTTCTGCAATTCCTTCTTTTGTTTCCTGAAGAATAAAATCATTTGCCGCAGCCATCATAAGCGCAGAATTGCTCAAATATTTTAAACCTGCACAAAGCTTTTCATCTTCACTTACTACATAAATAGTAGCTTTGCGACCGTTAGGCACATTCATTTCCGCACGAACATTACGTACTCCGCGGACAATTTCCTTAAAGTGTTCTACCACATACTCTGCCTCTTCGTATACTCTGTCTTCCATGTAAACCGGCCAGCTTGACATCATAAGTGATTCTTCTTCCGGCACAAGTTTACTATAAATTTCTTCTGTCACAAACGGCATAAATGGATGAAGAAGTTTCAGACCATTCTTTAATACTTCCTTCAGGGTCCAAAGTGCTGCATTGGCCGCTTCTTCATCTTCCTCTGCATGATAAATACGATATTTTGCAATTTCAATGTACCAGTCACAGAATTCATCCCACAGGAAGTTATATACCTTGGACAGTGCAATTCCCAGATCAAATTTGTCCATGTTTTCTGTTACATCTTTTACCAGTGTATTGCATTTAGAAAGAATCCATTTATCTGCCGGATGAAGTGCTTCTTTGGCTGGTTCTGTCACTGTTTTTCCTTCCATGTTCATCATGATAAAACGTGATGCATTCCATACTTTATTCGCAAAGTTTCTGCTTGCCTCTACTCTTTCATTATAGAAACGCATATCATTTCCAGGCGCATTTCCGGTAACCAGAGTCATACGAAGTGCATCTGCGCCATAATCTTCGATGATTTCAAGCGGGTCAATACCATTTCCAAGAGATTTACTCATCTTTCGTCCCTGAGAATCACGAACGAGTCCATGAATCAGCACCGTGTGGAATGGTGATTTCCCTGTATGTGCATAACCGGAAAATACCATACGGATTACCCAGAAGAAGATGATATCATAGCCGGTTACAAGAACGTCTGTCGGATAGAAGTAATCCAGTTCTTCTGTCTTTTCCGGCCAGCCAAGTGTTGAGAATGGCCACAAAGCGGAACTGAACCATGTATCCAGTGTGTCTTCGTCCTGTGTGAAATGTGTGCCGCCACAGTGCGGACATACTTCCGGAGCTTTTCTTGCCACTACAAATTCTCCGCATTTATCACAATAATATGCAGGAATTCTGTGCCCCCACCAGATCTGACGAGAAATGCACCAGTCTTTGATATTTTCCAGCCAGTGCAGATACGTTTTTCCATAGCTTTCCGGAACAAACTTTAATTCTCCGCTCTTTAACGCTTCGATTGCCGGTTTTGCAAGTTCTTCCATTTTCACAAACCACTGCTGTTTAATCAGTGGTTCTACAGTTGTATGACAACGGTCATGTGTACCAACATTATGTGTATGTTCTTCGATTTTTACAAGATATCCTTCTTTTTCAAGATCCTCTACAATTGCTTTTCTGGCGTCATAACGGCTCATGCCTGAATATCTTCCATATCCTTCTACGATGGTTGCATCGTCGTTCATGATATTGATTTCCGGAAGATTGTTACGCTTTCCTACTTCAAAGTCATTCGGGTCATGTGCCGGTGTGATCTTCACAGCACCTGTTCCAAATTCTTTATCTACATAATAATCAGCTACGATTGGAATTTCTCTTCCAACCAGCGGAAGGAGCGCTTTCTTTCCAACAATATCCTTGTATCTTTCATCATCCGGATGAACGGCAATGGCTGTATCACCAAGCATTGTCTCCGGACGTGTAGTTGCAATTTCAAGGAACTGGTCTGTTCCAATCACCGGATATTTAATATGCCAGAAATGTCCTGCCTGTTCTTCATGCTCTACTTCCGCGTCAGAAAGAGAGGTCTTACATACCGGACACCAGTTAATGATTCTTGATCCTTTATAAATATATCCTTCTTCGTAAAGTTTAATAAATACTTCTTCTACCGCTTTCGAACAGCCTTCATCCATTGTAAAGCGTTCTCTGTCCCAATCACAGGATGAGCCTATTTTCTTGAGCTGTGATGTAATCGTTCCGCCATATTCTTCTTTCCATTCCCATGTTCTTTTCAGGAAACCTTCTCGTCCAAGTTCTTTCTTGTCAATTCCTTCCTTTTTAAGAGCTTCCGTAACCTTAACTTCTGTTGAAATCGCAGCATGGTCTGTTCCAGGAATCCAGAGTGCATTATACCCTTGCATTCTCTTATAACGAATCAGAATATCCTGTAATGTATTATCAAGCGCATGTCCCATATGCAGCTTTCCTGTGATATTCGGAGGTGGCATTACAATAGTAAATGGTTTCTTGCTTCTGTCCACCTCAGCATGAAAATACTTCTTTTCACACCATTTGTCATAAAGTTTTGGTTCAATTTCCTTTGGATTATAAGTTTTTTCCAGATTGTTACTCATATTCTCCTCCTAAATCATACATATTCATGGTGCTATACCCCGGGGATATACCTTTGGCCGGCTCACTTCACACCTTATCAATCAGCCTTTTGGGTGCATTGGGCATATACAAAATAATTGTTATTTAATACCCACAACCGCTTCCTATTTTAGGCACTAAAACTTGTTTTAGTTTCTCTATGCCCAAAATTGACCTTAATTTCCTCAAAAATCCCCTTCTGCACCAGATTTTTCTCTCTTTTTTGGGCATTTCTAAACAAAAATATGCTATACGCCCAATCGCTTTCCAATAACAATAAATTCCTGCATCACTGTGATAGCTGTTATATCACGATTCGGGCTTTCGCCCGACCAGTTACTATGTAACTTATCGTGATCACCTATACAAAAACGCCCTTTACAAAACGTAAAGGGCGTATATTAACGCGGTACCACCTTAGTTATATGAAACGTCTCAAAATTCCATATCTCTTAGTTCTATAACGTGAACTACTCCGTGATATCTTACTCTTCCTGATCACTTCTGATCTCATTTCAGATAACCGGCTCCAAAGCTACCTTCTGCGTCCGTTTTCTGTGAATCACCTTTCAGCCTGTGAATGATTCTCTCTTTCCAGCCCTAAACACATACTCCTCTTTCTCTTTGCCTTTTAGATTTTGACTTATTCATAATCATAGTCGGGAAAAGTATATTTGTCAAGCCGTTCATAAAATCTTTAAATATTCTTAAGAGTATTCCTTTTATGCTTTATCAATAGCTTTCCCGATATCATGTCGCATATATTTGTTATCAAACGATACCCACTCTGTCGCTTTATAAGCATTTGCACGTGCTTCCTGAAGTGTAGCTCCTTTTGCGGTCACCCCAAGTACACGTCCGCCATTTGTCACGATCTGATCACCGTCAAATTTTGTTCCTGCATGGAAGCAGTAATATCCATCATGCTTCTTGAATTCATCAAGACCGCTGATTGGTAATCCTTTCTGGTACGCAAGTGGATATCCATCAGATGCAAGAATCACGCAAACCGCTGCGTTATCTTCAAACTCTAATTCTATCTCCTCAAGTCTTCCATCGATGCAGGCTTCCATCACTTCCACAATATCCGTCTTCATTCTCGGAAGAACTACCTGGGCTTCCGGATCTCCGAAACGCGCATTGTATTCCAATACCTTCGGTCCTTCCGGTGTAAGCATCAGACCAAAGAAAATTATTCCTTTGAATTCTCTTCCTTCTGCATTCATGGCATCTACTGTTTTCTGGTAAATGTGTTCTTTACAGAATTCGTCTACTTCTTCTGTATAGAATGGACTTGGAGAAAATGTTCCCATACCACCTGTATTAAGTCCCTGATCTCCATCTTTTGCCCGTTTATGATCCTGCGCACTTGTCATCGTCTTGATTGTCTTTCCATCTACAAAGGAAAGAACAGAAACTTCGCGCCCTGTCATGAATTCTTCCACAACCATTGTATTTCCGGAAGCACCGAACTTCTTATCCAACATGATTTCCTTTACACCGGCCTGTGCTTCTTCAAACGTATTACAGATAAGCACACCCTTGCCAAGTGCAAGTCCATCTGCTTTTAATACAATCGGATATTTTGCATCCGCAAGATAACGAAGTGCTTCTTCCGCATTGTCAAAGTTCTCATAAGCAGCTGTCGGAATATTGTATTTTTTCATTAAGTCTTTAGAAAATGCTTTGCTTCCTTCCAGAATCGCTGCATCTCTTCTCGGTCCAAACGCTCGAATTCCTATATTTTCAAAAATATCAATAAGGCCGCCTACCAGCGGATCATCCATTCCTACAATTACAAGGTCAATCTTTGTTTCTTTCGCAAAATCAACCAACTTGTCGAATTCCATAGCTCCGATTGGAACACATTCTGCAAGTTCCGCAATACCAGCATTTCCTGGTGCGCAGTAGATTTTTGTCACTTTACTGCTCTTTGCAACACTTTGTGCAATTGCATGCTCTCTTCCGCCACTGCCAACAATTAAAACTTTCATAGGAACCTCCTTATTTTTTGATCGTAACTTTTCCATCTGTCACTTCAATTTTATCATTTGCAATTAAATGAATTGCCTGTGGCAAAATCTTCCATTCTGCCTGTTCCATCACTCTGCGCTGGAGTATCTGTGGGGTATCTCCATCCTCCACTTCAACCGCCTTTTGCAAAATAATCGGACCTGTATCTGTTCCTTCATCTACAAAATGCACGGTTGCTCCCACTACCTTCACGCCTCTTGCCAGCGCTGCTTCATGTACTTTCAGTCCATAATAACCAGTTCCGCAAAATGACGGAATCAACGATGGATGAATATTAATAATTCTATTTTTATATTCTTTGATCATAATTTCCGGTATGACCACCAAAAATCCGGCGAGCACGATCAAATCTGCTTTCAACTCATTTAACTGTTCTAATAAGGCACGATTAAATGCTTCTCTTGTGTCAAAATCTTTCGGTGAAATACATTTCGCCCAAATCCCATGATTTTTCGCACGTTCCAGTGCATACGCATTTTTGTTGTTACTGATTACACCGACCAATTCTGTATTTGTAATCGCACCACTTTCCACCGCATCAATGATTGCCTGCAGATTCGTTCCGCCTCCTGATACAAGAACTGCAACTCTTAACATAAAGTTACTCCCTTTTCACCTGCTTCTACATAACCAACTACAAATGCTTCGTCTCCGGCTTCTCTCATGGCTTTGATTGTCTTGTCCACATCTTTTTCATCAACCGCAACGATCATTCCGATTCCCATGTTGAATGTATTATACATCATTTCTTCTGCAATATTTCCAGTCTTGGCAATAAGATTGAAGATGGCAGGCATTTCATAGCTATCTTTCTTCACAACCGCCCGGATTCCTTCCGGCAGCATTCTTGGAATATTTTCGTAGAATCCTCCGCCTGTGATATGGCTGCAGCCTTTTACTTTTACACCGGCATCTTTTACGTTCTTGAGTGCTTTCACATAAATTCTTGTCGGTGCAATGAGTGCTTCTCCTAATGTTTTTCCAAGTTCATCATAATATGTATTTAAAGACTCTTCTGTAATTTCAAATACTTTTCGAACGAGAGAGAATCCGTTGCTATGAACACCTGTGGACGGCATAGCAATCAGTACATCACCTGGTTTGATCGTTGATCCGTCGATGATGTCTTTTTTGTCTACAACACCAACCGCAAAGCCTGCCAGATCATAATCATCTTCCGGCATTAATCCCGGATGTTCTGCTGTCTCTCCACCTACAAGCGCACATCCTGACTGTTTACATCCTTCTGCAACACCGCTGACGATCGTTGCGATTTTTTCAGGATAATTCTTGCCGCATGCAATATAATCCAGGAAGAATAAAGGCTCTCCGCCTGAACATGCAATATCATTTACGCACATGGCAACAGCGTCAATACCGATGGTATCATGTTTGTCCATTACAAATGCAAGTTTCACCTTAGTTCCACATCCATCTGTTCCGGAAAGAAGCACTGGTTCTTCCATATTTTTGATTCCGCTTAAATCAAACGCACCTGCAAAACCTCCAAGACCTCCCAACACTTCTGGTCTCATCGTTTCTTTTACATGCTTTTTCATCAATTCCACTGATTTATATCCTGCCTCAATATCTACACCGGCTGTCTTGTAATCCAACATCTCTTATTCCTCCTGGTATTTCTCTTTTACATCTGACTGATGTATTCTTTATGTCCTAACTGTTCCAGTTTATCTGCTTTTTTCTGAACGGTTTCTTTCATTTCTTCTGAATATGCTTTTAATTTAGCAAGTAATTCCGGATCTGACATTGCAAGCATCTTTGCTGCAAGGATTCCTGCGTTTGCTCCACCATCAATTGCAACTGTTGCAACCGGAATTCCAGGCGGCATCTGAACGATAGAATAGAGTGCATCCATTCCGTCAAGATTTTTTCCGGACATTGGGACACCAATTACCGGCATTGGGAAAATAGCCGCACACATACCCGGAAGATGTGCTGCCATCCCGGCTCCTGCAATGATTACTTTGTAATCTTTTTCTTCCGCTGACTTCGCATATTCGAAAAATTTATCCGGCATACGATGTGCAGAAATAATTGTCATTTCATATTCAATTCCAAATTTTTCTAACATGTCGGCAGCTTTACTCATTACTTTTAAATCAGAGTCACTACCCATTACAATTCCTACTTTTGGCATGGTATTCTCCTTTTCTTGCATTTATTTATAAGTATAGTAATAAATGACTTATCATCTATAAGTTATATTACTAATACTCACCATCAATGTCAACCAAATTGTCAAAAACTCTATTCATCCAGTGGTTCATTTAACACTTCGGTTCCCGGCAGAGCAAAACGTCCATCTTCAATAATCACAATTTCTTCTCCGTTTCTTGTATGCACACTGATCTTTCCCAGTTCTTCGTACGGAATCGTGATATCCAGATGCCAGTTAAAATATGCTGTCTCCGGATGCTCTTTTCTGCAGGCAGATATACTATTTTCTTTCGCTACAATTTTCTTTCCGTCTGGATTATAAGTAAGGTTATCTTCTTCCCAACTGTAACAGGTATCTCCCACGGCAAGATGTGGTCCCATCTTCTCTGCGATCAGAATTGGGAGTCTGTCGGCAATATCAAATTTCGCTGCTGCTGCATAAGCTGTTGTGTTCGTTCCTATTGCAAACTCACCGAGCGGCAGCGATGCATGATTCGAAAGAATATTGTCTCTAATATATTTTTTGTTTTCTTCCTCATTTTCAAAATTCGTACATGTATATTCTGTTGTTCTTCCATCTTTAAAATGAATTTCCAGATTCTGATACTGTAACTCTGACAAATATACCTTACTTACAAATAACACACCTTCTGTTCCTTCCAACACCGGTGATGTGAATACCTCTCCAACCGGAATATTTACATCTGCCACACAGTTTTCAAAGGCAGTCTCCTTCTCCGGATCAGCCAGTTCTCGAATTTTTATTTTCAAATCCGTTTTATTTCCGTCTTTTCCTAAAATATGAACATAATCTCCCTGATCCAACGCATCTATAATCGTCTGCTGTACCCTTTCATAAAGTTTTGCATCTAATGTATTGATCCGGATGATCTCCTGGAAAATCTCTTCATACTGTTCACCGATTTCCGGTAATGGCCAGGCGATAATCGTAAAACTTCTCTCTTCTCCTTTAATGTAGAAGTTTGTCATCTGGCTTGATTTTGACAGCATAGATATGAGCAGCTCCTCCTGTTTTTCTGTCATCTTCAATGCCTCCGGTTTCACAACTGGTGAAAACGGCACTTCACCAAACACTTCCATAACAGCCGGTCCGGCAAATAAAGGCGCGATATCCTTCAGCTGCTCATATGTGGTGTGCATAACTTCTAGCTTACGTTCGACAAATCGTTTATCAAGAATCATAGCGATATCATCTTTGTGATCGTACTCGAACTGTTTATTTACAATTGCGCCGTAAAATCCACGTTTGGATTTTCCTTTTGTGATAATACTTCCCGGCACACGATTAATGATTGTCGAAAGCCCCATCTTCTCAAAATTCTGAATTGCTTTTCTCACAATTCTCTCAAAACCGAGATTATATTCGATGTGAACTGTCGATTTTTTGCTCAGATCTTTTCCTGTAACAACAAATCCTACCCGGAAACCTTCTGTGTAAGTATCTGCCATTTTATCAATGGTTTCTTGTGGAAGAGAGTTCAAATACTGTGCGGTGCGCAATTCATTTTCTCCCACATATTCTCCAAAACGATACAGATATCTTAAATCTGTCAAATCACTTTCCATGATTTTCTTTGTGATGAAATCATATGCTCCCGGAACCAGCTGTTCTTTCACACGATCTGCGGCAAACACATCACAATAATCGCTTGCATACCAGTAGAAAATTTCTTTCAAACTATTCAGCGTCGGAATCTCTTCTTCCTCAAATTGATTATAGATTTCAATAAACAATTCATTTCCAATGACAATATATTCTTCTCGCTCTTCATACACATACCCGATATCTCCGCGAAGTTCGGTATAAAGCATGCTTAAAAATGCTCCATGCTCCTCTCCAAGAACTTTTACACAGTATGCCGGATTGGCATAAGAAGTTTCATAGTGTTCCGGCTGAATATCTGCATAGAGCACTTCCATCTCTTCCTGTAGTTTTTCAATCGTCATATCTGCACGCGCGCTTATATAATAGCTGTCTTTAATATCATGTATGCTAAGCAGAAAATTTGCAACATATCGGAAATAACTTCTGAACGGTTCTGCCACTGTTTCCTCCACTGCAATTTTCATAATTCTTTCTAATGTTAAATAATATCTTTCTTCCATTATACTATCCCCCGTATAAACATAATAACCAAACTTAACAGAACAAAACCATTGCATCCGATTCCCCATTTACAGGTCACATAGTTCTTATCCCGCTCACGAAATCCTCTTACTCCAATTATAATCCCTATGACTGACAGAATCATAGTAAATAAACCGAAACTTCCAATGAGCGCCGAGGATTGTCCTTTATGTAAAAATGCAGTCAAAATCAGCGTAGCAAAAATGATAACAACAACAATTGCCATCATAAGGGAATAGATTCCCTTCTTTGCATGCCGGAATTTTGCCTGCCCGTATTTTCGATTTCCTCTTCTTTTTCTTTCCTTTTTTATCTCGCTTTCGCGTGCTCGTTCTTTATTTTGTCCGATTTTCATCGTTCCATCCATCTCCTTATTGTATTACAAGCCACAAATATGATATATCCAACAACTCCCCCGATTGTATTCAGGATAATATCGTCTACGTCAAAGCTCCCCATTTTAGAAACAAATTGAAATGCCTCCACAAGAAGACTAAGTCCCAGACTGTAGCTCATAGTCAGGAAAAAGTTCCTGTAACGACTGGCCATCGGCATAAAGAATCCGAACGGTATGAAAATAGCCACATTTCCGAACAGATTCGCATATGCCACCCAGCCCAGCTTATCCCTGTAATTCCAAAACCTCTGAATTTCCTGGAATGGGACCAGATTATAGTGATAATCACTCATTTCTCCGGTCCTTCCGTACCAGTCTGAAAAAATCAAAAAATACAATAAGAAAGCAATATACAATATGAACAATATTTTACCGAGCACCCTTATTTCATTCTTATTTTTTGCTTTCAATCAAAAGATCCTTCCTAAAATGTTAACCCCTTTTTTGCCTTGAACATTTTTCCGGCGCTAATCAATAGAACTACGCCTGATGTCACTCCGATAACGATAGAAATTACACCAATAACAATATTCACCACACCTGCAATTCCCATTGCCTTATATGCTTTTTCTGTCATGCAAATTCCTCCTTTATTTTACACCGTACTGTTCATAATATGCGTCAATGGCTGCTTTTAATGTATCATCGATCACAATTTTTCCATTACATGGTTTGTTGTAAAGATATTCTACAACTTCTGCCATAGAAACGATAGCGCCTGTTTCAAATCCATATAAATCTTTGACTTCATCTAACGCACATTTTTCTCCGCCCTTTCCAACTTCCATACGATTGAGAGAAACCATAAGACCTTTGATTTCTACATTTGCGGCTCCACGTACTTTTGGAACTGTCTCTTCCATAGATTTTCCTGAAGTAGTAACATCTTCGATCATGATCACACGATCTCCGTCCTGAAGTTTGCTTCCAAGGAAACTTCCTTTGTCAGCACCGTGATCCTTTTCTTCTTTTCTGTCTGAACAATAGCGAACTTCTTTTCCATATAATTCACTGAATGCCATCGCTGTCACAACAGCAAGCGGAATTCCTTTGTAAGCAGGTCCAAATAATACATCAAAATCAAGTCCATATGCATCATGAATCGCCTTTGCATAATATTCTCCAAGTCTCTTAAGCTGTGATCCTGTCACATATGCTCCTGCATTCATAAAGAATGGTGATTTTCTTCCACTCTTTAAAGTAAATTCTCCAAATTTGAGAACATTGCTTTCTACCATAAATTCGATAAACTCTTTCTTATACTGTTCCATGTCTCTTAAAACCTCCATATTTACGGGCTTTTGCGCCCTTACTTTCTATCGCTTTATCCTCTGTATTTTGTTCTATATCCGTGATTTTCTTCTGGTCGTAAATCATTTGGATACATAGTATCTGAATAAATATCTCTCTGCAATTTTTTTACAATCCGATATATTTCTGAATAATTTGAAATACTGTTGATACCAAGTACATCCGGTGTATTATTTCTTGTAAATTGGTTTGTAGTGATTTGAATATCGCCCACACCAAACATTTGATCAAAGATACCTCTATGCAAGTTTACATGCGATAGTTCCGCAAATGTTTTTGCTTTGAGATTCATTGTAAAAATACCGCTCGAAATATACACTGCATGGTCTGTTACAATATAATATGTATTTTTATATCTCTTAAATGCAAAGATAACCCCAGCAAGATAAATCCACACCGGCATCATATGAAACAACATAAATGCTATCATAAAAAATTTCATACTCTCTATAGCTGTACTTAAAAAACTCACATCGAGCAATACCCAAATAATTGCAAACGGCAACAGCGGATTAAATATACTTTCAAAAATAAAACACTTTTTTTCCGGTTTTCCTTCGTACAGAATCGTCTCGTCTAATCCAACCATACTCTTTAATTCTTCTACCATGTTAATTTCCCCTATTGTCAGAAAATCAATAAACGCACTCTTGTCCCATACACAGATCTCTATTTCACCAGTCCTACCATATCTGCAACATTTTCAAAACTATATTTTTTCATATATGCTTCTATTCCATCTACGATTTCCATTGTAACTGTAGGATTATAGAAGTTCGCTGTTCCTACAGACACTGCGCTTGCTCCGGCAAGAATCATTTCAATTGCATCTTCTGCCGTTGCGATTCCGCCCATCCCGATAATCGGAAGTTTGATGGCATTTGCCACCTGATATACCATACGTACAGCAATCGGATGAATTGCAGGACCTGACACACCGCCTGTTTTATTTGCAAGTACAAACTGACGACGGTTAATATCGATCTTCATACCGGTAAGTGTGTTGATCAGAGACACTGCATCTGCCCCACCAGCTTCCACAGCTTTTGCCATCTCTGTAATGTCCGTTACATTTGGACTGAGTTTCATAATCACCGGCTGTTTTGCATATTTCTTCACTGCTTTTGTGATTTCTTCCGCCGCTTTTGGGTTCTGACCAAAAGCAATTCCGCCTTCTTTTACGTTCGGACAGGAAATATTAATTTCAAGCATATCCACATCTTCATTTGCAAGACGTTCTACTACTTCACAATAATCTTCTGTAGATCTTCCGCAAACATTTACGATGATCTTTGTATCATACTGTTTTAAAAATGGGATATCTCTTTCACAGAAAAGATCAATTCCCGGATTCTGAAGACCAACGGCATTCATCATACCACCGAATGTCTCCGCAACACGAGGAGTTGCATTTCCCGGCCACGGTACATTTGCTACGCCTTTGGTTGTAACTGCTCCCAATCTGTTAAGATCCACATAATCTACAAATTCTGCACCGGAACCAAAGGTTCCTGACGCCACGGTCACAGGATTATTCCATTCAACACCTGCAATATTTACTTTCATGTTCATTAGATTTCCACCTCCGTAGACAAGAATACCGGTCCATCCTTACAGCAACGTTTGTTATGTACATTTGTATGATGGTCTTTTTCTGTTGATTTGCATACACATCCGAGACATGCTCCGATTCCGCAGGCCATCCTTTCTTCCATAGAAACATAACATTCGATTCCATGTTCTTCTGCAAAATTCTTAATTGCGCGGAGCATAGGTGTCGGACCACATGCCATAATAATATCTGCGGTCAGTGCATTCTCTCTGATTGCATCCATAACATTTCCTTTTGTTCCTACACTTCCGTCTTCTGTAGATATATATACAGTTCCGTTTTCTTCAAATTCTTTTCTCAAGAATGTCTCTGCGTCACGATATCCGATAATAATCTGTTTCTCACAGTTTAACTGTTTTGCAAGTTCCAGGATCGGCGGAACTCCAATACCGCCTCCCATCAGGAATGCCTTCTTTCCTTCTGCCTTTTCAAGTGGAAATCCATTACCCAGAGGCCCGATGATCGGGAGAGTGTCTCCTGCTTTCATTTTGGAAAACTGCTTAGTTCCTGTATTTTCACCTGTCACACGGTAAACAACTCTCAACATTCCATTTTCTTTGTCAATTTCACAAATACTGATCGGTCTCGGAAGTAATTTGCTTCCATCATTTGTATACATAGAGATAAACTGTCCCGGTCTTGCAGTTTCAGCAGCTTCTGTACGAATCCACATACTGAAAATATCTGTTGCGATCTGTTCCTGCGAAACTACAATTGCGGTTTCTTTCTTTTTATCTGGCATTTTCTTTTCTCCTATATCCTTCTATATCTTCTGCTTCCTCGTTTTCCTGGCTTAACCTTGAGCAGCGCACCTCGAAAATCGCTGATTTTCTCGGTCGCGGGCATTCGCCCTACTAAGCTGTCAGCTTGAAATGGCATCCGCTTGCGGCTGC
>Ga0129317_1001379_pt1 | contig 18313 bp, 19 predicted proteins | sample Cm1ome_FD_94430 | JGI IMG/M metagenome (GOLD analysis project Ga0129317, IMG submission 94430) | Eastern black-and-white colobus group fecal microbial communities from Wisconsin, USA - Cm1105 metagenome | ecosystem: Host-associated > Mammals > Digestive system > Large intestine > Fecal | place... | reverse complement strand
CTTTTTCGGTTTTTTCTGTTTCGGCGCTGCAGCCGCCACGCGCTTTCCTGTCTCTCTAGCCACGTCTCTCTATCCTTTCAATGCGTCCCGCGCCTCCATGGTTGCGTGGTGCACAGGGTTCCCCATCTCTGTCATTTCCTCAATGGTCATCTCCAGGCCCTTCAAAAGGCCCTTGTCCAGATCCTCATAACACACATTCCGCAGTTCGTCCACCCCGGGGAAGTCCCGGGAGGGCTCGATATAATCCGCCAGATAGATGATTTTTTCCAGCTTCGTCATATTGGCGTGGCCGGTGGTGTGGTACCAGATGGCACTGTAAATGTCGTCATCCACCCCGAATACATCCCTGGCGATGGCCGCGCCGGTCTTGGAGTGGAGGAGCTTCAGCGCCTTTTGCTCCAGCTCGTCCAGCTGAATGCCGTATTTCGCGCAAAGGGCCAGCTGCTCCTCCATGCTGAGTTTTTTCGTGCAGTCATGGAGCAGGGCCGCCACACGGGCCTTTTCCACGTCGGCACCGTACCTCTCCGCCAAGCGGACCGCCTCCTGCTCCGTTCCCAGCACGTGGGGGATGCGCTTGTGCTTCAGATAACTGAGGGCCACCGGCCGCAGCTGCTCCAAAGGCAGGTGCTTCAGGTCCGCGCCGGTGTGGTACAGACCCTCCCGCAGGATGTAGCCGTACACCGCCGGGGCCAGGAGGTTGCTTCCCTGTCCCGCTTCCAGCTTCTCCCGCAGCTCCGTGGAGGACACCTCCACTACGCCGGGAATGCTCAGGGTGCGAATGCGGGCCTGGGGCCAGGTCCGGCACAGGTACTCCCGCTGGACCGCGAAGGACGACTCCGTATCCGCGGCTCTGCGGCCGAAGGCGGCAATGTTCACCAGGGACAGCACCCGCTCCGGCTCATGCCAGGTCTGGAGGCTCAGGAACATGTCCGTCCCCATCAGCAGCCACAGCTCGTCATCCGGGTACCGGGCTCTCAGCACTTCCAGCGTGTCAGAGGTGAAGCTCCGCCCCTCCCGGCACAGCTCCAGGTCCAGGACCTCCACCCGGTCTCCCAGCTCCGTGGCCTCCGCCGCCAGACAGGTCATCTCCAGCCGCTGGGCCGCCGTTGGGCTGCCGGCAGGCAGCTCCTTGTGGGGCGGCAGGCCCGCCGGGATCAGCAGCAGCAGATCCAGGCTCAGCAGCGCAAAGGCCTCCCGGGCCGCTGTAATGTGGCCCAGATGGGGCGGATTGAAGGTGCCGCCGAAGATACCGATTTTCATAGATTCGCCTTCTTTTTGGCAGGCTTCACCAGCTGGATGCGCTTCTCCTTGGGCTTGGAATGGGTCTCCCGATACAGCACGAACTTGGTGCCGATGACCTGGACCACCTCGCTGCGGGTGGCCTTGGCCAGCTCCTCCGCCGCAAGACGGGCGTCGTATTCGATGTTGTTGTCCAGGACCTTGCCCTTGATCAGCTCCCGGGCCTCCAGGGCGTCGTCGGCCTGCTTGATCAGATTCTCGCTGATGCCGTCCTTGCCGATGTGGATGATGGTGTCGATGCTGTTGGCCAGCCCCCGAAGCTGGGAGCGCTGCTTGCTTGTCAATTCCATAAATGTTCTCCTATGATATGATAATAGACGCTTATTTCTTCAAATAAGTTTCCAATTTCCCCGCGAAACTTTCCAGAGCTTTGCCCCGGTGGGAAATGGTGCTCTTCTCCTCCGCCGTCAGCTGGCCGAAGGTCTTTTTCAGTTCCGGCACAAAGAACACCGGGTCGTAGCCGAAGCCACCCTCCCCCATGGGGGCAAAGGCGATAGTCCCATCGCAACGGCCCTCGGCGGTCAGTTCGTCACCGTTGGGGAAGGCGCAGGCGATGGCGCAGGCGAAGTGTGCCGCCCGGGTGGGCTGGCCCCGCATGCTGTTCAGCAGCAGCATGTAACGGCCCTTATCGTCCAGGCCCTCGCCGCCGTACCGGGCGGAATACACGCCGGGGCCGCCGTTGAGGGCGTCCACACAGAGGCCGGAGTCATCGGCGATAGCGGGCAGTTTTGCCGCCGCGCAGATGGCTTTTGCCTTCAGCATGGCGTTTTCCGCAAAGGTGGTGCCGGTCTCCTCCACGTCCACGGTGATCCCCAGGTCTTTAGGGCTGACCACCTCCACGCCGAACCGGGCCAGAATGTCCCCCATTTCCTTCAGCTTGCCCGGGTTGTGGGTGGCAAGTACAAATTTCATGTCCGATCCTCCGTTTTTTCTGGCAGGCGGTCCAGCCGGCGGTTCCGCAGGGTCAGCAGCAGGTCGATGGACACCATGCAGATATCCAGCAGATAGACCGCGATCACGTAGGTAATATTCCCGCTGATGAATTTTCCGATCACGCCGCAGACATAGCCCACGATGATGCAGCACTCAAAGAGAATACTCTTTCCCTTGGCCGTGCGGGACCGGAGCGATTTTGCAATATTGAAAGGCCAGGACACGCCGAAGCACAGCAGCATGATGGTCTCAAACACCTGGGCCATACACGCTCACCCCTCCAAAACCGCTTTCTGGATGGCCAGCAGCTCCCGGTTTCCCTTTGCGCACAGACGCACCAGCTCCTGCTGCTCCGCCAGGGTGAAGGCGCGGCCCTCGCCGGTGCCCTGGAGCTCGATAATCTCACCCAGCTCGTTCATCACGCAGTTCAGATCCACCTGGGCGCGGCTGTCCTCGCTGTACTGCAGGTCCAGCATGGCCTGCTCGCCCACGATGCCGGCGGAGACGCCGGTGACATAGTGACGGATGGGGCTGGAGCCCAGCACACCGTCCTCCACCAGCTTGCGGCAGGCCAGTGCCAGGGCGATGAAGCCACCGGTGACGGAGGCGGTCCGGGTGCCGCCGTCCCCCTGGAGCACATCGCAGTCGATGGTGATGGTGTGCTCGCCCAGCTTGCTCATATCCACGGCCGCCCGCAGGGACCGGCCTACCAGTCTTTGAATTTCAGCGCTGCGGGGGCTGAGCTTCAGCTTGGAAACGTCCCGCTTGCTCCGCTCCCGGTTGGCCCGGGGCAGCATGGAATACTCGGCGGTGACCCAGCCCTCGCCCTCGGGAACGTGGGGCGGCGTGCGGTCCTCTACGCTGGCGCAGCAGAGGACCTTGGTGTCGCCGCACTCAATGAGGCAGCTGCCCTCTGCGAATTTCACAAAATCGGTGGTAATTTTCATAGGGCGCAACTCGTCCAGCGCCCGGCCGTCTTGTCTGGTCATGGTATGTTCCTCCTTACTTTTTCCGGGGGTGCCGGTTGGCCTTCTGCCGATCCAGACGCTCCGCCTTTTCACGGGACGCCTGCAGCTCCATTTTCAGTTTCATGTACTCCTCCGTCCGGCTGCGAAGGACAGTATCCCGAGTGGCAAAGCGGCTGACCGCCTCCGACACCGCCAAGACCAGCAGCAGTACCAGCGTCAGCAGACCGATCTTGGGCCACAGGCTCATCTTCACCTGAGACGCCAGGAAAAACGCCAGAATGGTAAAGACGCTCATGATGATCCTGAGGGTGACCAACTGCGCCCTCAAAGCGGCGTAGACCTGGCGCTTGCATGCGGGGCAAGCCACGCTGAGCCGGCCCCGGAACAGCAATTAACCGAGACCGACGCGCATCTTCTTATGACAGTAGGGACAGGTAATGATCATGGTACTTGGATACTCCTTTGTCAATGGTCTTTCAGGGCGGGGCCTCTTCTCTAAAAGGAGATCCTCGCCCACATCCGGCGCTTCGCCGCCTTCCCCCAGGGGAAGGCTTGCCCGATGTTCAGATGATGGCTTCCACGTAGCTTCTGGCGTCGAAGGGACGCAGATCGTCAATGCCCTCGCCTACACCGGCGAACTTCACAGGTACGCCCAGCTCCCGGGCGATGGCGATGACGATGCCGCCCTTGGCGGTGCCGTCCAGCTTAGTGAGGACGATACCGGTGAGACCGGCGGCCTCCTTGAACTGCTTGGCCTGGATCAGGCCGTTCTGGCCGGTGGTGGCGTCCAGCACCAGCAGGGTCTCCCGGGCGGCGCCGGGGCACTCCCGGTCAATGATCTTGCTGAGCTTGCTCAGCTCCGCCATCAGGTTGGACTTGTTGTGGAGGCGTCCGGCGGTGTCGCACAGCACCACATCCACATTCCGGGCCTTGGCGGCCTGGAGGGCGTCAAAGAGGACCGCGCCGGGGTCGGCGCCCTCATGCTGGCGCACCAACTCGCAGCCCGCCCGCTCCGACCAGATCTCCAGCTGGTCGGCGGCGGCAGCCCGGAAGGTGTCCGCCGCGCAGAACAGGACCCGCTTTCCCTCGTTTTTCAACTGGTGGCCAAGCTTGCCAATAGAGGTGGTCTTGCCCACGCCGTTGACGCCGATGAACAGCACCACGCTGGGGGTGGTGGACAGGTCCAGGGCAGTGTTCTCCACGCTGATCTCCTCCACCAGGATGTCCCGCAGTGCCGCCCGGACCTCCTCCTGGTCCCGGAGCTTTTCCTTACGGACCCTTGTCCGCAGCTTCTCCACCGCGTCCAGGGCGGTGTCCATGCCCAGGTCCGCCAGGATCAGAGTCTCCTCCAGCTCCTCGAAGAAGGCCTCGTCGGCCTCGGTGAAGCCGGAGAACAGGTTGGTGGTGATTTTTTTCAGTTTATTAAAAAAGCCCATGATTTCCTCCCAATCAGGAAAATAAAATTCGCCGTGTCACTTCAGCTTCCCGCCGCAGTAAGGACAGGTCTCCTTGGAAAGCAGCTTTCTTCCCAGGTTCCGCTTGCAGTGGGGACAGCGGAACTGCGTAAATTCCAGCACACCGGCGATGATGACAAGGATGGCCCCGCCCTTCTGCACCAGGCCGTTCCCGCCCAGCCGGCCTCCCAGCACACACAGGGCCAGCCCAATGACGAACATCGACCAGACGATCATGCTCTTTCTTTCGTTGCTCATATTGATATCTCCTACTTGATTTTCAGTTCTTTCTCCATGTCATTCAGGTTGATAGTCAGAATCTTACTGACACCTTGTTCCTGCATGGTGACGCCATAGAGCACGTCGGCCTCCTCCATGGTGCCTCGGCGGTGGGTAATGACGATAAACTGCGTCTTCCCCGCCAGCTTCCGCATGTAACGGGCCACCCGGATGACGTTGGGCTCGTCCAGGGCGGCCTCGATCTCGTCCATGACGCAGAAGGGCGTGGGATGGACCTTCAAAATGGCGAAGTACAGGGCGATGGCCACGAAGGCCTTCTCGCCGCCGGACAGCAGGGAGATGGTCTTGAGGGTCTTTCCCGGCGGCTGGGCCTTGATCTCGATGCCGCAGCCCAGGATATCGTTCTCGTCCTCCAGCTCCAGCCGGGCCTGTCCGCCGCCGAAGAGGTCGGTGAAGGTGGTCTGGAAGCTCTCGTTGATGAGCTTGAACTGCTCGGAGAAAATGGCGGTCATCTGTCCGGTGATCTCCTCAATGATGCCGCCCAGCTCCTCCTTGGCCTTCTCCACGTCGTTGCGCTGCTCCGTCAGATAGGTGTAGCGGCCGTTGACCCGCTCGAACTCCTCGATAGCGCCGATGTTGATGGTGCCCAGGCCCTTGATGTCCCGTTTCAGCTCGCCGATGCGGCGGGTGGCCTTGGGGACGCTCTCCAGCTCGATGCGGATGGCCGTGGCGTCGGAGTGGCTCAGTTCGTAGTCCTCCCACAGCCGGTCCAGAATCTGCTTTTCCTCCATGGTGCTGGTGGCCTTCTTCTGCTCAAGACGGCTCACCGCCCGCTCCAGGTTCAGCAGTTCCTCGTTCATGTCCTGGCTCCGCTTGTTCTGGGCGGTTCGCTCCGCTTCCAAAGCCAGCTTTTCCTCGTTCAGGGCCGCCAAGCGGTCCTTGAAGGACTGCCCCTGCCGGGCCAGGTCCGCCAGTGTCTCCTTCCGCTGGGCGATCTCCGCCTCCGCATCGTCGATGTTTTTCTGATAGGAACGGACCGTCTCCTCCTTCTGGGTCCGGTCGCCGGTCAGGTCCGCCGCCAGCTGCCGCAGATCGGCGGCGCGGCGGAGGGCGGCTTCCCGCTCCGCGGTGAGGGCAGCCAGTTCGGTCTTTCTGCCGGTGATCTCCTCCGTCAGGGCGCCGGACTGGGCCAGCAGTTCGGACTGGCCGGAGAGTGCCTCCTCCGCTTTGGCACGGAATCCGGCAGCCAGCGCCTCCTGTTCCGCCACCGCCTCCTCCGCTTCTGCCGAGCGGGCGGCGTTGTCGGTAAGGCGGCCAGACAGGCTGACAAGCTCGCCCTCCAGATTTTCCAGATTGTCCCGCAGGGACCGCAGGAGAATATCGAAGTGGTTCTTGGCGCCCTCCAGACGCAGGACCTCATCCTCCGCCTGACGGCGCTGGGCCTCGGCGGTCTCCAGCTCATACCGGGCGGCGGCCAGCTCCCGGGCCGCTGCCTCCTCGTCCCGCTGGGCGGCGGAGAGCTTCTCATGCATGGCACCGGCACGGCTGTTGAGGGTTTTCAGCTCCGCGGCACGGCTCAGCACACCGGCACTGCGGCTGGTGGAGCCGCCGGTCATGGAGCCGCCCCGGTTGATAACCTGGCCGTCCAGGGTCACGATGCGGAAGGCATTGTGGTACTTCCGGGCCATGGCGATGCCGCAGTCCATGTCCTCCACAATGACCGTGCGGCCCAGAAGGCTGTTGAAAATGTTCTGATATCTGGCGTCAAACTCCACCAGGCGGGAGGCCAGGCCCACGAAGCCAAACTCGTCTTCCACACCGCGCTCCCGCAGCTCGTCACCCCGGATGGCGGTCAGAGGCAGGAAGGTGGCACGGCCGCCGTCCCGCTGCTTTAAGAAGTTGATGGCCGCCTTGGCGTCCTCTTCCCGGTCCACCACGATGTTCTGGAGCCCCGCCCCCAGGGCGATCTCGATGGCGAGACTATACTTCTGGTCGGTCTTCATCAGATTGGCCACGGGGCCGTGGATGCCCCGCAGGCTGCCCCTGGCCTGCATCACGACCTTGACGGCCTTGGAGAAACCCTCGTACTCCTTTTCCATCTCCGTCAGGAGCCGGATGCGGTTGTCCAGGGCGCCCACGTCCATGGTCAGCTTTACCCGCTGCTCCGATGCGGCGGCGGCCTTTTTCTCCCGCTCCTCCATGCGGAGGGTGTGGCCCGCGATGATATTGGCGGCGGCGGTGGCCTCATCCTGCGCGTCCTCCAGGGCACGGCGGTTGGCCTTGGCCTGCTTTTCGGACTCCGCCAGCTGTTCCTCGGCGACGGACTTGTCAGTCTCCACCGTTTCCTTTCGCTCTGCGATCTGGCCGTTTTCGGCGGCGATGGCCGCCAGTTCGGCACGCCGGTCGGCGGCAGCGGCCACGGCAATGGCCTCCTGTGCCCGCAGGGCCTCGGCCTCGTTCTGAGCGCCTCCCGCCTGCTCGGCGGCGGCACGGGCCTGCTCCAGCAGGGTATCCAGAGCGGCGTTCAGCTCCGTCAGCTGACGGTCGATCTCGGAGATGCGGCTCTCCTGCTCCGCTGCCTGCTGTTCCAGGCCTCCGGCACGGCTGTCGGTCTCCTCCAGCTCCCGGCGGGCCCGTTCAATGTTCTCCCGGTTGTGGACGATGGCGCTCTCCAGCACCGCCACGGCGGACTCCTGCTCCTTCACCCGGCCGTCCAGCTCGGCGGCCTCGGTGCGGATGCGCTCCGCCTCCATGTCCTTCTCCCGCATTTTTTCGCCGAACTGCTCTCCCTCGGCATAGAGGGCGTCCAGGGCGGCACGGGCCTCGTCCCGCTGTGCTTCGGCGGCCCGCAGGTCGGCCTCCAGCTTCCGGGCGTCCATTTTCAGCTTGTCCAGATTCTCCAGCCACACGGAGATCTCCAGCAGGCGCAGCTCATCCCGGAGGACCAGATACTTTTTGGCCGTTTCGGACTGCTGCCGCAAAGGCTCCACCTGCAGCTCCAGCTCGGCGATCTTGTCGTTGATACGGACCAGGTTCTCCTCCGTGCGCTCCAGCTTCCGCTCCGCTTCCTCTTTCCGGTGGCGGAACTTGGAGATGCCGGCGGCCTCCTCGAAGATCTCCCGGCGCTCGCCGCTCTTGGCGGACAGGATCTCGTCGATCTTGCCCTGGCCGATGATGGAGTAGCCCTCCCGGCCCAGGCCCGTGTCCATGAACAGCTCCGTCACGTCCTTCAGCCGGACGGACTGGCGGTTGATGTAATATTCGCTCTCCCCGCTGCGGTAATACCGGCGGGTGACGGAGACCTCGCTCTCCTCCATGGTTGGGAAGATGTGCTCCGTGTTGTCGATGACCAGCGTCACCTGGGCAAACCCCACCGGGGGCCGCTTCTCGGTACCGCTGAAGATCACGTCCTCCATCTTGGCACCCCGGAGGGCCTTGGCGTTCTGCTCGCCCATGACCCAGCGAATGGCGTCGGAGATGTTGGACTTTCCGGAGCCGTTGGGCCCCACCACGGCGGTGATGTCCTCCGCGAAATTCAGGACCGTTTTATCAGGGAATGCCTTGAATCCCTGGATCTCCAATGCTTTCAGATACACAGCGTCACCTCATACAGATCAACATACTTTAACTAAGATACTATAACAGACAAGCCGCCGCATTGCAAGGCAAAATCCATGAACGTACCGGCTTTTCCAGAAGGCCTTCGCCATCTGCGTCAGGAGTTCGTGATACTCAAAACAGATCTCGACATTTTGGAAAGATCATGTTATTCTATCAAAAGAATAGCGATATGGAAAGGAGTCCACCCCTGTGCGAAGCAAAGAGCCGCGTCTTGTTATCTCGTTCCACACCACGGCGGAAGCCATGGCCACGGAGCGGCTGTGCCGTCAGAACGGTCTGGAGGGAAAGCTGATCTCCGTCCCCAGGAGCATCACCTCCGACTGCGGTCTGGCCTGGTCCGCACCGGCTGCCCTGCGGGAGACCCTGGAAGCCCTGCTGAACCAGCACGCTGTGGAGGCTGCGGGATATCACGAACTGCTGCTTTAATTTTTTCACGCATCGGTATTCTTTTCAAAAAATATCGCAAAGTAACATTTTAGGAGTGTGAGCTATGAAAGAAAAAGGCTGGCTGAAAAGCTACGGACCGATCATTCTGACCGGTATCGTGGTTGGCATTGCCGCGCTGGTGCTGACTGCCGCCGGCAACCCCAAGAACATGGGCTTCTGCATCGCCTGTTTTGAGCGTGACATCGCCGGTGCCCTGGGTCTCCACAGTGCGGGCAAGGTCCAGTACATGCGTCCTGAGATCATCGGTATCGTGCTGGGCTCCACGGTGGCTGCCCTGGCCGCCAAGGAGTTCCGGGCCAGAGCCGGTTCCTCCCCCGCCATCCGCTTCGTGCTGGGCCTGTTTGTCATGATCGGCGCCCTGGTGTTCTTGGGCTGCCCCCTGCGCATGGTCATCCGCCTGGGCGGCGGCGACCTGACTGCCGTGGTCGGCCTGCTGGGCTTCCTGGTGGGTATCCTGGTGGGTGTGGTGTTCCTGAAAAAGGGCTTCTCCTTGGGACGGGCCTATCCTGTCCGCAAGAGCGAGGGCTTTATGCTGCCCGGCGTCATGGTGGTGTTGCTGGTGCTGCTGGTGGCCGCTCCCCAGCTGCTGAAGTCCTCTGAGGAGGGCCCCGGCTCCATGCGGGCCTTCTGGGTCATCTCTCTGGTCGCCGGTTTGATCGTGGGCCTGCTGGCCCAGCGCAGCCGCCTGTGCATGGCCGGCGGCCTGCGGGACGCCTTCATGCTGCGGGACTTCACCCTGCTGTCCGGCTTCCTGGCCATCTGGATCACCATCACCATCGGCAACCTGATCCTGGGCAAATACAACCTGGGCATGCTGTCCCAGCCCATCGCCCACACCCAGCACCTGTGGTCTTTCCTGGGCATGGCTCTGGCAGGCTGGGGCTCCATCCTGCTGGGCGGCTGCCCTCTGCGCCAGCTGATTCTGGCCGGTGAGGGCAACGGCGACTCCGCCGTCACCGTCCTGGGCATGGTGGTCGGCGCCGCCATCGCCCATAACTTCGGCATGGCCGGCAACCCCGACAGCGTGGTAGACGGCGTCTACAAGGTGGGCGGCACTTCCACTGTCGGTATGGCGGCTGTCATCCTGGGCTTTGTGGTCCTGGCTGTCATTTCTGTCACTCATCTGCCCGGAAAGGAGAATGCGTAATGGTCGATACAAGAGGTCTTTCCTGCCCCATTCCCGTGGTGATGGTCCAGCAGGCCATCAAGAAGGACGCCCCCGCGACCCTGGAGGTCCTGGCGGACGCTAAAGTGGCTGTGGAGAACATCACCCGTTTGGCAGGCGCCAACGGCTATCAGGTATCCGTGGTGGAGGACGGTCTTGATTTCAAGCTGACCCTGACCAAGTAACATACAAAACCTCAGACCGGGAGTTTTCCTTGAAAACTCCCGGTCTTGTTATCAGTTTGTTACTTTTTGTTGAGGATTTGTGGTTGTTGGCCCGGTCCTTTCCGCCTATGATAATGATAAAAGAACAAAATCCAGAAAGGGGTTTTCAACATGCGCAAATCGTTTCTCTCTCTGTGTCTGGCGGGACTTCTGGTGCTGACGGCGGGCTGCGGACAGGCGGAGCCCGTCTCCCCCGCTCCGGAGGCTCTGCCGGAGGAAGCGGCAGAGCCCATTGACCCCCACACGCTGAAAATCGACATCCCGGAGGAATACCGGGACCTGCTGATCGTCACCACGGAATTTGAGGAGACCGACCAGCACTGGGTCTCCTTGCTGTCCGTTCAGGAGAAAGCGTCGGTGGAGGCGATGGAGAAGGACTACGGCAGCGGCGCGGGCGGCGGATTCCTGTTCGGCATCTCCGCCATGGACCAGGTGGGGTTTGAGCAGTTTCTCCAGTACGATTACAGCGGCTGTGATGTCTTTGCCCGGGACGAGACCTGGTACTACGCCAAAACCTATCCCACCGACGTGCAGTTTTACCGCTCGGGCGACATGTTTGATACCCAGAGCGAGGATTGGAAGCAGTGGGAGGCCCTGAACGCCCTGGGGGACCGGGTGTGGCAGGACTTCGTGGACCGCAACGGCCTGACGCCCTACAGCCAGGGGGAGGTCCGGAACCAGCCCTTCACTTGGGAAAGCGAACACGCCTACGCCAAATACTACATCTACTACACCTTTGACGGCTCCAAGTCGGAGTTCGACACCCTGCTGCTCTCCCAGCCCGCCAAGCAGGGCGAGGGCGGCCTCTGGTGCGTGGAGCGGTTCTATGACGAATACGGCAATCTGTACCTGTATTTCCCGGAAAGCGACACGCCAGCCGCCGAATATTACACCGCCTTGCAGGCGGCGTGCGACGCGGGAGAGCACCCGGAGCTGCTGACGCCCTTAGGCGCCGCCAAGGATTTTGTTGCCAATTCCGGCTGGTATCACGATACACCCACCGACGAGAACGTGGAGCTGACGGACGGCGTCGACAGCGACTATTCGGAGACCAATCAGCGCATGAACCGAGTCATCGCCTCCCTGCTGGTGTTCCCCGAAGAAGTCACAGACCAGGAGGTGCTGGACTGCGTCGGCGCTTTCCGCAACGATACCTGGGGCGTCATGGGGCGGAATTTCTACGGCTCCGACTGGTGGACACCCTTGCAGGCGGCGCTGGAGAACGCCGCCGTGGGCGGCGGACAGGCGGACCGGGACCGGAGCATGATGAAGTTTTACCTCACCTCCTACGGGCGGTACGCGGACTTTATCGGCGGTCTGCTGCAAACTCAGCAGGCGGCGGAGCCGGAGACCTTCCAATCGGTGCTGGAGGAATTTTACCCCGAGCAGCAGGAGATACTGCTGGCAGCCATGGAATAGCCAACGATGCACAAGGAGACAGGCGTGACCGCCTGTCTCCTGCTTTTCATTCCTCCCAGAAGAGCTCGTCCAGGGTTTTGCCCAGCGTTTTGCAGATCGCAAGACACAGCTTGATGGTGGGGTTGTAGTCACCCTTTTCGATGGCGTTGATGGTCTGACGGGAGACGCCCACCGCGTCCGCCAGCTGCTGCTGGCTCATGTCCAGGGCCGCCCGGGCGGATTTCAGCCGCAGGTTCTTCATTCTCCGTCCTCCCGCTTTGCCAGCAGGTAGTTCACCACATAGACCACCAGGATGACCAACGTCATCAGGCCGCAAATGCCATTCACCGCAGCGAAAGTCAGAATGCCGTTCTCCACTACCCGGCCATTTTTCCAATTCATGATGCCAATGCCCAGATTCAAAATGGAAACCACCGTGAGCAGTGTCATCACTGCCCGGGGATTCTCCTTCAGGCTCAGGTAGGCGTCCTTTACAATGCAGACTGAGGCAAACACCAGCAGCGCTGCGGCGACGCACAGCATGGCGCCAGTGATGACATCGCACCAGCGGCCCAAAATCATGTCGGAAAAGCCGTACAACAGCAGGCAGGACAGCAGCGTCCAGAAGCCGTATTTGTACGCCTGGCCCCGGGCCCGCTCCTGCCGCTCGTCAAAGGTCAGGTCCATGACCTTCAGCTTGAACAGCAGTGCTATGATGCCCACGCCCACCAGAACGCCCACCAGCAGGCCAAGCATGTATCCCACAGAATGTTCCATATGTCATTTCTCCTTTTATTCCGTTCATTGTGAGGTTAGTGTAAATCTTATCAGCCTATTTGTCTAGTATATTTTACTTTTTGTACGAAAAATTTTCCGGCAGTACATCATTGTACCGCCGGTTTTTCTTTCTGCTCGCCGATTTGACGGTAGAGGCAGGCCAGCCCGTCGGACAGGCCGCCTACGGCGTCGATGATGCCCAGCCGGACGGCCTCCTCCCCATAGATCACGCTGCCCACATCGGCGGCCATGTCATCCTTCTGCAGCATCAACGACTGGAATTTTTCAGCGCTGATCTGGCTGTGCCCGGAGACGAAGGCCACGATGCGCTCCTGGAGCCGCTGGAAGTAGTTGTAGGTCTGGGGCGCCGCGATGACCGTGCCGCTCATGCGGACCGGGTGGATGGTCATGGCGGCGGAGGGCACCGCGAAGCTCCGCTTGGCCGCCACCGCCAGGGGGACTCCGATGGAGTGGCTGCCGCCCAGAACGATGGAGACCGTGGGCTTGGTCATTCCCGCGATCAGCTCCGCGATGGCCAGGCCCGCCTCCACATCGCCGCCCACCGTATTGAGGAGAAACAGCACACCGTCCACCTCCTCGCTCTCCTCCAGCTTGGCAAGCAGAGGCAGAACGTGCTCGTATTTGGTGGTCTTGGCAGAGTTCCCCGCCGTGGTGTGGCCCTCGATCTGGCCGATGATGGTCAGGCAGTAAACATTGCCGTGGGGGGTGCGGGTCATGGCGGAGCCGAAATCCAGAATAGACTGAGCCGTTTCATTGCCGCCGTCCTTTTCCTTCTCCGTGTCCGTGGGTCTTGTATTTTCGGTCATAGTATCCCTCTCTTTCCCCGATATTGTCTCCATTTTTATGAAAACTACACGCCCGCCGGGGTTTCATTTTTCACCGTCCCATGTTATACTTGTTTATTATTTTCAAGGACCGGGGGCTGATACCGTGGAAGAGAACAAACAGCGTATCGTGGTAAAGGTGGGTACCTCCACCCTGACCCACGATTCCGGGGCTGTGGACCTGAGAAACATGGAGCATCTGGTGCGGGTACTGTCCGACCTCAGCGGCGCAGGACACGAGGTCATTCTGGTGACCTCCGGCGCCATTGCCGTGGGCACCGCCCGACTGGGCCTGCCCGAGCGACCCAAGGAGCTGCGGATGAAGCAGGCTGCCGCCGCCGTGGGCCAGTGCCGGATGATGCACATTTACGACAAGCTCTTTTCCGAGTACAACCGCACCATGGCTCAGATCCTGCTCACCGGAGACGATGTGGAGGACCCGGAGCGGGCGGAGCATCTGCGCAGCACCTTCTCCGCCCTGCTGGAGATGGGGGTCATCCCCGTGGTCAACGAAAACGACTCCGTCTCCTCCGCCGAGATCGAAACCGGACACCACAAGGTACTGGGTGACAACGACACCCTGTCCGCCATCGTGGCGGAGCTGTGCCGGGCGGACCTGCTTGTGCTGCTCAGCGACATTGACGGGCTGTACAACGCCGACCCTAAGCGGTATCCCGGTGCGCAGCTGCTCCACCAGGTGCGACAACTGACGCCGGAGATCCTGGAGATGGCAGGCGGCGCGGGCAGCTGGCGGGGCACTGGCGGCATGGCCACCAAGCTCTCCGCCGCCCGCATTGCCATGGCCGCCGGGTGCGACATGGTCATCACCAACGGTGAGCGGATGGAGGACCTCTACGGCATCGTGGAGGGGCAGGACATCGGAACGCGGTTTATTGCTTCCAGATAGGAGGATACGGATATGACAGCATTACAGCAGCAGGGAAAGCTGGCAAAGGACGCCACCTATGTATTGGCCACCGCCGGGACGGCGAAGAAGAACGCCGCTCTGGCTGCCATCGCCGACATTCTGACGGCACGGCAGGAGGAATGGCTGGATGCCAACGCCGCCGATGTGGCCGCCGCCAAAGAGGCGGGCATGCGGCCCGCCATGCTGGACCGGCTGACCCTGAGCCGGGACCGCATTGCCGGTATCGTGGAGGGCGTGCGGCAGGTGGCCGCCCTGCCGGACCCCATCGGACAGGTCACCAAGATGGAGACCCGGCCCAACGGCCTCATCATTGGACGGCGGCGGGTGCCTCTGGGGGTCATCGCCATCATCTTCGAGTCCCGGCCCAACGTCACCGTGGACGCGGCGGCCCTGTGCCTGAAATCCGGCAACGTGTGCATCCTCCGGGGCGGCAAGGAGGCCATCCGCTCCAACCGCTGCGTGACAAAACTCATGCGGGAGGCCCTGGTCTCCGTGGGGCTGCCGGAGGACTGCATCTCCCTGGTGCAGGACACCAGCCATGAGACCGCCAACGAGCTGATGCATCTGGACGGGTATGTGGACGTCCTCATCCCCCGGGGCGGTGCCGGGCTCATCCGGGCTGTGGCGAAAGAGGCCAGCGTGCCCGTTATCCGTACCGGCGAGGGCGTGTGCCACATCTATGTGGACGACGAGGCAGACCTGGACATGGCTGCCAAGGTGCTGTTCAACGCCAAGTGCTCCCGGCCCTCCGTGTGCAACGCCGTGGAGTGCGTGCTGGTGCAGGAGAATATTGCGAAAGACTTCTGGCCCATGGCCCTTCCCCTGCTGGACGAAAAGGGCGTGGAGCTGCGGGCGGATGACGCCGCGCTGGATATTCTCGGCACCCGGGCCCGTCCCGCCGCCGAGAGCGACTGGGACGCGGAGTACGACGACTACATCCTTGCCGTGCGGACGGTGAAGGATATGGACGAGGCCATCCGGTTCATCAACCAGCATGGCACCGGACACTCCGAGGCCATCATCACCAAGAATTACTTCAAGGCCCAGCACTTCCTGGACCAGGTGGACGCGGCGGCGGTGTATGTCAACGCCTCCACCCGGTTCACCGACGGCGGCGAATTCGGCCTGGGCGCCGAGATCGGCATCTCCACCCAGAAGATGCACGCCCGGGGTCCCATGGGTCTGGAGGAGCTGACCTCCTGCAAATATGTCATTTACGGCGAGGGACAGGTGCGGTAACACTTCCCCGACAGGCAAAGTACCCGTCCCGTTTTCATACAGAGAAAGGATGTGCAGACTATGGCAACTCTAGGTTTTATCGGCACCGGCAACATGGGCGGTGCCCTGGCCCGGGCGGCTTGCAAGAGCGTGCCCAGCGATCAGGTGTTCCTGTCCAACCGGACCGTGGAAAAGGCCCGGCTTCTCGCGGAGGAGCTGGGCTGCCGGGTGATGGATAACTTCGCCATTGCGGAGAGCGCCGATTTCATCTTCCTGGGCGTGAAGCCTCAATATATGGCGGATGTCATGGCGGACATCACCCCCATCCTGGAAAAGCGGGAGAGCCGCTTCATCCTGGTGTCCATGGCGGCCAGCCTGACCATTCCCCGTATACGGGAGCTGACGGGCAAGGACTATCCTGTCATCCGGATCATGCCCAACACCCCTGCCGCCATCGGTGAGGGCATGGTATTCTACGACTGCAGTGAGAACATCACCAAGCCCGAGGAAAAGCTCTTCCTGGAATCCCTGGCCGGAGCCGGACGGCTGGCGCCTCTGGCGGACCATCTGATGGACGCCGGCAGCGCCGTGGCGGGCTGCGGCCCCGCCTTCGCGGACCTGTTCCTGGAGGCACTGGCGGACGGCGGCGTGGCCTGCGGCCTGCCACGGGCCCTGGCCATGGAGAGCGCGGCCCAGATGATGATCGGCACGGCCAAGCTGATGCTGGAGACCGGCAAGCACCCCGGCAAACTGAAAGACGAGGTGTGTTCTCCCGGTGGGGCCACCATTCAGGGCATTCGCGCCCTGGAGGAAGCGGGCTTCCGCGGCGCTGTGATGGACGCCGTCATCGCCGCCTGGGAAAAGAGCCAGGGTATGTAATTCTTACGAAAAAAGGAGACTCGGAGCAATGCTCCGGGTCTCTTTTTTATGGTGTCACACGACACGCTTTGATCCGTTCAGGTCGGGAGTTCAAGCCACCTTGGCAGTTTCAACGGGAACTACCTTCTGGCAGAAGTTGGCCAGGAACTCCGCCACCTGATAGCGCAGGGCGGGCTCGGCGGGCGTCAGGGTCTTTTCGGCCACCAGCACACCGGAACCGCAGGCCCACTGCATGGCGGGGATGAAGACCTCGCTCACCTGGGCAACATCCTCATAGGAGAGAATGTTGGTGTCCTCCCCCACGGAGACATCATAGCCCATGAACTTGGCGTAGCGGTACAGGATGGTCAGGAACTGCTGGCGGGAGATGGCCTGGCCGGGGACGAAGGTGGTGGGGGTGTAGCCGTTGGTCAGGCCGTTCTCCGCGGCCCAGGCGATGGCCTTGCGGAAGGGAGAAGCAGCCGTCACATCGCCGAAGGGGCAGTCGGCCTTGGGCTCGGGAGAGCCGTTCATCCGCCACAGGACGGTGACCATCTGGCCCCGGGTCATGGTGTTGTCGGGGCCGAAGGTGGTGTCGGTGAAGCCCTTGAAGACGTCGTTCTCGTAGACGTACTTCACCGCATCATAATAGGAGGCACCGGCAGGGATATCCGTGAAGGGCAGGTCCTTGACAATGGTGATGCGGCCGGCGGGAGCACCGTAATCCTCAGCGGTGACCTTCCCCTTCAGCTCTTCCTGGATGTAGTCCATCACCACTTCATCCATGGGGATACCCAGGTCGTAGTTGACAGAAGCGGCCTTGAAGGCGTAATAGGTGTCGCCGCCGGCGGCCATGAAGTCATTGGTGGCGATGGTGTAGGTGGCCTTGGGGTCGAAGGCCCGGCCGCCCACGGACTGGATGGTCACGCGGCCCACGCTCTTGGGTGCGTGGTAGGTGGAGCCGGGATACAGGTCGCCGGCGTCAAAGGCCTTGGTGGTATCCAGGGTGAACACGATGCCGGAGACATGGGGGAAGCCGCCGATGGTCTCAGGCGTGCAGTAGGTGGAGGCCTCCAGGGCTTCCAGCAGCTCCGCGCCGGTGAGCTTGACAATGCTCAGGGTGTTATCGATGAAGGGTAGGACGGTGTTGATGTCCTTCTTGGTGATGTCACCCATGGCGATGGAGGCACGGATGCCGCCGCCGTTGGTGACGGCCGCGTCCACCCTGATGCCCGCATCCTTGGCGCCCCAGACCAGGGCGTCGGCGATCAGGTCACCCAGGTTGGTCTCTCCGGTGCGGACCTCAGCCTTCACGCCATTCAGGTCCACCTCGGTCTTGGCAAACACGGTGCCGTAGTCCTTGTCGATCTCCGCCTGGATGGCAGCAGCGCGGTCACCTACAGTCCTGTCAGGTGCGATGATCAGGTCTTTGATTGCGAACTGCATGGTCGCAGAGCCGTCATCAGCGATGACCACCACGCCCACGTTGTTCAGCTTGGTGCCGGTGGAGGTCAGCAGGGTATCACCCACCATACCGGTTCCGCCGGTAGCCTTCATGATGGCCTCCAGGTCAGAGTGGGAGTGGCCGTCGATAAAGATATCAATGCCTTCCACGTTCTCCAGCAGATCGGTGGAACAGTTGCCGGCAGACTCGGCGTCAATGCCCAGATGGCCCAGGCAGACGATGATATCACAGCCCTCGGCCTTCAGGGAATCCACCTGCGCCTGGGCGCAGTCGAACATGGACTGGCCGCTCAGGAACTTCACGTCCTTGATTTTGGCGGGATTGGCCTTGGTTGCAGTCTCGGGGGTAGCCAGGCCGAAGACGCCGATCTTCACGCCGCCGGGGCTGGTGAAGGTCACATGGTCTTCGAAGGCGGTCTTGCCCTTGTACAGTACATTGGCGGCCACCACGGGGAACTCGGTCTCACCGGCCAG
>Ga0129317_1001378_pt1 | contig 18315 bp, 13 predicted proteins | sample Cm1ome_FD_94430 | JGI IMG/M metagenome (GOLD analysis project Ga0129317, IMG submission 94430) | Eastern black-and-white colobus group fecal microbial communities from Wisconsin, USA - Cm1105 metagenome | ecosystem: Host-associated > Mammals > Digestive system > Large intestine > Fecal | place... | reverse complement strand
TCTCTGGGAGGTCAGTTTTACCTTCATACAACAAAGGTAATAACTAAACCTGAATTGTCAAAGATTTTAGGGAGATTTTTTTAACGAGTACTCACCAATCTCTTTGGCACTGCAAAGTTAGAGCTAATCTACAATACTAAACGTTATGAAATCAGAGAGCATGCGTTCCTTTATTTCGTTCCACTTTATATGCTTTGTTATTATCAGGTTCAATTTATTAGCCAACTCGTCAGAGAGTGTCAGTTCATTACCTTTATCAGGTACGAGAGTTACCCAATGGATATTTCCTTTGTTGTCAACTTTACATATATCATTTTTCCTTTATTCCCAAAACATTCTTCAAAAGTCATACATGTCGCAGGAGGATCCGGCAAAATATGCCAATTTACAGATTCTATAAATACGCTGTCTATAGAAACAAGCAGATGTTCCCTTTCATCCGCTTTTACGGATATTGAAAAAATCAATACTAAATATATAAAAAAGACTCTCATTGTTTCTTTACAAATTCAAATTTCTAATATCATAATTGTTGGTGTTTAGTCCATATAGTATCAGCAACAGCAGTCATAGACCAAAAGTCATCTTGCGGGTTTCATAATACAATCCATATATAAATAAGGATATTACAACAATAAGGTATAAGACCAACATGCCGACAATCACATATAGAATTATACGGCCTGTTTTCCTTGCAAGTAATAAGATGTGTGCAAGTACATTGTATTTGTGACCTAACAGATTGCGCACAGCATTATCTGTTGTTTGCAGAACATATATGGGCATCCGATAAAAACGTTGTTTTATCTTATTGCGCACACATATATACACATTCATTAAAAGTATCATCAGCACAACAGCAAAAAATACAGACATGGGAATATCATTGTACCATGTTGGCTGTTGCCCGCCGATAAGCCATAAAAACTCATGTGTGCAGCCTGGTAATTTATAAAACAGGCAACACTCAATTATAAACTCTATGATGTTTAATTTATGCTTTGGGAAAAACAGGAATACGATAGAGTTAATTATAGCGTAAAATAAAGAAAAAAAAGCGCCGAACAATATAATGTCTAATATTTGCTCTGATACAGGTATAGGACGTAATGGGTCATTAATACCTGTAACTATGCCGCAAATGGTAAATATACACATACCATTCACTATAATTTTAAGGGGTTTATTAATATTGCTGAACATCATTCAAATTTCTATTTGATTCATTAAACTTTCTTCCATGTCTATTTAGTAATCGAAAAAGCTGGCATTTCCTGACTGGCATTTCCAATCGCCAATCTCTATATCGATACCGTATTTCTGTCTGCCATAAGGTAAATCGTCAGTTTGTTTGTAGATGACGATATAATTTTCATTGATATCCTTAAATTTCACTCCATAAAATGTCGTATCCTTATCTGCGCTTATTATATAAGACCAAATTATATAGCCCCCACCTGGAACTTTCTCACGTTCGACCGAGTCTCTTTTATTTGTCCATCTTGTCCCGAATATTCTCTGAACGTGAATTTTCTTTTCAGTGTTCCCTTTTTTTGCATAAATACAATTATCCCATCCTAAATGTACGGTAAGTTTTTCACCATCGCGGCAAGTCGCATTGAATGACCTGCCTTTATAAAGATACATCTTTTTTTTGTAGGCCATGGCACGTTGTATATATAAATCAAAAGTCGGATAATAATCAGGACCTTGCTCTGTATCTAATTTGCAAAATGGAACATATCCAATAGCAAATAAAGATATAATGACCGATATAAAAACCGACCAGAAAATGATACTCTTAAAATAAATGCGTCTATTCATATTTGAATCCTTTCGTACCAGGTTTTTTATTTTCATCATAATTCAGTTTTGTATCATCTCCATTCTCTCCATTGTATGCTATCCCAATCTATTTTAATGCCGTTATTGTTATTACAGTCCTTAAATTTCACTTCTTTCCCTTTCTTTTAAAAAGAACGATATAATTGTAAGCAACCTCATAATTCTCCTTTTTTAAGTTTCCGTCACTATTTAGGATCTTTTTCTGTAGCCTTATTAATGAAATATTGTGTTTCTGCATCTATTTCCCCTAAAGCATATTTCCAAAACGCTTTCTCAATTACATTGACAATATCTTTTCTTGCAGGGTCATAGTTGTACCTGTAAGCCATCAAATAGGCATAAACCAACAATCGTTCCTCCTCGTTTCTCTCGTATAGTTCCTTCTTCAATTTGTCATAACTGTCACGGTTTCCGTTGAGTACAGCATACTTTAGCTTTTCAACAGGTGTCTTTCCCTTTTTGTTTGCTCCCCATAAAGGATCCCCTTTTCTTTCCATTTTTTTGAATCTATCTATCTGCTTCATTCCAAAAGGTGTGTTTTCCGCTTTATTAATATAATGTAAAACAATATCCTTTGAATGTCTGCTGAAATCCGGTTTGGAGAAAATATCTGATAAGAGGGATGCTATATCATAATTAGCCCCAACTATTTTAAACTTATTTGCAGCTATTAGTTTATAAAGGAGAGACTCACCCCAATAGTCGGCTTTCTCAAACTTCCGTTCCAGCAACCGATAATTCTCTCCCCGTTGGAGAATAAAGAGGTTTATATCATCTTGTGTCGGGGGAATTTTTTCCTGTGGGTCAGGATAAACGACACCAATTGTTGAGTCAGCACTTTCATCACTGCTTGAGGATTTTTTATCTTCCGCAAGCAGAATCTCATTCTTACCTTTGTCCATATTCTGTTGTAATGGCAGAGATTTTTCAGTTTTGCTTTTGCAGCATAACATTATTGTCAAAAGTGACAAAAATATAATCTTTCTCATATTATTTATTTCTTTGTCCAATCAAATTCTATTTTACCCATTTTATCCCAATAGGGGGCTTCTGAAAATTCTTTTGTCCCAGGAACCAAAGAACCAGAATAGGAATTTGTAAGCTCTCCATTTACATACTCACGCCATTCACCGCCATCGTCAATTGAACACGTTCCGTCTGGATATATACAAATATCGTTTGAAGGAGCATATATTTTTATATCTTTAAAAGTCTCATCACAAGATATGGTTTAGGCAAGTCCTCCACTTACACCTGTACCACATGAGAACAGAATTATTTCCGTATCTGTTGGCGACAGGTTTCTTGCCCCCCATCTCTCACTATTACCATCTAAATATAGTTCCAAATCAAAAGGCATACCGATTTCATCTTGTTTTATGTTGTTTTTTGCTATTGAAATGCCAGTGCCACCTGGTGTTCCATGTGCCATTAGTATAATTGCATTGTCATTATCATGTATGCTATGCAAGTATTTTTGCTTTGTTGTTTCTTCACCTACGCTTTTGGTTAAAAGCCTATCCACAACCTCTCTTCCATCCGGGTCAATGGCATTCACTGGGTCACCATTACAATACGAATAAGGCGTGACGGGATAGTTTTTCTCACACAGCGGGTCCATACTCGTCCATACCGGCACCCCTGCCACGTCATACCATCTTGCCCCGAAGTCGTACATGTTAAGACCGTTCTGCCTTACCAGCTCTTTTCCCGTAAAACGGTAAGGCTGCCAGTTCGGATTGCTTGTCAGCTGGGCAGGAGGCGTCATTGTCATCTCGCTTCCGAAAGGGTAGTAATTAATAGTCTCCTTTATAATATTTTGGCTGTCCACAACCATCCTCGTGCTTCCGAGATGATCGGTGATGTAATAGTTCCAGCTTTGGGGAACACTGTTAGCTCCGAGAGACACATAGCCGCCGTTGAACTGCCACGTCAGCGGCGCACCGTTACGGATAATCAGCCCGTCGACATACATGTCTGTAGTGGTTGTCATGCCCGTTGACTGTGTGCTGCACAGTTTCCGCCCGTCTGACGTATAGTCATTCACTATCTGCCCGCCGTTCATGACTATAGTCTGCGGATTGTGACTGAGGTCATAGGTGATGCCGGTGATACCCCGGTTTCTGTCTTTTGTCAGTGCGCCGGTGGTGTCGTATTCATATTCCGCAGTCATGTCCGCACCGTCATTGAAGTCAAGCGCCCCGTTATAGTTCAAGGACTCAGCATCGTCGGTGACATTAAGCAGCCTGTTTCCGTCATAGTTGACGGACAGGTCATCGATAACGCCAAAGGTGCCGTCATTCCTCATGCCATTGCGCTCAAGAACCATGTTCTCATGTATATTGGAACTTCTCTTTGCCGTTATCATATTATTATATTTAAGAACATTATTCATTGTCAAGCAAAAATACATTTCAAATTTTATCTTCCGCAAGTCAATTTGGTTTGACTATATTAAGTTCTATTATAGCCCTCTTGTCTCCCTTTTTTGCCCCATATTCAAGAAAGGACATGGCAAGCTTACGTGTTTCATCATCCATGTGTCCTAATTTGTTTTTGGAATAAGAATCAATTAACCCTCTGTATACATCATAATTTGCAGGCACATAGTCAAAGCGATTCGCCATAACAATTGAATAAAATAGGAATTCTTCAGGATAAGGCGTTTTATTAAACGAGTCTTTTAAAGCCTCATAATATTTCACATTGCCATTCAGCACCTGCTTCTTTATTTCAAGAATGCCATTGGCTGCATCTCTTCGTGAATGCAGAATGTTTCTTTTTCCTGTTACCACATTTCCCATTTTATCTTGTGCGTTATCTTGCTTCATATTTTTCATTATACTCTCTGAATCTTCGTCTTTCATCGACATACCGCGCCTTATATAATGCATTGCAATTTGTTCCGTGCGTATGTCAAGTTCCTTACAGGTGCCAAAGTTTGTAAGAAACAGATAAACGTAACTGTTTCCTCTGGGAATGTCAAACCTGTTAGCTGCAATTATGGCATATACAAGACCTTCCCCATATACCTTCTCATAAAAATATGAATCCATCAAAGTTGTAAATGCCTTTTCATCATGACTCATATAAAAATCCCTTTTCTCTTCGTCTGTTGGAGGATTGAAAACTGGGATTTTCCCGGTTTTACCCTTATCGACATCTATAGAAGAAGGTAAATGATTAATATTTTTATGACCAGATGTCACATTTCTATCTTTCGGATACGATATGTAGTATCTGTAACAAAAGAACATTATAAACACTAATGCAATAAATACTAATAACTTTACAAAATGTTTCATTTTACCAATCTCCTACATTAAATTGTGTTTCTATTTAACATTCAATATAACTTTGTATCGTGACTGTAACTATTCAGCGAAAAACATTCCTGACTTTCAGATATTTATGAGAGGCTCAGTCTTATACATTGCTCAAAAATGCAGTTTTTCTATGGATTTAGCTGATGCTAAAATCTGCAAAACGTTGATTATCAATATTGTTTATTTTGCGGATTCGCTGAATAGTTACGTGATAAGTTTCTATTCAACTTTCAATATAACTTTCCTCTATAAAACCATTTGCTCAGTTATAGAATGAAGAAAAAAATGTTTCATACTCATAAGGAAATGGTATCTCAAACGGCAACCATACATTGGGATTCCTAATGGCTATACTCTTGCATAAGTAACAATATTTAAAACAAAAGTTATTTCTGTGGAAAAATAAAGTATTCCATTGTCCGCTTTTTGCAGATAAGTTATGATAATCAGAGATTTTATATTTCCCAGTACTAACAACATTGCATTCTACAGAATCAATACCTATCAATCCATTATCATAGACATCAATTAGAACACACTTGTTATTATCAAAATTCAAATCCATTATGCAAGGATCTTTAAATGTGTTTTCATCCGAGAATTTTACTCTCAAACCTAAATCTGTAATATCCCAGATGACGTAGGTTTTTAGCTGCGGAATGTATCTTATATTGTACGGATCGGGATATATATGTATAGCTACTGACTGAAACTTTAAACCAACAAAGAAACATATTATAATAGCAGCGAAATAATATCTGTTACTTTTATGTTTGATATCATTTTTATTGTCATAGTGGGCGATGATAAATGATAGGAATGCATGCAGGAACAGGAAGCACATTAATAAAAAACACAGAAAGCCAAGTGTTCCACCATATATTGGATTCTTATAGACAGGCAAATCTTCTTGTAGATTATATACTACAGACATTAAAAGGTAATTGTTTAGCAAGAGAGCCAATAATGTATTGGCTATGCAATAAGAAATTCCCCATATACGTATAGAGAAGAACTTACTTTTCCACATGTATGCCATAACTCCGCCCAACATCACTGATTGCAATGTAAAATTTATCAATGTTGAGCATATATTGTCGGATTCACATATCCAAATTGGTATGGAATTAATATGCGACAAAAAGATAACAATGGCAATCAAATTTATGGTCTTCCTACTGTTGTTTGATAAATTCCCCATTACTGAATATATATACGCCTTGAGGCAATGACATTATCTGATTTATTATATTTGACTGTTCGTAACTGTCAATTGTATGACTCTTATACCAATCCGTTCCCATATAGTTGTCTGTCATTCTTACAGCACCTCTGATTAATGAATTTCCTGCAATTTTATCATGAACATGTGACCATTGATAAGTATTAACGCCCCAAACAGCCTGTTGCATATTTGTTTGATACGGAGCAAGGTCATATTCATCTATTACGAGTCCTTCGCATTTATCCTTATTATTGTAAGCATAATCAACTATGGCTTGTGCGTACCCTTTTCCATACGCACCCCCCATACTATGTGTAACAAGTCTCAATTTTTCCGTAATAAAACCTTTTTTATTTCGTTGCATTTGGCTAACGATGAATGCTGCATCATATTTACCTTGAGCATAACCATAACTATGTCTATCTTCAGCAAACATATTTGATTTCATTCTATGACCTGACATGGCCATGGAATATGTTATACCATTCATTAAGTTTAACCCCCAAAAACCATTAATAGAGCCGTCTCTATATAACACATGTCCTGATATTTCTTGTATTTTTTGCATAAGGTTTTTATCAAAGTTGCCCCAATAATCAGGAGAACCTCCTGAAAATAGATTCATTCCATTTATAAATACAGTAAACAAACCATCTGGATCAAATCTGTTCACAGGGTCACCATTACAATATGAATAAGGCGTGACGGGATAGTTTTTCTCACACAGCGGATCCATACTCGTCCATACCGGCACCCCTGCCACGTCATACCATCTTGCCCCGAAGTCGTACATGTTAAGACCGTTCTGCCTTACCAGCTCTTTTCCCGTAAAGCGGTAAGGCTGCCAGTTCGGGTTGCTTGCCAGCTGGGCTGGAGGTGTCATTGTCATCTCGCTTCCGTAAGGATAGTAATTAATAGTCTCCTTTATAATATTACGGCTGTCCACAACCATCCTCGTGCTTCCGAGATGGTCGGTGATGTAATAGTTCCAGCTTTGGGCAACGCTGTTTGTGCCGAGAGACACGTAGCCGCCGTCGAACTGCCACGTCAGCGGCGCACCGTTACGGATAATCAGCCCGTCGACATACATGTCTGTAGTGGTTGTCATGCCCGTTGACTGTGTGCTGCACAGTTTCCGCCCATCTGATGTATAGTCATTCACTATCTGCCCGCCGTTCATGACTATAGTCTGCGGATTGTGACTGAGGTCATAGGTGATGCCGGTGATACCCCGGTTCCTGTCTTTTGTCAGTGCGCCAGTGCTGTCGTATTCATATTCCGCAGTCATGTCCGCACCGTCATTGAAGTCAAGCGCCCCGTTATAGTTCAAGGACTCAGCATCGTCAGTGACTTTAAGCAGCCTGTTTCCGTCATAATTGACGGACAGGTCGTCGATAACGCCAAAGGTGCCGTCATTCCTCATGCCACTGCGCAAGAGTGAGGTGATGGAGCCGTTTCTGTTATATGTCAGAGACTCATCGAAACGCCCGTCTGTGCCGTTGACAGATGATGAATACTGAGAATCGGTCAGCCGTCCAAGACCGTCGTACGTGTAGTCATACTTGTGCAGCTCACCGTTGACGGCATTGCGCCACTGCATGCTGCCGATGTTGCCCGCGTACTGTGCGTTATCAGCAGTCTCGCGCTGCAGCTGCTCGCTGAAGCCGCTTGGCGAGGATATGCCTTTAAGCCATCCGTGCAGAATATCGTAGGAATAAGTCATGTCCGCCGCTGTCCCTGGACGGTCGTTACCGGTTATATTACCTAAAACATCATAAGTAGGTTTGCTGATGTTCTGCCCAATTCCAACGCCGCTTCTGTCAATGCTGGATACCATCGTTCTTTTAAGTAGCCTCGTGGAAGGATAGTACGAGTTGTATATTCTCCGTCCCGCCAATAAAGAAATATTACTATTGCTTGTATAGACTCTCTCCTCCATTCCCGTCACATCTCCAGCGAAATTATATGTGGTATGCGCTGTCTTCATCCATTTGTCGCCGTAAGCGCTGAGTGTGTACATGACACGTCCGTTCATGTCATACCTGTATATCTCGCAATAACGGCTGCCGTTACTTGTGCCGCGCATTGTAGCGGTAAGTTTGTTTCTCGCCTCCACGGTTGGCAATATGGCATTGATGGAATCTGCCCACTCAGGAAACAACTGCCCCAGCTCCAAACGGAAAGCATAGCCGTCATAATAATTTTTCACTTCCACCGCCACGGCATTGTTCTGAGTTGCTTCCCCACGTGTGGTACTGACGGTCTGCAATATCAGGCGGCCGGTCGCATCATAGCTGTAGTTGCGGTATTGTGAGCGTTCCCTCAGGCATCCGTCCTGCTCCGACTGTATGCGGTCGGCACTGTCATACCAGTATTTGACGGCAGCACACCCCGGCAGCTGCTTTTCCGTGCACCGTCCCCTGTCATCGTAAGTGTACTTATACCAGTATTTCGGCATCATGGCAGTACTGCACTGCTGACACATTGGAGGAAGCACATAGCAAAGACGGCCGTAGGTGTCATAAACATAGTAGGTGTCATTATCCGCACCCCTACGCTCAAGAACCGTGTTCTCATGTATATTGGAATATACAGTTACGCTGCGACCGTCCTCGTCTGTGGTTGTGATGCTTGTCAGCACACCGTATGGATATGTTCCGTCATCGCTGAGGGCACCGTCGGAACTGACTGAATATTTCCTTACCACTCCTGCCGGAACCACGCAACGTGTCACTGTCACCCAACGGTCTTCCCAGGCTTCGCCGGGCTTACTGCTGCGTGACAGCTCCTTGAAATCATCATACTCGTACATGGAATATGGTTGATTTTCTCCATAGGTTGTTTCTGCCTCATCAAACACATCGTCAAGGAACTCTAAACCTGTTGAAGGAACAGGACCCCACTGGCAGTATGGTTTCATTATTGTGTTGTATTCCGTCTTACTCACTAATGGAGTGCCTGTGGTGTTTTGTCCTACGTCAACGGTCTCCGACACAAACCCCAAGTCATCATAATAGTCTATATGTCTCAGGAATGACGAGCCGGCGGCATCAAGATATGTCTTTGTCTCCACATAGTTCATGGAGGAACTTTGGGCATACGAGCTGGTATATGACAGCAACAAAGATACCGACATTATGGATAATGCCCTGGATAATTTCAATCGTATTAAACTCATGGTCATGATACAAAATTATTTAACGTACTTTGACTACTTGCTGCATGTTGCCGGCAACCATCGTCAGCATAACAATGCCATTGACGGGCCTGCGTTCAATGAGCATTTTCTCATGATGCTCACCTTTATTGAGCGAGGCATGGGATATATGTCCCAGGAGTCTTCCGGCAATGTCGTATGCATAAAATGCCACATCAGAATCGGCCGCAACAAGGTAGTCCAAAAGGATTTCCATGCCGTCAGCCTTGAGTGACGCAGACATATTCACAGGAAACGGTGTCTCGCTGTTATTATTATCGCCACTCTGGTCATAAGATGGTCTAATGCTTTCTCTTTGGGCGGCAAGCCTGGTGTTTGCGTCATCGTATGCCAGCTCCGAGACTTGCAACTCCGGCAAATATAAAGACGTGAACGTCGTGTCAGAGACAGTCTTCCCATTTGACTTGCAGCTTATGATTCTTGTATCCATTACAGGATATCTGCATCCGGGATAATACCAGAGATATTTGTCCTCCGTAACCTCGGACACAACAGGGATAACATTGTCACCATCCGCCTTGTTGTATCTCGACACCGTTGTGTTGTGATGGTGGATTCTCAGCACATCCTCCAATGTCTCATTCCCGTCGGTAAGGACACCTCTACCATCGCACACGGTATAGCATGTGCCCTCACCCTCAATGGCAAACATGTCATAATAGGTTGTTTTACGTGAATACGCGCCGGAAATACTGTCTCCGTAAGCAAACGGGAATCTCAATTCCTGTAAAGGCCTGTCCTGTACACTGTACATGCCACGGTTTTGAAATCCACACATGGACACTTCTTTGTCTGTGGATATGTAGTGAAGCAGGAAATCACCCTCCGCTACTGTGAGACTGTCATTTCTCAGGCTTATCGTCTGTCTGATAAAGTTGTCTCCTTTATTTATGGAAGGCAACTCCCACACACAGTTTTCGCCTCTATCGCCAGGAGATGCATTGTCGGCAATGATACGATACAGTTTGTCACCGTCACGATAGCCGTTGTGCTGACTGGTTATCGCCGTCTGGGCAAAAGAACCGACTGCGAGCAACAGTGCCGTAATCGTTAAAAGGATTGTTTTATTTTTCATTTTCATTGCAGGTGTAAGTTATATTTGTATTCTTCTATTTTCTTGTAATACGCATCATATTTTGCAGAAAGTCTGCCAAAATTGTCATACGTGTATATCATACCTAAGTTTGAGTCATCAATTTCCGAAGTGACACCAAAATACGGATCGTAAGTGTAGGTTGTTATATGTGCAGTTTCTGGAAGCCTGTTTCTTATGGCATTGTTGGCGTTCCTTAAGCTCATACACTCTTCTTCCGTTTCTATTTTTCTGAATGCAGACAGACCCGACAACAATGTTTTCAATGTTGTGTCGGCATTGAATGACGCATAGCTCATATTGTCGATAACCGCGACAGGGAAACGTCCGCCATATCCCCATACATAGATTCTGTCCTGACAGTCCTTAATCCTTATATGCTCTGGATTGTGGTATTCATCGTATGTCAGGATTTCTCCTTCCTTGTATAATTCTGCCTTGTAGTTAATCTCATTACCATTTATGGCCGGCGCAATATTGATATTCTTTTTGGAATTCTTCATTTTATATATTGATTTCAATAAAGGAGCGCCTGAATGCATCTGATAATCCTTACACTCGCCGCCAATGACAATGTTGTTACGCTTTATAACCGTCTTTATCGGGGCAGCGATGATATTCCTGTCTATCAGTCCGTTGACAGCTTCCAGTGCGGGCGACGAGCTGTTGCCAACAATGTTCAAAATATCACCAGGGAAATAATAATTGGTTGATTTCTTCTCGTTACTGCGAGTGTAAGACGTGTATTGGACACGTCCTTTGCTATAAGTCACATGATACTCCTCACATACAGAGTCGCATGTATTTCCGTTATAATAATAGCTGGTAGTGTTGATACTGCTAAGGCGGAATCTTTGTGGTCTATATTCAGATCTACTGATCCAGCTGACAGTGTGGTCTATATTAGGACTAGGTGGGATATAGAAATTCTCACTAATCACTTTATATCCAAATTTTGAGAAATTCTCTTCCACAAAGTAAGAATACTTCCTTACGCTTCTCACTTTACCGTTTTTACCGATGAGCACCTCTTTCCGCGGTTGGTCACCAATGGTGCTTACGCTGGTAAACTCACCTACAGGATATGCCATGTATGTCATATTATCATTGTTGCAATATGACATATCGTCTGTATAGCCTGTTTTGGTGCCGTAGATAGCGTTACCAATCTCCACCAAATTAGGTGCAAGTGATGAACCTCCGTTATGATAATATAGAAAAATATAGTTAACAGGGGGTGATACTCTTTTGGGTTCAAAATAATGAATGGTTCTATTTAGAATGTTGTCATACACATCCTTCTCTATCTCCTCAACTTCGGTATAGCAAACAGGCGGCCCCATAAAGGAGTTGAGGGCTTTTCCTGATGTCACTCTTGAAGCAACATATTTTAATTGTCTATTATCGTATTCTGGTGTGTAATAAGTTGCACAGTGAATGCTTGGATTAGTCATCACGCCACTGCTTGGTCCCGTGGCATTATAGTTGGAATCATGCAGTTTGTAAACATACTCAGTCTGTTGTGTAAGCTCTGTTCCGTAGCGAACCTTTGAGGCTATACGTTTTCCATGTATTTTGTCTGCGCGGAAAGACGAAGCCTTTGTCCAGTTAACCTTGCTATAATTATGGTTTTCATATGTAAATTCTTCTATAGCGCCATTGGGATAATTAACACTCGCAAGGCAAAAAAAATCGCCTGCTGTTGAAGCAAAGTTTTCCGTCTTAATGGTTATTCCTACGAGGTAGGTATATGGTGTGTTGGGATATGCCATATAACATGAAGGATCACCATTTGCTTGTAAATCAACATAAGCTTGAGATCCAACGTATGATGTCCATGAATTACGTGGCAAATAGTCACCGTCTGAATTGGTGCTTGGTGTTAATGACGCAAGTCTTGAATTTGAAAATTTGTATGAGTAGCTGAACTCATAAGGCGGAAGCCGGTTGCCTTCTGCGTCGTACTGAGTAATGGATGAAAGTTTATGCCTGTAATTAAGCCAATAGGAGTCATCGGGAGCAAACGAATAAGTAAAACTACCGGAATTGTCAAGCTCATATCCTTTTACAAAGACACCATTCTCATCCCTCATTTCAATTTTGTTAATCCTCTTGGATTCCATACCTTTTGTTATCGAACGGTTGCCAATGCCGCCCCTGTCGTCTCTGTTGACAGAAGAAAATACAACAGAGCCAAAGTCAGAGACTATGGATGTTATTCTTTTCGTACAGAATTTTTCAAAATACCTTTCATTCTCTTCTGTCGAAAGATCAACATATTCCTCATCTGCATAATTAAATGTAAACACTCCGCCTTTGGTCGTTACAATTTTTGTGAGAAACCACGATGTAGATTCATTATTTGCATCGATGACTGTCCGACATTCCGCATCTTCAAAATAAAATTTTGTTCCGTCATCAGCGGTTATGCAGTACCCTTTGCCTGAGGTCTCAATTTTGTATGATTCGTCAGGATACAGTTTTCTGTTTATAGTACTGCCATTTACAGACACGTCAATTGTTCCGCTATGTCCGGGAAGCGAATATGTGAATTCGTCAGGCATGGGGTCTGTCTGAATATCGCAGACAAAGCTACCGTGGTTTCTCCAGTCTTTATACCTGTTAACTATATAGTCACAATCAGTGAAATGCTTGTTGTCTGTGCGGTTTGTAAGATCGTCTTTGCCTCTTATTGTCTTTGTAATGACACCACCAGCCATCAAAGCCCATCCTAATCCTATAGAGGAAGCCTCCGAACAGAAAGTAACATCGCCATTATAAAATATAAGAGAGATTGGCAGGTCGTAGCCTCTGCCTTTGAGCTCCATAAGTGGTATGTTCAGAGACAGCTGTCCGTTACTGAGCGCGGCATCAGCCTTTACGGCAACGCTGAACTGCTCGGCATTGACACTTGGCCGGATTATATCCGGCTCAATCTGGGCTATGGCCGAGATTGGTAACAAACACGCAAATATTGATATTATATATGAGTGGCAGTAGTTCATAATATATAAATGTTTATAATAGTTTATCGGTTTTACAAGCGCAAAGGTACAAAAAATAATTATTTCTTACAAGTTTTTAGACATGTTTTTTTATTCAAAATGTAATTATTCGATAACCCGATACATCCCGCTCAAGTGCATAAAGGCAAAGAGTCGGAGCAACCCGTCGTAATAGGCATCAAAGAAACCGTCCTGATATGGTTCATGGCGGGCATTCCAAAGGCGGTCAACGAACTCCCTGGCCTTGAGGTGGGTGCATGCCAAGGATACGGAGGCTGTAGTGGCAACCAGTCCTATAGAGTGGCGCAGGTTCTTGGGATAGTCTCCTGCCTGCAACGTGTCAGCGACCTGCGTGCCGTCTACATTGTATTGATCCACGAAACTGTCAATGCCTTGCGAATAGAAGAAATTCTGAATCTTGTTGGCATAGTTCTGCTGCCATTCCCTGTCCTGGCATGACCAGGAATAATCTAAGGCGACGTTCATCGGCACGCGCCATGAGTCATAACGGAAAGCATCGCCAACAATACCCCTGCCACCCATCAGTGAGCCGTCGAAGTTGCAATAGTCGGGAGTGAGCCCTGTCTCGGGATGAACGCAGCGGTGCAGAAACTCACGGCTCTTACGGGCACATTCCCTCCAGAATTCAGAGCGTCCGTCCTGAGCATATTTTGCCCAAACATCATAAAAGGCAGGCACATGATAAGATGGGTCGGTAAATCTTCCTCCCCAGCCGCCAGGCACAAAGGTGATGAGCTGATGCTCAATGTTTATCAGCGGACCAGTCTTGTCCATTCCCACTTTCTGCATTGAGCAGTCGAGAATATGCTGTGCCTCCTTCAGATAGTCAATGCCGGTGTCATTGCCCCAGCGGTTAGAGGCAAAAAGCAATGAAGTGATATAGTACAGTTCACCGTCGGATGCCGGACCTTGGGCGTTGCGCGTTCCGTCTGTACGGCAGCTCCATGCAAAGTACCCCTTCAACGCACCGTCCTGGTGCTGCATATACTTCTTGCTCCAGCGCCAAAGCCTGTCAAAAATATCCTTGCGGTCAAACTGCACGGCAATCATCATGCCATACGACATGCCCTCGGTGCGCACATCGTGGTTTTTCACATCACTGATGTAACCCAACGAGTCGCCCACCTCAAAATATATTTTGTTTGGTCCTTCAAAGACATCCGTAAAGACCTCATGCAGTTTCCGGTCTATGTCCTGCTGCCTGTAGCCCATCTCAGCAAAGACATTGCGGTATTGCCCAGTTTCAAAACCTCCTTTGCTCAAAGGCAACAGGTCAAACCACATGCCGTTGACCTCAATCTGCCTGCCCTGCGTCATTGTTACATACAGGTTATGTATGCCCACCGGCGCATAGACCACAGGCACCGTCACCTGTCTCCAGTCCTTGCCTTTTGGCACCTTTACCTTGGCTATGACTCTGCCCTTGGCACCTCCGTCGCGAACTTCCAGCGTACCGCCTGCAGCTGATTTTGCCTGAAGTGTTATCTGGCTGACCGGTTCCCGTCCGAAGTCCACCTTATTATATATTATATAGGCTTGGGGTGAGGAGAACGTTGTCTTCCAACCTTTGAAACGGTCGGCATCATCAATAAAACCGATATTTACTCCCTTGTCGCTCTTTGCGGAATAGCGGTCAATCTTGATTAGCGAGCGTGCCGGTGTCGTTCCTACTCCACGCAATGTAGGAATAACTTTCTTTATGCTGCCGTCGGCAAGAAACGACAATGTGTCTATTCTCGTGGAGCGGTTCTTGTCGAACTGCGGAGAGTAGTCATTATGATGATAGAAGAGATACCACTGGCCCTGATACTCCACGATGGAATGATGATTGGTCCAGCATCCCGTAGGCGACTCATCCATGATGATGCCCTTAAACTGGAAAGGTCCCATCGGACTGTCGCCCATGGCGTATGCCAAAGTCTCCGTGCCGTCTTTCTCCCTCACCCAGGGAAAGGTGAAATAATATTTTCCCTGACGCTCAAATACAAACGGACCTTCCTTGAAACCCTCGGGCAGACCTTCCACACGCTGCGGCTCACCGTCGAGCTCCATCATGTTGTCCTTCAGCTTTGCCGCCCACATTCCATTTCCAGCCCAATAGATATAAGACTGTCCATCCTTGTCAATAAGCACACACGGGTCGATGCCATTGACGCCCTTTATCGGTTCAAACATAGGCATGAACGGCCCCTCCGGCTTGTCGGCAACAGCCACACCCACGGAAAATCCCTTCCTGTCACCCTTTGGAGCGGAGGGAAAATAGAAATAATACCTGCCGTCCTTGCATACACAGTCGGGTGCCCACATGCTGTAGCTGTCCTTTTTCACCCACGGCACCCTGTTTTGCGTAACAATCACTCCATGGTCTTCCCAATCGGTAAGATTTGAGGATGAGAACACATGATAGTCTGCCATGCAGAACCATTCTTTCAAATGCTCCACCGGACTTGGTATGTCGTGCGACGGATACAGATACACTTTACCATTAAACACACGCGCCGTAGGGTCGGCGGTAAACTGACCAGAGATTATCGGGTTCTGCGATTTTACTACGCACACCGTTGCCAACAGGAGGCCGCTCAATATAATATTCTTCATATTTATAAAAACTGTTTTGTAAATTTATATTATGTATATTGTGGATTTCGGCACAAAGTTACAATTTTTCTGAGATACAGACCTTATAAAATGTTACACAGACTTTACCAGTTGTTACAAAACATGTTTATTAATTGCTTATCTGATTTAGGGTTTTACAATATCAAGAAGTTCCTGATGTGTATCTTCTTGCTTGTGATAGCTAACACCGTCAGCATCCAATATTGCTTTTGCTTTTCTCCATAGTGATTCCAGATGTATTTTTAAATCTTCTGTAGGCACTAATGCAGTATATTCATTAATAGCTCCTTTAAATTCCTCACTAAGACATGAGTCACTCCTGTCAGATGCTCTTTCAATCAGCATAAGAGTGATTTTTTCTCGCAGTTCTCCCAATTTTGCAATGGAAATATTTTTATTCTGTCCTATTGTTTGTTTTACATCTTGTTCAAGAGACCATTTCCAAAAAGGTTTGACTTCTATTTCACCATGTTTGTCTGTTATTAATCCCTCTTCGTCATTAGTCAATATCATGCGTTTACATCCCGGTTTAAAATTCTCAAACTTTGTCAGAGCGTCAACTTCTCTGTTATATGTATTTTGTGAGCCGTATATTGTATATGCAACTTGAATGGCAAGCTCATCTTCAGGAATATAGAAATCCACCTCTATGTTTTTATTATAAAAGAAAACACGTTGATTATCAGCATCATGTCCGTATTTTCTGAACAGAGCTAATGCCACGGTATTTTCCAATAAAGAACTTTTACCATCTAAAAGGTGCATGTTTAAAAATCCATTATCTATAAAGTAATACTTGCATGATGTTTCCTTCTCGCTAAAATGAGAGGCGATGTTTCTTAAACGCAGAATCAGCCACGCATCTTCACAGCCATTGATATATGCGGCAACGGTAATGGGAGAGATGTTTCCGCTGACAGAAGACAGTGCCCGTCTGAAATTTGCGTAAGAATCTGGTTGAAGAACGCTTTCTGCCATCTTTCTCAATAATAGTCTCAAATGATTATAATAAGCTGCTGATATGCCTGTTCTGTTTGCGATGTCATTCAGATAAACCTTACCATACGTGTCTTGCAGGTATATATTCCTGTATGGATTATTTAGAGGAAGTTGTGCAACATGAGGCATTCCTCCTCCATAAAGATAGCTGTTCCAAAACCTTATCAATTGGGCTTTGTTGTCAGAATTGTAGAAAGATGTTTCAGAAAGGTGAATGTCATTTGCGTCAAGATATTCCTTAAAACTATATGGATAGACTTCCTTGGTGGTATATCGTCCTCCAAGCCTTGCCTGGATATCTTTCGAAAGCATTTTTTGGTTACTGCCTGTTATCCATATAAAATATTGGTTGTCTGCCATTCTTCGTGCAAATTTCTCCCAGCCTTCAATGTTTTGTATTTCATCCAAAAATAGCATTGGACGTTTCCCATACATTTCTCTGTGACAATCCAATATCCTTTCAAAATCGTCAGAAGAAAAACCATTGAGACGCTCATCCTCAAAATTAACGTATAGCATATTGTCCCATCCGAAGCCGCTATTTAGTAAATCCTGTATCTTTTGATATAGCATAAATGATTTTCCTGACCTTCTTACCCCAACAAAGACTGTCTGTTTATATTCGTCAGAAGGAATTCCACGCGGAATTATTTTAAACTGCCTGACACTGTCTTGGTTAGAGGCAAGCACACTTTTGATTATTTCTTTGCTTATCATACATCTGAGTTATTGAAATTTGATGCAAATATATAATTTAATTATGTAAAATCGGCTAAAATCGACAAACAAAATGTTGATATTGCACTTTTTTAACTAAAAACGAAGAATTTGTATTTACTCTGTGACCTTAACTGAAAAAGGTTGTCACTTTTAGGAGAGTTAAACTTAATTTGTTATTCCTATAATTATTATCTCACTAAAATCGTTTACCTCTTTTGATTCCAATAACGATATTGGTTGTCAGT
>Ga0129317_1001377_pt1 | contig 18317 bp, 20 predicted proteins | sample Cm1ome_FD_94430 | JGI IMG/M metagenome (GOLD analysis project Ga0129317, IMG submission 94430) | Eastern black-and-white colobus group fecal microbial communities from Wisconsin, USA - Cm1105 metagenome | ecosystem: Host-associated > Mammals > Digestive system > Large intestine > Fecal | place... | reverse complement strand
TTCTTTTCTCTTTTTGACGTGTTTCTGTTCAGTTTTCAATGTTCTCTCTCGCATCTCTCGTCGAGTGCCTATTCATAATATCACTTACTACTCTTCTTGTAAAGTCTTTTTTTAATTTTTTTTCAAATTGACTTGTCAATACCTTATTTTCGGCATTTTTCCTTAACTTATTTTTATCAATCATACACCTATATCATAAATTTTTATTAATTTTCTTATAATCTTTATATTTTCTTAATAATTTATTATATACTTATTTATATACTATTTCATAAATCTGTCACAATAAGGTTGGAAGGTGAAAAAAATGTCAAAGCGTAACAAGAGAACTAAAAAAAGACTATTTTTAAAATTTATTATTATTCTTATTTTCATATTTAGTGGATATTATCTTTTTATACACAATAATAACCATATTGAAGAATACAATGTTGAAGGATTATCAATCCAGCACAATTTTTTAACTATTAATCCTTATTCAAGAAGTGGCAAATCTTTAAGAAACATTAATGGTGTCGTCATACATTACACTGCGAATCCTGGATCAAGTGCCAAAAACAACCGTAATTATTTTGAAAGTCTTAAATATAAAAAAACAACAAGTGCTTCAAGTCATTTCATTATTGGGCTTGAAGGAGAAATCATTCAATGTATTCCCTTAAATGAAATCGCATATGCTTCTAACCAACGAAATAGTGACACAATATCTATTGAATGTTGCCATCCTGATTCAAGTGGCCGTTTCACAAAAGAAACATATAAATCTTTACAAACATTAGTCAAATCATTAATGGAGACATATAACCTAAATAAAAATGACATCATACGTCACTATGATGTCACAGGCAAAGAATGCCCCAAATATTTTGTCACTTATCCTGAAAAATGGGAAGAATTTAAAAATTCATTAGAATCTTAGTTTGGATGATTGCGTAGCAACTCATCCATTTCTTTTTGTCCTTCTTCTTTAATTAAAGAGCCATATCTAAACAAACTATACCCATCATATCCATAATTATAGAGAATTTGTACTTGTTCAGATATATTATCAATAGAATTCTTCCATCCTTGATCATATTCCAATGATTGCCCAGCTTGATACAAAGCCAAACCTACATACAATTTTATATTTTTATGTCTTTTCAATTTAGCAAACTTTTCAGTTCTCTCACTAAACATCTTAGTGTTACCATCTTTCCCATATTGATTACTCCAATAAATTTGTGGCATTAAATAATCTATAAACCCTTCTTCTTTCAACCACAAATCAATATCAGCACCATCATCAATACAATTTTCATAATTACCTTGCGGACTTATTCCAAACGCAACATCTTTTCGAATAGTCTTGATACTTTGATATACATCTTGAATCAACAGATTAACATTTTCTTGTCTTTCTTCGACCGTTGTATCGCCATGAGTTTTAGGAATATAAAAATAATCATCAAAATGAATACCATCAATATCATAATTTCTAACAATTTCTTCAACACCATCAACAATCAAATCACGCACTTTCTGACTTGCAGGATTAAAAATATATTGATATTCACCATAATGAATTGTTGTTTGTGAATCACCTAACCACTTCTCATATTTAGAATTTTGAACAAATTGGTTATATGTCTTTTCATTTAATGAAATACGATACGGATTAATCCACGCTTCAATATTCAATCCTTCTTTATGAGCCATTTTAACCATAACTTGTAGTGGATCAAAAGACACAGAATTTCGATGAGCAACAACTTGAGACATTGGATAAACTTCTGAAAAATATAAAGCATCAGAAAAGGGTCTAACATGGACAATCATCGTATTGCATTGATATTCCTTTATTTTCTTTATCATATTTTGAAAGCCATCTTGAAAGTCTTTCTCGCTCTCATAAGACAACTCCGATAAATCTTGATACGTTAACCAAACCGCTCTTTTTTCAAGAGATGACAATGAACAATTTGGTTTAGGTAAAAGAAAATAAACCAATAACGATAAACACAACAATACAATAACAACTATAAAACTATTTTTATTCTTATTCTTTCTTTTTTTCATCTTCTATTAAACCAAATCTTCTTTTGTTGTGATTTTCTTATTATCATAATCACCTATCACAACATATACATCTTCATCACTAAACATTTCAACCATTTGAGCATCATCAGTTGCTTGATAATGAGCTTCAATACCTTTACGATAAGCATTTAAAACCACTTCTCTTTCAAAGGCTTGAGGAGTTTGGGCTTGCATTAATGTTTCTCTTTTTAACGTTTTTACAACTTTCCCATTAACAACCTCTTTAATCGTATCTTTACAAGGCACCATCAATAAACATGCTTTATGAGTTTTTAAACATTCCAACAACATCACTAATGATTCTTTTTTTAAAAAAGGTCTTGCTCCATCATGAATAAACACATATTTAGCACAACATTTTTTTAAACCTTCATAAACACTATCTTGTCTTTCTTTTCCACCATCAACAAAATCGATCTTTTGATGTGTTACCAAACTACGAAATGTTTCTCTTTCAAAAGGTTGTGTCACAACAACCACTTGTTCACAATTCTCATCTTCTAAAAAAACAGACAATGTTCTTTCATAAACCGTCTTACCATGTAATTCATATAACATTTTATTATAATCCAACCCTGTCCTTGTTCCTTTTCCAGCACATAAAACAATTGCACTATACACCTTTTCTACCTCCTTTTCATCTATATTTATCGTACTACAAAAAAAGTCAGAATAAAATATTTATTCACAAAAATTCATATAAAAAACTCTACCTATTTTAATAAGTAGAGCCTTGTTTTAACGATTTTTTAATACAATATATTTTTTCATTTTGCTAAGCAAAGGACGTGTACCTAAAGACGTATTATAGTCTTGTAAAATATCTTTAATCATGGTTTCTGATAAATCAACAGGTGCATTCTTATAAAGTATCTTTTGATAATCAGGATAACCCAATGATTTATACGAAATAATCTCATCAATACGATTTAAAAATTCTTCACTGAAAAAATCTTTTAAATACTCCTTAGAAAATGCTTGTTTCTTAAACCCAACATGTGCATGTTCATGATATCCAACATTAGAAGTCATAATAATAATGGCATCTTTAAATGTAATCACATGTTGCTGATTATCTTTTAGTTCGCCTTCATCAAAAACTTGTAAAAATAAATGCATAACTTGGGGATGAGCTTTTTCAATTTCATCTAACAATAGTATACAATGAGGATGTAAAACCATTTCATGTAATAAAGATGAACGATCATCATAGCCCACATATCCTGGTGGTGATCCTATTATTTTATTCACGCTCATTGGATCACTGTATTCACTCATATCCAATTTTATAAAATGACGATGGGTTAGTTTTGATAATATTTTTGCAGTTTCTGTTTTCCCTACACCACTACTTCCTGTCAACAAATATACCCCTTGTGGTTTTTTATCATGAGGATAATACTTCAAAGTTTCTATAGATTGTGCTAGTGTCGTAAGAGCTTTTTCTTGCCCTATAATTTCTTGTGTTAAATGAGCCATTAAATTTTCATAGGAAATATCTTTATGCATTGATATCCCTGTCATTTCTTCTATTACTTTCTCTATATGACTATTTTTTAATTGTTGTTCATTTAAAAACTTTGTTTTTACACAAGTCAAATCCAATACATCAATAGCCTTATCAGGAAAAACACGTTGTGGCAAATATTGCATACATAAATGAATAATATATTTCAAACAATCTTCAGAAACTTCAATACAATGATAATCTTCATATTGTTTTTTTATTCCTTTTAATATAGATAAAGTTTCTTCGGCTGTATTTTCTTTCATTTTCACAATTGCAAAACGTCTATTCATTGCTTGATCTTTTTCAAAATATTTATAATATTCTTCAATCGTTGTTGCTCCAATAATCGTTAAATCCTTTCTAGCTAAATAGGGTTTTAAGATATTTGAAGCATCAATAGCTCCTTCTGCACCTCCAGCACCAATCAAATTATGAATCTCATCAATAAACAAGATTGCATCTTTGGCTTGTATAACCTTTTGAATAATCTTTTTAAACTTCTCTTCAAATTCACCACGATATTTCGTTCCAGCAACAATACTAGATAAATTTAATTCAAAAACAACTTTATTTTTTAAAACATCTGGTACTTCGTGCTGATTTATTTTTACTGCTAGTTTTTCTATAAGAGCAGTTTTTCCAACTCCTGCCCTACCAATAAGTAAAGCATTATTTTTTTCTTTTTTACATAATGTTTGTAATAATATTTGTAATTCTTGATCTCTTCCTATCATCAATCTTTCATGTTTTTTAACAAGTTCATTATAATTTGTTAATTCATGAATTAAATTTAACTCTTGTAACTGAGATTGTTCTTCACTTAAACTATTTTTGACTTCATCAAATGGAACATGATATTTATTTAATAATTCAACTGCCACACTTTCTTTTTGCAATAACAATGCAATACATATCATGTTTAATGAAACTTTATTTTCTTGTTTAGATTCACTCATTGAAATAGCATCATCTAAGATTTTTTTAACAACCTCACTATATTCCATATAAAAAGGTTGGATTTCTTTTTCACCAAACAACCTCATAATGTCATTATAAATAACTTCATCATCTACCCTATACGTCTTTAATACCTTCGCAAAGGCACAATCTTTCATTTTCAATAACGACAATAATAAATGTTCACTACCAACACTACTATGACCTAAGTCAAACGCTATACTTTCCGCAATCACAATTGCTTTTTGTGCTTTTTCATGAAATTGTGTAAGCATATTACACCTCTTTTCCTTTCTATCATATGTCATCACTTAGAAATTATTAACCTTTTCTTATATCTTTAATCACTTATTCAATAACCAAAATTAGGAAAGAAAAAAAGAAGGTTTTACCCTTCATTAGTTTTGACATTTTTCTCTAATCTACCAAAAACAACATAACGACTATCTGAATTTGAAGTATAACATGTACTTAATAAAATTAATGGACTTTCTTCTTCACTAACGTCACTTTTTATTTTTGATACCTTTAAAGCGTTATTTACATAAGATTTATAATCAATACCTTTTTGATACAAGTCACTACTTACATCAATAATAGCCGCTCCATAAACTTGATAGACATTAACACTATTATCTGGTAAATAAATATAAACCGTTTGATGTTCGTTGTAAAAATCATTTTTAACATAATATCTTAAATTATGGAAACGAGATCCATTCCTCATATTATGACCATAAATAATTGTATTGTCATCTTTAAAATCTTTATTATTGATTTCATCAATAAAAATTTGACCAGCAGTATTTTTTTTCTTATCAATTCCTGTTCTTAAATAAGTATTATTGTTTTCACCTTTTAAAATAGGTTCATCTATATTTGTATCTGGAATATATAACCAACCAATAACATCTTTATTTTCTTCTTTTAAGCCTTGAAAATCAATAACTCTATTAAGAGGATTATTATCATTTGTTTCTTCAACATATTCTTTAATCAATACCTTAGATTCTGTTTCTATTGTTTGATAGTTTTGATAAATCAAAAACAATTGATATGCAGAATAAGCAAAAACACATACACATATAACTAATAATATTTTTCTAATCATTTCTTTCATTAGACATTAAACTTAAAGAACATGACATCACCATCTTGTCCTATATATTGTTTCCCTTCTTGACGAATTTTACCAGCTTCTTTTAAAGCCAATTCATTACCATATTGCATCAAATCATCATAGCTATATGTTTCTGCTTTGATAAACCCTTTTTGGAAATCCGTATGAATAATACCAGCCATTTCTGGAGCTAACATACCTTTTTTAAATGTCCAAGCACGTACTTCATCTACTCCTACAGTAAAGAAAGTATTTAAACCAAGTAAAGAATAAGCTTCTTTAATTAATTTATCTAAACCACTTTCTTCAATACCTAAATCTTGTAAGAACATATCTTTATCTTCTTTGTCTAATCCAACCAATTCACTTTCAATCTTTGCACAAATAGGAACAACATCACAATTTTCCTTAGCCGCATAGTCTTTTAGTTGAACATAATATGGATTACTATCTGGATTTTCTAAATCTTCTTCACCTAAATTAGCCACATAAATTAAAGGTTTCATTGTTAATAAAGTATATTGTTTCACAATTAAAATATCTTCTTTAGAAAACTCCATAACACGAGCAGGTTTCCCTGATTCTAAAAGTTCTTTTAAAGGTGATAAAACTGCCATTTCTGCTTGTGATTCTTTATCACCAGATTTTGCTTTCTTTTCAATTTTACCAATTCTTTTTTCAACAGTTTCAAGATCAGCAAAAATAAGTTCTAAATTAATTGTTTCAACATCTCTAATAGGATCAACATCACCATCAACATGGGTAATATCTTTATCTCTAAAACAACGAACAACTTCACAGATCGCATCTGTTTCTCTAATATTCGCTAAGAATTTATTTCCCAATCCTTCACCACGACTTGCTCCTTTAACTAATCCGGCAATATCTGTAAATTCAAAAGTTGTTGGAATAGTCTTTTTTGGATTAAAAATCTTTGTTAGTTCATCTAAACGATGATCAGGGACTTCTACAACACCAACATTAGGGTCAATAGTTGCAAAAGGGTAGTTTGCTGCTTCTACTTGAGCATTTGTTATTGCATTAAATAATGTTGATTTACCAACATTAGGTAAACCTACGATTCCAGCTGTTAAAGCCATTTTCAATCACTCCTTATAATTCCTTTTCATTTTAACGAAAAAGCTTCTAAAATGCAAATCATTTCTCCTTGTCTTGACAATACGTTTTGTTATAATAGTATCGGAAGGTGATTTGTATGGAAAAGTTTTATTCAAAGATGCTTTTGACTATACGACAATACCCACGTATTGAGAAGCTCATTATACAATTATGTCACATTTTACCATATGTCACATTTTGTATTTATCCTTGTGTTTTGATTTATTTATTTATCACAAAAAATGATCTCTATTATTCTACATTATGGAAACCATGTTTTGCATTTATCTTTGTTTCCCTTTTTAGAAAGATCGTTAATCGTAAACGTCCTTATGAAAAAATGAATATTGTTCCTTTATTAGAACATAAACAAGGCGAATCTTTCCCAAGTCGACATACACTTAGTGCCTTTATTATTGCTTTGGTTTGTTTTCCGGTTCATATTGTTTTGGGTATTTTTGCATTCATTATTGCTATTATGATAAGTGCAACTCGCATTTTGGCAGGTGTTCATTATATGAGTGATGTTGTTGTTGCAATTATTATTGCTTTTGTTATTTATTTTATTTAATTAAAAATTTTTAATTATTTTATTGACAAAGAATTGTTTTAGACTATAATGTACTTAAAATATTTTAAGTATCATCAAAGGAGGTGTCATATGTTATCTAGAGAATTCCAAGAAGTTTATAACATTTTTAAAATGAATTTCTATGCTTCAATGTGTGCAAACTCAAAAGAACTGACAATGCAAGAAGCATTTAGTTTAGATATTATCTATATGTTATCAAATCCTACTATTTTAGAATATGCTAACTATATGGGTATTTCACAACCTAATGCGACTTATAAAATCAATCAAATGATTGATAAAGGTTATTTAACAAAGGAAGTCTGCAATACAGATAAACGTGCTTTTCGTTTAAAGGTGACAAGCAAATTCTTAGAATGTTATCGTGACAACGATCGTTACATTCAAAAAACCCTTGGTGATATTGAAAATATTTTTAGTAAAGAAGAAGTTGAACTTCTAGAAAAAATGTTAATGACTATTAAAGACTACATGTCACAAGGAGAATAAAATGATTAAAATTATAACTGATTCTACATCTGATATTGATTTAGATTATGCAAAAACATTAAATATTGAAGTTGTCCCATTAAAAGTGATTATTGATGGCAAAGAATATAAAGATCGTATTGATTTACAACCAGATAAATTTTATCAAAGTTTAGTAGAAAGTGATGTTTTACCAACAACTTCTCAACCATCACCACAAGATTTCTTAGATTTATTTGAAAAAGCAAAAGATCATGGTGATAGTGTTATTGCTTTGACTTTATCAAGTCGTGTAAGTGGTACTTATCAAAGTGCTTGTATAGCAAAAGATTTATCTGAATATGATGATATTCATGTTATTGATAGTTTTAATGCAACTCAAGGATTAAGAATTATTGTTGAAAAAGCTGTTCAATTAAGAGATGCTGGTTTATCAGTTGAACAAATTGTTAATGAAATTGAAGACTATAAATCAAGAGTTCATATTTTTGCATTAGTTGATACTTTAGAGTATTTTTATAAAGGTGGTAGACTTTCTAAAACAAGTGCTACTGTCGGAACAATGTTAAAATTAAAACCGGTGGTAGGTTTAAAAGAAGGAACAATTGATGTGTTTTCTAAAGCAAGAGGAACACAAAAAGCAACATTAAAAGTGATTGAACTTGTTGAAAATATAGATTTAAATGAGCCTATCTCTATTGGTTATACAGGAGATAATAGTGGTCTTGATAAGTTTGAAAATACTTTAAGAGAAGCTTTGGGTTTTAAAGATGTTTTATACGGTATTGTTGGACCTGTTATTGGAACACATGCTGGTCCAGGTGCTCGTTTAATTGCTTACGTAGAAAAGGTTTAGTGCTTGATGCATTAAACCTTTTTTTACTATATATTTTATTTATGACAATGTCCTTTGCATTGTTTTGAACAAGAACATCCCATACAAGCACCTTTCTTTTTTTCTTTCATCAAATAAAAGATAACACTTCCAATGATAAAAGCAAGAATAATCAATATAATAATGTCTACCATTATGATCTCCTTAAACTATACTCTTGTTTTACTTTTTTATTTGTACGACTTATAAGTATAATCACAATTGATACAAATACAAGAACAATCACAAGACCAGCTAAAGCTCCACCTAAATGAAGACTAGCAGGATCAATAATAAGTGTTCCAATTGTATAAACCAAATAAGCAACTGTATATCCTACACCTAATTGAAGTCCAATACCACCTAATACCCATTTTTTACTTTTCATTTCAGCATTCATTGCACCAATAGCTGCAAAACAAGGTGGTGTATAAAGATTAAACATCAAATAAGCAAGTGCAGCAACTTTAGTTATTGCAATAATACCTGCGACTTCATGTCCTGCTCCTTCCATAAGAACAAGATCTTCAGTGTTAATTAAATTTTCTAGACCAACAAAACAAACTGCTAGTGTACCAACAACATTTTCTTTTGCGATAAAACCTGTTACTGCTGCAGCAGCAAGTTGCCAAGATAAAACACCTACAATAGGGAATAAAACATATGCAAATGGACCAGCAATTGTTGCCAAAATTGAAGAATCAGCACTTTGAGCAACTGTAAGATTCCAAGTGAAAGTTTGCATGATTTGAACAATTGTATTACAAAGTAGAATAATTGTTGCTGCTTTGACAATATATGCCCAACCTCTACTACACATTGATTTAAATGCTCCCCATAAAGATGGAAACTTATATTCAGGTAATTCAATAATAAAGAATGATTTTCTTGATTTATATCCTGCAATTTTATTAACCAATAATGCTCCCAAGAAAATTAAAATAATTCCAGAAAGATACATCAAAGTACTTACCCATCCTGCATCATCAAAAAATGCTCCAGCAAACAAGGCAATAACAGGAATTTTAGCTCCACAAGGCATAAATGGGGCAAGCATTACCGTTGCTCTACGTTCACGTTCATTACGAATTGTTCGGCTTGCCATAATACCAGGAACTGCACAACCTATAGTAATAACAAAAGGAATAACAGACTTACCTGAAAGCCCAACTTTTTTAAATATTGGATCTAATACAACTGCCACACGTGACATATACCCACAATCTTCAAGAAGGGCAATTAAGAAATACATAACCATAACAAGTGGTAAAAAACCAATAACAGCAATCACACCACCAATAATACCATCAACCAAAAGTGCTGATAGGAATGGATTAGCATTCTCCAACAAACTACCTACCCAACCTTGAAAAGTCTCTAAGTAACCAACTAACAAATCAGCAATTGGTGTACCAACCCAAACTTGGGAAATTTGAAATACCAAGTACATCACAACAGCAAAAATCAAAATACCTGACCATTTATTTGTTAAAACTTTATCAATTTCATCGCTAAATGTTTGAACATGTGTTAATACTTTACGCTTTTCTACTTGCTTAACAATATCATTAACAAAATCAAAACGTTTTCTATCTGCCATCTCAACTGCTGCTTTATCACTTAAATCTATATCTTCTTGATGATAAGAGACATCTTGTTTACATCCAACAATCGCAATTGCTTTTTCAACAACATCCTTTAAACCTTGATTTGATGTTGATATTGTTTCAATAACAGGACATCCTATTTTTTGCGAAAGCAAAGCTACATCAATTTTTGTTTCTTTCTTTTTATTAATATCACATTTATTCAACGCTACAACTACTGGAATACCAAGTTCTAGAAGCTGTGTTGTGAAGAAAAGACTACGACTTAAATTTGTAGCATCAACAATATTAATAATCACATCTGGATTTTCTTTTTTTACATAAGAACTTGTAATGCTTTCTTCACTTGTAAAAGGTGACATAGAATAAGCACCTGGTAAATCAACAGCAATAACATTTTGTTCACAGTACGCTTTTTTAATAAAATGTTCTTTTTTCTCTACAGTTACACCTGCCCAGTTACCAACTTTCTCATTTCTACCAGTTAAGGCATTATACATCGTTGTTTTTCCTGAATTTGGATTACCTGTCAAAGCAATTCTTAATTGATTTTCTGAACTATTTTTCATGGGTTTTATCCTCCTTTTCCCCCTATAACTATGTTTATTTAGTTGGTTAGTTACGACTAACTGTTACTTGTAAAAAAATGTTGGCTTACCAACTTTTTTACACAATAATAGCATCCGCTAATTGGTGATCAATGTTATATCTACTATCTTTAACAGAAATAACACAACTGTTTCCTAAATGTGATACAACAGTAATTGTTTCCCCACTATAACATCCAAGAGAAAACAAGAATGAATTCATCTCTTCATCATCAGTTCTAATCTCTTGAATAGTATAGACGATACCTTCATTAGCCTCTTTTAAAGTCATTTTAATCACCCTACTTTCATAAACATACAATTAGCATTGACTAACTGTTTATCTTAAAAATAAGTTAGCCAAAGGTAACTACACTGACATTATAGTCTTCTTATTTTTAATTGTCAATGTTTTTTATAACAAATAAAAAAGGAATACTTTTACATATTCCTCTTACCCTTCAATAATTTTTACATAAAAAGTACGTAAGCGTGGTCCATCAAACTCACACAAATAAACACTTTGCCATGTTCCTAATATTATTTCCCCTTGTGATATAATTAATGTTTGACTTGCTTTAAAGATTGTTGATTTCATATGAGCATGTGAATTTCCTTCAAAATGTAGATACTCACTATGATTTGTTGGAAATGCTCTTTCAAAACCACCAATCATGTCTGTAACAACATCTGGATCAGCATTTTCATTAATTGTGATACCAGCAGTTGTATGAGGCGTATAAATGACTGCAATACCTTCTTGCACATTTGTCATTTGTAAATCTTTTTTAATAATTGAAGTAATATCCTCCATTTGTACTATATCAGAAAACTGATGTTGATGTTTAAACAAAGACATATTCATCACTCCTACTATTCAGCGATATCTACATGTTCAACAATTTTCTTCAAACGTTTTTCAAAATCACGACGTGAAAACATAACAATAGCTCCACATCCTAAACATTTGACTTTAATATCAGCACCCATTCTAATGATTTTCCATTGATTAGATTTCTTACAAGGGTGTTGTTTTTTCATTTCAACAATATCATTTAATTGATAATCCATAGTTATCCCTCTCTTTTTAGATAAGCTTCTAAAGTATTTTCTAATAACATAGCAATTGTCATTGGTCCAACACCGCCTGGTACAGGTGTAATATATGAAACAATATCTTTGACATCTTCATAATCTACATCACCACATAATTTATTATTTTCATCTCTATCCATACCTACATCTAAAACAACAGCACCAGATTTCACATAATCTTTAGTAAAAAACTTTGGTTGCCCAATAGCCGCAATTAAAACATCAGCACGCTGACACACCTTTTGTAAATCTTGAGTACGTGAATGAGCAATAGTCACAGTTGCATTTCTTTGTAAACACAATAATGAAACAGGCTTTCCTACAATATTACTACGTCCTACTACAACAACTTCTTTACCAGTTAAATCATAATCGATTTCATCTAATAAAACCATCATACCTTTTGGTGTACATGGCACCATTCCATCTTGCCCTAACAATAATTTAGCAACATTCATTGGATGGAATCCATCTACATCTTTTTCAGGTGAAATCAAATCAAGAATTTTATCTTCATGAATATGAGCAGGTAATGGTAATTGAACCAAAATACCATCTACACTTTCATCTTCATTTAAATCTTGAATCATTTGAATCAATGCATCTTCATTTATATCTTTATCAAGACGTATAATTTCTGATAACATACCAACATATGCACAACCCTTTTCTTTATTACGTACATATACTTGACTTGCTTGATTATCTCCCACTAAAATAACAACTAATTTAGGAATTCGTTTTCCTTCATTTTTTAATTGTTGTATTTTTTCTTTTAATAAGTCTTTTCTTTTTGTTGAAATTGCTTTTCCATCAATATTCATGATACCACCCCTTTAATTTTTTACTTATTATAATAGAATTTTTAATCATTGTAAATAGAACACCTAGACTTATCTTACATATACTATAAGAGAAATTGATGAATATTGTCTCTCTCAAATAAATAAACAACTTATCGTGTTTCATCTATAACAACGATTAGAATACATTATTCAAATATATAAGCTAATCAAGAACATCCTTATGGATATGAACGTTATGAATATATTAGTATATACTTTTTTTGCTAAAATTTGCATTCACAAGTATTAATGAATGACGCTTTAAAAGATTAATTTTCAGTTATTAAACAATACATGACACATGTTAACCCAAAATAAAAACCACGTCATAATGGCGTGGTTTTCTCTGCGGCTATAAGCCTGTGTTACTTGCTCGCGTCTCAAGGCGCTACTTTCACTTCGTTCAAGCTATCGCTTTTGACTCTCGCTATCCCTCAAAGGGATTTTTTGCTATTTTGCTTTCTTCCTTCTTTTTGCGTTCTCTTTCTTTATTGCCTTTTCTTCAAATGGGTCATTATATTCTTTCACGCTTAATTTATCCATTACAATATCATGCACTTCCTGCTCTCTAATGTACTTTGCGATCGTTTCATCGTTTAATCCAACCGTACTCACATAGTACCCTTCTGACCAGAAGTGTCTATTCCCAAACTTATACTTCAAATTTGCATGTCTATCAAACATCATCAATGCCGATTTGCCTTTTAAATATCCCATGAATTCTGAAACGCCAAACTTTACAAAAGGCGAAAGCAGACCGTGAAACGGTCTGCTGACAACAAATAAAGGCTGATTATCAAGCACCAGGAAAGTGCGAGATATTCAGCCTGTTTTGTTGTCCAGGATTTCCAAAGGGGCTTGCCCCTTGGCACACGACTTTGCTTGCAAAGTGTAGTGTGTTATACGCTCTGTCGGCGTTGCCGTAAAAATGCCGTTGCCGCCGGGGAGAGAGAAGCACATTTGAAGCGGCAGAAAAACAGGGCTATGATTGCGTGGCGTAAAGCCGCAAGCACAGGACTGGTTTCATCAGCAGACAGGGCGTATATGAAAAAATATTTCTCCAAAAAGAAATGAGAAAATATCAGTTTTTTATGTAAGTTCAATTCGAGTTTTTTTATGTAGCGTATCTTCATACCAAGAACTCAAAATATTCGAACTAAGTTTCTGCATCTTTTTTATTTCTCTTGAAGCCTTATAAATATCCGTATCAAGATATATTTGTGGTAATATTATAATATTCGTTTGTTGTTTCAACGCTAATGGATTTTCGCTATTACCTTTAAGAAGTTTAACATATTCGCCAAATATTGCAGGACAGTTCTTCTCCAATAAGGCAGGAATAGACGGATATACAATTTTGTTAATTATATCATTGGCCCAATACCCCGTTATTGATAAGTCAACTGGGTTTACATATATGTGATTATAAAAGTCAATGTCAATTATGTTACCATGAATTGTGCCCATTCCACCAATTTGTTTTACCATATCTGCAATTCGTTTTTGAAATGAAGTAAACTTGTCAAGCGGCGTTTTTATCGTAGAAATCATGGTGCCCATATTATCATAATAATACTGAACATCTTGAATTTCCAATTTTTTAATGGCGCCACCGTTAAGGATAGTAAGACTGCCACTTCTCGATTTGTGGATAAAACAGTAATACCCATTCTTTTTTAACATATAGAGTACATTTACTTCTCGTTGAAAAGTCATTGATATATTTTTCCCTCGGTAGAAGTCATTGTACTGCTCACTCGTAATCTCAAATATACCATCCTCATAATCAGAAAAGCAATCATAATCGTTATCAATTAAAAAAGTTTTCAAGTGAGGATTTTCGATATGGTATCCAACTTGATTATCCGAATAAACTCTGTACTCACCATCATCATGGAAAGAATTCCTGTGTGTATGTCCACTTACATAAACATAATTTTTATCAGGACCTGCTTCTCGACACCAATCTTTTTTAGGTGTATGTGTTAAAATAATCGTGTTCTTATTGGCAAGAATAGGACGTAAACGATTATACAAGTCTTCAAAAATTTTCGATTCTTTTATTTCAGTATCCCTATCTACAGTCATTCGGTAAATGCCGTTATTGGCATTAAACTCCGTATTATATCCCGAAAATCCCAATCCGCCGAGAATTACATATCTCGCACTTCGCAAGCGATCCGCAATTTGTGTTTTATTCATTTGGCACAAATCGTGATATTTAATCAGGTGTGTTCCTGTGTTCGGATCAGCAAGTAAACCGCAATCTTCTTTGTAAAGAAGATCGTTATGAAGTAAATACATACCATATTCTTCTAAAATAGTTCGATACTTTGAAACGATTTGTTCTATTTGAAAGCCCGGAAAACTCCATAACTCATGATTTCCAAGCGTAAACACAACCTGTGTTTTCCGACGTAATGTTTTGGAAAGAATCTTTACAAATAACTGAAATATTCCAATATCTGATGCTACATCACCGTCAATCAATAATAAGCTTCCCGCTTCATTAGCAATAGTATTAACTATTCTTTGAATCACATATATGATATCTTCTTTTGAACGACAGCCTGCATTTTGTATTCTGTGCATAAGATGAAGATCTGAAATATAGTGAACTCTTTGACATTTGTTATCAAAAGCCAGATCAAAATTTGATAAGTCTCGCCCCGCTACTTCTGATACCAAATCTCTTGAAGATTGAAGAACTAAAGCAGTTTCAGATTCATTTTTTTCAATACACTCAAAGGATTCTATGACGTTCAAGTTGATCACATAAGTATCATATTGTAGGCCAAACTTTTCACATAAACTGCTTTTCATTTTTGCGCCTGTAAAATCAATAAAATCCCACTGAACTAAATTGTCAAGCCCATCACAAAAAAGCAAATCTGCATTAGATAGGTTTCCTTTAAGAAAAACAACAAAATCAAAAAAATACTTAAATGTATGATTATATTCTTTAAGTATGCTGCCAGATTTGTTGAACCACTTCTGTACTACATAAAATTTCCCATTATAATAGTATTTTTTTACAGAATATGTGACTTCCATATCTACATGAATCGGAAGATTTGTTGTTTCATCAACGATATACTTGGAAAAGTCCTCATTACATTCAAGTGCGCCTGATAAATCGCAATATGTTAAATCCCTATTTCGATAATCAATAAACTCATCGAACGTTTCAAAATATCTACAAATTTTCGTGATTGGAAAATAATCATTACCTTTTTGATATCCTTTAATTTCTTCGCAATAGTAGTGTGTTTTCTTGTCAAAAAATGCTTTTGAATAAAAATCAATCTCTCCCTCTTTCAAGAGACGAATATACTCTTTTAATTTCTTCTTATGCTTATATATTGTCCCCTTTGATCCTGAAGAGTAATTGAATGATTGCATAACATCGTCAGAATCATATATTGAACATAAAGCATTTATCATTTTGTATTCAGGATAAGCACCGGAGGACATATACTCCATAATAATAGAGAAGCGTTGTTTATCCTTGACATCTGCGAAAATATACTGAAAAAAGAAAAAGCTGACATCAACAATGGAAGCAATCTTAGATTTTTTATAATTTCCCACGACTTTTACCAATTCATCATAGCTACTACAATTGTTAAATTTTTTGCTCCATTGTTGACAATATTTATGAATTAGCTTTCCTTCCTCATAATTCTCTTTTTCTTCGTTTGATAATGACAACGAATAATCGTCTATTGTATCTTCGATAAACGCTTTTCTTGCCATTAAGGTTTTTGCGTCATTTTTTTTAGAAATAGATATTCTCGAAAAAGGGCAAAATGTATAGCAAGCATCATCATAAATATCCCCATTTAAGAAGTCAAAATAAAAATCAAAATTATCAAACGATAGAAAAACGCCTTTTTTTTGTTCCACACCATCTGCGTCCAAATAAATTAGCGTTTCTTCAACGAAGAAAGAATTAGAAATAATGTCAAATCCTCTTTTCCCCGTTATGCGAAAACCTGCTTTTCGTTCAAAAGTTACAAGCTGAATATCGTTCTTATATTCTTCTGGGACATCAAAAACCCGAATTTCTTTTTTCTTTAATTGTCTGATTATTTTCTTTATTTCTGATTGTGCCACACTATTTTCCTCCTTTCTCTGCCTACTCAATCATCTTTTTCGTCAACTTCTGAAACAGGTGTCGATGGTTTCCCCGTCCATCGGCGCAAGCTGTCCGATCTGTCCGGGAATCATCGCTGTTACATCATCAACGGAAATTGTGTTTTGCTTCTGCTCCGCCATCTTCTGTGCGTTCAATAGCTGTATATCCTGCCTTGCTTCCGCCCGATGTTCCGGGTGTTCTTTCATCAGGTCAGACAGGGAGGCCGTTGCAATCTCGATAAGCTGGTTTCTTGCTGTTATCCCCTTTGCTGCCGTATCTTGAAAATAAATCCGTATCAAATCTATCAGTTTCGGAAAGTTCCTGTGTTCCAAAAGGCGGTTAAGGATTTGCACATCGACTGTACCCGTCACAAGCCCCCTCACGGCTCCCTCGGATAAACCCAATTCAGAAATATCATAGCTTTTGCGGACGCTTACGGTGGACAAGCCCAGTATGTAGTCCGTTGATACCTTAAATTCCTTTGCCACGCCTATGAGAATATCACTGCTGACCGTTCTTGTTTCGCCGCTGACAATCCGGCTCAACTGAGAAGCAGAAACGCCTATCTTTTCCGCAAGTTCCTTTTGTGTGATATGGTTTCCGTTACATAAATCGGAAATCCGCTGTCCGGGTGTTCCGGGTAAAGCCATAGACACGCACCTCCTCCGCATACTTTCATTATACAGCAAAATTGCAAAAATACAATTTACGCCACAAGCGAAAGTATCAACATCGTTTGGAAGATATGGCGGCGCATAAGCGCCGCCATACAACGCAACCTTTCGCCCTTTGTAAACTAAGGTACACATATTTTTGGCGGTATACTTACTAGCATATGCACATGATCATGCATCAAATGCCCTCTATAATTTCAACACCTTTATATCTGCATAATGTTCTCAATATTTCTCTCAAGTCTTTTCTATATTGATTATAGATGACTTTTCGTCTATACTTAGGTGTGAACACGATATGGTATTTACACATCCATTTTGTGTGTGCTAATGAATTCGCTTTGTTAGCCATTTAAATCACCTTTCCTCTCTTAATAATGATAGCTTGAACAACTTCATTATACAGGAAAGGTGATTTTCTTTGTATAACTTCTTTATCTTCCACCCGCATAGCAGGTGGTTTTCTGTTTCGTACATTTCATGTACTCAACTGACTAAAGTCTAGATGTTCAAATTTTCAATTTGAACAAGCTAATAAATATCCACCGGCTTAGCCGGTGGTTTTTCATGTGCGGGCATAGCCCTGCTCCCAGAGCACATGTCTAAAGACATTCCTCATGCCTACGGCTACCACATGCACTCTTTACTTATT
>Ga0129317_1001375_pt1 | contig 18320 bp, 11 predicted proteins | sample Cm1ome_FD_94430 | JGI IMG/M metagenome (GOLD analysis project Ga0129317, IMG submission 94430) | Eastern black-and-white colobus group fecal microbial communities from Wisconsin, USA - Cm1105 metagenome | ecosystem: Host-associated > Mammals > Digestive system > Large intestine > Fecal | place... | reverse complement strand
TTCCATCTTGGCGTCCATTAAATTGACATCCAAGGAGGCGTCTGTTGCGGCTTGAACTGTAAACTTACCGGCCTTATTCCCGTCAACAGCAAGATTAACAGTGCCTGAGCCTGTCATATTTTCGACGACAACCCCAATATCGTCCCCCGTGATATTCACTACACCACCATCAATATTCAAATCATTCATCGCTTGATATTGAGAGGACTGAGCCCACGTAACTACACCATTTGTCATCGAATCTTCTTTAGTTTCAACATAGGTCGGAGTCCATTGGGCACCATTACTAAGGGATAAAGTCATTCCTGTAACTTCTGTTTTATCGCTAGAACTAGTTGCAGGGTAGCTCGTGTAAACGTTTCCAGTCCATGAAGATTCAGCATTATTCAGATTAATATTCAATTGCGCATCAATTACATCGCCACTATTCAGATTTGGGCCTGGAGTACTAAAACCGATGTCCCCATTAATTACTACTTTCGAATTACCACCAACATTAATATTCGTTTCAGAATGTCCTCGCACCTCAAAAGCCGTCGGAGCATTAATTGTCAAATCACCTGAAATATCAATTTTTGAATTAGAATACGCTGCTATACCAATTACCTTAGCGACAATCGTTGTTTTACTTGCTTCAATTGCTGTATATGCTCGATCTGCTGGAGCTTCCTCGAACTGAGAATTATTTTGAGCACTAATACCAACACCGTCTGACTCAACATACAGCTCACTAGTAACAATATCCATAAATCCTTCAATATTAAGAATTCCATAAGAATCCTTATTCCCAATAGCATGAACTGAAATTAAATCAGTATCTTCATTGCCAATTTTCGCAGTTCCTCGTTTCCCATTCAAACTTTGAAGTTGTACTGCATGAGAACCAGAATCTAGAGATTCTGACTTAATACTAATTTTTTTCCCAGTTGCAACAAAATCTCCTTCAGACACAAACAAAGTAGATACAGCATTGGTTCCAGCTGTTGTACCTTTAGAAGACAAACTTAAAGAATCCGCCGCATTTAAAATAGTTTTCGATGTCTCGCCAAAGACTTGAACTGTTCTAAGCATTGAATGTCCACTAATGTTTGTACCATTAACCGTTAATGAATATCCTGCTACAGAATTTAATGCAACTTTATCTGCATCACTACCCCAACTCCCTGATTGATTCACAACGATATCACCCTGACTTGCGCTTAGCGTCTCTGCACAAGTAACTTGAGAAGAAATTGCTGTCAAACTCAACAAAATGGCACTTGCAATAACTGTTCTTTTCATTTTTGATCTCCGAGAAGAGTTAGTCTCATGATATGAGTTTGCCCCCCCCCAGACCATATTTGTCAAATTCAAACTCCACTTTGTCCCTCTTTCGCAACACTTACCCAACTTTTCACAAACCTGTCATAAACCCCTGCTATGACCCCCATTGTTTTACACATCCCCTCACACCCAAATCTCCCCCAACCCCATTAAAATCAAAATGTCGCGCGCATCGCTTTTCTTGATGCGCATCGGGTTAAAAAAGAGACCATCGTGATCGATAAAAACATCAAAATTTTCGGTGCCAAACAAAACAATCTCAAAAACCTTGATGTGGAATTTGAGACGGGAAAAATCAGTGTGGTAACGGGCGTTTCGGGTTCAGGAAAAAGCTCCTTAGTCTTTGATACGCTCTACGCCGAAGGTCAACGCCGCTACGTTGAAACCTTCAGTCCCTACGCGCGCCAATTCTTAGACCGTATGGATCGCCCGCAGGTCGATCGCATTGAAGGCGTGCCGCCCGCGATTGCCATTGACCAAACGAACCCCGTTCGTACGTCTCGCTCCACGGTCGGCACCATGACCGAAATTAATGATCACTTAAAACTTCTTTTTTCCAGAGAAGCCCATCTCTTTTGCAAAGACTGTGGTCGCAAAATTGAAGCCGATACGCCTCAAACGGCCTGGCAAAAAATCTCAGATCTCGCAGCAATCAATAACGATCCCCGTTTGTACTTCACGTTTGCGGTAACGGTGCCTGAGAACATGGGCCTTGACGAAGTCAAACAAACGTTGGCAGCACAGGGTTTCACGAAGCTCTACCACGAAGAAGAAACGAAAGACCGCACATTAGAAGTCGTGGCCGATCGCTTCCGAGCAAGTAAAACGGATAAGACTCGCGCCATTGAAGCGTTGGAGACGTGTTTCAAGTTCGGCAAAGGTTATGTGACGGTTTATGCGCAAACGGAAGAACAAGAAAAAGCTTGGCGCTTTACCAATCAATTGGCGTGCCCGGATTGTGGCATTCATTACGCCAAGCCCACGGATGCCACCTTTAGTTTTAACTCCCCATTAGGCGCATGCGAAACCTGCCGTGGTTTTGGTCGTGTGATTGGCGTGGACTATGACTTGGTGATTCCTGATCAAAGTCTTTCGTTAAACCAAGGAGCCATCAAGCCTTGGAACACCAAAACGAATGAAATCTGCTTAAAAGAAATGAAGCAGTACGCCAAACGTGATGGCATTCGTTTGGATGTGCCATTTAAAGACTTAACGCCTGAAGAAAAAAGCTGGGTGATTAATGGTGAACCCAAATGGAGGGGCAAGTGGTCAACGCAATGGTATGGCGTCAAACACTTTTTTGAGTGGCTGGAGTCCAAAGCCTACAAGATGCACGTACGCGTCTTATTGTCTCGCTACCGTAACTACCAAGAGTGTCCGGCCTGTCACGGTGCCCGCTTAAAACCCGAAGCCCTTTTGTGGCGTGTGGGCAGTCAAAGGGCAACGGAACTCGCCTTAGAAGGCTTGGACTTTAAGCGCCATAAACCCGTTGGTGTGAAGTGGACGGATGCGCAATTAAACGCCATGCCGGGGCTCAATCTCTATGACCTGATGCGCTTACCCTTATCACGCCTTTTGACCTTCTTTGAAGCGATGAAGGCTGAAAGCACGATGGATGAAGCAGGCATCATGGTGACAGAAGAAATTCTGACGCGCTTGCATTACTTGGTCGATGTGGGTGTCGGGTACTTAACGCTTGAGCGCCAAAGCCGAACACTTTCAGGCGGTGAAGTCCAACGCGTTAACCTCACAACGGCTTTAGGCACGTCGCTCGTTAACACCCTCTTTGTGCTTGATGAACCTTCAATCGGTTTGCACCCCCGTGACATGGATCGCATCAATCGTGTGATGACGCGATTGCGTGACAGTGGCAACACATTGGTGGTGGTTGAACATGACCCCCAAGTGATGCTTGCAGCCGACCAAATTTTTGACATGGGCCCCGGGCCCGGTGAAAAAGGCGGTCAAGTGGTCTTTAACGGGACACCTGCGGATCTCATGAAGGCCGATACCTTAACGGGTCGTTATTTAAGTGGTCGTCAACGCATCTCAACAGAGCATGAAAAGCGCTTGATTGATCAAAGCAAAGCCATTACGCTCAAGGGCGTCTCGGCTCATAACTTAAAAGCCATTGACGTGCGTTTCCCCTTGGGCGTCTTAAACGTTGTAACGGGTGTGTCCGGTTCCGGTAAATCCACCTTGATTCAAAACGTTTTGGTGCCGGCCCTCTTAAAAGCCAAGGGTGAACCCACGGAAGCGCCGGGTGCTTTTAAAACGTTAGATGGCGCCGATCTTATCGATTCCGTGCAATTTGTGGATCAGTCCCCCATTGGGAAGACAACGCGCTCCAATCCTGCAAGCTACGTGGGGGCGTTTGATGCAATTCGCACGATCTTTGCCCAAACGGATGCTTCCAAAGCCCGTGAATACAAGCCCGGCACCTTTAGCTTCAATTCGGGCGACGGTCGTTGCCCCGTCTGTGGCGGTAACGGCTTTGAGCACATTGAAATGCAGTTCTTGTCGGACGTCTATTTGCGATGCTCGGCCTGTAACGGCTCTCGCTACCGTCCGGAGATTCTAGAAATCACGGTGGAGCGCCACGGCAAAGAATTGAACATTGCCGAAGTGCTGGATTTGTCCGTATCAGAAGCTTGTGAATTCTTTAGTGAAGATAAGGCGGTATTGGCGCGTCTTGAGCCCTTACGTAAAGTGGGCTTGGACTATCTCAAACTCGGTCAACCCGTTCCCACTTTGTCGGGTGGTGAAGCACAACGCTTAAAGATCGCAGGCTTTTTAGCCGAAAAGAATTCTCAAGCAAAGAAAAACGATCTCTTTATCTTTGACGAACCCACAACGGGTCTGCACTTTGATGACATTGAAAAACTCATGCAATCACTGCAAGAGTTGGTCGATCGCGGTAACACCGCCCTCATCATTGAACACAATCTCGATGTCATTAACTGTGCTGACTGGGTCGTGGACTTGGGACCCGAAGGGGGTGAATTAGGAGGCTCCGTGGTCGTTCAAGGCCCGCTTGACGCGCTTTTGAGTCACCCCACGTCTTACACGGGTAAGGCCTTAACGGCTTATCGTGAAACGCTTTCACAAAAGGTGTTCTCACCCTACTTTACAAGTGACGCACCGGCCACGAGCACCCAAGCCATTACGGTACCCGATGCCATCATGATTAAGGGTGCTAAAGAACACAACCTTAAAAACATTTCCGTTGATATTCCTCATGGGAAATTCACGGTAGTGACGGGCGCTTCGGGTTCCGGTAAATCCACGCTTGCCTTTGACATTGTCTTTAAAGAAGGTCAACGCCGCTACCTTGAATCCTTAAACGCTTATGCGCGCAGCATCGTACAACCGGCCAGTAAACCCGACGTTGATAGCATCGTGGGGATTGCACCGACCGTTGCCATTGAACAGCGCACCTCTCGCGGTGGTCGTAAGTCAACGGTGGCCACCATGACCGAGCTCTATCACTTCTTGCGTCTTTTATACGTGAAGCTCGGTCACCAATTCTGTCCCGATTGCGACGTTGAAGTCGCCCCCAAATCGTTTGAGACGATTTTCTCTGAAGTACTGTCGGACTATAAAGGACAAGCGCTTTGGGTCTTGGCACCATTGGTGATGAAGCGAAAAGGGATTTATACCGACCTTGCCAAATGGGCCAACAAAAAGGGCTATGGTCAATTGCGTGTGGACGGCAAGTTTGTTTCGACAGAGAAATTTCCAAAACTTGCCCGCTACAAAGACCACACCATTGAGCTACCCGTGGGACAGATCGACGTCACGAGCGACGATGAAAAAACGCTCAAGCGTCTTTTACAAGAAGCGATCACGATTGGTAAAGGGGTTTTGACGATTTTGGACGAAGAAGGAAAAGAGCGAATCTTTTCCACGCACCGCTCGTGCCCCATTTGCGGTCGCAGCTTCCCGGAATTGGATCCTCGTCTTTTCTCCTACAATTCTTCCATGGGTTGGTGCCCGACCTGCTTTGGTACCGGCCAATTAATCGAAGGGTTTGATGAAACAGCGAGTGGCGAAGAACGCACGTGGGCTGATGCGGCTGCGAAGCCCTGCCCGACCTGCCACGGTGAGCGCTTAAATGAAGTCGCCCGCAGTGTTCGCTTTGCGGGGATAAACATTGCGCAAATTGCGCATTTCACAGTCTCTGAAGCACGTGTCTTTTTTGACCGCCTGAAACTCAAAGGTCGTGATGCGGATATCGCTGAAGACGCTTTAAAAGAAATTCGCTTACGGCTCGCTTTCTTAGAAGAAGTGGGCTTGGGTTACTTAACGCTTGATCGCTCAGCACCTTCTTTGTCCGGCGGTGAAGCCCAGCGCATTCGTTTAGCGAGCCAATTGGGTTCTAACCTTCAAGGCGTGTGCTACATCTTGGATGAACCCACGATTGGTTTGCACCCCCGAGACAACCGTCTTTTGTTGGACGCCATGAAGATGCTCACGCAAAAAGGCAATACGCTTTTGGTGGTTGAGCACGATGAAGACACGATCCGTGAAGCCGATTACGTCATTGACGTGGGGCCCGGTGCCGGTGTGCGTGGCGGTCAAATCATTGCCAAGGGCACGATTGATGATATCGTCAACGATGAAAAGTCTTTGACCGGCCGCTATTTGCGAGAACCCATCCCTCATACCTTTAAACCAAAGCGCACGGTGGATGATGAAACGCATTGGCTCACGGTCAATCACCCGCACTTAAATAACTTAAAGGCCGAAACCGTCAAGATTCCGTTGGAACGCTTAACGGTACTCACAGGGGTCTCGGGTTCCGGTAAGAGCAGTTTTGCTCGTGGGGTCTTACTCAAAGCCTTGAGCGAATCCATCTCTCAAAAGAAACCTTACGAAGGTGAACTTTGTAAAAGCATTGAAGGTACGCAATGGGTAGATCGCGTATTGGAAGTTGACCAAACACCCATTGGCAAGACGCCACGCTCGTGCCCGGCCACCTACGTGGGCTTTTTGGATACCATCCGCAAGATTTACGCAGAGACCAATGAAGCGCGAGCTCGGGGGTATAACGCCTCACGTTTTTCATTTAACGTCAAGGGCGGTCGTTGCGAGCACTGTGAAGGGCAAGGCCTTCGCACCATCGAAATGAACTTCTTACCCGACGTAAAGGTGCCTTGCGAAGTCTGTGGCGGCATGCGCTACAACACCGAAACCCAAGAAGTGCTTTGGAAGGGACAATCCATTGGTGAGACGCTTGCGATGGAAATCGACGATGCGGTGGAATTTTTCACGACGCAAAGTTCTGTCGCTCACGCCTTAAAACTCATGCAAGACGTGGGATTGGGGTATTTGAGTCTTGGTCAACCTTCCCCCACTTTATCAGGCGGCGAAGCGCAACGCATTAAGCTCGTGACCGAACTCATCAAAGCCCGAGACGATGTAACGCGTCGTGGCTACCGTGCACCCAAGACCCTCTACATCTTGGATGAGCCCACCGTGGGACTTCACATGGCTGACGTTGAAAAACTCATTGCCGTGTTGCATCGCTTGGTGGATGCCGGTAACACCGTGGTTGTGATTGAACACAACTTGGATGTGATGGCGCAAGCCGACTGGATTATTGATATGGGCCCGGAAGGTGGGTATGAAGGTGGCACGGTGGTAGCCCAAGGCACACCCGCAGACGTCATGAAGAAAAAGACCCACACAGCTAAAGCTTTGTCGGCCTTTAAGAAGGCGCACGCAAAACTTAAAAAATAGTTTTTGACTGGGTTTAAAAGGGCCTCCGAAATCGCTTTGATTTTGGAGGCTATTTTTTTAATTAATTGAGGTCGTAGTTAACCGGCACCACGAGCGTCATGGCTGACGTCGCCCGCGTGCGAACATCTTTAAGATGCTTTGCCGCTTGCAAAGTGGCGCGGCGCAATAACGGATGTCCGCCCTTTTGAAGGTTAATCTCACCCACAGAACCATCGGCGTTGATCGCCACTTGCAACATCACACGACCTTCTAAGCCTTGAGAGCGCGCTCTTTCCGGGTAGCGCTTGTAGCGCTCAATCACTTCAATGATTTCATTGAAAACAATCTGAGTTTCAGTGACGGTCTTGGCAGCGCCCGTCGTTTGTGGAGCCACCTTTGCACCCCCGGCGCTTTTTACGGGTTGCACCTTGGGTTTGGGCTTAGGCTTTGGTTCCGGTTTGGGCTCTGGTTTCTTTTCCGGTTCTTTGACTTTCGGAGGTTCTGGCTTTTCAACCACAACACTCCAAGAGCTCTCAGGAATCGTCATCATCACCCAATCGGGTTCGATGCGCAAAGGTTCACGCTTTAAATCCACCTTTTTATTTGGCATCTCGACTTGTTGCATGGCGATACGCTGATTTAAAAGCGCAATCTTCTCCGGCACGTGCACAAATAAAAATAACCCCAACACCACGGTCGCCACTGTCGTGAGGACCTTGGATTTACGGGACGCATCGCGCTCCTCAGGCGATCGAAGCACACTTCGACCGAGACCCTTGGCACGAAAACGACCGGTGATGGGGCAACGTCGGATTTCTTTCATCGCTTGGCTTGAGTACTGATCACAAAGCGCCCTTCATTCTTACTCTTGGCTAAATCCACCAAAGGAACAAAGGTGTCAAAGGCGGCTTTGCCGTCCATATGAATGTTTAAAACGGCTTTTTCCGTTGAAACCAAAACCGCTTCAATGGCTTTAATGTCCGTCAATTTCCCATCCATCATGTATTGACCGTCAGCGGTCACAAAAACGCTCACCTGACGGTCAGCTTTCGTGACTTGCGCCGTTTGACTCTCGGGCAAAATGACTTCCAACACAGGACGCGAGAAACTCATCGTCAACACAAAGAAAATGATGAGCGTAAATAAGCAGTCAATGAGAGGCGTTAAGTCGATTTGGGGCTCTTCATCCAAGGGAGAGCCACCGGCGTCCAATGGGCTATTCATGGCCGTGACCCTCGGGCATGTCTTCAGACTTTAACAATTGAGCATGCTCTTTCTTTAACTTCTTAACGACCTTCAATGCTCGGTAGCAGTGTTCAACCGCTTCAATGTGCATGCCTCTAAACTTCATCACCAAAGCGTAGTAAACCATCATGGTCGGGATGGCGATGCAAAGACCCATCACGGTGGTGATCAAGGCTTGCCAAATGCCGCCAGCCAACGTATCGGCATCGGGCATTTGCGTAAAGGAGAGCGATTGGAAGACTTCCACCATACCGAAAACGGTACCCAAAAGGCCCAAAAGCGGCGAAATAACGCTAATGACTTTAAGCCAAATAAGGCCGTTATTGACGCGTTTGAAATTGCGGTGGAACAAGTAAGCGACTTCGCCTCGGATGTTATCGCTATGAGCGGCTTGAGAGACCACAATGTCGTAGACAATGCGAATCAAGGGATTGGCATTTTCACGATCGAGATCGCGCAAGCATTGGCTCTTACCCTTTTCAATATCCAGAAAATCTCGACGGAAATTGTTCCAGACGCTATTGAGGTAAAGCCAAAGCCAAATGGCGCGGTAGATGGCGTAGATTCCTAAAAAAATCAAAGCCACGCCCGCAGGACCAATCAGTTGATAACTCGAAGCAATCGTTTCCATTTACTTATTCACTCTTTTATTAATGACAAGAGGCTTGTGATCGTCAAACGCCACAAGCCCTTTGTCAGTATTTAGGTGAAATCAAAAAAAGTCCTTGATTTCACGGTTGGCACACCAACATCGATTAGAACGTTGCCGTGAACTTCACAGCCGCATGGCGACCCGGTTCGTACACGGTACGGATAAGGTCATCCATTTTACCGCCATTGTAGCGATAGAGCTTATCACCGATGTTATAGATACCGGCATCCAAACGGTAAGCCTTGTTTTGACCGAAGGCGACACCGCCCGTCAAGTTATAAGTGGTAAAACCACCAAACTTCGTCGTCTTACCGTCTCCGAAATTAAACTCTTCACTCTTCGTTTGCGTGACGATATAGAAGTCGGCATTCCAATCAGCGTCCATCGCGGTCGTGAAGTAGCGAACACCCACGCGTGCAGAAGCTTTAGGTGTACCCGTCTTCTTCGTGGAGACACCCTTATTTTCATACTCGCGCTTCAATAACGTCACGGTCGTGTACGGTTCAAAGTCGCCAACTCGAAGGCTCGATTCCATTTCAAAACCAAGGGTCTTGGCTTCGGCAATGTTTCGATATTGGAAAACATTGTCACTACTCGTGACTGCCGATGTAATGTAGTCATCTGCCATAGAGTAGAAGACTGCAGTATCCAACGTCAAGCCACCCTTTTGATAACGAGCACCAATTTCAAAGTTATCGCTAGTTTCAGGTTTTAAATCCTTATTGGATCTGGTGATATGACCACCCATCATAGAGTCAATGAAAAGCTCTTGCAAAATCGGAGCACGATACCCTTGAGAATAATTGGCGCGCAAGACAAGATCTTCTAAACCATTGTAGGTCAAGCCTGCATTAAAGACTGCTTTACTATCCGAGCTGTCTACAGACTCGTTAGATGCCGGTTTTAATGGCATAGGCATACCACTTAACAAAACAGGTGATGAGTGGATATCCATATCGCTCTTAACCCACGTATAACGAACCCCATAATTCGCTACCCAGTCTTCAGCGAAAGTACTCTCCATTGCCGCAAAAATAGCGTGGCGAGTTTGATCCCCATCATAGGTATTTCCAACCTTGATTTGTGCTCCATGCATAATTTGTGGGGCAATTCCACTTGTGCTAGAAGCATCTAATTTGTCATAAGCCAACTCATAACCAACAATCAAGAAATGATTATCCCCGAGATTCCAATCCGTCTGAATACTTAAGGCCGTAGTATCAGTGGTATTGTCAGTAAAACTATCCACCGTAACGTCTGTAGGATTATTCAAGACAAAAGGCGGCACTCCATCGGGAGGATTCATTCCCAACATATCAAAGATCGGCCCCGCAGCCATCTTCGTGGCCACATGATTGTCCATCTTCTTCTTATTGCGTTCTTGAGAAACGTCAATACGCACTCGGCTTAACGTATCAGAGATATTCTTAAATTCACCAAAGACAGCACCACGCGTGCGCTTCCATTCCGGAACGTGCACCCAGAAGTCATCAGCGGCCACAGATTGGTCACCACTCCAGAAGTCCAAGTCATAGTGGCTTAACGTCAAACCGATCGTCTTATTGGGATCGATATCGTAAGACAAGAAGGCGTCAGCCGACTTCGAATCAAATTGCGTATGGGCAGCTTTGCCTCTCGGCGTATCCAAGAGGTCATAATCCTTGCCAGCCACACCCAAGCGCCAGTTCCAACCATTAGAAGATCCGCTGATGCTGGCAGAACCGCTCTTACCATCGGCAGAACCGTCATAACCGGCAGACACCGTTGCGCTCACGGGCTTATCAGCACCCTTTTTCGTGATGATGTTCACGGCACCGCCAATGGCATCAGAACCGTAAAGAACAGAGGCAGGACCACGGATCACTTCAATACGTTCAACTTGAGAAGGATCGATCAAAATCGGAGCACCCGACATGGACTTTTGTTCCGTGATGCGTTGGCCGTTAACCATCACCAACGTACGGAAAGCGTCTTCACCACGCATCGAGATACGGTCCAAACCTTGAGAACCGTCATTACGAACACGAAGACCCGGCACGGTCGTTTCCAATAAGTCAGCAACGCCCTTCACAGAACCAGCGCGCTTAATGTCTTCAGCGGTAATGACAGAGACCGACATATTAACGTCAGCCAAAGCTTTTTCAGATCGAGAAGCCGTCACCATGACGTCTTGAGATTGAACGACAGGGGCCGTATTGACTTGAGCCATGGCAGGAGCAGCAAAAGCAGCAGCCACAGACAAAGCCAACGTCGTGCGGGATAAAAGTCCGAATTTGGACATGATCACTCCTAAGAATTAAAACCACGTTCGGTTAGCTCTCTTTATTCTTTGTCACTAAACGAACGCACTTCGACAATTTACGAATTGTGGGATTTTGTCATAGAAGGTTTAAATTTATCTTAAGAACATTCACACTTTTGTACATTCTTGATCACTCAACGAAAGTAACTAATCAATCCTCTGTATTTATTCGCTTTATTCACTAAAAAAAATACAAATCGAGAACAAAAATAAAACCTCCACGACACAATCTCGCCCTCTATCGACTTTTACAATTTTCTTTCGCTTCTTAAGATTGCGTTAATGATTCTCGTTCAGACTAAAAAATAAGTATTAACCCTGATAACTAACGTTCCCCCTCGATTAACGTTTAAAACCTGAAATAAAAATGAATCTCCCTAGCAAACCGACGCGCCTTGGGGCAAGCATCGCCTGCGCGCTATTGTCTCTTGCCTCTCAAGCGCAAGCTGGCTCCTCTCTGCTTGACGAGGATATTCAACTTCAAGACAGCTACGTTCGTCCCGACTACGTTGAGATTGAGCGTTTGCGTAACACCAAAGAAATCATCGTGATCCCGAAAGAGGAAATCCAACAAAAGGGCAAACGCACGATTTCGGATGTCTTGAGCACCCAAACGATGGTCAACGTCAATTCCACCGGCATGGGCAACATTGATATTCGTGGACAAGGCGCAGACCAAGCCACGCGTAACCTTCAAGTGCTCTTAGACGGCGCCCCCATCACAACGTTGGTCAATCACCCCAATCACACCAATTACGACGTGGTGCCGGTGGAACAACTTGAGCGCATTGAAATCATCCCGGGCGGTGGCAGTGTTTTGTATGGCTCCGGCGCTTCTGGTGGCGTTGTCAACATCACCTCGAACCTTCGTGCCATGGCCGACCCCAAGTCATCCGTTGCCGCAGAATATAACAGCAAAGGCTATCGCCTCAACGCCAACGTTGGTGGCACCTTTGATGACAACCGCTTTGCCTACGATATCGGTTACTCGCACTTGGATCGTGACCTTTACTTTGTGGACACGTATCGCAATTCCGATTACTACTCCGCAGGGCTTCGCTTTAATCTCACCAAAGACCAAGCCATCACTCTGCGTTTAAGCCGTCTTGAAGAAGACTCTCAATACGTTGGTAACGTCAAACTGTCGAAAGTCAAAGAAGAAGGCGAAGACTATCGCCCCGGTGACAAGACGATTACCATTGGGCTTGATAGCGAAGGTCACAAGATCACCAAAACCGTTAAAGATTATCTGCAAGGCGATCGAAAGCTCGATACCGTCAATGTGAGTTACATCAATGACATTTCCGATACGTTGCATTTCACGAGCGACATTTTCTATAACGATGGTTTTTACATCGGTGTGGACGATGAAAATAAGCGCATGGATCACGACGGGCACGGCGTGCGCTCTAAACTTGATTGGAATTACGCTGACAACGCTTCGCTTTTAGTCGGGCTTGACTACACGCGCCAAAAGGCCAATTTGGCTTACGACAACTATAAGCTCGTGAGCTATAAGAAGAAAACCTACAAAGTGCAGCCCTTGCACTACGACTATGACAAGGGAACGTATGCTCTTTTTGCCTTAAACACCATCAAGTGGAACGACTTTGAATTCACGCAAGGTGCAAGACGCGAATTAACCAAGTGGCAATTTGATAAGGCCGACCTCACCGAAGGCTCTGCGTCAGACACTTCCAACCGTTGGAATTCAGCCTTTGAATTGTCCGCTGCCTACAACTATCGCGACACCGGTCGCGTTTATGCGCGCTATGAGCGTGGCTACACCGTGCCCGACGGCATTCAAATTTCAGACTCCATTGCCACTTCGAGCGGCAAAGTCATGAGAGCCACGAAAGCTGAAGACGAAATCTTTAATCTCTACGAATTGGGCTTAAGAGATCAGATTGGCATTTCTACTGTAAGTCTCACCGCTTGGTTATCGGAAACCAATAACCAAATGAATCGATTCTTACTCATGACCGATGACGGGCTGACTCGTCAATCCATGAACTTATTGAAGTCTCGCCGTTGGGGCGCTGACTTGGCCCTCAGTCAAGACCTTGGCAAATTAACACTCGAAGAGTCTTATTCCTACACAATGGGTAAAACGCGTTGCCGCAATGCCAAGGCTTGTCAATTCTTAAAAGACAACAACATCTCCATTGACTACGCCTCAAGTGGCTTACAAAAGGTGCCTAAGCACAAAGCGGCCTTCAAAGCCACGTATGACTTCACTGATGATTTCTCGATTTCCACCCAATACGCACGCTTTGGTTCGTACAACAACTTCATGAAAAAAGGCGATAAAGAAGACGGCGGTGTCTTTCACTCTTACGGTTTATGGGACGCCTCCTTGCGCTGGAGTCCTCGCCGTTGGTTAGATTTCTACGCAGGCGTGACCAACATTACCAATGAAGAGTATTGGGAATACCAAAGCAATAGCGCCAGCGCTTATAGCACGGTCATTCCCGGAGCTTCACGCGCGTTCTTTGTTGGCCTTAAAGGCACGTACTAACCGAATCTTTTTTAACGATTAATAGGCTTACCGTAATGACTCCCCTTCTTAACCTCTTTTTTGCCGGTGGCTACGTCATGTGGCCGATTCTTCTTGCTTCGATTATCACCGTGGCCATTGCTGTGGAGCGTTACCGATTCTATAAAAAGTCTCGCAGTAACCTCATGGTTTTAAGAACGAAGCTGCCGTTACTGATGCACACGGGCAAAATCACCGAGGCCAAAGCCCTTTGCCAAAAGGCGGGGGGTCTCTTAGGTAACGCCTTGGCCGAAGTCATCGATAAAAATCACACCTCGATTAACATTGCTGACTATCTCGATGGCAGTTTGACTCAAGCCGCCTCGAACATTCGAGCCAATTTAAATTACTTAAGTGCCATCGTGACCTTGTCGCCCCTATTGGGGCTTTTGGGCACCGTCACCGGCATGATCAATGCCTTTGACGTGTTATCGATCGCTGAAGGTCAACCTTTTGCGATCACCGGTGGCGTGGCTGAAGCCCTCATTGCCACAGCCTTTGGTTTATTTGTGGCCATCTTGGCACTCATGGTGCACGTTTGGTTAAGTCAAATCGCCAATCAACTGATTACCGACATTGAAACCGGCGTGAATCATTTCTTAGCTTCTTGCAAAGGGAGCTAATTCATGCGTTTGCGCTCTTTGCACATCGAAGAAAAGCCCTCCATCATGATTGTCCCCATGATTGACATCATTTTCTTTCTTTTGGTGTTTTTCATGCTCTCGATGCTCACGATGGTCTCGCAAAAAACCATCGCTCTGCAGCTGCCTGCGGCAACGGTTGCCAAAGTGGACACGACCAAAACGCTTCCCGTCTCGGTCGATAAAAACGGCGCCATTTACTTTGAGCGTGAAAAGATTTCCTTACCCGATCTTCAAAGTCGTTTAATCAACGCCAAAGAGAAGTCTGAAAAAATCACCGTTGTTTTACGAGGCGACGTGGATTCGTCCTATGGCGACGTTGTGACCGTGATGGATGCGATCCGTCATGCGGGCATTGATCGTATCTCCATTGCCACCGAGAGTCAGTAATGGACAAAGAAACGCAACCTCATTGGCTATCCGCCTACGGCGTCTCCATTGCGATTCACCTTGCGGTGATTCTGGGCGTTGTGGGCTTTACCACTCAGTCACCCAGCGTCGGCGGTGACGGACTCATCAGTATTGATCTTGTTGGTAATGGCGGTGGCGACACGGGTGGTCAAGGTCAAGAACGTAAAGTCTCCCTACCGGGTGACGGAGGGACCAATGGTGACAATCGTCGCCGAGGCCCCTCCGTCACCACGGACTCTAAAGAGCAATCCACAGACGTTCAAACAGACTCTGCCTCAAAGGCTTCTGAGAGCAAAGACACGCCCTATGAGAAGGCTTCTCAAGATTCGCAAAACAGTGTGAGCCTTTTATCATCGGCAAAGAAAGCCTCTCAAAAACCTCCGCTTAAATCTGCAAAAGCAACACAAAAAGAGAAGGTAACCTCGAGCGTCAAACCCGATAAAAACGCTCTTGAAGAAACAAAACAAAAAGCTAAAAAGAGCGCCGGTGGCACCGGTGGCTATGCGGGATCAGTGGGCACTCCCAGTCGTGAAGAAGGAAAAGTGATTTCAGGGCAAGGCGCAGGGATCGGAGCGGGTACGGGTCAAGGCAGTTACCTCTCAAACGGAGATGGCTCTTTCACCGCCATGAGTTCCAAAGGCTTGGACTATCAAATTCTGTATGAGCGTCCTGCCAAATACCCCACACGAGCCCGATCCATCGGTTACTCAAAGACCGTGAAAGTCACGGTGCGTTTTCTCATAGGCGTTGACGGCAAAGTGGAAAGCTCTGAAATCCTGACCAAAGACCTTCCCAACTTAGGATTTGAAGAAGCGGCTTTAACGTCCATTCATTCAATTGTCTTTAGGCCCATTAAAACGCCCGGGAATAAGCCACTCAAAGTGTGGTTTAAAAAGACCCTTATTTTCAAGCCCTAGAAGCGGCAAGAGGATGATTTCAATCGAAACCATCCTCTTTTATTTTGTGCTGCGTATCGGTTTAACGTCTTTCAACCATCCACATACCGATCATGGCCAATATCAACATGATCACCGTGGGTACCAACGCCACCAGTAACGGTGGCCAAGTGTTGAGCATCCCGATGTAGGAGAAGAGGTTATTGACCGTGTAGAAAGCCAAACCGATCATAACACCGGCGAAAATCTTAATACTCACGCCACCCGATCGAGTGTTCATGTAAGCAAAAGGCATCGCCAACGCAATCATCACCAAAATAGCCACCGGATAAAAGGCTTTATTCCAAAGCGAAATCTCATAGCGACCGGATTGTTGTTGCGTTTGCTGTAAGTGCGTGACGTAACTTGCCAACGCTCGCATGGACATGTTTTCGGGCTTGAGCATCATCACGCTAAAAATACTCGGATCAATGCTCGTTTTTAACATCATGCTCACCGGAGGCGAGACAATCACACGTTCATGAATGGGTGTGACCGACAAGTCGTTGAGCTGAGGCAAGTCCGTATTGATTGCTTGCTTTAAAAGCCAGCCTTGATTGTGAACCCAATTGCCCGTTTGTGCCTCAACAATGCGAGTGAGGTTTTGCTGACTGTTAAAGTCATAAACTCGCCACGTCGTAGCTTCTTGGTTAGGCGTCATCTTCTTAATATTGATGTAACGCACACTGCGCTCACCCGTGGGCGATTGCGTGACTTCACGCACCCAAGCCCCCGTATGAGAACCACGAATGCCCATCGTACGGTTTTCAGCAAAAGCACGGTATTCACGAGCGTAAACGTCTGACGACGGTGCAATGAATTCCCCAAAGCCGTACGTCAGAATCATCAAAATAAGGCCCGGAACCATCAAAATGCCGGCTAAACGAACAGGACTTAAGCCTGCTACACGCAAAATCGTAAATTCAGAGCGTGCAGCCCATTGACTCATCACAAAGACTGCGCCCAAAAGAGCGGCAATCGGCATCACTTCATAGATGCGCATGGGCAAACTTAACCCCGTGACGATAAATGCGTCCAATAAGGTATAGCCGCGGCTACCGATGCGTCCTAATTGACCCACTAAGTCAAAGAAGGCAAAAAGTGCCACCAAGGCAAGAAGCACAAAGCCCGTTGCCTGAAGAATTTCTTTTGTTAAATGGCGGGTAATAACTTTCACTTTCATGATTACTTTCTCCGCCAATAACTCGGATGCGCCCATTGAGGTATCCATCTTTGCATAACGGTTCGACGTGCAAAGAGCAAACACGCAAAGGCAAAGAACGCCCCGTTAAGAACAATCAAGGCAGCCGGCAACGACATCGTATCTTGTTCAACCCAAGTACGCGCCAAGCTAATGCCATTTAAATAAAGCACAAAGATTAAGAGTGCCACAATCATGTTTAAACTGCGTCCGGCACGAGGATTCGTGAAGGACAAGGGAATGGCAATCAAAATCAAATTAATCGCTGCTAGAGGCCATGTAATACGCCACAAAAGCTCTGCTTGAGCCTCCTTATTGTCATAGCGAGCCAAAAGAAGCGGCAGGGGCGCAACATCAACACTTCGCATTTGGATAGCCTGATCGGGCTTCACGTCCAAACGCACGGCATAGGTATCAAAATCCGTAATACGGTATTCGGCAGAACCTGCAGCCCCTTCATAACGACGACCGTTTTCAAGATAAACGTAGCGATCGCCCGAAGCGTTGACTTCTACGTGACCCGACTGAGCCACGACCACCATTTCTTTATCTTTATTGGTTTGCGTCAAGAACACATTCTTCACGGTCAAGCCATCTTCAGCGACCTCTTCGATAAAGAAGATCTGTTTGCCACCAGCAAGTTCAACAAAGCGACCCGGCGTTAAACGATCCACGTCATCGCGTTGAGAGTAGACGGCACGATTCATATCACTTTGGCCTTGAGCCCAAGGAGAGATCACAAGCGACAAAGCGGCAATCAATAAAATAATGGGAGCGCTAAAGCGCAAGACTGGGCGAACCCAAGACAAAAGACTGATGCCGCCGGAAGAAAACCAAACCACCATCTCGCTTTCTAACCAACTGCGAGTCAAGGTCATCAAAACGGCAACGAACAAAGAAACGGAAAGTAAGGGGGCGAGGTTGGTTAAAGCCTGATAAACCACCATCTCAACAACGGTACCGCTGTCGATACGACCACCTGCTGCCATCCCGAGAATACGAACCAACCCAATCGTTAAAACGATTGAGAAGATCACCGTAAACACAGCACCGGCAGTGTTAGCGATTTCAGATATGAGTGCACGTCGAAAAATCATGCGTGTTCTCTAGAATAATTGAATACGTATTTTTAAAACCTAATCAGAAATTTTATATCACAGGCTCAAAAAATACCCTAATCAGAACGTCTAGTTACGAAAAAGCCCCGAAGCTTTCACTTCGAGGCTTTTGAATGGGGAGCCAGGCAATGTCCTACTTTCACTGGAAATACAACCAACTATCATCGGCGCTAAGGCGTTTCACTGTCCTGTTCGGAATGGGAAGGAGTGGGACCACCTCGCTATGGTCGCCTGG
>Ga0129317_1001370_pt1 | contig 18435 bp, 17 predicted proteins | sample Cm1ome_FD_94430 | JGI IMG/M metagenome (GOLD analysis project Ga0129317, IMG submission 94430) | Eastern black-and-white colobus group fecal microbial communities from Wisconsin, USA - Cm1105 metagenome | ecosystem: Host-associated > Mammals > Digestive system > Large intestine > Fecal | place... | reverse complement strand
CGGAATCTTTTTGTGCTTGATTTTGTGAGAAGATTTTTTGTCAGCTGTGCCCAAATTTCTGAGGCGTACACGGTGTGTACGTTGATGAAATTCGGGTGCAACTGGCAGAAAATCGGCCACAAAAGCAAATACAGGAAAGACTCAGAGAGTACATTTCTGTTTATCATTCATCTCCGTGTATCTTCATCAAGATACACGCTCTGTGTTTGATGCTCTCACAGTTCTGATAACAGGATTTCCCACAGGCCGGTTTTTATACCTCAGGCAGACATTTCTGCCTGCCTTTTTCTCTGATCGTGCCTTTTCTTTATACCTTTTCTTTATATTTTTTCTTTATACCTTTTCTGGTTCTTCTCTATCCCTCTACAATCAGGAACTTTCCGTCCGGAAGCGCAAACACCTCCGCCTGCTCCAGCAGCTCCTCTTTTGTAAGTCCGGCCGTATCCATTCCGTTTTCCTCGAAATAATCCCGTACATCGCGCAGGGAATCTGCCACGACCGCCATACATTCATCCAGAAACTCATCTGCCTCCTCAATCGTCTCTGCAACCGGTTCGTCAAAAAGCTGTGTCTGATGGTTTAAAAATGTCTCCAGATATTCTTTTTTATATGTCATAGCTTCCACCCTTCCGCCAGTTTCCCTGGCTTATTATTTCTTTCATCAAAGCACTGTTCATCCCATCGACTTTCTCGCCACTAAAGTCTCTCTGGCTTATTATTTTTTTCATCAAAGCAGCCGTTCTTCCAGTATACGCAGCACACCATTCTCTGTATTGGCCGGTGCAATATACTTTGCAGCCTGCTTTACCTTATCTGCCGCATTTGCGACTGCATAGCTCTCTTCCGCCTGCCTCAGCATACCGATATCGTTGAAATTATCGCCGAATGCCATCGTCTCTTCTTTTGTTATATGCAGCATCTTCTGAAGTCCGGCCAGCGCATTTCCCTTATCTGCCATCGGATTCATCAGATCAATCCACCGTTCACCTGCAACCATCGTATTGAGCCGACCGGAAAAATGCTCCATGATACCCTTTGCCAGCGGCTCGATTCCATTTTCCCTGTATCCGCTAAGCTTATTCGTTCGCGCACAAAGCGGCAGCAGATCCTCTGTCCTTTCTACCTCCATATGATATCCATGAATCAGCAAATCTATCATACGTTCATCCGTTGTTTCCAGATAAACTCGTTCCGGTACAGAAAGCATGATCTCACATTCCGGCAGGGTACGCAGATACGCTACAACCTCTTCTGCAAGTACCGGCTCTATAAAATTACTGGAGAGCATTTTTTCATGATGCATTACGATCGAACCATTTTCTGCTATAAAAATAATATCATCTGCAACCGGCGCAAATACCCGCCTCATACTCGCATACGGTCTTCCGCTTGCTGCCACAAACAAAATCCCTTTTTCCTTCAGTTTCCGTACTGCCCCGTAAAATTCCGGTTTGAGTTCTATTGTTCCCTCCGGCAGCAGCGTACCATCAATATCCGATACTACAAGCTTTATCATTTCTTTCTTCTGACCCTTTCTATATACTCACGCAATTTTTTTGCAAACACAGATATCTGCTGACGTAACGCAGACCCTCTCCTTCCGCAGTTACAATTCGCAGCATTGCCGCACGCTGCACATCAGCTGTTCTTCAGTTGTTTTTCAGCCGACTGCACAGAATTTCATGAAACTGACTCCCGCACCGCTCTACTTCTCCAAGCACAGTATCAATCCCTTCTTCTGTTGTCATCCACGTCTCTTTTCCTATTCCCCTTGTAACAACCGGACTGACCAAAAACTCTGTCTTTGGAAACTGTTCCTGATAATACAAAAGCGCACGTCTTGCATGAAATGCCTGACAGCACAGAATTGCCCGTCTTACCTCTATTCCGTCCTTTTCCAGAACTCTTCTGGAAAAAATAGCATTCTGATAAGTAAAGGTTGCCTGATCCTCTTTTAAAATCGCCCGGTCATCCACACCCTCACAAAGTAAAATCTCCCGCAGGTATTCAAATTCTGTCTCGTACACCCGTATGGGCTTATTTTCCTTACTTTCTGATCCGCTGTTTGCTTCATATCCGGATCTGCCCTTCCATTCCCTTGGCAGTTCAAATCTTCCTGCTGTAATGCTGTACTTTCCTGACGGCAGAATATACGGAGCCATTTTCTGATGATACAGGCTGGCAGCATGTATCGCTGCATCCGGATAAGCTCCGCCAGGAACAAAAATCACATCGGACTTGCGCGGCTTATTTTCTACAAAGATAAATTCTGAAATGGCATCATAAAACTGCTTCATCCCAATCCTGCTTTCCATTATATTTATAAAAGGCAGACCATCGTAACCTGGCCTGCCTTCCTCTGCCAGACGGAGCATCCCGTTTCCGGCGTTTCTTCTTTTGTAAAGCGGAGCGTTTATCTTTTTTACTTCGGCAGCTTAAATGAACTCTTCAGCGATACAATACGATTAAAGACCATTGCCTCCGGCACAGAATCCTTCGCATCTACACAGAAGAAGCCCTGTCTTACAAACTGGAAGCTGTCGTACGCCTTCGCACCTTTCAGTGCCGGCTCAACATAACAGTTTTTCAGAACAGTCAGAGAATTCGGATTAAGATTCAAAGAACCATCCTCATTGTATACGCCCTTCTCCTCGTCAATAATATTTTCATACAGTCTTACCTCTACCGGAACTGCAGTCTTTGCTGCCACCCAATGGATCGTTCCTTTTACTTTACGTCCGGTAAATCCGCTTCCGCATTTTGTCTCCGGATCGTAGGTGCAATGAATTTCCGTTACGTTGCCATTTTCGTCTTTTTCAAAGCCAACGCATTTCACAAAATAAGCACCCATCAGGCGCACCTCATTGCCCGGGAAAAGGCGGAAATATTTTTTCGGCGGATTCTCCATAAAATCCTCACGATCGATGTAAAGCTCCCGTCCAAACGGCACCTTTTTCATACCAAGCTCCGGATTTTCCAGATTCATCTCAACATCCAGCTCTTCCATCTGATCCTCCGGATAATTGTCAATGATCAGCTTCACCGGGTCAAGCACCGCCATCATACGCGGCCGTTTCAGCTTCAGATCCTCACGGATACAGTATTCCAGCATTGCATAATCCACAGAACTGTTGCTCTTGCTGACTCCGCAAAGATCTACAAATTTCTGAATCGACTCCGGTGTGAAGCCGCGCCGGCGCAGCGCTGCAATTGATACAAGACGCGGATCGTCCCAGCCGTCCACAATGCCGTCTTCCACGAGACGCTTGATATAACGCTTTCCGGTCACGACATTCGTCAGATACATCTTGGCAAACTCAATCTGCTTTGGCGGCATCTCATAGCCAACCTCACGTACCACCCAGTCATAAAGCGGACGGTGATCCTCAAACTCCAGCGTACAGATCGAATGGGTTACACCCTCAATCGCGTCCTCGATCGGGTGTGCAAAGTCATACATCGGATAAATGCACCACTTATCTCCCGTATTGTGATGAGAAATATGTGCCACACGGTAAATTACCGGGTCACGCATATTCATGTTCGGTGATGCCATATCGATCTTTGCACGCAGTACCTTCGTACCATCCTCATACATACCGTTTTTCATGTTTTCGAACAGTTCCATATTTTCTTCAACGGAACGGTTCCGGTACGGACTTTCTTTTCCAGGCTCCGTCAGAGTACCGCGATACTCTCTGATCTGCTCCGCAGTCAGGTCACAGACGAATGCCTTTCCTTTTTTGATCAGTTTTACTGCCGCCTCATACATCTGATCAAAATAATTGGATGCAAAAAACAGACGATCTTCAAAATCTGCTCCAAGCCATTTTACATCCGCCATAATTGACTCTACAAACTCTGTCTTTTCCTTTGTCGGATTGGTATCATCAAAACGAAGATTGAATTTTCCATTGTACTCCTTTGCCAGTCCATAATTCAAAAGAATCGATTTCGCGTGTCCGATATGCAGATAACCGTTCGGCTCCGGAGGAAACCTGGTGCAAACTGTTTTGCAATGACCCTCTGCCAGATCCTTCTCTATGATCTGCTCAATAAAATTTTTTGAAACCGGTACTGTTTCTTCTTTTTCTATTTTCTTTTCCACTTCTTTTTCCATCTCTTTCCTCCTCGGGCATTCCTGCGGATCTGCCGTTTTGCTTTGATGCTTCTATATTTTCTTTGGCAGATCCTCTGTGATCTGCATACAGCTTTTCACATCATAGCACAAGTCCCTTAAAAAGACAAGATACGGCCCCGTCCAAAATTCACGCCGCAGCCTTCAAAAGTTCATGCTAAAGCCTTCCATACTTGACAATTCATGCAAAAAACGACACAATAGTTGCAGAGAACAAGGAGGGCATCATGTATTATTTTATCGTTAATCCCATTTCCGGCTGTGGCCGTGGAAAACTGGTATGGAAAACAGTTGAACAGGAGCTTACACAGCTTTGCATTGAATATAAAGCTTTTCTTCTCCGTTACAAGGGCGAGGCAAGGGAAATCGCCGCCTCACTTTCAGAACTTCATCACCCATTCACTCTTGTCGCTGTCGGCGGTGACGGAACGCTCAACGAAATCATAAACGGTCTTTCTACTTATGAATATGTCACCTTAGGCTGCATTCCAACCGGCTCCGGCAATGACTTCGTCCGAGGACTAAAGCTTCCTCATGATCCGATCACTGCGCTGCACCGGATTCTTCAGCCTGCTCATATCCTTCCGATCAAGATCGGAGCCGTCACTGCCGCCTCCGACCACCGCCAGGCTTCCTTCTGTGTCAGCTCCGGTATTGGGTTTGATGCAGCTGTCTGCAATGGCGCATACCATTCAAGACTGAAGGAGCTTCTGAATCTTATTCATGCCGGAAAGCTCGTCTATGCCGGAACTGCATTAAAGCAGCTGATCTTCTCCCGCCTTGCTCCCATGAAGCTGACGCTTGATGAAAAAAACACCTTTACGTTCCGGAAAGCTTTTTTTGCCGCTGCTATGAACCTCCCCTATGAAGGCGGCGGCTTTTGGTTTGCGCCACAGGCCAATCCCGCTTCCGACTGCTTTACGATCTGCGCTGCCGAAGGAATTTCCAAGCCAAGAATCCTCTCGATCCTGCCGCTTGCTTTTTTCGGAAAGCACGTTGGCAAACACGGCGTCCATCTCCTGGAATGCAAAAAAGCGGTCATCCATACACAGATGCCGCTTTGTGTCCACACAGATGGGGAAATTTTCGGTTTTTATGATACAATTACGTTTGAAGCACAACCGGAACGGCTGCGGGTGATCGTATCCTAGAGCGTGTCGTAAATAACTGGTCTAAATTTCCACCTGCCTGCTTCAGTTAAAGCCTACGAATCTGCGTGCTGCCCGATATGCTCCGATTGCAAGCTTTCTTCCGCAGCGTCCCGGCAGATTCATCGCGATTCCAAACAAACCGCCTCGCAGCGCCTTATAGTCCTGCGGGGCGTGTTCTTTTAAATACGCCCATATCTCTGCTTTTTTTGCAAGTGCCTCTTCTGAACCGTCCAGAATCAGCATCATTGAGGTTACTGTCATGATCTTGCTCAAATAAATACGCATATATTTTTGCAGATGCACATCTTTATCTGAGAAATTCTGTGCTCCCATCACATCAATCATAATCTTGTTGACGCGGATCTGCTGATCGATCCGGCTGATCATCACTTTTTCATTTACGGACTGATCATCACGTCCGATAAAGTAATGATACAGGTTTTCATCCATATAGAAGATTTTTTCCACATATGGGAACGGCTGAAACGCAAAAATGTTGTCAACATAAAAGGTATGCTTTGGAAGCTGCAGACCACAGTCTCTTAGAAGCTGCGTACGATAAAAAATATTGTGCATCAGGATATACTGTGTTTCATGCATATGCCCCATTTTTTCCCAGCCAAACACCTCATTTACCGGAAATACATTTTTAAAACGCATCAGCTTCTTATGCCGTGCTCCTACTTTATCATAAACAAAGTTGGCAAGCAGCAAATCCACACCACCCGTTTCTTCCAGCTCTTTCATCTTATCCACGATCCGGCGCAGCGCTTTTGTGCTGACCCAGTCATCGCTGTCAACCACCTTATAATAAAGCCCCTCTGCATTTCGCAGTCCGGCATTAACAGCCTCACCATGCCCGCCGTTTTCCTGATGAACCGCACGCACGATGGTCGGATATTTTGCCGCATAGCTGTCTGCAATCTGCGGCGTACGATCCTTCGTTGAACCGTCATCCACGATCAGGATCTCCACATCCTCTCCCACCGGAAGAATGGAACGAATGCATTTTTCCATATACGCTTCCGAATTGTAGCATGGTATTGCAATTGTCAAAATCTTCATGATCTGCTCCTTTATCTTTGTTTATCTTTATTTATCTTTATTTATCTTTATTTATTTTTGTTTTTCTGTCTTTGTTTTTCTATGTTAATCTTCTTTGTATTTGTCCTGCCCAAGACGGATCTTCAGATATTTTGCATATGCGGCAAACGCAGCAGGAATCGGATACTCCCTCTGCGTGAGCTCCGGCTCTACAAACAGAAGTTCTCCTTTTGCACACTCCTGCTCTTCTACCAGTACCAGATATCCCTTCATCTGCCACTCCACATGGCTGAAAATATGCTTCGCATTTTCAAGCGGTCTGATACGGATCGGTGAAAATCCAAATGCTGCCGTTTGTTTCAGCGCTTCTTCCTGCGTCAGATACCCTTCCACATTCGGCAATTCATACAGCCCTGCAAGCAGCCCCTTTGAAGGACGTCTGCGTACCGCCGCATGCTCACTGTCACGGATCACGAGCACTGTACGCTGCTCCGTGCGACGTGGTTTTTTTGGCGCCTTCACCGGAATATGATCCCAGCTTCCGCTTTTTCCGGACTGGCAAAGATGTAAAACCGGACATCGGCTGCATTCCGGTGCTCCGTTTGGCAGACAGACCGTTGCACCAAGCTCCATCAGCGCCTGATTAAAGGCCCCAGGCTGATCTGCAGGAATCACCTTTCGCAGCGCCTCTTCCATCCGACGCTTTACCGTCTGTTTCGTGATATCCTCTTCGCTTTCACAGATCCGGCTGATCACCCGCAGAACATTTCCGTCTACTGCCGGAACCGCCTGCCCGCCTGCAATCGATGCAACCGCCCCTGCCGTATAGCTTCCGATTCCCGGAAGCGAAAGCAGGATTTCATAATCACATGGCATACTGCTGTCATACTGCTCCGTCACGATCTGCGCCGCTTTTTGCATATTCCGTACGCGATTGTAATAGCCAAGTCCTTCCCACAGCTTTAAAAGCCTCTCTTCCGGACACACCGCGAGCGCTTTTACATCCGGAAGTGCTTCTGTAAAACGCGCATAAAACGGTTTTACCGCCTCCACCCTTGTCTGCTGCAGCATGATCTCCGATACCCAGACGTGATAAGCAGTCGGTTTCTCCCGCCATGGAAGCTTTCTTGCATTTCCGGCAAACCAGTCAAGCAATGGTCCTGCAATTCTTTTTAATCGTTCTGTTTCTTCCATAATCTCCTTTTCGTGAAGCAAATCTCGCAATCCGCTTCCTGCCATAAATATAATCACTTCGTGCTCTGCACACCCGAAGCGCTCCTGTCCAGTATATCAGAACATTGCTTCACGGGCAAGGTCATCCTACCGCACCGTTCCAATTTCCGTCATGGTCACTGCATATCCTCGCAGAGCACTTCCAAAAAAATGTGTCAGCTGGTGCTGACCGGAATCGTGCCGGGCCTTACGTTGTAATAAATGTCACATACCCGGCGTCCCGCAGTGCTCTTTCCATTCTTACTGCATTATCCAGCATACGGTATGCGCCGACCTGCACCTTATAAAGCCGGTCTTCAAGAAGAAGAAATGCAGGAAAGCCCTCAGAGAGCAGTTTTTCAAGCATCTCCTGCGCATACTCCCTGTTCCGGAATGCTCCGGTCTGCACGCGGTACAGCCGCTCCTGTACACAGCAGCCACAGGAACCATTTAAGGCTCGTTCCCCGTTTTCATCCTGTACATCTTCCTCTGTATCCATCTTCCAAACCCTGCCTTTTGCTGCCACCGGCTCATCTGACGCCTTTTTTCCGGAATCCGGTTCCCGTTCCGACTGTCCCGATGTCTTTGCATCCTCACGCACAGTCTCCAAAACTCCCCTTGCGATTGCTTCTGCAATCCCCTCAAAATTCCGGTCAAACACCAAATTATCCGCATCGGTGTTAAGAAAACCGACTTCCACAAGTACTGCCGGCATCTGTGATCGGCGCAGAATTACAAGCCCCGGACGCTCCTTGATTCCAAGATTCCGATAACCGGCCTCCTCCAGCTCCCGGTTAATATTTTCCGCCAGCTCCACCTTTTTTCCCGAACGGTCAAACACCAGCGACTCCACACCGGAATACTGGTTTGATTCCGGGCTGGCGTTGCGATGAATAGAGATCAGAAAATCTCCTCCTTCACGATTTGCCAGCTGTGCCTTTTCAAACGGACTGTTATAAACATCCTCCGTTCTTGTAAATGCCACATCGATTCCGTTTTTCTTTAAAATTTCACCGACCGCCAGTGCAAGGCGCAGCGTATCATCCTTTTCTTTGCGTTCTCCGTAGATCGCTCCCGGCTCTTTTCCCCCATGACCTGCATCAATTATCACTTTCATTTTCATTTTCATTTCTCCTGCACTTAACCTCATATCATAATATGCAGGAAAAACTTATCAGCAACAATTTATCGCAGCAGAAAGCATTTGTAAAGCGGACATTCGCAATCCGCTTTCGCCACTTGCTCAGAAACGCAGCCGCTTCGCGCTTAGACGCGCTCCAGCAAAAGCAGGATTTTGGACTGGACAATATCAAAGGCCACATCATTCATTCCACTGTTGATCACGATATCTGCTTTTGCTCTCGTCGGATCCACATACAGATAATGCATCGGTTTGACTGTGGTCAGATACTGTTCCACAATATTATCAAGATCTCTGCCACGTTCTTTGACATCCCGTATGATCCGGCGCAGGATCCGCTCATCAGCATCTGCCTCCACGTAGATCTTGATATCAAGCAGATCCCGGATGCGCGGATCTGCCAGCAGCAGAATTCCTTCGATCACAATAATCTTTCTTGGTTCAATCCGGATCGTCTGATCCGAGCGGTTGTGACGGCTGTAATCATAAACCGGACATTCAATGCTCTCACCGTTTCTCAGCTTCTTCAGATGTTCTACCAGAAGGTCTGTTTCCAGTGCATCCGGATGATCGTAATTCAGCTTTTTCCGTTCTTCAAAGGAAAGCTCATCATGACATTTATAATAATTATCATGATATAATACTGTGATTTCATCTCAAAAACGATTTTTCAGCCTGTTCGTAAAGGTAGATTTCCCGGAACCCGTACCTCCGGCAATTCCAATCATAATACATTCCATTTTCTTTTCCTCCTTAATCTCGATATAACCCCGATATGTACTCCCAGATTTTTTGCCCCTGGATATCTTATATCTTTTTACCAGTTTTTCAAACAACAGACTGGTGTTTTTATTCATGTTGTGGTATATTATTTTTGTTGCTGTGCTCAAGTCTTGTCATTCTTTCCAAAATTCAGACTCCGGCCGCACAAACCATCTGATAAGGAGCAGGTCCTTTGGAAAAAACACGTAAAAAAACAACCACCGGTCAAAAGCCAAAACGCCCTGCCAATGCCCAGCGCATATGCAGGATTCTTATTACATCATATCTTATCATTACACTTGTAACCGTAACCGCGATTTCGATCCCGGTTCTTTTATTGAGCAACCATGCACTCAAAAATAAAATCAGCTCGCTTCTGTACACATATACCTCTCAGCTTGCCCAGAATACCGACACGTATCTCTCAGGCTACGAATCACAGACACTGCTTTTATTTTCCGATTCCACGATCCTGCAGTACGATCCGGATGATACTTCTGTTTCTTCCGAAGCAAAAAACACCATCGAGGACACGCTGGAAGATGTACTGCGACACATCCGCATGACTAAAAATTACAGTGATCTGTTTCTGGTCTCTCCGTCCGGTTTCCTGATCGGTGAGCCGTCTCTGTACACGCAGCTGCGATACGATGAGACATTTTATGCAACGTTTCATGATGCACTCATACAATCCGGAAAGAACTCCGTCTGGATTCCGGTATGTGATGAGCATGATGCCCGGCTTTACTACGTACGGAAACTGAATTCAAAGCTGCTCCTCGTAGCATCCGTTTATGCCATGGATTTCGCCAACATTTTTGTGACACCGGCTGATTTTTCTGGTTTTTCTGATATCTGCATCCGGCTGATCAACGACGATCATACTGTCATTTATTCTACAACAACTGATGACATCGGACAACCCGTTCCTGAAGAAATTGAAAAACAGCTTGGTGAGCACCCAAATTCGGCCTCCTTTCTGAAAAACTATCTGATTTCTGAATCTGACTGTGCACACGGCTTCACGATTGTATGCTCCGTTCCTTCCAAACAGATTCTTTCGGATGTTTATCAGATACGGCGGCTCACCCTGATGCTCGCAGGCGCAACACTGCTGCTTGCTATCTTTGTATCCATTCTTCTATCCAGAAGTATCACAAAACCGCTTGCCGCTGTGATGGACAATCTGCATCTGCGCGCAGAATACGACCAGCTGACCAATCTGCTCGATAAAAAAACCTTCGAAGAGCATGTCAGCCTTTATCTGCAGTCTGACAGACCGGATATTGCCTGCAGCTATCTTCAGATTGATCTCGACAATTTCAAAAATATTAACGACACGTGCGGACACGCCGTCGGAGATGAGGTGCTCTCAAGCGTCGGCGCCCTGCTCAATTCCACCTTCCGTAAGGATGATATCAAAGGAAGAATCGGTGGTGATGAATTTGCCGTGCTTCTTTGTGCCGATGGACAGTCTCCTGAAAAGCTGCATGATATCACCCGCGAATCCTGTATCCGCCTGTTCAGTTCCATGAAATATCTAAGTACTACAATTGCAGCCAAAACAGGTGCCAGAGATGTCACTGTCTCTGCAAGCATCGGCATTGCCATATTCAGTCGTGACGGCAATACCTTTCAGGAACTGTATGAATGTTCTGATAAAGCACTCTATGTTTCAAAACGAAGCGGCAAAAACCGTTTTACCTTTTATGATTCTATGATGCCAGAGTCAAAAGCCTAAAACCACGATGTGCTTGCACAGAATTGGTTTTATGGCTTAATGACCCACCCCGATATGAGCATAAAAGCGGAGTGCAAGCTTCACGCTATGCGAGTACCAGGCTGGATGCGAGAGTACGAAGTACAAAACAATCCTTAAGGCATCTTTTGACCTTAATATCATTCTGTCTGACAAAGGAGGGATTCAGACATGTCTGGAATAAAAAGAGGATTACAGTTGTTACCGATCTTTCTTGGCTGTATTCTTTTATCCGGCTGTTCCGATAGCAACACTGACCAGAAAATGAATGCTACAGCAGAAAAAACAGATATCTCTGTGTCCTGGTTGGGCGGTGATATACGCAATGAATACATGCTTGATGCTCTTTCTGTTTTTGCGCATCAGCACCCGGAAATCTGTCTTTCCATGAATTATACGTCAGAGGATGCCTATTCCCTGCTTTACGATGCACGAAACGCTGCCTCCATGAGCTGTGATGTCGTACAGATTTCTTACGCACAGCTTACCGGTCAGGATATTTCCGAACAGTTTTATCCGCTCTCAGATATCAAAGATTACCTGAATCTTCATCTACTGTCCTCTGATTCTGTTTCGTGCGGAACCATTGACGGAACACTTTATGCACTCTCAAACAGCATTGACCTTCCGGCTTTTTATTACAATGAAGAGCTTCTGCAGCATCTTGGCGTTGACGCTCCTGCTACATGGGAGGATCTTTTTACGCTTGCAAAGCTTTGTTCCGGTACCGATCTCTATCCGCTTGTTCTGACCCGTGAAGATCTTTTCCTGCTTCTGAATGCATGGATGGAGCAGCACACCGAGTCTGCCATATTCGATGAAAACGGTACACTTTGCTGCACGCAAAAACAGCTTGCTGATCTTCTCACCTTTTATCAGACGCTGATTGAAAAGCGTATTGTCCTGATACAGGAAAATCCTGCCTCTGCCCTCTGCTCTTCCTTGGCAGTCGGCTGCTTTGGAAGTGTTTCCTGCGCTTCGTTGCTTGAAGCAACTTCAGCAAGCTCCGGAATTTCACTTCTTTCCGGTCCTCTCCTGTCGACGGAAGCTGCTCCCGAACGCTCCGGCTGGTATGGATCCCCCGGGACTCTTTATGCAATCAGCAGTACTGCAAAGCAGCCGCGTGAAGCGGCAAAACTGCTTCGCTTCCTGATCAGCAGCGAGACAATCATCAAAAAGCAGGGGTTAAACGAAGGATATCCCTCCACCGCTGGCAGCTATCAGCTGCTTTCTGCGAAAAAACAACTGCAGGGACTTGCGCTTACCGCATCTCTTCCGTTTATCGAAGACAAAGACTCCTTTTCACTCATACCGCCAAAGCTTGTTTCCTCAGCAATCCGGGACTGTTTCTTTGATACGGCCTCTCAAATGCTGGAACAAAACGGTAATCCTTCTGAATTTTCTGCGGCGCTTTATGATGCTCTCAACGACTCTTAAGCGCCGTTTTTGACTTTACGTCTTCCCGTTTTTCTTTTTATTGCTTACAGCATTTTGCTTTACTAAAACGTTTTCGAAACTTTTACCATAATTAAATCTTACATTTTGTTTTATATGACGATATTTTCTTTCTGCTATTTCACTATTTCGCATTGTTTTTCTCGCTTTTTTTGTGCATATTATACATTTTCTTTTCGTTATCCGGTTCCTTCCTTTTCGTGTTTTCTTAATTCCTTCCGATACGCCAAAAACTTCTGGTTGCTTTCTTCAAAAATATAGTATATACTGTGGATAATTCATTACTTAAACGTTTTCAGAAATTCAGAAAAGGAGAATTCACTATGAAATACGGATATTTTGATGATGCCAACCGCGAATACGTCATCACAACTCCGAGAACCCCGCTTCCGTGGATCAACTATCTCGGCTGCAATGATTTCTTTTCTCTCGTATCCAATACCTGCGGCGGATACAGCTTTTACAAGGATGCAAAGCTGCTCCGTATCACGCGTTATCGCTACAACGATATTCCTTACGATACAAACGGAAAATATTACTATATTAAAGACGGCGATACCGTATGGAATCCGGGCTGGAAGCCAACGCAGACCGAGCTCGACTCCTATGAATGCCGCCACGGCATCGGTTACAGCCGTTTCCACTCTTCCAAAAACGGAGTGACTGCCGACCTGCTTGCCTTCGTTCCGATGGATGCCACCTGTGAGATCAACAGTCTGACCCTGACAAATGATACAGATCAGGAAAAACAGCTGAAGCTCTTCTCATACGTAGAATTCTGTCTTTGGAATGCGATGGACGATATGACAAACTTCCAGCGCAATTTAAGCATTGGTGAAGTTGAGGTAGTCGGCTCTACCATTTACCACAAAACCGAATACCGCGAACGCCGCAATCATTTTGCTTATTACAGTGTCAATACCGATGTGGCTGATTTTGACACAAGCCGTGACAGCTTTGTCGGTGCTTACAGAGAGTACTCCAACCCGGCAGCCGTAGAAGCCGGTGTCTGTGATAATTCCATAGCAAGCGGCTGGTCTCCGATCGCAGCACATCACATTGATGTGACACTTGCTCCGGGCGAGTCGAAAAACTTCATTTTCGTCCTCGGCTACGCAGAGAATCCGAAGGACCAGAAATGGGAGAAGCCGGGTATCATCAATAAAAAGCCGGCACAGGAGCTCCTCTCCCGCTTCCAGACTCTCGAGCAGGTAGAAGAGGCTTTTGATAAGCTGAATGCTTACTGGGATCATCTGCTTTCCAAATACGTCGTTTCCTCTGCGGATGAAAAGGTCAACCGCATGGTCAACATCTGGAATCAGTATCAATGCATGGTAACCTTCAACATGTCCCGTTCTGCTTCCTACTATGAGTCCGGTACCGGACGCGGTATGGGCTTCCGTGACTCCTGCCAGGATCTGCTTGGTTTTGTACATCTTATTCCGGAACGCGCAAGAGAACGTATCATTGATATTGCTTCTACCCAGTTCCCGGACGGAAGTGCCTACCATCAGTATCAGCCGCTCACCAAAAAAGGAAACATGGATATCGGAAGCGGCTTCAACGACGACCCGCTCTGGCTGATCGCAGGTACCGCTGCTTACATCAAGGAGACGGGAGATTTTTCAATTCTTGATGAGATGGTTCCATTTGATAATGACGAATCCACAAAGGTTCCGCTCTTCGAGCATCTGACCCGTTCCTTCCAGTATATTGTCACCCATAAGGGACCGCACGGACTTCCACTGATCGGCCGTGCCGACTGGAATGACTGTCTGAACCTGAACTGCTTCTCCGATACACCAGGCGAACCGTTCCAGACCACAGGACCTTCTGAGGGACCTGTCGCAGAATCCGTCTTCATTGCAGGTATGTTTGTCAAATACGGAAAAGAATACGCGCAGCTGTGCCGCCTGACCGGAAAAGACACACTTGCCGAGAATGCCTTAAAAGAAGTTGATATCATGTACGACGCAATCTTAAAAGACGGCTGGGACGGCGAATGGTTCCTACGCGCCTATGATGCGCAGTCTCAGAAGATCGGCTCTCATGAATGTGAGGAAGGGCAGATTTATATCGAACCGCAGGGCTTCTGCGTTCTTGCTGGAATTGGTGTAACAGAAGGACTTGCAAAAAAGGCCCTTGACTCCGTCAAAGAAAAGCTCGATACCAAATACGGCATTATGCTTCTCCAGCCTGCATATACAAAATACTATCTCAACCTTGGTGAGGTTTCCTCCTATCCGCCCGGATACAAGGAAAATGCCGGCATCTTCTGCCACAACAATCCCTGGGTTTCAATCGCGGAAACCGTCATCGGACGCGGAAACCGTGCTTTCGAAATATATCGCAAGACCTGTCCGGCCTACATTGAGGACATCAGCGAGATCCACCGTACCGAGCCATACGTTTACTCTCAGATGGTAGCCGGAGCCGATGCAAAATTCCACGGCGAAGCAAAGAACAGCTGGCTGACCGGCACTGCCGCCTGGACATTCGTCAACGTTTCTCAGGCCATCCTTGGCGTACAGCCGGAATTCACCGGCCTTGGCATTGATCCGTGTATCCCGGAGAACTTTGGTGATTTCACACTCCACCGCACCTTCCGCGGCGCCGAATACGAAATTAAGGTAGAAAACCCGAATCACGTACAGAAAGGCATTGCAAAGCTGATCGTGGATGGAAAAGAGATCGAAGGACACATCATTCCATTTGAGGAAGGAAAAAAGGAATACCACGTAACGGCAATTATGGGCTAATTGCATAAAAGAAAAGCCATGCACCTCCTGTTTTACCTGAAGTGCATGGCTTTTTTGTTTTTCTGTTTTGTTTTTCTGTTTTGTTTTTCTGTTTTTGCTTTTCTGTTTTTTACCGTTATCTCATCTTCTATAAATAATGCGTTATTCGATCTCACCGCATTTGGAAAGTGCCGCCTCATCCGCAACAATCGTCACATGATTGTGCAGCTGCAGGATTGATGCCGGAACTTTTGGTGTTACCGGACCGAAAAATGCCTCTTTTACAATATCCGCCTTATCTGCTCCCGAAACGATCAACAAAATATGGTGTGCAGACATGATCGTCTTAATTCCCATCGTATAAGCCTGACGCGGCACGTCTGCCTCCGAAGCAAAGAACCGCCGATTTGCTTCAATCGTGCTCTCGGAAAGTGTAACACAATGTGTCTCGGTTTCAAATGCACTCCCCGGCTCATTGAAACCGATGTGGCCATTATGCCCAAGACCAAGCAGCTGAAGATCCGCACCGCCAAGAGAATGAATGACTGCATTATATTCCCGGCAGGCCTCATCACTGTCCTCGATCATGCCGTCCGGAAGATACGTCTGATTCTTATTAATATTTACTTTACTGAACAGATTGTCGTTCATAAAATAATAATAGCTCTGATCATTCTCCCGCGGAAGCCCTTTGTACTCATCAAGATTCACCGTTGTCACCTCAGAAAAATCCAGATCTCCTTTGTTGTACCACTCCACCAGCTGTTTGTACGTGCCAATCGGCGTAGAGCCGGTTGCCAGACCAAGCACACAATTTGGCTTCATAATGATCTGCGCTGAAATAATATTGGCCGCTTTTCTGCTCAGATCATTATAGTCTTTCGCTTTGATAATTTTCATTTCACTACCCTCTCCTGTTTCATTATAAATTATTTATCTTTAGTGTAACACCTTTTCTCCTCTTTTTCCATCTCTATTTCCGCCATTTTTTGTCTGATTCTGACCAGCAGTGCAGCACACATAAAAATGAATTTTCCGGCAAAACAAAAAATCCGGAACTTTTTATACCTTATCATATCTTATATGATACCGGCAAAAGCTCCGAATTTTCTGTCTTATCTTTGTTTTATCTTTCTGTTTCGTTTACGGCAGGCACTTTACCGTTCATCCCTCAGCGTACGCGCCACTCATAAACAGCAGTTCATCGATCAGCTGCCATTCATCACAGAAGACCCGTCTGATATACTTGTACTATTATGCTATACTTGCCTTATGATGTTAAGGTCAAAGGATGCCTTACGGATTGTTCCGTACTTCGTCCTCCCACAATCCTGCCTGGTATCCGCATATCATGAGAAGCTTGCGCTCCACTTTTATGCTCTGCGTCCAAGACGAATTACGTTCCAGGATGCCTTGTGCAGGTTACTTGTCACAGTTCGTCCGTCCACCTTCGTCTCATCCGACTGCTTCGGTGTAACCGCTTCACCTGCTGCGCTGTTTACTGCCTTAAGATCACCGCATTCCAGTACGAGGTGCTCCAGCAGCTCATATCCCTCAAAATTGCCAATATCACACGTCAGCGTAATATCATCCTTCAGATCTCGGTTTACTGCAAAAATAGTAACCTCGTCCTTTTCCGGATTCCATACTGCCACAGAGTCCACATCTGTAACGTCTGTGAAATCTTTTGTATCATGCTTTGAAGAGGAAAGCACCGGCTGCAGCGCAATGCCGCGTCCGTATTTGGAAGCATGCAGATACGGATAATAGATCGTCTGCTTCCAGGCCGGTCCGTTTGTCTCTGTCATGATCGGCGCAATAACATTAACCAGCTGTGCCAAACATGCCATACGCACACGGTCAGAATGTTTGAGCATCGTAATCAGAAGAAGGCCTACAACAAGCGCATCTTCAAACGTATAATGATCCTCAAGAAGCGCCGGAGCCTGCTGCCACGGACGATTTTTCATCGTATCATCATCCGCTGCATTTGCATGGAACCATACATTCCATTCATCAAAGCTTAAGTTGATATCCTTCTTGCCGCGCTTCTTTGCCTTTACAAAATCGCAGGTCGCAATAACCGTCTTAATGAAATGATCCATTTCCATTGACTGCGCCAGGAAGTTTTCTGTATCATTATCCGGATTACCGAAATACTGATGAAGAGAAACGTAATCCACATAATCATACGTATGCTCCAGTGTCGTTGCCTCCCACTGCGGGAACGTCGGCATCTGTGTGTTGGAGCTTCCGCACGATACGAGTTCGATCGTTGGATCGATCAGCTTCATAGCCTTTGCCGTCTCTGCTGCCAGTCTTCCATATTCGACCGGTGTCTTGGCACCAAGCTGCCACGGTCCGTCCATCTCATTTCCAAGGCACCAGGTCTTGATATTCAGCGGATCCTTTACTCCATGGCTGATACGCCAGTCAGAATACTTTGTGCCAGACGGATGGTTGCAGTACTCAAGCAGGTTACAGGCATCCGCAACACCGCGCGTACCGAGGTTGACTGCCATCATGATCTCAGAACCAACTGCCTTCGTCCACTTGGCAAATTCATTGACACCAATCTCATTCGTCTCCAGACTTCTCCATGCGAGTTCCAGACGTTTCGGACGCTGCGCAACCGGCCCCACACTGTCTTCCCACACAAAGCTGGAAACAAAATTTCCTCCCGGATAACGTACGATCGGCACGTTCAGTTCCTCCACCAGCTCCATCACGTCCCGGCGAAATCCATTTTCATCGGCTGTCGGATGTCCCGGCTGGTAGATTCCCTCATAAACCGCTCTTCCGAGATGCTCAATAAAAGAACCGTAAATTCTCTTATCGATCTTCGCAATCTTAAAATCCTTATCAATTACCATTTTTGCATACTTCTGCATGATGTCCCTCCTTTTCTATCTAATGTACTCTCGGAATCTTTTTGTGCTTGATTTTGTGAGAAGATTTTTTGTCAGGTGTGCACAAATTTCTGAGGCGTACACGGTGTGTACGTTGATGAAATTTGTGTGCGACTGGCAGAAAAT
>Ga0129317_1001369_pt1 | contig 18436 bp, 28 predicted proteins | sample Cm1ome_FD_94430 | JGI IMG/M metagenome (GOLD analysis project Ga0129317, IMG submission 94430) | Eastern black-and-white colobus group fecal microbial communities from Wisconsin, USA - Cm1105 metagenome | ecosystem: Host-associated > Mammals > Digestive system > Large intestine > Fecal | place... | reverse complement strand
GTTTATCATACGCTCAATACATTGCTCGATGAGTTTATCCTTGTTTCCAAAATGATAATTTACAAGTCCTAATCCAACACCTGCTCTTTTGCATATCTCACGGACTGTAACTTCTTCTAAATGTTCCCCTTTTTCCTCAATGAGTTTAATCGCTGCCTGTATGATTGCTTCTTTATTATCCACACTATACCCCCCCCTATTGAACATCGTTCAGTTACATTATACTGAACGGTGTTCAAAAAGTCAAGAGATTGCGACTAACAAGTGGAGTATGTAACGCTTTTTGGTGTCAAAACGCCTTGTTTAAGCAGATAAGAGAACAAAAAATGACGGATAAGGAGTTTATCCCTACCCACCAAAATTTTACGGTTATATGCGTTACAATTCTTTAATTGTAGATGATTTCCTCATTGACAAGCTCCATCGCACACGCTCGAATGTTATTCATTCGCCTCGTCCACTCTAAGCCATTTTCTGCTTTTAACTGTTCTGTCACGCCCTCACGCTCTGCCATATGTTTTACTAACCGAGAAAACATTTCTTGCGCCTGTTCGTCAATGCCAGCAAGATAGCTGTTCAGCTTGCCGCTTGTAAGTAGGGTAGTATAGGTTGCTCTTTTATGCTCTCGTAGATAGCGTTTGTGCCTTTTCCCCCATACGCCGATAGGCTTATTTTCTTTTTCGGTTGGTAGAGTAAGGCAGGGGATAAAATAATCCCCTTGCCGTACATAAGTGCCACCCATTTCTTCAAAAATTGTCTTTGTCATTGTCTGTTCCTACCTTTCGTTTTCTTTATTTCTAAAGCGTGTACCACGCTGTTTAGACTGCCTTGCCTGCTCCAACAGACTGTCAATCTGCTTACTACCGAACACCTTTCGTAGCAGCTTGTAATCTTTTATTTCTTCTCTCAATCGGTTATTATCGGAAGTCAACTGCTTATTGTGATTTTTAAGTTTTTCATTACTACGGTACAGACTGGCGTTTGTCTGATTGAGCCTTTGGTAATCATCAATCGCTTGAAAGCACCGCACCATAAGCGTTTTAATAAGAGATTTCAGCCGCTTAATTAACGGCTCGACCACTTTGCTCTTATAACTTTTTGCAGTCATAAAGCCTTGTGGTTCGGATAACTGATATTCGGGGGCATTCTCCAGTGCGTTCTGCATTTGCGAAAGTGAATCCGTACCCTTATCAAAATTTTGAATACGCTTAGAAAGCGTTTCAAACTCGGTCTGCTTATCTATGATTTTGCTTTCCAGTTGTTCAATTTCTTCTGCCCGCTCCTGCTTTTTATAATCCAAAACAGAGAGATGTTTTTCGTGCGTGCCTTTCTGCTCCCACTCAATTCCGTACCGTTCCATAACGGTGGCAAGCTGTTCTTTTTCGGAAAGTACCCATTGCGACCATTCCGTATCGCCACGAGAACCGCCCTTAAATCCCTGTGCGGCTAACGCTTGTTTGAGTGATACTCTCGTATCAAGTCCACGCTTGCTGCCTGTTGTAAACGGCACGAAATCAATATGCAGATGGGCGTTGCTTCGTCTAAATGCAGATGAGCCGAGAACACTCTAAGCTGTGGATTTCTCTCTTGAAAGCCACGATAATATTCATCTAAGACCTGCCTTGCAAGCTGTCCGTTCTCACTTTCAGCACTCATATTTTCTTTATCGCCAATCTGCAAAATCAATTCGTGGAACGGTTTTTCTTGCTTGGAACTGCGAATTTTTTCATAATAGTTTGCTATCTTTCGGTCTGCTCTTGTCTGTTTAGCATTGTATCTTGCGAGTGCCTCATCAAACAATTCGTGATAGACTTTTTTAATATTCTCGTTGCAGTAATCTATATTGAGATAGGAACGGCCAGCGTCAACATTCTCCGCTTTGAATTTACGGCTGTTGTGATTGACCGAGCCTTTCCCGACCATTGCGCTTATCGTTCTCTGCATAAATTCGTATCCTATCCTTTCTGCGCCGACAGGCGCAAGCCTTTGTTACTTTCTGCGAAAGTAACGCAAAGGCACTTTTGTCAGCTCCGCCAACAAAAATGCAACCTGCAAGCAGGTTTTGCGCTCTCCGAGGGGCAAAGAGCCGCCTTTGAAAAGGCGCTCTCTGCACTCTCCGCCAAACTTTAATCGGTGTCAATGTGTGACAATGGTGACAATGTTTAAGATACCAGTGCCACTCCCAAAACATTGACACCTTTGACACCGTTTGTCACGCTGCCCCATCGGTTTCCTTCCAAAGCGAAACCTTTCTGCCATCGTGCGTGCGGCTGTTCTGATAGCGGATACCATAATCACGAAACAGCCTGCTTGCGTTGATACTAAGCCTAAGTGAAAGCACATTCGGTTTTATATCCACACCAAGCCTTTCGCCAAGTTCTGAAGCCGTTCCCTCCCATCTGCTACTTTCCGAAAAAAGAGTAACTGCAATTTTTTCGAGCAAAGGCTCAGGCGCCTCTTTCCACAACTCCGTTTCCGATTTTTCAAAGTTCCACACCAAACGCTCGGTATCTCTCACAAGATGAATTTTCATATCCTGCTGATCCCTGCCCGCCACATCAAGCGTGGCATGATTGGAAGTTCTCTTTTCCTTGCTGAGAACAAAAGCTCCGTCCGCCGCACCCATCAGCCCATTCGTTCCCGAAATCATATCGAATATATCTTCCGCTTTCTGTTTTCGGGTGTGATGAACGATAAGCATTGTAACTTTATAACTGTCCGCCAACGCTTTGAGCCTTGCCACAATGTCATAATCGCTTGCATAACTGTAATCTGCCCCGCCAGCTTCACGGACACGCTTTAAGGTATCTATGATTATTAAACCCGTGTCGGGATGTTCCTGCATAAATCCTCTGATTTGTTCTTCCAAACCGCCATTGACCGTTTTACACTCCGTTGCAAAATATAAATCGCCTGTTTCTTCCGCACCGAACATCTGAAACAACCGTTTCTGCAAGCGTGGGTAATCATCTTCAAGTGCAAAATAAAGCACCGTTGTTTTTCTCACTTTATAATCCCACAGCGACGTTCCTGTGCTGATATGATAGGCAAGCTGTGCCATCATAAAACTTTTCCCCACCTTCGGGGAGCCTACAAAAAGGTAAGTTCCCCTTTGGAGCAGACCGTCAATCAACGGTGTCTATATATTAAATACGGTGTCATACAAAACCGCCATTGATACTGTTTTGAGATACGAGGGGGATAACTGCCGTAGCATTTCTCTCTGCGTTTCCTCAAAACTCTTGATATTTTCATCGCAGTCGGCTATACTATGGTCAGTACATTTAGGAAACGGCTGCTCCGAATGTATCTGTTGCCGCAGATACATTCGGAGCAGTCATTTCTCTTTTATTCTCCATTCCCATCTTCTCCTTTCAGACCACCGAGAATAACGGTAATCAGTTCAATCACATTCAGCAGTTCATCGTTTATGCCGTTCCCTGCCTCAATTCTTCGTAACTCTGCAAGGACAGCGGCAAGTTCTGTTTTGAGAGCCTTATACACTCTTGGATTGCCCTGTACCACCACATCTTGACTCAAACAGCGGCGGTAACAGTACTCCTGTTTCGGCAAGCCCGATAAAGCAACCGCCTTGTTAATAAGTTCGTTTTCTTCGGGCGATACCCGAAACCCTACCGTGATATTTCTCCAACGGTTTTTGTTATCTCTGTTCTTAGCCGACATTGTCAAAATCTCCTTTCCCTAAATCGTCCAATTTATTTGCTATTTCTGTCTGCTTGGACGGAAACAGGTGTGCGTACTGATAAGTGATGTCAATGCTTTCGTGTCCTACACGATCAGCAATCGCTACCGCCGAAAATCCCATATCAATCAGCAAACTTATATGGCTGTGCCTCAAATCGTGAATCCGTATGCGCTTCACGCCTGCGGCTTTCGCCCCTCTGTCCATCTCGTGATGAAGATAGCTTTTCGTTACCGTAAAAATACGGTCTTTTTTCTTCAAGCCATAGAGCATACCGAGATACTCCTGCATTTCCTCACAGAGAAAATGCGGCATTTTAATCGTGCGGTTGCTTTTCTTTGTTTTCGGTGTGGTAATCACATCTTCGCCGTGCAAACGCTGATAGGATTTGTTAATCGTGACTGTTTCCTTATCAAAGTTGAAATCGGCGGCGGTTAAGGCTAATAGTTCGCCCTCACGGATACCGCACCAATAGAGCATTTCAAAGGCATAAAAGGAAACTGGCTTATCCATCATCTCAAAGGCAAATTTTTTATATTCCTCTTTCGTCCAGAACAGCATTTCCTTGTGTTCCTCACTACCCATATTTCCCACCAACGCAGTTCATAATAGCGTACAGCGTGATTGAAGATAGCCGACAACTGATTGTGCAGCGTTTTCAAATAGGTCTGTGAGTACGGCTTTTTCTTTTCATCACGGTAGGCAAGCATTTCATTCTGCCAAGTGATAATCTCCTTTGTGGAAATCTCGCTGATTTTCAGCTTACCAAAATAAGGAAGTATCTTCGTGCGAATGATATGCTCCTTTGTCAGCCAAGTGTTCTCTTTCAGACGGTTTTTCACATCGTTGATATACAGTTCCGTAAAGGCTTCAAAACTCATATCAAGGTCAGACGAATTTTGTAACTGGAACATTCGCTCCCATTCCTGCGCTTCTTTCTTTGTAGCGAAACCCCGCTTACATTTCTGCTTGCGTTCGCCTTTCCAATTTACATACCTTGCCATCACATACCAAGTGTCGTTGTCCTCATTTTTGAATACTGGCATTATTTACTCTCCTTTCCTGCTCCGTAGAGCCTTTCATAAAAATACTGGCGGTTGACACGCCCTGCAATCGTAATAAATCCCTGTGCTTTCAGTTCCTCGTTCAGCTTTCTGATGAGTTTATAGGCATAGGGCTTTGATACGCTTAGTTCCTGTGCCACATCATCGGCACGAATAAATTTGTTTTCCATATCATCAGTCCTTTCATAAGATTTTTAAGCTGCCGTTCTCCCCGAATATCGTTCCTACCCCCCATTCAGCGGCGTTATCTTGCTCGCTCTTGAACACATCAAAAGGTCTTGGCAAAGTATCCTCCTCGGACGGTCATTTAATTTTTATTAATCATATCCGCTTAGTGTTTTCTATTATACTAAGCAAATACGCTTATATCGAGAGGCTTTCGAGAAAATATTAAACTTTTTTGTTTCGTTTCCTCTTGACAATTCCTAAACATATCTGCTATACTGATTGCAGTACATAAGCAAGGAGTGTAAACACTATGGCTATTGGCGAAAGAATACATTTTTTCAGGCTTTTGCGTGGTATGACGCAAAAATATCTTGGTACGGCTGTCGGTTTTCCCGAACGGAGCGCAGATGTGCGCTTGGCGCAATATGAAACCGGCTCCCGCAAACCAAAGGCGGATTTAACGGCTGCATTGGCACAGGTGCTTGAGGTTTCCCCGCAGGCTCTTGATGTTCCCGACATTGACAGCTACATCGGTCTTATGCATACCTTATTTACCCTTGAAGATATTTACGGTCTTACCGTCAGCGAAGCAGACGGGGAAGTCTGTCTGAAAGTCAACAAGGACAAGTGTAAGGACGCTGCCGAACTTTCAAAAATGCTCTGTGCTTGGAAAGAACAGGCGGACAAGCTATCTTCCGAGGAAATCAGCAGGGAAGAATACGACAATTGGCGTTATTACTATCCGAAATTCGACACCACACAAATCTGGGCGAAAGTTCCCTCAAAGGAGCTTAGTGACGCATTAGTCGAAGCATTCAAAGACAAACTCAAACCCGATAAATAAAAACGACAAAAAGCCCTTAGCCATGAGTTACTACCCACAGCTAAGGGCTTTCTAAATAATATGGATTTATTTGTTGCACAGCCGTCCGTCAATCATTCTCTAACCCTAAAACCACTGGATTACAAGAATAATGGCTCTAATGCAACTGTTATCAATTTGTTATCAAAAGACCTTTTGAAATGCCGCAAATCCGCATAAACGCTGGGTTTATTAAGCATTTTTGTTTATTCAAACTCAATTCCTTATAATTTTACTACCATTTTTTACTCTGTTTTTTGATGATTTTGCCATTTATTCTGTGTATTTCTATACTCTGTATATTGTCTGTATATTTTATTAGTTCCATTTTAGTTCCAGTCTCATCTATAATCTTTGCCCAGCGCCGCCCGCTCTGTGGAGCTTGTCCAGGTCTGGTTAAACCGGGCAACCCCGCAGCCTTTTATGGCTCTGTTGTAGATCACATCATCATAAAGGAAGGAGCGAAGCACATGGGCCCTGGAGGGTCTGCGCAGCTCCCGGAAAGCAGTTCTTTCATGTTCTCTGATATTGTTTAAATGACAGCCCAACCGCTCTCCTGCTTCTTTCAGCGTCAAGCCTTCCTGATACCGCATCCTTAACACTTTGCTCTGCGTATTGCTCAAACTGTCCACCATCGGCCAGATCACCGCTGCAAGCTGCTCCTGCTGTATCCTGTCAAGTACGTCCTTTTCCGGGCTTGCCGGATCTGCCACCAAGTCAGCCAAAGTGTTCTCCCCGCCCTCTCCTATGGGGCTGTCAAGGCTGCCTATTTGCGCCATTTCAGCATCTTTTCGTATTCGTGTTAATTGCTCTGCCCTCACTCCCATAGAAAGACAAATTTCCCTATCTGTGGGCCTCCTGCCTATACAGATTTCAAACTCCTTGAGCAGCTTCTTATATTCCCGGATCTGGCTCCTTGCGTGCTCCGGTATGCGCACTGTACCACAGGAAGCCACATAACGCCCAATCTGCTGCCGGATCCAAAAGGCTGCATAATTGATAAATAGAACGCCTTGGGCCGGATCGTAAACCTCCACTGCATGACATAGGCCTATATAACCCTCCTGCATTAAGTCATCCATTTCCTCATAGCCTTGATACTTCATAGCGATCTTTGCGACAAATCCGGTATTCTGCTGCCAGAGCTGCAGCATATTATCTGCTGTATCAATCCCGGCCTTTATCCTGCTTATAAGCTGCTCATTGGTCATAGCAACGGCCCTCCTTCCCAATATAGCTACCCCCAGCCAAATAGATCCTTGGCAGGCTTCTGCTGTACACCCGGATATTTTATATACTGCTCCATATTTTCTTCAGAAATATCCAGCGTTTTCAAAATCTTTTGTTTTTCTGCTCTAGTTAAGCTATTCCATCCCGGATAAGACCATGGATTTTTTATAAAGGCATCTTCCTCTACATCTTCTACAATTTCACAACTTTGCATCTCGTTCATAAACTTTTCAATACCTTCACAGTCCTCCCAGTCTTCTACTGCCGTATCTGCAAGAACCTTCAGGAAATCATAACCAATACTTCCATCTGGTTGTCTACGTTCATACTTCTTCGGCTCAACACCTAAACATTCCAGAAAACCATCTGCATTATCCGGAAACAAAGCATCAGCCACCTGATCAAGAAGTGCTTTCGCCTTTCTTAACAATTTTTCAACGTCTTTCATTCGACTCGATCACCTCATTAAGCACCTTTTCCAGTTCATCAATCTTCCTTCGCTGTTCGTCAGTCCGTATAGAAGACAGAACAGCATTGCAGCCAAGAATGATGGTATTTGCTGCTTTACTGTCCATCTTCCCATTTGCTACCATATTCATGACCCTGGAAAGTGTACGCCTTACTTCCTGCGGTGATCCAGTCTTTAGTCTTATTTCTGCCATGTCTTCACCTCGGTATTACAAAAATACCCCAGGCCGTCCATAGCGGAAGCCCAGGGCTTATAAATATTCTACGTTGTTGCCTGATAGTAAAGTGCTTTCTTTTTATTTTCCAAGACAAAAGCCCCATACACGATTCTTCCCTCTACCAATGAACCACTAATCCCAGGCGGATCAATATGAATTTTGTAATCCTCCAGCTTCGTTGGCGCTACCGTTGCACACGGATGGCAGATCATAAAGCCAAATTTTTCCGGAAGCCGATTTGCAGGAACTTTGATCACTGCTGCACCGTCCAGATTTGCAACAACTCCGCGAATACGCATATCATTACCAATATCTGTCTCCATTGTAATGTCCTTGCATTTCTTCATGATCCGGTAAATATCCGGAGTCACTACAATACAGCGCAGTGTTTCCGGTACCATCGCATTATCAAGTGCCGCGTTCCCTTTGGTAATCTCGTCATAGATGTTTTCCTCTGTAAGCGCCACCGCGTTCGGTATAGTTCCAGCATTCGCCGCCATTACTCCATAAACATGAGTATCTACCTCTGGAATTACAACTTCCCTATTCTGACGCGCCAAAGATGAAGCTGCACTAAGCTGCTGCGCTGTCTCATCTGTATCTAACTTGTCGATTGCAAAAGTAAACGACCTGTCTTTTGTGAGCGTAAATTCTTCTGTCACTGCATCCAAGCCAGCTATAGGGCCATAACGTGAAGGATTTCCTCCGGTTCCTGCTCTGTCATAATCATTCATGTCAGAAGTTGAGATCTTATATACTTTTACCGTATGGGCTCCAGTCCAGGTAAAATCCTGATTTGTCAGGAGTGATTTTTTACTTTCTTTTGAAAACTGTTCATCTACATACGGGAGAAACTTGGTTACTAAATCGATTGCCATTCTATTCTATTTCCTTTCTGTGCGTTTACAGTCCAAATGCGTTGCGTACTGCCTCATCAGCACTCTCCGGTTCCGGAGCCTTTCGCATCGGCGCATCACCACGCAATCGCCGATTTACCTCAGCCTGCACATTCAACGAAAATGTACGGCGTACCAACTCTATAGACTTTTCGCACGATTCTTTATCTGTATAATTTAATAAATCAAGCATATCCTCCGGAAGCTGTTCTTTTGTGAATACTTCCAGCGCTTCCAACCGTAGTTCTTTTTCTGTAATCGCACGTTCGCGTTCTTCCAGTTCTGCCTCCCGCGGGTCATTTCCGTTCAATAAACTAGAGAATTTCTTCCTTTCACGATTTAAGCGCTTTTCTACAATCTTGTCCACTTCTTCCTATGTGAACGTTTTTTCTTTTTCAATCCCGGCCGGATCTGTTTGATTTCCAGTCAACTGTTGCTCCGTGTTTTCCGCGTTCATTTCTGCGTCACCCGGTACTTTTCCGGTGTTCATCTCTGTTTCTGTCATAAGACTTTAACCTCCTGCTTATAGTTTCAGTAACTCCCTGAGGCAATCCTAAAAAATATCCAAGTGAATTGTCAGGCTCAATAAAGAAATGTTCAAGCAAATAAAAAAACGCAGGAACAACGGTTTCTAAATTCTTAGAAATCGTCATTCCCACGCTTCACAGCTTCCAGCACTGGCAGTATAAATGTGCTGGGGTACTCTATTATTCTATTTGCTTTAAAATAATTATAACAGATAGATAGGGGGTCTGCAAGCATTTTCTCTTTATTTGCAAGGCTTTCCGGTGTTTCTATCTGTCATTTTCACAGCATAAAACAAGGGTCAGCTCACCATAAACAAGCAGTAAGCCAACCCTTAACTCTATTCCTTCAACACAATATATGCTTTCTTATAGGCTCCCTGCTGCTGCTTTGGAATTTTGCAGATTTTGACCATTGGCCGCAATCGTCTTATGATCTGCTCCAGCTCCTGATCATCCGTATACGATACCTTAATTTTTATACTCATGCGCTTCCTCCTCTCATTCAATAGATACCCGGCAGTATTGGTAGCACGCCGGGGCGTTGCTCCACGACCTCAGTATATTTTATTTCTGTCCTGCTGCCGTCCGGTTCAGGCGTTGCCGCGCCGTTCCCGGAAGGGCAGCCGGATTGATCTGATAAATTTAGCTATTCCGTCTTTGCAGCCAATAAAGCCTCCAGCCTCGCATTATTATTTTGCAGCATCTCAACGGCCTTATACAGTGTGTAATCAATCGTATCCTTCGCCACCCCTGCGATCTCAACCACTTCTTCCGCTATCAAGGTCTGTACACAGTCAACCATTGCCTGGGCCTTCTCATTCTCAAAAACTATATCTTCCAATTCTCTTGCTTTCTTATATTCCATTTTTCACTTGCCCTTTCCGCCGGATCCGTGCTACACTATGTATGTGTGATTTTGTGTAGCTCCGGCTATGCTTGCCCTGTATAAGTTGCCGCTTATTCAGGGCATTTTTCTTTTAGTATCTGTCTGTTGTAATTTCTCCGGTCACATTCGCCGCAATGCGAATAAACTTCATGGGGAATAGTTCGGTCTCTTTCGGAAGCATCCCTATACAATCATCAAATGACTGAAAAAAACCGCCTATATTCTCCAATGCATCTGCAATGCGCTTAAGCTCTCCGATCTGCGCCTGTTCAAACTCTGTCATTTTCTCCTACCGCCTTTCTTGGTTCTCATAAACTGAAACATCTTTGCCTGGATCTTCGACCGCTCACGCGGCAGCTCAATGCTGCCAACCTCTGTGATCGTCCGGAAGCCCTTATCACTGCCTGTCCTTGTCTTATTGCTCATCTGCCTGACACCTCCTCTTTAAATCTGCCGCCAGCTCCCTGAGATATGTACACTCATCATCAGTAAGAGCATTCAGCGCTTCACTGTTCGCCCGCAGTTCGCCGGATTTCTCGTTAATCGTGATCTGGATCATGTTTCTACTCCTTTCTTATTGGGGTATATACCCTATGCCACTATGCCACCATTGCCACTAATGTCTTTCATTTCCATTTGAGTGGCATTAGTGACATGATCGGCATTATCGGCATTATCGGCATTAGTGGCATTAAATTTGTAAATACGTTTCCCCCCAGTTCCTTTTTTATATTCAAACTTAATACCATCAAAATGCAACAATGCCTCATACTTATTTATTAAAGCTCCAATCTTTTGAGGGCTGTCATATATTTCCCAGCTCAGGTACTTGCTCGCCGCTTTAATATCGCTTGCAGATCCTTCCCAGCGCCCGCCTCCTTGTTCGACCAATTTCTTAATAGTTTCCACCACTGGACTCTGTTGGTATTCAAATAGAAGTCGTTGCGCTTCAATATCCTCCTCAGTCCCAATATATTCCCACTGAAAGGACTTCTTATTGAACTTAATCTTAAGCTTCTGGCTTTCCATGTCCCGGCCTGTTATATGCAGCGTGCCCTCCTCTGAATATCGATCATCTTTCGTAATAACCCAGGCACAGTCAAGAGCACCCATGACACCCACAGAGCCTGACAGCTCATTGAATACGTCTGAAGGATCCTTCATTTTCCTTGTATGATGAATCAGCATAAGCCCGATCTCGTGCTTGTCTGCAATCTGCTTAAGCACTTTGAAATCATCATAATCCCGGTCATACCCACTCTGGTTTTTTTTAGCTGGCTGCCGGATCATCTGGAACACGTCCACGATGATCAGCTTGATCTTGGGATGCTGCTGTAACTGGTATTCTATCTGGGCTTCAAATCCATCCCCAATCCGGCCAGGGTCGTCCGTTCCGGTTATGATGTGTAAATTATCCGGCTTTTCTAAAAACGGCCCTAAGATCTGATTAAGCCTGCTCTTGGGCCTGCGCTTTGTACTCTCCAGATCAAGATATAAGCAGTCATGCTTATTGCAATCAAAGTCAAGAAATTTTCCGCCTTTGCAGATTGCCACACATAAACCAAGTGCCATATAACTTTTATAGTATTTGCTGGGTGCTCCAATCATAGAAAGCCCAACCGGTAGGATCTTTTCAACGATCCACTCTATTGGCGGAATATCCATCATGTCCAGCTCTGCGGCAGTTACTGACTGGATCGGCTTGAACTCTTTTAACGGCCTTGCTTTTCCACCATCACACACCGCAACAAATTTTTCTGCCCCCTGCGGCTTGTTCGTCTCTAACGCCGCAAGCTGGCGGTCTATTTCTTCAATTTCTTTTGTAATAGCTGTTTCTTCATCTGTAGCAACTCCATTTTCTTCTCGCGCCAATTCATTTCACCTCTTTTCTCTCTGATATATTTTGCCAGATCCTTCTGGCCCGGCTTGAAATACTCACAGTATTCCAGATCAAACTGTGCATATTCTTCTTCAGTCAGCTCTCTGCGCAAAACATTGAATATATTCGTATAGTTCAATATATTATTGACACGCTGGAAGAGCTCCGGCGTCCAATTCCACTCTTTTACGCAACTGATGATTGACTGCACTTCCTGCTGCACCGTCATATATTCCCAGCTTCCAGGCTTTGCTCTGCCTTCATGCCATACATCTTTTCATAAAAGTACGCCCGGCTTACCCTGCCCCTGAATGTAAGATAGCCCGCTTTTGCCAGCTCTTCATTCAGCTGCCGTATGTATTTATACGCCAAGCTCTCTGATATGCAGCAAATCTCAGATATATCTTTTGCCGTCAATACCTGCTTACTCATCCACCTGCACCTCCTCAATTAATTCAAAAACTCTGCACCTAGCTTATGATTTTTCGATTATAGATTGTTCTACGGTATTTTGTTCGCCTTTTGGTCTATGCCCCATTCTATACGGGTATAGTGGGCATTTTTGAACAGTACATAGTCTAACTTCCATAATCGACCCGCAGCAACAGCTCAAACATTTTGCTCTGATCGCTTTTATAGGTGTTAATCTTGGCATGTATATCCCCTCTCCTTTCTGTGCGATATCGCACATTCTTCTCATTCCACGCCCGCCCGGCATTTTGATTAATCTTCTAAAATTTCAGTTACATTACAGTCAAGCGCTTGGGCCAACTTTCCCAGCGTAGCAATTTTACATCCGCCTGACTTCATAATACGGCGATACGCTGCATAGCTGATACCGGACTTACTGCACAAGTCATAAGGGTTCATAAGCTTCTCAGCCATGCGAAGCTGTACTTTGTCCTGACTGACCTTTAAATTTGTCATAACTGCTGCCATCTAGTTTACCTCCTATCTTTTCTTGACAGTTACTTTTGTAACTGCTATAATGCGATTATAACCTCTACATTTGTTACTGTCAATAGGATAATTTACATTTGTTACTGTTATTTTTATAAATTTTATGATATAGTTTTTTTGAGGTGATAATTATGACAGTAGCAGAAAAGATTAAAAAACTCCGTTTAAATAAATCAATGACCCAAAAGCAGCTTGGAAAAGCCTGTGGAATGGCCGAATCTACCATACGTCAATATGAATTAGGGCTTAGAAGGCCCAAAATAAATACCCTATCAAAAATAGCTTTTGGGTTAGGCATCTCTACAAACGATTTAATAGACGGAACCGATTACTACAAAACATTTCACTTGGGAGATGTAACAAAGCTTGTATCTGAAATATACGAAAATGAGTTGAAGCGCGAAATCGCGGATAACACATCCACCATAGCAGCTCATTTTGATGGTGACGAATACACCGAAGAGGAACTTGATAAAATCCGGGAATTTGCTGCTTTTGTAAAATCACAAAGAAACAAAAAAGACTAGACCGCACACTCCTGATCCGATGGCATCCGGCTCACTGGATAACGATTTGTTATTGAGCTCCAGACTTAAGGGGGTAACAAAACGTTACCCCATCACCAAAGCGGTACTTAAGGGTGTCACGTTTTGTGACTCCCTTAGGTCATTCGTCACAAAGGAAGAGCCGCCGAAAGAAAGCGATCAGCAACCTTGAGATCTTCCTCAGTCGTGCGGAAACGCTTGATCCGGCTGTGACTGATGGTAACATCCGGATGTCGTGAAACACGACACCTCACGCCCAAATGGGCGCCATTCGTCTTAAAAAGGTTTCGCTCAATTTTGAGCACCTGCACCTTGGCAATATAATATACTTAACCGGGGACCCGTTGGGGTGTTATATCGGCCGCCAGACGAAAGGAAGGAGGCCGGTGCTATGGTTACATATTCGGATCTAATCCAATTCGTAATTATGCTTTGCGCTGTAGTAACCCTTGTCATTTACTGCACACGAAAAAAGTAGCGCCCCTGCTCTGGTAAAGTAAGGCGCTACTTTTTGTAATAACTTATTTTCCCGGCGGCCAGGTGTGCACTGGCCAACGGATCCCTTGTTAAGTATATTATATTCTCCAGTTAGGACATTGTCAACGTTTTCTACACCCTCTAAACGGTGTATATCCATAACACATAATATACTGAACCGGGAAGCCGGGGGACGTGCTGCACCCTGCTCCGAGCCTGTTCGGAGGTGGTGCTTATGAGTACATACGAAGAATTGAGCCTAATCGTCAGCGTTGCGCTCCTGATCGTAGCTATTCTGAATTTGACGCATAAAAAATAGCCGTCCTGCCCTGGAAAAGCTGACGACTATTTTTTAATGGTTATATAACTTTTCGCCGGAGCGGGGAGGTAGTGGCTCCCTTCCGGCTTTCCTGTTAAGTATATTATAGGTCAATCCTGCAAGGTTGTCAAATGCATTATTCTCCTTATTCCACGCCCGCCCGGCTGGAAAGGAAGAGGAAAATGCCTGTTTATAAAGACAAAGAGACCGGGAAATGGTATGTAAAATGCTATTATACAGATTGGAAGGGTGAAAAGCACCAGCGAAAAAAGAGAGGCTTTGAAAAACAGAGTGAGGCCAAAGAGTGGGAACGCAATTTTCTTGAAACGCAGCAGGCCGATCTGTCTATGCTTTTTGAAAATTTCATACAGGTTTACAACGAAGATATCCGGCACCGGATCCGGGAACATACCTTTATACAAAAGCAGTATATCATAAACAAAAAGCTGCTGCCATTCTTCGGAAAACTCCCAGTATCACAGATTACCCCGGCACATGTCCGGAAATGGCAGAATGAGCTGCTCTCCTACCATGACGCTGAGGGGAGACCTTATTCTGAAACATACTTGAAAACGATAAACAACCAGCTTGCAGCTATCCTGAATTATGCAGTGCGGTATTACAATCTAAAGGAAAATCCCTGCAGAAAAGCCGGCAGCATAGGAAAGAGCCATGCTGATGAGATGAATTTCTGGACAGTAGAAGAATTTAAGACGTTTTTGTCAATAATCGAAGATAAACCACAATCAAAAGCAGGGTTTATGATCCTATACTATACTGGGCTTAGAATCGGTGAATTGCTTGCCCTGGAGGTCTGTGATATTGATCTTGCCAATAAAACAATTAATGTGAATAAATCTTACCAGAGGATCAATAACAGAGACGTGATATCACCGCCCAAGACCCCGAAAAGCACTCGTATAGTGACTATTCCTGACTTCTTGGCGGATGAATTAAGGACCTATATGCAGCAGCTATATAAACCTCATAAGCATGACCGTATTTTCCCATATACAAAATATTTCTTTGAGCATGAGATGATCCGGGGGACAAAATCAGGAGCTGTTAAAAAGATCCGCCTGCATGATCTCAGACACTCACACGCAAGCCTATTGATTGAGTTAGGCTGCACACCGTTAGCCATAGCGGACAGACTTGGACATGAGAAGGTGGAAACCACATTGAATACTTACTCCCATCTTTTCCCAAACAAACGGCAGGAAGTAGCTGAGTCGTTGCAAAAATATTTTTAGTTCCATTTTAGTTCCAATAGGCAAAAAGAAAAGCCAGATTTTCCCTTAAGTAAGAGAATTTCTGGCTTTTTGCTCTTTACTCGAACTCCTCGGCGGATGGCATTATACGCTGCCTATGACGCCTGTATAGATGGTTTTAATTCGAACTTATGTTTGTTTTTCGTAGTTTCCGTACCGCTAAAGGAAAAATAAACTCCAAAAAAACTCCAAATCAACTTGGGCGATCTTTTGCTTCCTCCTGCGCATAAAGAAGATCCAATGCCTGGCAAACCACTCCACTCATGGTCTGGTAATGTCTTTCAGCATATTCCACAAGCTTACTTTTTTGTTCCGGTGTTACACGAACTCTAATATTATCATCTTTACCATCTTTGGGTGCTTTTCTTGCCAAACATATCACTTCCTTTCTTCACTAATATTTTACTACAGATTACTACAAAATGTCAATCAATAAAGCATTTACTTTACGGTTTATCGAAATTAGCACATATTCTTCTCTATCAGTTATGAAGCGTATTTATTAAGCCTGATTATGAATCGATCTTTAGCCTCATCTGTATAGTTTTTAATATGCATTTTAAAATATTCAATAGCACCAGTACAATCGCCTTTTTTTGCTTTAATTAAAGAATCCATACAAACGATATTGTCATGATACCTCTGTTTTAATTCAACTTTTCTAAAATAATCAACGATTTCTTGCATCATTTCAATATCATCAAATCTCTCAGCAATATCAAATTTAACTAACCTTGCATAGTGAATATTTTCATTCATTTCTATTGCCTGATTGACATATCCTATTGCCTCATCGTAATCGTTTTTAATAAAAGCAGCATATTGTGCTTTAAATCTAAGAGTTAATTCTCTTGATAATTTGCTTCCAATGCTCTCCATATTCTCAATTAATTCTTTCAGAATTTCTTTTTTATTCTCAACGTTATCAGATTTTATTACACAAGTAAAATATGCTTGTATATGATATGGATTATCTTGATAACTTTCATAATTTAATTTTGCTAATTCTAACGCCGATTCATAATCCTGCATTCCTATATATATCTGGACTTTTTCACGTTTCGCTTTTGAAAAATTCTCCCTAAGTTTTAAACTATTATTAATACGCTCTAAAGCTTTATCAAATCTTCCAATCTGTCTGTAATAGAATCCAAATAGGAAATCGTGATCAGCACCTTCAATCTTCATAACTTCATCTTTAAATCGTTCTTTTCTAAGTTTTGCTAATGCCAAGCACAACAAATATCTTATTTCAAAAACAATTCGCTTGTCCATAAACGAAGAACCTTGTATTGCTTTATCTGCGAACTGTACAACCTCATTATTCCTACCAGTATTGTACAAGTCATTCATCGTTTTTAAATAAATTGAAGGAATAATATATTTATTGTCAATATCGACTCCATTAACTAATGAAGTCTTTAAACTATGTAATAATTCCGGAATATCGTAATCTCTATCATCAATATTATTTACAATATCATGTACATTCTCTTGAAGCACCTTTTCATGTGCTTCAGATATTTTGTATTCACTTCGCTGAAGGTAATTCCTTATAGTATCATTTACTCTGATATATTCACGCAATACACCGACATACTCACATATTCCCCGATAATACAATTCATCAATATACTGCATATATTTAGAACTATCAGATACAATGGACATAATATAGCTAATACTAATATAATCAAATGATGCCAAAAGAGCCAAAAATTCCATCAGTTCCCCATTATCTCTAATATCTTGCATCATAATTGCGGCTTTTCGATCGCTAAAATTTACAACATCATTAGTATTATTATAAAAATATTGCCATCCCTGTTTCTTAATCATTGTAACCGCAAAAAAAACTTGTTCTGGGAAACCTGTCAAAAGATTACTAACAATTTTAATTTTTTCTGTGTCCAACTCCACATTTTCTAATTCAAGATATCTTTTTAATAATCCATTCCTCTCCTTAATATCTAATTCTGGCAAAGCAATGTTATATATCCTCTCATTTGTATACCCCCTATCAAAATATCTAAATTTGCATACCAATAATAATGTAATTTTGGTTTCTATCTCAGAATCTTGTATAGCCTGATTAAACCATTCAGCCATCTCTCCCTCATGATTGACAATACATCCATTGTCAAGAATAAATACTAATACTTTATCTTTTTGCAATTGAACAATAATATCTTTTAAAAGAGATATCTTTGATTTCATATCCAAGCTTGCAACAAATTCAATTGTAATTTCAATATTAGTAATAAATCCAAGATCATATAATTTTAAGATACAATCTTCAATACTTTCATCCGATCTCAATACGATATTTGAAAAAGGAAAAGTGTCCTTCACAATATTACTTTTATACAAACTATGCTTTAAAAGAGTTCGCCTCCCAATTCCCTCAAGTCCAGATGCAATAGCCACCACTGGTGTCTCTTTATCAAAGTCATCCATTCTTTCTTCAAAATTTTGTAAAAATTCATTTCTTCCAACAAACAACATATTTCTTTCTTTTAACTTAGGATGCTTCTCATAAGATATTTCTATCATACGTTGTCTAATAACATTAGATGCTTTGGTTTGACTACATATTCTCTGAATATTATATTCTCTTTGCATCCAGGCAGGAATTCTATCATCGTCGTATTTTACGATGTCATCAATAATAATTGGGCAAATCTGATATTTTTTCTTTTCTTCAACAATACTCTCTACCTTTTTTAATTCATCCTGTACCCATGGTGAAGCCAAAGCCTTATCAGACAAAAAAATCACAAACAAATCTGTTAATTCTAATTGATAATATATTTCTTCGACAGTTTTTCTGCCTTCTTGAAAGTAAGCGCAAAATAATTCGACGGATTGTGTTGCCCTAAAAATCATTCCATAATAATCATTAGAAAATGCAAGCATTTCACTTCATCTTCTCTTGCTAGAAATGATAGATGCGAGCATTTTAC
>Ga0129317_1001368_pt1 | contig 18437 bp, 16 predicted proteins | sample Cm1ome_FD_94430 | JGI IMG/M metagenome (GOLD analysis project Ga0129317, IMG submission 94430) | Eastern black-and-white colobus group fecal microbial communities from Wisconsin, USA - Cm1105 metagenome | ecosystem: Host-associated > Mammals > Digestive system > Large intestine > Fecal | place... | reverse complement strand
TGTGCTCTCCTACAGCTTCACTTTACTATGCGTCCTCTTGCCCGAACCGGGCTGGACAATTTGTGGTTCAACGGGAGAGCATGATACCAGTTTGATTAGCGCGCTCATGGCGGCATAGAAAAATCGGCCTTGTACCGTGCGCCTCCAGTCTACCACACCCGCCGGTTTTCGTCCTTCGTGGTGCGAGGACCTTGCGTGAAGTTTGATTAGTTCAAATAGCTTTCGATATCAAACGGCAGCAGCTTCGTATCCCCCTTCAGATACAGCGGATGGTGGGGCTGGCCGGATTTCAGCAGGGGACCGGCGGTGTACCACTGGGCTCCCACGGCCTGGCCGTCGGCGGCAAAGTCCCGCATGCAGTCCATCAGATAATCCCGCTTCAGGATGATGTTGCCCCAGGCAGCCCATACCGCCGGATGCTCCGACAGGGACAGAAGATACCGGAAAGCCTTGCGGTTTTCAGCGTGCAGGGCAGGATTCAGGTGCGGCTCCATATCGTCAGGCCGGGTGGCCCGCTGGGCGTAGACGTTGAACATCAGAAAGCTGTCGTACCCATTGGCCAGAGCAATGCGCTGGGCGGACTGCAGGGTGGGGTCCAGGGCGTCCGGCGCGGCGGTGGAGGGGTTGATGCCTACACAGATCAGGGGCTTTTTCCCACGGGTGCCCAGGATGTAACGGTATTCGGAATAGGTGTTAGGGACATACAGCCACCGGCTGACATTGTAGTCCGGCGAGGGTTGGAGCGCGGCCTCCAGCGCCGGTTCAAACAGCTCCAGTGTCAGGGTATCGGTGGTTCCCTGCGGAATATGCGGCATGGCGCACCTCCTGTTTCGACGTTTTTTTCAGCATAGCACACCGGCGGAAAAAAGGCAACCGGGGCTGTTAATGGGACAGGAACTGTGGTATCATGTCAAGCAGGAAAACAAAAAGGAGAACTCCTATGCTGACGATCTTGATGGGACGGGCCAAAACGGGAAAATCGGATACGGTACTGCGCCGCATTGCGGAGCTGGGAGACACCGGCAGGCAGATTTTGCTGGTGCCGGAGCACGCCTCTCACCAGGCGGAGATCGACCTGTGCCGTGCCTGCGGAGACACCGCCAGCCGTCACGCGGAGGTGCTCAGCTTCCGGCGGCTCAGCGACCGGGTGCTGACCGTTACCGGCGGCCTTGCCCAGGTATCCCTGGACGCCGGGGGCAAGCTGCTCCTTCTGCAAAAGGCCCTGGGCACTGTGGCTCCGGTCATGAAGGTGTACCGGCGGCCCTCCCAGAAATCCACCTTCCTGCAGAAGCTGCTGGACCTGTTCGACGAACTGCGGAGCTATGATGTGCCCCCGGAACGGCTCTGCGCCCAGGCTGGAGAGACCACCGGAGCCACCGGAGATAAGCTCCATGACCTGAGCTTGCTGTACGCCGAGTACGAGAGGCTGCTGACCGCAAAAGGACTGGCTCCCGGAGGCCGGATGGAGCAGCTGTGCGACAACCTGGAGGCATCCCGGTATGTGGCGGGTAAGGACCTTTTCCTGGATGGCTTCACCTATTTCAACGCCATGGAATACCGGGCCATTGAGATCATGCTCCGGGAGGCCAGGTCCGTGACGGTGGTCCTGCTGGGAGAGCCGGACAGCGGGGAAGAGGTGTTCCAGGCTTCTCTCAAGACCTGCGGCAGGCTGACGGAGCTGGCCCGGAGGGCGGGCTGTCCTGCGGTGACGGAGGTGCAGAAGTCCGGGGCCTGCGTGACGCCCCTGGACCATGTGGAGCGGTATTTTTTCGGAGAGAATGTGCCCTTTTTGGAGGAGCAAGACGCCGTCCGGGTCCGGGAGGCGGACACGGTTTTCTCCGAAGTGGAGCAGACTGCCGCCGACATCCGGCGGCTGGTGGCGTCCGGGACCTGCCGATTCCGGGATATCACAGTGGCGGCCCGGAACATGGGAGATTACGCGGAGACAATCGAGACGGTTTTTGCCCGGTATGAGGTGCCGGTCTACCTGAGCCGCCGCAGCGACGTGCTGGAAAAGCCGGTGCTGAGCCTGCTGGCCGGTGCGCTGATGGCCGTGGAGAACGGCTATGAGTACGACGATATGTTTCGCTGGCTGAAAACGGGCCTGGCGGGTCTGACCGCCGACGAGTGCGACCGCCTGGAAAACTACGTGCTGAAGTGGGAAATCCACGGCCAGATGTGGGTCCGGGACACGGACTGGGCGGAGAATCCCGATGGCTACGGTGTCCCCTGGAGCCAGGAGCGGCAGGCTCAGCTGGACCAGGTGAACGCGATCCGGCGGAAGGTACAGGGGCCCCTGTCCCGTCTGGCGGAGGGCTTGAGGGGCGATGGGACCGTATTGGAAAAAACCAGTGCGCTGTACGGCTTCATGGAGGAACTAGGGCTGCAGGCGGCCCTGGAGGCGCAGATGCAGGTCCAGGCCGAGGCCGGCCGGCTCCAGGAGGCGGAGGAGACGGCCCAGCTGTGGGAGATCCTCTGCGGCGTTCTGGACCAGCTTGTGGAGATTCTGGGAGAGGAGCCTATCAAGCTGGATGCCTTTACACGGCTTTTCTGCCAGGTACTCACCCAGTACAGTGTGGGCACGGTGCCGGTCTCACTGGACCAGGTGACGGCCCATGAGATCACCCGGAACGACCGGCATACTACCCGGTACCTGTTCCTGCTGGGGGCCAATGACCACGTACTGCCGGACCCCGGCCAGGGAGGCGGCATCCTCAATGAGGACGACCGGGAGGAACTGGCCCAGCACGGCATCGAGCTGGCGCCCACCGGCATGGAGCGCATGGGCATGGAGCTGCAGAACCTCTATGCCGCCCTGGCGCAGCCCAGGTCGGGACTGGTAGTCAGCTATCCTGTGACCGATGTCTCCGGGGCGGAGCTGCGGCCCGCCTTTGTAGTGGGGCGCCTGCTGACCCTGTTCCCGGGCTTAAAGGTCGAAAAAGAGAGCATTGACAAGGAATACCGCTTGACAGCTATTAGCCCCGCTCTGGAGGCCGTGGGACAGCTTCCGGGGGGGAAGCTCTGGAACTTCCTGGAGGAGCAGTCCACCTGCGCACCCAGCCTGCGTGCCATGGAGCGGGCCGCGGACCTGAAACGGGGACGGCTCTCCCGGGGAGCGGTGCGGGCCCTGTATGGCGACCGCATCTCCATGTCCGCCTCCCGGCTGGAGCGTCTGCGCTCCTGCCATTTCGCTTACTTCATGGAGTACGGCCTGAAAGCGAAGCCCCGGACCCCGGCGGCTTTCGACGCGCCTCAGATCGGCACGTTCCTCCATTATCTGCTGGAAAATGTCACTCGAGATGTGCTGGCAAAGGGTGGTTTTGCTGCGGTGGAGGAGGAAGAGCTCCACGCCCTGGTGCGGTTTTACATCGACCTCTACGCGGAGCAGGAACTCCACAATTTCCAGGGCCGGAACGCCCGGTTCCGGTATCTCTTCGAGCGCCTGCGGAACACAGCCTACGCGGTGATGGACCAGGTGGCGGAGGAGCTGCGCCACTCGGATTTCATCCCCCTGGAATTTGAGTTGTCCTTTGGCGACAAGGGGACCCTCCCGGCGGTGGTGATCTCCGAACCGGACGCAGAGCTGCGCATCGGCGGCAAGGTGGACCGGGTGGACGGCTGGGTGAAGGACGGCAAGCTGTACCTGCGGGTGGTGGACTACAAGTCCGGCAAAAAGGCCTTTGACCTCTCCACTGTGAAAATGGGCCTGGATATCCAGATGCTGCTGTATCTCTTTACCCTGCAAAAAGAGGGCAAGGCCCACTTTGGGCACGAAATTGAGCCCGCAGGAGTCCTGTATCTGCCCGCCCGGGACGAGATTCTGAGCCTGGAGCGGAATGTCCCGGCGGAAAAGCTGGAGAGCGAGCGGCAGAAGCAGGTGCGGCGGTCTGGGCTGCTGCTGGCGGAGCCGGAGGTGCTCCAGGCTATGGAGCACGACTCCCTGACGGAGCCCCACTACCTGCCTCTGCGGGTGAGCCGGGATGGAAGCCTCTCCGGCAGTATTGCCTCGGCGGCGCAGCTGGGAAAGCTGGGCCGGTATGTGGAAAAGCTGCTGCACCAGATCGCGGAGGAGGTGCGGCAGGGCAACATCGACGCGGACCCCTGCTGCCACAGCGAGGACGACAGCTTCTGCCAGTACTGCGACTGGGCGGATGCCTGTCATTTCCAGGACGGCAGGGACGGAGATCACCTCCATTACATTCTGCCGGTAAAGGCGGAGGAATTCTGGGCATCGCTGGAGGAGACGGAAGGAGGGGAGACCTGAGATGGCAGCATTGACCCTGACGCCGCAGCAACAGGCTGTGGTGGAGAACCGGGGCGGCAGTCTTCTGGTTTCCGCCGCCGCCGGTTCCGGCAAGACCAAGGTCCTGGTGGACCGGCTGTTCCGCTACGTCACCAACGAGCGGTGCAATATTGATGATTTCCTCATCATCACCTATACCAAGGCCGCAGCGGCGGAGCTGCGCAGCAAGATCGCGTCGGAGCTCAGCAAGCGGCTGGCGGAGAATCCCGGCGACCAACGGCTGAAGCGGCAGCTGCTGCGGGTCTATCAGGCGGACATCAAGACGGTGGACGCCTTCTGCACGGCCCTGCTGCGGGAGAACACCCATCTGCTGCCCCTGGAATCGGACCGTCATGCTCTGACGCCGGATTTCCGGGTGCTGGACGAGAACGACGCTCAGCTGGTGCGCCACCGGGTGCTGCAGCGAACTTTGGAACGGTTTTATGACGAGCTGACCCCGGACCGGGCACTGCTGGCAGACACCCTGGGCGCCGGACGGGATGACCGGGCTCTGGAGGACTTGGTGCTGGAGCTCCATGAAAAGCTCCAGAGCCACGCCTACCCGGAGCGGTGGCTGGCAGAGAGCCGGGAGGCCTGGCTGCACCTGGATGGGAGCTTTGACGAGACGCCTTATGCCGGGGAACTGCTGGCTTCTGTGCGGCGGAAGGCCGCACACTGGGCCGGGCTTCTGCGGCAGGGTGCCTTGCGGACGGAGGGCGACGACGGCCTTTCCGTCGGGTACGGGGAAAAATTCCTGGTAGCCGCTTTCGGCCTGGACGCCCTGGCAGCGGCGGACGGCTGGGAAGCCGCCCGACAGGCGCTGGAGGCTGTTACCTTCCCCCGGCTGAATACACCCAAGGGGCGGAAAGAGGACCCAACGGTAGTGGCTCTGAAGCAGCTCTGGGACGGCTGCAAGGCGGACCTGAAAAAGCTGGAGAGCCTGCTTTCAGTCAGCGGGGAAGAGGCCATGGAGGACCTGCAAGCCGTGGCCCCCGCCATGGCTGCCTTGCTGGAACTGACGGCGGACTTCGCCAGGAGCTACCGGGCGGAAAAGCTGCGGATGAACGCCGCGGATTTCTCGGACCAGGAGCATCTGGCCCTGCGGCTGCTGGTGGGGGAGGACGGCTCGCCCACGGAGCTGGGCCGCCAGGTGGCCGCCCGGTATCAGGAGATTCTGGTGGACGAGTATCAGGACACCAACGAGGTCCAGAACGCCATTTTCCGGGCGGTGTCCCGGGATGGGAACAACCTCTTTACCGTGGGCGACGTGAAGCAGAGCATCTACCGCTTCCGCCTGGCGGACCCCACGATTTTCCTGGGAAAATACAACCACTTCAAGCCCTATGAGGAGGCGGCGGAGGGAGAGGAGCGAAAAATTCTCCTGTCCCGGAATTTCCGCTCCAGAAAAGAAATCCTGGATGCCGCCAACTTCATCTTTGAGAACATCCTCTCCATGGAGATGGGGGAGATGGCCTACGGGGACGACGAGGCGCTGCACTTCGGCGCGGAGTATTACCCGGAGCGCCATGACTGCGACACGGAATTCCACCTGATCGCCGCCCATCAGAAGTCGGCGGAGAATGACCATCCCGTCAAGAAGCTGACGGCGGAGGCCCGGTTCGTGGCAAAGCGCATCCGCAGGCTGCTGGATGAAAAGTACCCCGTCACGGACCCGGATGGGTCCTTGCGGCCCTGTCGCCCGGAGGACATCGTGATCCTGATGCGGTCCCCCGGCAGCCGTACCGCCGCCTTTGCGGAGGCTCTGGCGGAGCGGAACATCCCGTGTTCCTTTGAGGAGAGCGGCGATTTCTTCCACACCATGGAAATTTCCGTGATGGTATCCTTTCTTGAGATCATCGACAACCCCCATCAGGATGTACCGCTGATATCCGTTCTCCGGTCACCGGTGTTCGGCTTTACCCCAGACCGGCTGGCCGAGATTCGGGGCAGGACCCCCGGCGGTGACTTTTATGACGCGGTGGCGGCGGACGGCGGGGCTGACTGTGCTGCCTTTCTGGAGGGCCTGGACCGCCTGCGGCTGGCCGCCCGGGACATGAGCGTCCACAGCCTGATCTGGACCATTTACAACGAGCTGAACCTGCTGGGCATCTTCGGGGCCATGGATCACGGTTTGGAGCGGAAGGAGAACCTGATTGCTCTGAGCCGCCATGCAGAGAAGTTCGAGAGCGGCGGCTACAAGGGCCTCTTTGCCTTTGTGACCCACCTGCGGCGGCTGCTGGAGACAGACCAGGCTCCCGTGACCAAGTCCGCCTCCGCTTCCGGCGGTGTCCGGCTCATGAGTATCCACAAGTCCAAGGGCCTGGAATTTCCAATCGTCATCCTGGCCGACCTCGACCACGCGTTTTCCCGTCAGGATTTCGACACGGCGGTGCTGGTCCATCCTGAGATGGGCCTGGGGCCCCGCCGGGTGGACTTGAAGCGGAAGATCAAGTATCCCACCCTGGCCCGGCTTGCCATGGAAGAAAAGCTGCGGCGGGAGAATCTCTCCGAGGAGCAGCGCATTCTGTACGTGGCCATGACCCGGCCCAAGGAGAAGCTGATCCTGGTGGATTCCATGTATCACGCCCGGGGACGGCTGCAGAAGCTGGCGGCCATGGCAGCTTGTCCGGTGCTGCCGGAGACGGTGGCGGCCGGGAGGAACTTCGGGGACTGGCTGCTGCTGCCTCTGCTGTGCCGTCCGGAGGCCGAACCCCTGCGGGCATACGCGGAAGCGGAGGTGGATACCCTGTATACCGGGGATACCAGTCCCTGGCAAGTATTTCTCCATGACAGTGAAGAGTTCCGTCAGCGGCCCTGGCGGGCGGCTGACGGAGCGGAGGAAACGGCGGAGGAGCCTGCCTTTGACCCAGCGCTGCTGGAATTTGTCTATCCGTATCAGGCGGAGACGACCGTACCCGCTAAGGTCACGGCCACCCAGCTGAAGGGCCGCGTCCTGGACGAGCAGATCGCGGAGAACGCAGCCCGGTCCCCCCGCATCCGCTCCCTGACCCAGCCCCGTTTCCGGCAGGCGGACCGGGGACTGACCCCGGCGGAGCGCGGCACCGCCACCCATCTGGCGCTGCAATACCTGGAGCTTTCGGACCCCGACGTGGAGGGACAGCTGGCGCGGCTGCGTGAGGCCCGCAAGCTGACGCCAGAGCAGGCAGCGGTTGTAGATATCGCGGCGCTGAACCGGTTCCTGGCATCCCCTCTGGCGGAAGAAATTCGAAAGGCGAAGCATGTAGAGCGGGAATTTCCCTTCACGCTGCTGATCGGCGCGGAAGAACTGACAGGCCAGGCTGCCGTAGGGGATCAGATACTGCTGCAGGGCGTGGTGGACTGCTTCTTTGAGACAGAAGAAGGCATCACTGTGGTGGACTTCAAGACCGACCGTATGCGGAGCAGGGAGGAACTGGCCCAGCGGGCACAGCACTATCGGACGCAGCTGGAGACCTATAGCCGGGCCCTGGAGCGGGTGCTGGAGAAGCCCGTGACCCGGAGCGTGCTGTATTTTCTGCATGTTGGTGAAACAGTGGAGCTGTGAGCCCTATATCTTGCGGAGAAAATCCGCTTTTTTCAAAAAAACACCAAAAAACTTTTAGAAAAAAGCTTGCTTTTCGAATTTCGTTGTGCTACACTAATTATCGCCTTTGTGGAGGTGAAAGCTTCTGCGGGGTAGTCTGGAAGAGAAAGAGGTGAACGAGAGCAATGAAGGAAGGAATCCATCCCAATTATCAGCAGACTACTATTACTTGCGCCTGCGGTAATGTGATTGAGACAGGTTCTACCAAGAGTGATATCAAGGTGGAAGTCTGCTCTAAGTGTCACCCCTTCTTCACTGGTAAGCAGAAGCTGGTGGATACCGGCGGACGCGTGGCCAAGTTCAACAAGAAGTTCGGTCTGGACAAGTAATCACGCTCAAGAAAGGGTCTGTCGTATTGACGGACCCTTTTTTTCTTTGCTTTCTTTACTTTTTCCGCTCCGGCGCATATACTGAAAGACAGAAAATGAAAGGAGCGACGACATATGAATCTGCATCCCGTGGACCCCAGGACCCTGACCCCTGAGATTTTTCAGGTATTCGGCACCCAGAACGCCTTGCTGACGGCGGGGGACCGGACTGCCTGCAACACCATGACCATCGGCTGGTGTCAGCTGGGCCGGCTGTGGAACATGCCCGTCTGCACGGTCTATGTGCGTCCGGAGCGATATACCTATGAATTTACGGAATCCCACGACTACTTTACCGTGTCTGTGCTGCCCTTGGCACATAAGCAGACTACCATGCAGCTCTGCGGTACGAAAAGCGGCCGGGATGTGGATAAGATCAAGGCGTGCGGCCTGACCGTCTGCTATGGTGCCGGAGACACGCCCTTCTTCGACGAGGCGGAGCTGGTGCTGGTCTGCAAAAAAGTTTTTGTGCAGGACATGGACCCCGCCTGCGTACTGGACCAGGAGGCCATTTTGCCCTATTACGGCGAAAAGGGCGGCTGGCACCGCATCTACACCGGAAAAGTCGTGGAGGCATATACCAAATAAGGAGAACCGATCATTTTATGCGGGAAACGGAAGAAATTCGTGACAAAGTGGTACTGGTGGGATTGAATTCCCCGGTACTGAAACGGGAGGAAAACGCGGACGAGGACACCATGGAGGAGCTGGCGGCGCTGGTAGAGACTGCCGGCGGCCTGACCGTGGGCAGTATTCTGCAGAACCGGGCCACGCCGGACCCCCGCTGCTTCATCGGCGAGGGCAAGGTGCTGGAGGTGCAGGAGTTCTGCCAGAACAATGGCGCCACCATGGTCATCTTCGACAACGACTTGTCGCCCTCCCAGCAGCGGATGCTGACGGATATGCTGGGCGTCCAGGTGCTGGACCGTTGCGGTCTGATCCTGGATATCTTTGCCCAGCGGGCAAAGACCAAGGAAGGCCGGCTCCAGGTGGAGCTGGCCCAGTACAAATACCTGCTGCCCCGCCTGACAGGTATGTGGACCCACCTGGAGCGCCAGGGCGGCAGCGGTCAGGGTGCCATTGGATCCAAAGGCCCCGGCGAGACTCAGCTGGAGACGGACCGCCGTCTGATCCACAAGAAGATCGACAAGCTGCGCACGGACCTGGAGGACGTGCGCCGGGTGCGCAGCACCCAGCGCCAGCAGCGCCGGAAGAATGAGATCCCCGTGGTGGCCATTGTGGGCTACACCAACGCGGGGAAATCCACCCTGCTGAACAAATTGACCGGGGCGGGCATTCCCGCCAACAACCGGTTGTTCGATACGCTGGACACCACCAGCCGCCTGCTGACGGTCAGCGACACCCTGGATGTGGTGATCTCCGATACCGTTGGCTTTATCCGCAAGCTGCCCCACCAGCTGGTGGAGGCATTCAAGGCTACCCTGGAGGAACTGGAATACGCGGACCTGCTGCTGCATGTGGTGGATGTGTCCAACCCCGAATGGCAGACCCAGGCCCAGGTGGTGGAGAATCTGATCCTGGAGCTTGGGGCGGGGGAGCTGCCCCGCATCGACGTGTTCAACAAGGCGGATTGCCTCCCGGCTGGGGAGATTCTTCCCCACGGCCAGGATATCTGCCTGATCTCCGCCCGGACCGGCGAGGGCATCCCGCAACTGTTGGAGCTGATTGACAAGCGGCTGGACAAGGGCACCCGCCGGGTGATGCTGCATCTGCCCTATGACAAGGGCGGTCTGTTGGACATGCTGTACCGGGAGGCCAAGGTGGAGAGCGTGGAGTACGGCGAGAGCATCGACGTGACCGCCGTCTGCGGGCCTAAGACCCTGGGTCAGGTGGAGCCTTTCGTTGAGGAGTGAACAGTGACTGAGATCATGCTGGAAACACCCCGCCTTTGGCTCCGTCCCTTCCGGGACAGTGACGCGGCGGATGTATACGCTTATGCCAGGGACCCGCGGGTAGGCCCGATTGCCGGATGGCAGCCCCACAAAAGCCTGGAAGAGAGCCGGGAGATCATCCGCACCGTGTTCTCCGCTCCCGGCGTGTTTGCCATGGAGCTGAAGGAGACCGGGGCGGTCGTCGGCTCCGTGGGCTACGTGGGCAATCACCCCGCGGGTTGCTTTCCGGATTCCCCCGATGACGAGGTGGGCTATGCCCTGACACCTGCCTGCTGGGGTCTGGGACTGATGCCGGAGGCGGTGGAAGCTGTATTGGAATACGGCTTTACACAGCTTGAAATGAAGCGTATCTGGTGTGGCCACTACGCAGGAAACTGGCGGTCCAAGAGGGTCATGGAAAAGTGCGGCTTCCGCTACCAGTTTCCCAGAACGGAGTTCGTGCAATTGATGGGGGTGACCCGGCAGAGCAATTTTAATGTAATGACGGAGGAGGCATGGCGTGAGCGAATATCTGGTGCCCTTTGAAAACGCGGAGAGCGAATTTACCGAAAAGCGGTCCCGCTTTATCAGTCATCTCTGGAGGGTGGAGAGCGAGGCCGAGGCCCGTGCCTGCATCGAGGAGATGAAAAAGAAGTATTACGACGCCCGCCACAACTGCTGGTGCTATCTGCTGAAAGAGGGCAATGTGGTCCGGTACTCCGACGACGGGGAACCCCAGGGGACTGCGGGCCAGCCCATGCTGAATGTGTTCCTGCGGGAGAGCGTGGTGAATGTCTGCTGCGTGGTGACCCGGTACTTCGGCGGTATCCTGCTGGGCGCGGGGGGCTTGACCCGGGCCTACACCAAAGGGGCCAAGGATGCTCTGGACGCGGCGGGTATCGCCCGCATGAGCCTGTGGACGCTGTGGGACGTGCCCTGTACATATCCGCTGTTCGAGCGCATGAAGCTGGAAATCGCCGCCTGCGGCGGGGTAGTGCGGGACGCGGAATACGGGGCGGATATCACCCTTCAGGCGGCCTTTCCGGCCGACGGTGCGGAGCAGTTCGCTCCCCGGCTGACGGAGCTGTCCGCCGGCGGACTGGAAATGATCCCGGCAGGGGAGGAGTTCCTGCCCGGCCCCAGAGAAGAGGCAAGGTAAAAGGACGCGCCGATGCGGCGCGTCCTTTTTCATACATTATAATAATGTAACCTACTGCTGGGCTTCCTTGCTGCGTTCCAGGCGGGCGGCCAACTCATTCAGCTCGGTGCCAGCCTGATCCATGGCCCGGGGCAGCTGGGTGAGGTTGACTTCCACCTTCCGCAGTTCACCGTTGACGTGGTTGGCAGTAGACTCAAAGGTGCTCATGAGGGTCTGATACTGCTCACGAAACAGGTCGACTGTTTTCTGCAGTTGGTTGACGGTTGCCAATTCCAGATCGGCGGCCCGCTTGCGGGCCTCACACTCGATGGCGCCGATGCGCTCCCGGAACTGGGCGTAGGCTTCGGCGTCCGGCCGCAGACGGGCCACCTCGGCCTCCAGGGGCTTCAGAACCTCCAACTGCTGGCGGGAGGCGGACTCCTGACCGAGGGCCTCCTGCAGATGGTCGCGCTCGGCGGATAGGGAGGATACCTGAGCCCGCAGAGAGGAGAGCTCTGCCGAGAGACCGGTGATTTGGTTCCGCAGATCCTCGTTTTCGGCCTGCAGCGTCTGCTGCGCGGCGGCAGCCTGCTGGGCAGCCTGTTCAATATATCGGATGACGTCCTGTTTGTCAAAGCCGCCAAAGGTCACACTTTTAATGGGATAGTTCTCCATAAACCCACCGCTTTCTTCTCTTTTATCATATGATACTTTACCATAGGCCAGGCCTATTTACAAGGGTCAGAAAAAAATTGAAAATTTTTTGAAAAAACACTTGCATTTTAAAAAGCTCCGTGCTATTATAACTAAGCTGTCTGTGAGACATGCGCCGTTAGCTCAGCTGGATAGAGCGTCTGGCTACGGACCAGAAGGCCGGGGGTTCGAATCCCTCACGGCGTACCAAAAGAGTTCTGAGATCGAAAGATTTCAGAACTCTTTTGTTTTATATTCATCAGCTGGGCAAGGGAAAAATTCAGCAGACTGCTTGATTGCGCAGATGGACAAAAGTGCCGTTGCGACTGATTTTGGACATGTACGTCTATTTGTTTATGTTCCAATGTCCCTTTTTGAGATACAATTAGAAAAAACGGGACCTTGCGAAAGAATTGCGTCCCCGTTTATCCCAGGTTCTCCTGAGCAGGCGTATCGTAAATACCAGTATTTCCGCCGAAAATTTTTAAATTTTTGCGGAAATCAGTTACGAAAATTATTATATTATTTGCGGATAAAAATCGGAAATATGTTAAAAATAAAACGAAAAAGTGGATTTTTTAACGAAAATTATGCAAAATTTTCGAAAAAATTGCAAGACTTATTGTTGGAATGTAGAAAAAAGAGATGGAAGATTGTGCAAAAGGAAGAAAGCGTTTCTGCAATACGAAGATTTCCTTGCATTACCAGAAAGCTACGCCTATACTGTTCTAAAATACCAAGGCGAAAACAGATACTTTTCTTTTGACGCGGAGGTAAGGAATGAGTTAAAATAAAAGAAAGGGTCAGAAAGGAAAAGGGGTGAACAGACATGTCCCTGGAAGCAATTGAAAAAGTCACTGCGTTGGAGACGCAGATGCGGGAGCGAAAGGCTGCCGCTGAAGCGGAAGCCCGCCAGTTGGCTGCGGATGCGGAGCGCGAGGGTCTCGCACTGCTGGAACAAACGCACGCGGATGCGGCGGAGCGCGGCCGGAAGCTGTTGAAGCAGGCCGAGGAACGGGCTGCTCAACAGGCGGATGAAATCCGAAATACGGCGGAGGCGGAAAGCGCCGCCCTGCGGGAAGCCGCCGGTAAAAACCTGGAGGAAGCCGCGGAGTTTATTGTCGGAAGGGTTGTGAAACACTGAAATGGCCATTGTAAGAATGAAGAAACTCCGCGTGATTGCCATGGCCGACCATCGGGAAGAACTGCTGAAGAGTCTCCTGAAGCTGGGATGTGTGGAGATCAGCGAGCCGGATGACAAGCTGGCTGACCCGGCCTGGGCCGCGCTGCTCAAGCGCGGGACCTCCGATCTGGCGGAGACCAGAACGGAGTTGGCCGATGTCAATACAGCGCTGGCCGCCATCAAGCGCTATGGGCAGGTCAAGGACGGCTTGTTTATCCAGCGAAAGGCGGTTTCGGAGCAGGAGTTCCTCAGTCCTGAAAGCTCGAAAAGGGCCAGAGAAGTCAGCCAAGAAGTGGGCGGACTGCTCCAGGAGCTTTCCGGTCTGCAGGGAGAGGAGGCACGGCTGCTGTCCAGGCAGGCGGCACTGCGGCCCTGGGTCCCCATGGACATTGTGCTGGAGCAAGCGGGGACTGCCCATACGGTATTCCGCATGGGTGTCTGTCCGGGCTCCACGGATACCGGCGCCATTCGGACGGAGTTGGCGGCGGCGGACGCGGCAGCAGAGCTCTATGAGATCAATGCGGACAAACAACAGAAATATTATTTACTGATCCTTCACCGTTCGGAGGAGGAGAGGGTACAGGAGATTCTGCGGCCCTTCAACTTCAGTGTCACGGCTTTCCAGAACGTGACCGGGACTGCGGCGGAGAATGTGGAGGAACTGGACCGGCAGCTGGCGGAGAACCGCCGCCGGCAGGAGGAGGCCACCGCCGCCATCGTCCGGAACACTGAAAACCGGGACGCACTGCGGATGTATGTGGATCGCCTGAATGCCGAGGCATCTAAGGAGACCGGCGCGGAACGGATGCTGACGGATGGGACCATCGTCTTTTTCGAGGGCTGGGTTCCGGCGGACAGCCTTTCAGCGACGGAGACACTGCTGGAAAAGCTGGGCTGTGCCTGGGATGCCGCGGACCCCACGGAGGACGAGATCCCCAACGTACCGGTCAAGCTGAAGAACAACTGGTTCACCAAGCCGCTGAACATGGTGACGGAGATGTACTCTCTGCCCGCCTACGACAACGTGGACCCCAACCCTCTGATGGCGCCGTTCTTCATCCTGTTTTACGGCATCATGATGGCGGATATGGGTTACGGCCTGCTGATGATCCTGGCGGGTTTGATCGTGGGAAAGAAGTACCGGCCCAAGGGCACCATGGGACACATGTTCGGGCTGCTGACCCTGTGCGGCGTCAGTACCTTCATCATGGGCGCCATCACCGGCGGCTTCTTCGGCGATTTCCTGACCCAGGTGGTTCTGCTGACCACGGGAAAGGAATTCGCACTCCCGGCCCTGTTCACACCGCTGAATGACACGCTGATGATCCTGGTGGGCGCCATGGCCCTGGGCCTGGTCCACATCATCACCGGTATGGCCATCAGCTTTGTGATCAAGCTGAAGCGGGGCCAGTACCTGGACGCCCTGTTCGAGGAGGTCACCTGGTGGGTGGTCTTTGCGGGCATCGCGCTGATGGTGCTGGGTGTGACCAACATCGTGCTGTACGCGGGCATCGCCCTGGTGCTGCTGGGACCCATCATCACGGGGCAGGGTTTCGGCAGGATCATGGGCATCTTCGGCTCTCTATATAATCACATCACGGGCTACTTTGGCGATATTTTGTCCTATGCCCGTCTGATGGCCCTGATGCTGGCGGGCAGTGTCATCGCGCAGGTGTTCAACACCCTGGGCGCCATTCCCGGCAACATCGTCATTTTCATCATTATCTCCATGGCGGGCAATGCACTGAACTTTGCCCTGAACCTGCTGGGCTGCTATGTTCACGACCTGCGTCTGCAGTGCCTGGAGTACTTCGGCAAATTCTATCAGGACGGCGGCAAGCCCTTCCGTCCTGTGGCAATTGAAACCAAATATGTAGATATTGAGAAAACCGTTTGAGGAGGAACAAACAATGAATGACATGACTCAATTGATCGAACTGCAGCAGGCACTGACTTTCCTGGGTACCATCGGCGGCCTGGCCCTGGCTCTGCTGGGCGCCGGCCTGGCGGCAGTTCTGCCCGGCATCGGCTCCGCCAAGGGCACCGGCATCGCCGGTGAGGCCGGTACCGGCCTGCTGTGCCAGGACCCCAGCAAGTTTGGTAAGGTCATGATCCTGCAGGTCATCCCTGGCACCCAGGGCCTGTACGGCCTGGTGGTGTGGTTCTTCGCCATCTTCCGCATGGGCCTGCTGTCCGGCGCTCTGCCCGAGCTGACCATCGCGCAGGGCATGCAGTACCTGTTCGCCTGCCTGCCCATGGCGCTGGGCGGCCTGTTCTCCGCCATCGCCCAGGGCCGCGTGGCTGCCGGTTCCATCAACATCCTGGCCAAGAAGCCCGATGACTGGTCCAAGGGCATGGTGCTCTGCATCACCGTGGAGTTCTACGCCATCCTGTCCCTGCTGGCTTCCATGCTGATGATCATCAACATTAGCGCCTGACCCCATAGAAAGGGGAGACCTGATATGAAGGGAATCGAAAAAATCACGCAGTTGATCCAGACGGAAGCACAGTCTGAGATCGACAGCGTTCTGGACAATGCCCGCCGGGAGGCGGAGGCAGTGGCCAGCCGTTACCAGGCCCGGGCGGAAGCCGAGGCCGCAGAGCTGGCGGCAAAGAATGAGAAGGCCGCCGCCGAGCGGGAGGAGCGTCTGGTGAGCGCGGCACAGATGGAGGCCCGCAAGGTCCGTCTGGCCGCCAAGCAGGAAATGGTGGAAAAAGCATATATCCGGGCGTTGGAGAAGCTTTGCTCCATGCCGCAGGAGCAGTATGTGGAGGTCCTGACGGACCTGCTGATCCAGGCTTCCACCACCGGCACCGAGGAGGCGGTCTTTTCCCCGGAGGACCGGGAGCACGCCGGTAAGGCTGCCGTGGAAAAGGCCAACAAGGCTTCCGGAAAGAAGCTGACCATCGCGCAGGAGACCTTGCCCATTCAGGGTGGCTTCATTCTGCGCAGCGGCAATGTGGAGGTCAACTGCACCTTTGATACCCTGGTGCGTTTGCAGAAAGCGGAGACCGCGGGAGCGGTGGCAAAGAAGCTGTTCCCGGAGGCATGACTGAAGGAGGAAGTGTCTTGGCGAAAAAAATCAAAGACACCGATTACCTGGCTATCTCCGCCCGCATCCGGGCCATGGAGACCGGACTGCTGACCCGGGAACGGATGGAGCAGGTGCTGGACGCCCGCACCGACGAGGAGGCCGTCAAGATCCTCCAGGAGTGCGGTTATCCGGAACTGGACCCCAGCCGTCCGGAAGCCATGGACGCGGCCCTGTCCGCCGCCCGGGAGGCCACCCTGGCCGACCTGGCCGACAGTGCGCCGGACCCCAGGTATATCGACATTTTCAAGCTGAAATACGACTATCATAATGTGAAGGCCATTCTGAAAGCGGACGCCATGGGCACGGACCCCGGCCATATGCTGATGGATATGGGCCGGGTACCGGTCCAGACGCTGAAGGAGGCCCTCCAGAGCGGAAAGACGGAGGAGCTGCCTGCCTGCCTGGCTGCCGCCTCGGCGGAGGCCAAGGAGGTGCTGGACACCACCCGGGACCCCCAGCTGGCGGACATCGTCCTGGACCGCTGGTGCTACCGGGACATGGACGCGGTGGCAGAGGCCACCGGCAGCGAATTCCTTCACGGCTACGTGAAGGCCCAGATCGACGCGGCCAATCTACGGGCCCTGGTCCGCACTATCCGGATGGGAAAGAACGCGGAGTTCCTGCGGGGCGTCCTGTTTGAGGGTGGCGACATCGACGAGGCGGCCATCCTGAAGGTCAGCGCCGACGGCGGCAGCGGACTGATGGAACTGTACGGCCCCACCCGGTTCCAGGCGGCTGCCGAGGCCGGCAGCGAGATCCTGCGGGGCGGCTCCATGACCCGGTTCGAAAAGCTCTGCGACGACGCGGTTGGGGACTACCTCTCCGGTGCCCAGGCGGTGGCCTTCGGCGAAGCGCCCCTGCTGGCCTATCTGGCGGCCCGGGAAACGGAGTACACCAATCTCCGCATCCTGCTGCTGGGCCGCGGAACGGGCCTGCCCGCCGATGTGATCCGTGCCCGGCTCCGGGCCAGCTATGTGTAAGGCGGTGTAACGATGGCAACGACGTATCGGATCGCCGTGATCGGCGACTGGGAATCTGTCATGGGATTCCGTGCCCTGGGCCTGGACGCCTATCCTGTCACCTCTGTGGAGGAGGCCAAGGAGAAGGTCCGTGAGCTGGCCAAAACCGACTGCGCAGTGATTTATCTCACCGAGACGCTGGGAAAGGATATGGAGGATGTGCTGTCCCGCTACAAGGACGAGCTGACCCCCGCCATCATCCTGATCCCCGGCCGGGAGGGCTCCCTGGGCATCGGCAAGAACAATATCCAAAGAGCGATTGAACGTGCGGTCGGTGCTGATATTCTGTAAAGGTATCTGACTTCACAAGTGAGACGAATAGCCTCGGAAGAGAATTTTCCAAGGAAGAAGGTATTCTGATTTGAGCGGTAAAGTTGTTAAAGTTTCCGGACCTCTGGTGGTGGCCACGGGCCTGGCGGACGCCAATATGTCCGACGTGGTCCGCGTTGGCCCCCAGCGTCTGATCGGCGAGATTCTGACCATGAAGGGCGACTCCGCATCTATCCAGGTCTATGAGGAGACCTCCGGCCTGGGCCCCGGCGCCGTGGTGGAGACCACCGGTGCGCCCATGAGCGTGGAGCTTGGCCCCGGCATGATCGAGGGCATCTACGACGGCATCCAGCGCCCGCTGGAGAAGATCGTGGAGAAGGTGGGCTCCAACATCGCCCGCGGCGTGGAAGTGCCTGCCCTGGACCACGAGAAGAAGTGGGAGTTCACCGCCACCGCCAAGGTGGGGGACAAGGTGATCGGCGGCGACATCATCGGCACCGTGCCCGAGACCCCCGTGGTGCTCCATAAGATCATGGTGCCTCCCAACATGAGCGGCACCATCACCGACATCAAGAGCGGTTCCTTCAACGTGACGGAGACTATCGCCACCCTGAAGACCGACGACGGCAGGGAAGTGCCCCTGACCATGACCCAGAAGTGGCCCGTCCGCGTGGGCCGTCCCTACAGCCACAAGTATCCTCCCAAGCGTCCCCTGTGCTCCGGCCAGCGCATCATCGACACCATGTTCCCCATCGCCAAGGGCGGTACGGCGGCTGTGCCCGGCCCCTTCGGCTCCGGCAAGACCGTGGTGCAGCACCAGCTGGCCAAGTGGTCCGACGTGGACATCGTGGTCTACATCGGCTGCGGCGAGCGCGGCAACGAGATGACCCAGGTGCTGGAGGAGTTCGGCTCCC
>Ga0129317_1001366_pt1 | contig 18446 bp, 16 predicted proteins | sample Cm1ome_FD_94430 | JGI IMG/M metagenome (GOLD analysis project Ga0129317, IMG submission 94430) | Eastern black-and-white colobus group fecal microbial communities from Wisconsin, USA - Cm1105 metagenome | ecosystem: Host-associated > Mammals > Digestive system > Large intestine > Fecal | place... | reverse complement strand
ACGAAGCACTACACTGTGGTAATTGAACCCAAATCTGGCCGCTGATTAGGTGGCCGCTGAGTCTGGGCCGGGTGGCCGCTGGGACAGGGCACCAGCGGCCGCTGGCTTGGGCAGAATGCACTCCGTCAATGGTGTAATCGTACTCAGTATTTTCCACCTGGAATTCCACCTCATACTTCAATTTCCCATCGTCCTGCTCCCTCTCCACCTTCACCCACGCTGCCTGAGACGCCTTGACTCCAGCGTGAGAAAATGCGGCGGCCTTCGCCTTGTCCTCTCCAATATCCCCGGAACCGGCGCTCTGGGCGCTGTTGTCCTCCCGTTCCGCCTTGAGCACCTTCCCGGTAGCTCCGTCAATGGTATAGTCATACTCCGTGGTCCCAAACCAGAACTCCACTTCATACTCCAGCCGGCCGTCGTCTCTGTCCCGCTCCACCTTCAGGCCGGTGACCTGAGACTCCTTCAGCCCAGCCCCGGACAGTGCAATGGCCTTGGCTTTGTTCTGTCCGATGTCAGCGGTGCTCACCGCCCCTTGGTCAGACGTCTTTGCGCTGTCCGTAATATTTGCCGCTCCGCTGAGCACTTTCCCTGTAAACGCGTCCACCCGGTATTCAAACTCACCCAAAACCGGGTGGTACAGCTCCACCTCGTAGCAAGCGGGGGTATCATCCAGTTCCGGGTCCACCTCAACGGCAACCGGATCAGAAATGCCGGCATATTTCTCCGCCGCCTGCTGGGCCGCCGCCTTTCCAATAGGCATCCCGGGGGCTCCCGATTCAAGCAGATCCTTCAGCTCTTCCACGGACAGACCGGCCAGCTTTTCAAATTTCAGCTTGCCATTGAGGGCAATAATCTGATTAATCAGAGATGCCTTGCCGGTGGAAATATGATTCTCCCGGGCCTGACTCTCCAGATCAGAGCCCTCAGTAATGGTCTGGCTCAACACCGACACATTGGCAGACTGGTCTTTCAGCACCGCGTCCACCGAGGCGGTCAGCTCCCGCTGAAGCTTGGACGCACGGTCCTTGTCATTGTCCTCTACCGAAATCAGAATTGTGGAAGAAGCGCTGTCCAGATACCCGTTCTGCGCCAGCGCGCCCACAATGGCGTTCACCGCCACGTCCAGCTTGATTCCCTTCAGATCCGTCCCGCCCCCCATGTCGGCCAAAATTTCAGCTGCCTCCTCATTCAGGGGCGCGCAGGACAGAACCTTTTCATTGCGGTTCACTTTCAGCTCGATGCTGGGATTGATATCCAGGGACACCACCGAGGCCACGGCATAGGCCTGTTGATAAAACAGCCCGCCTCCTCCGCCCACCAGGACCAGCGCCAGGCAGGCGGCAATTAAGCCTTTCCATGCCTTTGAACTCTGCTTTGTTTTCATTGGGATCACATTTCCTTTCCGCATCTCACAGCGGGAGAGGACCCCCTCCAGATCATCAGGTGCAGAACGGTACAGTGCATCGGCCAGGCGCCGCTCCAGTTCTTTATCTGTCATAGGGCGTCATCTCCTTCCAAGTAGACTCTCAACTTTTTCAGTGCTCTGTGGTATTTGGACAGGACCGTGGCCAGCGGCATCTCCAGCACTCCGGCGATCTCCCGATGCTTCAGACCCGTAACCGCATGGAGCAATACTGCTCTGCGCTCCTGCTCCCCCAAGACGGCCATGGCGTCTTGCAGCACCTGGCGGTCTTCCGGAGATACATTGGGGCTCTCGGCGGGAATGGCGTCCCACTCCTCGTCATTCAGCGCCACCTGTCTGCCGCTTTGGCGCAGCTTCATCAAAGCCAGATTGCGGCACACGGTAAGCACCCACCCCATGGGAGCGCCCTGCGGCCGGTATTGGGATGCGCTGTCCCAAATCCGCACGTAAGTGTCCTGGGTCACATCCTGAGCATCGCAGACATTTTTCACATAGGACAGCGCCAGACCGTACACCGCCGTCCGGGTGCGGTGATACAGCTGGGCCAGAGAATCCCGGTCCCCTGCGGCAACTCCGGACAGCAGCCGCTCCAGCTCCCGTTTCTCATCCACACCGCCATGTTCCATTGTCGGGGCACTCAAAAGGATTAACATCATCCACGTCTCCTGTCACCTGAGTAATGCGCCAGCCCTGGGTTTTATTGCATGGAAAGGAAAAAAATTTTGCCTATATCATTATACGGGCAAATCCTGAGCAGAACAAGGCCCGCTTTCAATGAAAGTGGGCCTTGTTCTGTCAAAAGACTAATTAATCGGAAGTTTTCCACCCGCCTGGCCGGAGCCCGGCACGTTCCAGCCGGGTCCGCACCATCGGGCCCGCCACCATGGCAATCACCATTTTTGCCAGGTCCCCCGGGACAAAGGGAAACACACACAGCCCCAAGGCGGCGCCCACCTGGGACCCCGTCACCACGCAGAACCAGGCGGTACCCAGGGCATAGCATACGGCGGTGCCAACCACCATGGCGGCCATCTGGATGCCCCGGTTACGGCTCCGGTCAATCACCAGTCCGGCAAGGACAGCCATGGGAATAAACCCCACAATATATCCTCCCGTCGGTCCAAACAGCTTTCCCAGGCCGCCGGCATATCCCGAGAATACCGGCATCCCCATCATTCCAATTAAAACGTAGACCAGATAGCTGAGGGTGCCCCTTCTCCAGCCCAAAATGTACAAAGAGAGGTAGATGGCCAAATTGGTAAAGGAAATGGGCACCGGACCAATGGGGATGGATAGGGGGGCCAGTACGCAGGTCACTGCCGTCATTACCGCTGTCATGGCCAGGGGATACACTTTATTCCTCGTTTTCATTTCCATCGTAATAATACTCCTCGTTTTTGTGTCCGCCCACAAAATCCTCCAAATCAATGAAGTACTTTTGCGGGACGGCGTCATCTTCCGCCAACAGCGGTGATCTACAGGTGAAATCCCAGCCGGACGGCCATCTCCCTGTCCCCCGCCGCACTGGTACCTGTGGTGGTCAGCATATCCCCGGTGATGGCGGCGTTAGCCCCGGAGGAGAACAAAATTGCCCCTCCGTCCGGGAACCGCCTGCGTCCGGCCGCCATGCGAATCCATGCCTCGGGATTTAAGTAGCGGAAAACAGCCACCGACCGCAGCACATCTTCCTCCGGCATCAACGGCATATCCCCGAAGGGGGTGCCGGGAATGGGGTCCAGCAAATTCAGGGGAATGGAGGCCACGCCCAACTCCGCCAGGCTCACCGCCATATCCATCCTGTCCTCCCAACTCTCTCCCATGCCCAAAATCCCTCCGGAACACACTTCCAGTCCGGCTTCCTTTGCCCGCAAAATGTTGTCCACTTTGTCCTGATACGTATGGGTGGTGCACACCGAAGGAAAATACCGGCGGGATGTTTCCAAATTGGCATGATACCGGGTGACGCCTGCCGCCTTCATCGCCTGGAATTCCGCCAGGTTCTGAAGGCCGTGGGAGGCGCACAGCTCCAGCTTCGTCTCCCGCCTCAGCCGGCGGTAAGCCGAAAGTCCACGCTCCAGCTCCTCCCCGTGCAGACCCCGGCCAGCCGTTACAATTGAATACCTATGGACTCCCCCGGCTTCGTTCCTTTTTCCTTCCGCCAGAATTTCCTCCTCTGGCAGAAAGGGGTACTCCTCCGCCTGGGTATGGTTGTGGCAGGACTGGGCACAAAACCGGCAGTCCTCTCCGCACCGTCCGCTGCGCCCATTTACAATGGTACACAGTTCAAACCGATCTCCGCACAGCGTCCGGCGAATCTGATCCGCCCCCTGCCGCAGAGCCTCCAGATCCGACGACAGCAAGACGGATAAATCATCTTTCCTGTTCAGACGGCGTCCCTGTATAATCTCTTGTACCAGCCGATTCATCTGGTATCCCCCTCACATTGTAAACCATCTTCTCTCAAGAGTATACATATCCCCCTTCCATTTGTCAACCATTACTTTTTTCAGTTTACATTCTTCGGGTGGCAGGGAATCTCTCCCTATTCCAAGCAATCAAATCTCCGCCTGAAGCGGACCTGTTGTCAACAGATCTATTTTCACTTCATGCTGGTAAATGGAATTTTTTGGACCCCGCCTTGTCAAAAGTCAAATTTTTGGGTATAATATCTTCCATCTCGCTCTTTGTTTTACCACAATTCCCTGAAAGGAGCCTACTATGACAGCCTTTAAACGATGGATATCCCTGGTCTTGACCCTGGTACTGTCCGCGGCGCTGATTCTTCCCGTCCACGCGGCGGACCCCCTCGCCGCCAATTTTGCTCAGTTCTTAATTGACGCGGAGACAACCGACTCCCCAGAGGTGGACCTGCACGTCAACTTATACCGCCGGGACAGCAGCAACACCTTCCAGCCGGACGACTCCGTCCGCTACAAATGCAGCATCAACCGAATGGCCGGTCAGGCCAACTTTTATATCCAGCCCAAGACCGACGGAGTCCGGGTGAAAGTAGACTATCTCACCGACCTGGACGGCGACGGCATATATGAGATGCTGGACGGCCAAGACACCCCCATTGTCGACTGCATGACCGCCTCTGGTGAGCTTCACCCCTGGGACGGCACCTCTCATCCTCTGACCAGGGGACAGACCTATATTCTCTCCGCCGAGGACCTGGCCGCCCGGGGGGCCGCGGTCCTCAAGGCCCGGAACACCGCGGGCAGCGGGCAGACCCTTCCCGGCGCGGGCGGCCCCCTGCCCCGTACCGACCACATTCTCTATTTTGTCTCCCTATGCTATTTGTCCCCTGTGGACCAGAAGGAGTACACCTTAAGCTACTATCTGCGCCTGTTTGACACGGTAATTATCCCCTCCGACGTCCCCGCCGGAGCCTGGTACTATGACGCTGTGGAGTATGCCCTGAAGGAGGGGCTCTTCTCCGGCACCGGCCCCGACTCCTTCTCCCCCTCTGAAAGCGTCACCCGCGCCCAGCTGGCTCAGATTCTCTGGCGCTTGGGCGGTTCCCAGAAGGGGGCGGACCCCGGTTTTCCCGATGTCAACAGCACGGACTGGTTCTACAGCGCCGTGTCCTGGTGCAGCCAGGCAGGATTGATGGACGGCACAGGCACAGGCTTTTTGCCAAACAGCCCCCTTACCCGGGAGCAGATGGCTCTGGTGCTGCAGCAGTACGCCCAATATGCCGGTCTAAGTGTGGATAAGGGGGCAGCCCTATCCCGGTTTACCGACGGTTCCTCCGTCTCCTCCTGGGCCCGCGCCGGGCTGGAATGGGCAGTGTCCAGCGGCCTGATCTCCGGCTACGAAGACGGAAGCCTTCGCCCCACCAGCGGTATGAAGCGCTGCGAATTGGCTGCGGTGCTGCGCACCTTCCTCCCCAGTCTGCCGGAACAGCCCGGATAAACCGGGCAAAAGGCTGGCACCAAGCCCTTCCTGCCAATGATCAGCAAATGAAAAGCGGATCCGCCCGGATTAGGGCGGATCCGCTTTTCGATTGCCGGCTTTGGCCTTCTTGCCTCGGTCGGACCTGTCAGGACGGCTTAACATTGGAAGTGACCGCTTTCTTCCAAAAGACTTCCACGTCTTCCTGTTCTCCTCTGCGCCGCCGCGCCGCGTTCAAGCCTCGCCCTATTAAGCTCCGCTTCCCTCCGCGCCAGTCCGAATCAGGACTCAAGATGCTCCGGCACCGGCTTAGAATTGGGGCGTTCCCCCTTATTCCGCCTTTCGCCAAAGGAGCGTATGCGTCGAACTCAGGATCACAGTTTTTTCTGCCGTCCAACGCTAGTTTGTCCCGCTTTACGCCCCGTATTCCAGTTTAAAAACTGGAATATTTGTCCAAACTAACCATACAATATACTATTCGCTGGCGCGGACCAGCCCCTGTCAGCTGAACGGGGAGACTACGAAAGGAGTGGCGCCCATGTCTGAACCGGTACGTATCTTTTCCCTCCGCCGCCGGGACAATCCCCGTGAGACGGAGCGGCGGGAACTGATTGCCTCCCTGACTCACACCCGCACTTTAATCAACCAGGCCTACGGCGGTTTCAACACCGCCTGTGACGGGGACCTCATCGAGTCCTACGTCTTTGAAATCAATGCGCTTCAGTCCCGGTACAACTACCTGCTCCGGCGGGTCAAGGAATTGGAGGGGGTCCAATGACCACGGGTCTGCCCGGCTATGTGGCCTGGGGGCTGGCAGGACTTTTGCTGTGCGCCGCACTGCTTCTCCTTCACCGCCCCCTTGTCCAGCTGATTCGGCTGCTGCTCCGCTCCTCAGTGGGGCTGGCCGCCCTGGCCCTCTTCTCCCAGGTGGGCCATCTGCTGGGAATCAGCCTGGGCGTCAATCTGGTCAACGCCCTGGTCCTCGGCCTTCTGGGCATCCCCGGCTTCGGCCTGCTGCTGATGCTGCAGTGGGTGCTGAGATAGCGGCAGCCCCCTTTGGGTTGAATGACTTTGCCTTATGGAGCACCGTCTCTCTCCGGAATTCTCTGCTTTTACGCTCTACAATCTGTATGATTCAATATTATGCAAAGAAAACAGCTTCTTTTTGTTTATTTTCTGTTGGGAAGCATTGACACCCCTCTTCCCCTTCACTATAATAAAAAATTGCCCCGTTCCTTTTTCGGAGCGGGGCAATTTTTTATTTTGAAAGGGGTTCTCCCAAATGAGTGACCAGCGTGTTTACAACTTCTCCGCCGGCCCGTCCATGCTTCCTCTGTCCGCACTGGAGCGCGCCGGGTCAGAAATCGCCAACTACCGGGGTTCCGGCATGTCAGTGATGGAGATGAGTCACCGGTCAAAGGTTTTTCTCCAAATTTTTGAGGAGACCCAGGATAAGCTGCGTCGGCTGATGAATGTGCCGGAGGGTTATAAAATCCTGTTTCTCCAGACAGGTGCCTCCGGACAGTTTTCCATGATTCCTCTCAACCTGATCAGTCGGACCGGTAAGGCGGACTATGCCGTCACTGGAAACTTTTCCGATCTGGCTTACAAAGAGGCCCAAAAATATGGTCAGATTAGTCTGGCCGCCTCCTCTGAGGACAGAAATCACAGCTACATTCCCAGCCAGGATCAGCTTGTGCTGGACAAAGAGGCCAGTTACTTCTACTACTGCGCCAACAACACCATTTACGGCACCGAGTGGAACTATGTGCCCGACACCGGCGATGTGCCTCTGGTGTGCGACATGTCCTCCGACATCCTTTCCATGCCCGTGGACGTATCCAAATACGGCATTATCTACGCCGGGGCACAGAAGAACATGGCGCCCGCCGGATTAACCGTGGTCATCATCAAAGAGGAGCTGGCCGGGCATGAACTTCCCTTCACCCCTTTGATTATGAATTACAAGACCATGATTGACAAGGATTCCATGTACAACACCCCGCCCTGCTGGTGCATTTATATGCTGGGCCTTACATTGGACTGGGTGGCCGAGCAGGGCGGCTTGGACGGCATGGAACGGCTGAAAGCCCTGCGATCCGGCATGCTGTACGACACCATCGACGGCTCCCGCCTGTTCCGCTGCCACGGGGAGAAGGGATCCCGCTCCGGAATGAACGTAACGTTCCGCACCGGAAACGAGGAGCTGGACGCCAAGTTTGTCCAGGAAGCCGCCCAGGCCGGCTTTGTCAACCTGAAGGGCCACCGGAAAACCGGCGGCATGCGCGCCTCGATTTATAACGCCATGCCGGTGGAAGGGGTAGAAAAATTGTGTGACTTCATCAAAGCCTTCGATAAGAACAACTGATGGGTCCCCTATACAGGCCCAGCCGTTGGCGGTTCATGGCCCGCGGGTATGTTGTGCCCTCTGCGGGTAAGCGGGCCATATAGGGAGCGAAGGAACAGGGCGGCGCAATGTGTCCCATCCGCTCGGGCATTCCGCATGCGGCGGGCTTTGGGGCGACGACGACACCATACCTGTGGAGGGCGCGGAAGGGCTGTGCAATTTCGTCCCCGCCTTGAACCATCAAAAGAGGTAAATTTATCTGTTCCACTTCCTTTCTCTCTGACGAGGTTGCCTTTTGGCATTCTCGGGGAGAACGTATCATTTAAAATCAGATGAGAGGTCATTTATATGTACCGTATTAAAACGCTGAATAAAATTTCCACCGCCGGCCTGGCTTTTCTGGATCAGACCCGTTTTCAGGTGGGCACGGACGTGGAAAATGAGGACGGCATTCTTGTTCGCTCCGCGCCTATGCACGACTATGTGTTCCCCAGCGCTCTCCGGGCCATCGCCCGGGCGGGAGCGGGCACCAACAATATCCCCATCGACCGCTGCTCCGAAAACGGCATCGTGGTGTTCAACACCCCCGGCGCTAACGCCAACGCCGTCAAAGAATTGGTCATTGCCGCCATGCTGATTGCGTCCCGGGATCTTCTTGGGGGCGCTGACTGGGTCCTGGAACAGGCCCACACCCCCAAAATCGATGTGGCCGAGGCGGTGGAGAAAGGCAAATCCGCCTTTGTGGGTCCTGAGGTTTTCCGCAAAACCCTGGGCGTTATCGGCCTGGGCGCTGTCGGGGCCCTGGTATGCAACGCCGCCTTGGATCTGGGGATGGATGTGTATGGCTATGATCCCTTCCTGTCTGTAGACGCCGCCCTGAGGCTGGACCGCCATGTCCATGTGGTAAAAGACGTCAACGAACTGTACAAGGTATCTGACTATGTGACCATCCATGTGCCCTACAGCAGCTCTACCAAGGACTTTATCAACGCCGATGCCATCGCCAAGATGAAAGGACAGGTCCGGGTGATCAACCTGGCCAGGGGCGGTCTGGTCAACGACGACGATATGATTCAGGCTCTTGAGTCCGGCCGGGTCGCCAAATATGTCACCGATTTCCCGGATAATAAAATTTCCACTGTAAAGAATGTCATTGCCCTCCCCCATCTGGGCGCCTCCACCCCGGAGAGTGAGGAGAACTGCGCCGTGATGGCGGTACGCCAGCTGCGGGACTATCTGGTCAACGGCAATATCACCAACTCCGTCAACCTGCCCAACGTCTCCCAGGAGTGGAGCGGCACCGCCCGTTTGTGTCTGATCCACAAAAATGTCCCCGCCATGCTGACCAAGATGATGTCCACTCTATCTGATGACGGCATCAATGTGGAGAACATGACCAACAAATCCAAGAAGGACTATGCATACACTCTGGTGGATGTGAACACCCGCATCACCGACCAGGTGGCCGACGAATTGCGGGCCATCGAGGGCATTATCCGGGTCCGGGTCCTGAACCACTGATGGACTGTTTAACGTGAGGAATTCATATGCGAAAGGGCTATGTCAAGGTATATGATTTTCCCGTCCTTGATGATAGATCATGGCTGGAAACGCTTCTGGACGACCATAACATCCCCTATGAGGCAGAAGTATTTGCATCTGAACTATCCCCCGTCGTCAGACCTTGGTTTATTCCTGAAAAGAGGCAGCGAGAAATGGGTATCATCTATACGGAAGAGAAAAAATTTACACAGGAGGCGGTTCAGCAGCTGTTTCTGTCAGTAGGCTGGATATCCGGCCAGTACCCTCAGCGTCTGCTCAAGGCTCTGCTGGGGTCTGATACCGTTGTGACTGCCTGGGATGGGGACAGATTGGTGGGCTTGGCCCGGGCCCTGGATGACGGTGAGCTTCTGGCCTATATGCACTATGTACTGGTAGATCCGGAGTACCAGGGCAGAGGCATTGCCTCCACCCTGGTGGAGCTGGTCAAGGAAAAGTACAAAAACTACCTGTATTTGGAGATCATGCCGGAGGATCGAAAGAACGTCCCCTTCTATGAGAAATTAGGTTTTCAGAAGATGGAAAATGGGGCGTCTATGCTGATCTGCAATTTCTCCAACCAGTATTAATCGGCGCGGGAAGCGCGCTGTGGACGATTCATTCCACGGCTTAGACCCGCAGAAAGAACAAGGGCGCCTCCGGTTACACCGGAGGCGCCCTTCAGCCTGTCGAAAAAGTCTTTTCGACAGGCTGAATAAATTTCAGAACCTTTGAAAAAAGTTCTGAAATTCGTGTTGATTAAAAGGAACGGCCCAGGCCGGTCTCTCTTGGCCTGCGGCCAATTCACCTTCAGGGAACCCTGACGGTTCATCTACGCGCCAAGTGCCGCCGCTCTGCGGCGGTTGCGCTCCGAAACACCCTGAGGGGTAGCCTTTCCAACTATCCTTCCCTCCGAAACCTTCGGCCGAACGGGCTTATCGACACGCTCAAGGGCGAGGCAATTCATTTCCCGGAAGGCTGCTATGCCACACTGTATCCCCCGCGCACCAGCAGCTTTACCGTAGCGGCGGTGGGCGTAATGGTTCGGTCGGCAATGGTGGCCATGTACAGATGGTTTTTGGTCAGACCGGTCCCGCTGTTTATGCTTCCTCCAGTAGACACGTCGATAAGCGCAGGACTGGTGGCCGCGTTTACCTTGGCAGTGCCCACCCGGAGCATAACCTCGCAGCCCACATCCAGTGCCATGGTCTGTCCGCTGGTCAGGGTGACCAGGGTATAGGACGCGCCTGCGGTCCCGCTCCCTCCCCCATTGGCCGTATCCTGCCGGTACTGGGTAATTTGGTCGCTGAGGTTTTTCGCCAACTCTGTCTGCCGGGCGCTGGCTTTGGTCTCCACCTGCTTCACGATATCCGGAACAACGGTTTGATTCAAGTAACTCAGGGTAACCAAAGGATCATTCTGATCTCCGCTGGCCGCCAGGGCCGCGCCGCCGCACAGGGCTGTCAGCGCCAACGCAGAAACGAAGATAGTCCATCTTTTACTTTTTTTCATATGTATATACTCCTTTATCTACTTTGGGCCGTACATGCTTCCGTCCCTGTCTCAGTTTTATCAACGTTTCAGACAAGGCCCCTGCCGGCAAAATGCCGCCCAGGCGGAGCGCCTGTCCCCGTCCATATGCACCCTATGTAGGAGCCGCCCTGCAGGACGGCCCCTGTGTGTCTGCGCCCTCACACCAGGGTGTCGGGGTGAAGGCCAAAGCTGACGGCGATCGCGTTGTCCACCCGCTTCATCACGCCCTCATCCAGCCGCCCCATCTTCTCCCTCAGCCGGCGCTTATCCAGCGTCCTCACCTGCTCCAGCAGGATCACAGACTCCTTTGGGAGGCCGCAGCTTAAGGGAGATACCGAAATATGAGTCGGCAGCCGGGCCTTCCCTGTCTGAGAGGTAATGGCCGCTGCAATGACGGTGGGGCTGTGACGGTTGCCGGTATCATTCTGTACAATCAGGACAGGCCTCACGCCCCCCTGCTCACTGCCCACCACCGGACTCAGGTCGGCGTAAAAAATGTCCCCTCGTTTCACACTGTTATCCACGTACGTTCACACTCCGCTGGAAGGATAGTACGCGTTACAGGCCTGTTATAAGGTCATATGTAACGCTGTACTATGATTCTCCCACGGAGCGGCGGGATTTATACCTCATTCTCTTCAGCGGTTTCACCGTTTTTCAGGCAGCGTCCGCCGGCACATTCCCCGCCGCGCCTTTCGCCCCGGACGTCAAAGGACTTCCGATGCTCCAGGCCATCCTATGTCCCCCCGTGCCGGCCGGTCACGCCGGGGGCAATCCGCCCAGCCGCCTGTCCATCTCAATTTTCGCAGGACCTCACCCGATTGCCAATCCATGCTCCAAATACACGCGGGGAACACGGGAAGAGACACCGCAAAGTAATTCGTAAACAATCGTATCGACATCTTCCGCCGCCCGTTCCGTCAGTCCCGGGCCGTAAACCAGCGCCGTGTCCCCTGCCCGGGCCTGGGGCAGATCGGTGACATCCACCATGCACATATCCATGCAGATTCGTCCCACAACCGGACAGGCCGCCCCCCGGATCACCATCTCCATCCGGTTGGAGAGCCCCCTTCTGTATCCGTCCCCATAGCCGATTGGGATCACCGCCAAACGGCTGTCCCTGGCCAGGACAGCCGTCCGCCCGTAACTGACGCAGGTGCCGGCAGGCAGAGACCGGACGGCACAGACCCGGCTTTTCACCTGCATCACCGGCTTTAGTCCGGCACCGTCCAGTCCTTTCAGCGCAGGATCGGGGCAATAGCCGTACAGGGCAATTCCAGGACGGATCATATCCATATGCGTACAGGGGTATTGTAACACAGCCGCGCTGGCCCCGCAATGGCAGATTTTAAACCCGATTCCCCGCCGCGCCAGGGCCGCTTTCCCATCCAAAAATCGAGTCAGCTGCTCCATGGTATATTCCTCGCTGCCGTCGGCGTCGGCAAAATGCGTATACATTCCCTCTACCTCCAGCCCGGGCAGGGCACACAGGGCGGCAATCTCCTCTGCAGCAGAGTCGTTTCCCTCCTTCCCCCACAGAAAACCCAGGCGGCTCATGCCGGTATCCAGCTTTATATGAATCCGAATGGACGTCCCCGCCTCCACAGCCGCATTGGACAGGGCTCGTCCCGTCTCCAGGTCCTCCACCGTCTGTGTCACGCCCCAGCGCGCCACCAGGGGGGCCAGTTCCCCCGGTGTCTGGCCCAGGCACAGAATGGGCAGGGTAATCCCTCCATCCCGAAGCTCTTTGGCCTCCGACAGGCAGGCCACTGCCAGCATATCCGCCCCCAGTGCCTGGAGCTTTCGGGCCACGGGGACCGCCCCGTGGCCATAGGCGTTGGCCTTCACCAGACCCAGAAATTTACAGTCCTCGGAGGCCATCCCCCGCAGCACCCGGTAGTTGTGTTCCAGGGCATCCAGATCAATCTCCGCCCAGGTCCTCATCTGTGTCAGATCCATAATAGTTCTCCCTCTTATTCCTTTGTAAAATTGGAAAACTCACATAAGACAGCCCGCAGGCCGTCCACACTGATCTCGCCCCGGACCAGCCCGTGGCTGTCTGCATCAAACCACAGGACGGTCTCCACCCCCAGGCCCGGTTCCCCCTCCGGGTCGCCGCAGTCCAGCCGGAGCAGGCTGCCGGACTCCCCCTTTTCCAAGGAACAGGAGGTGATATACCCCGATTTGGCGGACTCTATCAGCGCGGGAATGGAGGAAACCGGCGTCAGTCCCTCTCCGTCCAGCGTCCCGGTCTCCACAGAGAGCCCGTCGTATTCCAGCAGGCCGTCCCCCTCCTTCAGACGGGCGGTGATCCCCGCCACCGTATCCGGAGCCGTCAGGGTGAGGGCCGTCTCCCCGTCCTCACACCGGGCCGACATCCGGTACTCGTACACCCGGCGTCCGTAATCGGCGGTAATATCCACGTCCGCCCACCACCCGGTCATCTCCAGATATTCGCTCCGGACCGCAAGGGACAGATTTTCCGCCTCGCTTCCTCCCGGCGCGTTGCCGGAACAGGCCGGCAGCGCCAAAAGCATCATCATTGGTACGCACAGCAGCAGCTTGCGCACAGCAGGTACCTCCATGTTTAAATTTATGTCGCCCGACAATCTGCAGTGGGCATTCGTCCCACGGCCGCCGCCCTATTCCGCTCCGTCGGTGTTCTCCTTCAGAACTTCCGGGATGGTCTCAATCAGGTCGGTGGGCAGCATGGCATAGGTCCCCAGCCGCTCTGCCGCCCGGTCCCCGGCCGCGCCGTGATACCACACCCCCCAGGCCGTGATCTGGGACAGATCTGTTCCGGGGCCTTTCAGGTGCTTCTGTCCCAGCAGGGCGGCAATCATCCCGGCCAGCACGTCTCCGGAGCCCCCCTTTGCCATGCCGGGGTTTCCGGTGCCGTTGATCCAGCACCGCCCGTCGGGAGCGGCGGTGACGGTCCCCCTCCCCTTGAGGACCAGGGTACATCGGTGGGCCCTGGCAAAGGCCCGGGCCGCCCCCACCTTGTCCCGGACAGGCGGAGCGCACCCCGTCAGCCGGGCAAACTCCCCCTCATGGGGGGTGAGAATGGTTGGTGCAGCGCGTCTGTCCAAAATATCTATATGCCCGGACAGGGCATTTATTCCATCCGCGTCCAGCACCACGGGACAGTCCAGGTCAGCCAGCAGAGAGAGCACCAGCTGCCGGACCTCTGGACTTTGGCCCAGTCCGGGTCCAATGAGGGCCACGTCACAGCCCCGGGCTTTTCCCAGAATTTCATCATACTCCCCAGGCAGGGGAAAGGCCATGGCCTCCTCACATTTGACGGCCACGATCGGATAAATGTCCCGGGGCACCCCCAGAAACACCAGTCCCGCCCCCGTTCGGACGGCGGCCCTGGCCGCCAGTACCGGGGCGCCCGTGTAACCCTCCGCCCCCGCCAGCATAAATATCTTTCCAAATTCACCCTTGTGGGCGGCGGCGGGACGGCGGGGCAAAAACAGGCGGGCATAGTCCGGTATGACCTCCACCGTCTCCGGCCCCCGCCATACCAGCTCGCGGACCAACTCCCTGGGGATCCCGATATGCTCCACCTCCGCTTTTCCGGCACAGCCCGCCCCCTCGCCCAGGTACAGCCCGGGCTTGGCGCAGGTGAAGGTGACCGTTGTATGAGCCTGGACAGCCGCTCCCAGGATTCCCCCTGTGTCCCCGTCCACCCCGGAGGGCAGGTCACAGGACACCACAGGGGTCTGCTGTCTGTTCATCCACTCCACCGCAGCCAGAAACTCCCCCTCCAGAGGGCGCTTCAGCCCCACCCCAAAGAGGGCGTCCACCACACAGTCGCAGGTGGACAGCCAGGCGGTCAGCCGCCGGTCCTCCAGGTCCAGGGGCTCCAGCACGCCCCCGGCCTGTAGCAGCCGCTCCTCCATGGCCTTGGCGTCCAGGGTCATTTTGCTCCGTTCCCCCACCAGAAAGGCCCGGACCCGATAGCCCGCCTCTAGCAGCAGCCGGGCGGCGGCGACTCCGTCCCCGCCGTTGTTGCCCGGGCCGCAGAACACGCCGACCCGTTGGGCGGGGTCAGTGTGTTTGGACTCCACGATGGCCCGGAGCTCCTCCAGCTCCTTCTGTTCCTCTGGGGTAAGCCGGCGGTCCGACGATGCCAGGATACAGACGGAAGAGGCCCCGCCGATGACATCTTCCCTACCCCGGGGCCTCCTCACCGGCCCCACGATGTTGACCACCGCCTGAGCTACGGCTTGGGCGGCGTGCTCCATCAGCTCCAGGGAGGGGATCCCCCGTTCCTGGATGGCAATGCGGTCCAGCTCCTTCATCTGTGCGGTGGTGGCAAGTGCCAGCATATCGGCCGCGCCTCCCTTACTTTTTCTTGCGTCCATTGGTGATGGCCGCCGCCGCGCACAGGACAGCGGCCCCCACTGCGATCCAGATCGCCATGTTCATTTCCTCCCTGTGGAAAAAGGGGGCGCACCGCGCCCCCTTTTTGACTTGTTTACTTCAAAAACCCGTTGACGATCTGCTCTTCGGCCTCTTTCTCCGTTAAGCCCAGGGTCATCAGCTTGATCAGCTGCTCTCCGGCGATCTTGCCGATGGCGGCCTCATGGACCAGACTGGCATCCAGACAGTTGGCGGTGACCTCCGGGATGGCGGACACCACACCGTTGTCCATGATAATGGCGTCACACTCTGAGTGGCCGTAACACTTGGCATTGCCGTTGATCCGGGCCAGGAAAACCTGCTTGGAATCCCCCCGGGCCACGCTGCGGGAGATGACGTTGGTGTGGCAGTCCTCTCCGTCCAGGTCCACGGTGAAATCAGACTTGGCCAGCTGACTGCCGTGGGTCATCACTTTTTCCTTGATGATGAGTGTGGCGGCGGGGCCCAGCTTGGCCCGGGTGGTGCGGATGGTGGAGTCCACCCCTTTAATCTGGGTCGTTTCCATCTCCAGATAGCTGCCCTCGTCCATCTCTACCACAGTGGTGGGGTTCATAATATTTTCCCCCCGCCCATCGCCCTCTCCGTAGTGGCGCTCCACATAGCGGACCCGGGCATTTTTGCCCACATAGAAGGTGTGGATGCCCGAGTGCTCTGAGTTCTGCACACCACAATTGTGGATGCCGCAGCCGGCCACGATGGTGACGTCGCAGTCCTCACCGATGAAAAAGTCGTTATACACCGTCTCCTCCAGCCCGCTTTCGCTGAGCACTACGGGGATGTGGACGGACTCATTTTTGGTCCCCGGCTTGATGATGATGTCGATTCCGTCTTTATCCGTCTTGGAGACGATGTCAATGTTGGCGGTGGTGTTCCGGCCGGCCTTTTTGCCGTTGGCCCGGATATTGTAAGCGCCCTCGGGCACCTCGTGAAGCTCCGCTACCTGCGCCAGCAGGCTCTTCTGGATCGCGTCCATCTGCTTCCATTCCTCCTTGGAATTACAGACGGCCCCGGACAGTTCAGTCAGGCCCGTCCATTGCTTCTCTTTTTTATTCTTATCGGACCTTGTCCGTCAGCGCACTGCACACAGCCGGCGAAGTCCCCAGCAGAGTGGGCAGCACATCCCTCCCGGCCCCGTCCCGGTGCACCCGGCCGTCGGCCAGGACAATAATCCGGTCGGCAATATTCAAAATACGCTCCTGGTGAGAGATAATCAGGATGGAGCCGTTGATCTTCTCGTGAAGGTGCTCAAACACCTGGATCAGGTTGGTAAAGGACCACAAATCGATGCCCGCTTCCGGCTCGTCAAAGACGGACAGCTTGGTACTCCGGGCCATAATCATGGCAATTTCGATGCGCTTAAGCTCGCCTCCGGACAGGGAGGCGTCCACCTCCCGGTCAATATAGTCTTTGGCGCACAGCCCCACCTCGGACAGGTAGTTGCAGGCCTCGGGCACCCCTATATTCTTGCCGCTGGCCAAAGTAATCAGGTCCTTTACCGTCAGCCCCTTGAACCGCACCGGCTGCTGGAAGGCAAAGCTGATCCCCCGCCGGGCCCGCTCGGTGACCCCCAGCCCGGTGATGTCCTCTCCGTCCAGAATGATCTTCCCCTCCGTGGGCTGCAGGATACCGGCGATCACCTTGGCCAGGGTGGACTTACCCCCTCCATTGGGGCCGGTGATGGCCACAAACCGCTCCTGGATGGTCAGATTAATGTCCCGCAGGATGTTCTTGTCCTCGCCGTCCTGCTCCACGCCGTAGCTGATATGCTGTAACTCTAACATGGAACTCCTCCATTTATCATTCAGCCGCCCGGGAGCGGCTTTTCCTTTCGGTTGTACTCCGCAACGCGGAGCATGCTTATTTTACCACGATACAGGCGGCTTGTCTAACTGTATTTTGCCCGTTTTCCGCTCCATAACTAATCCGGCACACCGATCCACACCGTCAGCACGTCACCCTCCGCCATAACCTGGGCCCGATCAAAGGAGAAGTTCAGATCCCGGTGGTTATTCCCCTGACTCCACCACAGGTCTCCGGAGACAGGTTCTCCGTTTTTGGTGACTCGGAACCACTGGGCCGCCTGCTCCCGCTGCTCCGGGGTGTTGTCCGGAGCACTGTAATTCTCCCTGGTGATGTCAGGCAGGTCCAGCGCCCTCAGAGCGTCCATTCCCTTCTCGTAGGGGCCATCCCCCCTGCCGCTGTTTTCCAGATCCAGTTCCTGGACAATGCTTATGCCGTCTGAAGAAGCCGTCACATTCAGCTTCGCCCTGGGGATCTGCGCCTCCGTCACCGTCACCTGATATTCCCCCGGCCCCCGGACAAAGGAGACCTCCATGGACATATCCCAAGCCGCATCCCCACCATCATAGGTGCTGCGGCCGGCGCTCCAATCAGACAATCCCTGGTCCAAAGGGGTCATGGATACCATCTGGCCCGTTTGCGTGGAAAACACACACAGGGTATCTCCCCAGTCCTTCGCGGTCCCCGCTTCCCAATCCAGGACTTCCTTCACCGGGGTGATAAAGGTCAGCGTGTCCCCCGCCTCGTCAAACCGGATATCCCGGGGCCGGAGGTAATACTCCGTGCCAAAACCATATCTGGGCAGCAGATCGTTCAGCTGGGTCTGCTTTCCGCTCCGGTCTATATACAGCATCGAGCAGGAGCTCCCATGGGGAGTACCACTCTGGCCGTATACCGCCAAAGTACCCCTGGGGCCGGGGTAACGGTCAAAATAGCAGGTCAGAAGGTAACTCTTCAGCTCCGCCTCCTCCCTGTCCAGGGCCAGCTCCACCGGGTCCGCCGCCACAGTCAGCCCGGCGGTCTTCTCCGCCGGGTCCCAGACCACGTCCCCGTAGGGGGACAGGTCGGACAGGTAAATCAGGACGTGCCCCCCGATGTTGAAGCACTCCTTCTCCTCCCCGGCCACAAAGGTCCGCACGTCCGAGGCGTAGATGACCTCAGCCGGGTCCCCCACCCTCCCCGCCGGGGCAGGCTGCACATAGGACGGGTATTCGGTCTCTCCCCCGCCCCCCGGCTTTATGGTGCCCGGCCATACATAGGCCGCACGGGCATCCTCGTTCCAATAGACATACAGGCCGTACCAGGCCAGCTCCTCCACCCGTACAGCAGTTCTGCCCCCCACATTATAGGAGGCGAGGCAGGTTACAATCTGAAGTGCAACAGGCGAAAAATAAGAAGACAATACGCAGGCCAAAGTGTAAAATGGAGTCACCACAACAACATCAACACGGAGGCGAGAGTATTGTCCTACACACATTT
>Ga0129317_1001363_pt1 | contig 18456 bp, 16 predicted proteins | sample Cm1ome_FD_94430 | JGI IMG/M metagenome (GOLD analysis project Ga0129317, IMG submission 94430) | Eastern black-and-white colobus group fecal microbial communities from Wisconsin, USA - Cm1105 metagenome | ecosystem: Host-associated > Mammals > Digestive system > Large intestine > Fecal | place... | reverse complement strand
TGTGTTCTGCATCATATAATCAGCGATCACTTTCTGCTTTCTGGTCATCCCCGGATACATTTCCTCAATCTTTTTAAGAATTTCCATCGCTCCACCTCTCTATTTCATCGGATTATACTATTTTATTGTAATATTTTTCTTTTTTTTTTGCAAATAATATTGTATTTTCTGTCAAAAAACATTACACTTAATATTATAGCAAATACTTTAATTTATAAGGAGGTTTTTATGAATACGTATGTAAATTACATAACAGATGAGCTGAAAGCGCTTACTTCTATCCCAAGTCCATCTGGCTATACAAAAGAAGTTACTGCTCACGTTCACAAAGTATTAACTGATATGGGATATGAACCATATTTTTCTCACAAAGGAAATGTTCATGTTACACTTGGCGGTGAAGGGAATCCACTGGTTTTAGCAGCACATCTTGACACTCTTGGTGCAATGGTTCGTTCCATCAAAGACAATGGCCGTCTTCGCCCTACAACCCTGGGAGGTCATCAGTGGACAACTTGCGATGGCGAAAACTGTACTGTTCACACACGCGACGGAAAGGTATACACAGGTGTTGTGCTTAATATAGAACCTTCTGCTCACGTTGCTGACGAAAAGGTAGAACGCAAAGAAGCCAACATGGAAATTCTTCTTGATGAAAATGTAGATACAAAGGAAGCTACAAAAGCACTCGGAATCCAGGTGGGAGATATCATCGCAATGGATCCTCGCACAACGGTAACAGCAAGCGGTTATATCAAGAGCCGTTTCTTAGATGACAAACTTTCTGCTGCTATTCTTCTTGGACTTGCCAAGATGGTAAAAGAAGAAAAACTTACATTAAAACGTAAAGTTTCTCTTCTCTTTACTGTATACGAAGAAGTTGGACACGGCGGCTGCTTCGTTCCTGAAGATACAAAAGAAATGCTTTCTGTAGATATGGGCTGTGTCGGCGCTGATCTGGAATGTACAGAACGTCAGGTTTCTATCTGCGCAAAAGATTCCGGCGGACCATACAACTACGACGTGACAAGTGCTCTTGTTGCAGCTGCAAAGGAAAATAACATCGACTTCGCCATCGACGTATATCCTCACTACTGTTCAGACGTAGAAGCAACACTTAAGAGCGGATACGACATCCTTCACGGACTTATCGGTCCTGGCGTATACGCATCTCACAATTACGAACGCTCTCATACAGACGGTGTAAAAAATACACTCGCTCTCTTAAAAGCATATGTTGCATAATATATAGTAAGATATATAAATTTCTCCTGCCACATATTGTGCGGCAGGAGAAATTTTTCTTTTTCCGGGACTGTTTCACTTTTTCTGGCCCCGGTTCTCTGTGGGAGCTTGTGCTTTACCTCCCACAGAGAATCTCACACTTGTTTTCCTCTTTTCCTGCCTCCGGTTCTCTGTGGGAGCTTGTGCTTCGCCTCTCACGCAGAAGCTTCCATTTCAATACCTGGCATGCATCATCAAGCGCCCAAAAAAAGAACCAGAGAACAGCATCTGCTGTTTTCTGGTTCTTTTTATTAACTTTATTAACAAGCTACTAAGCGGACTTGAACCGCCGACCTCATCCTTACCAAGGATGCGCGCTACCTACTGCGCCATAGTAGCATGTCTTAGCGACTCAATTACTATATCATAACTTCTCATAAATTGTCAACATCTTTTACTTGCCGAGATCATACCGACTCAAACATCATCTATTATATAATTCCAATTATCCCAGTCTCTGACGAACAATTTCGTATGCCAGCACGCCGGCTGCCACAGATGCATTCAAAGAATCAATATCACCTTTCATTGGAATAGAAGCTGTCATATCACAGTTTTCTTTCACAAGCCGTCCGACACCTTCTCCCTCGTTTCCAATCACAAGTCCAATCGGACCTTTCATATTGACCTTATACATCACGTCTCCATCCATGTCTGCGCAGACAAACCAGAGACCTTTTTCTTTTAGTTCTTCCATGGTCTTCACAAGATTCGTCACCTTAGCAACCGGAGTATAGTTGAGCGCTCCGGCAGAGGTTCTTGCAACTGTTGCTGTAAGTCCAACCGCACGGCGCTTCGGAATGATAACACCATGTGCTCCCGCCAGATTCGCTGTACGAATAATCGCACCCAGATTATGTGGATCTTCAATATTATCCAGAAGAATCAGAAACGGATCTTCCCCCTTCTGTCTTGCAAGTTCAAGCATATCATCTACCTCTGCATAATCGTAAGCAGCAGCCATCGCTATTGCACCCTGATGTTTTCCAGTCTCAGAGAGCTGTCCTAAACGCTCCTTCGTAACAAAATTGATAATCGTATCATGTTTTTTCGCTTCTCTTACAATACTTCTGATTGGTCCATCCTGGCAGCCATCCAGAATGTAGACCTTATCTATCGATTTTCCGGAACGAAATGCTTCCAGCACGGCATTTCTTCCTTCGATTACCTGACTTTTTATTCCATTTTCTTCTATCATCTTAATCTCCCTCTGTGGTTCCTGTTTCATTCAGATGCACAAGCCCTGTTTTTACCAGATCAATAATTCTCTTCCAGTCATTTCTCAAATACAGCCATCCAATAAGCGCTTCGAATCCGGTAGCCCTTCGATAATCTGTGAGTGACTGATTGCGTGCCGGAGAAACAGACTTGGCATTTCTTCCTCTTCGATAGATAGCATGCTCTTCCTCCGTCAAAATCTCCTGAATCGCTCTCATCATTTCCGATTGTGCAGATGCCTGAACCATCTGGCTCGTCTCCTGATGCAACTTCTTCACCTGCTTATTTCCCCCATTTATCACAAGAGATTTAATAATTAAATCATACACACTGTCTCCTATATACGCCAAAGTAAGAGGTGAATAACTGTCTATATTCACCTCTTTCATTTCAAATTTTCTGCGCATATAAGAATCCCAATCAAATTCTACGCCTTTTTCCATTGTACTCCTTCTCTGGTGTCCTTCAAAATAATTCCTTTGCTCAAAAGTTCATCACGAATTGCATCTGCTCTGGCAAAATCTTTTGCCTTTCTCGCTGCCTGTCGTTCTTCGATGAGCTTTTCAATCTCTTCATCTAAAAGCTCTTCTTCTTTATCAACAATCAGACCCAACACATCGCCAAGTTTTACAATCAGATCAAAATATTTCTTCAGGCACTCTTTGCTGTTCTCTGCGGAAACATTTGTATTTGTATATTTTACGAGATCAAAAATAGCTGCCACTGCGTCTGCTGTGTTGAAATCGTCTTCCATTGCAGCTTCAAAATTATTCACAAACTCTTCTGTCTTCGCAAATACTTCTGCTTCTTTATCCGTCATCGGCGTATCTGTTGCCACGCCCATCAAATGTTTCAGGTTATCCACCGCATTTACGATTCTTTCCAGTCCATTCTTAGATGCTTCCATTAAATCGGCGCTAAAATTCAGCGGACTTCTGTAATGTGCGCTGAGCATAAAGAATCTCAGCACCTGAAGGTCATACTGCTCGCTGATTTCCCGGACAGTACGGAAATTGCCAAGAGATTTTGACATTTTTTTATTATCAATATTCAAAAATGCATTGTGCATCCAGTATTTTGCAAATTCTTTTCCGTTGGCAGCTTCGCTTTGTGCGATTTCATTTTCATGGTGTGGAAATACAAGATCTTCCCCGCCTGCGTGAATATCGATCTGCTCGCCAAGATATTTTCTGGACATGACTGAACATTCAATATGCCATCCCGGACGTCCTTCACACCATGGCGATTTCCATGCCGGTTCTCCTTCTTTCTTCGGTTTCCAAAGAACAAAATCCAACGAATCCTCTTTTTCATCAGCGCCGCTCACAAGCAGTGCACGTTCTCCGGAGCGAAGATCATCCAGATTCTTATGAGATAACTTACCATACTGTTCGAATTTTCTTGTACGAAAATATACAGTTCCGTTTTTCTCATAAGCATATCCTTTATCGATCAACTCCTGCACCATTTCTATCATTCCGCAGATTTCTTCTGTTGCAAGCGGATGTTTCGTTGCCGGTTTTACATTCATCCCTGCCATGTCTTTCTTACATTCCGCAATATATCTCTGCGATACTTCCTGCGCACTCGTTCCTTCTTCGATTGCTTTCTTGATGATCTTATCATCCACATCCGTAAAATTCGATACATAATTTACATCATAACCTTTGTATTCAAAATAACGGCGCACCGTATCAAACACGATCATCGGTCTCGCATTTCCAATATGGATATAATTGTAAACCGTAGGACCGCAGACATACATTTTCACTTTGCCCTCTTCTAATGGCACAAATTCTTCTTTTGTTCTTGTAAGTGTATTAAAAATTTTCATAATGAATCTCCTTCTTCTCTGCCTTTTACACAATCTCATTCAAAAAAATCTTATTCAATGGTTTCAATTTGGAAACAGATTCTTTAAATTCTTTTGAGAAAATTTCCTGTTCTTCTTCCTCAATCTTCTCCAGTGACTTATAGCCAAATACGATCGACGTGAGCGCATCTATGCTGATTTTCTGCACATCTTCGTATTTTCCTTTCATCCATGGTTTCGTGCGGACCATCACTCGTTCACTGTTTCCTTTTATAATAAAAAGCTTATTATTTTCGCGTATCACCGGGTCAATCAGAACAAATGCCACATTCATTTCTTCTTTACACGTCATACAGGAAAATAGTTCTTCCACATTCAAAAGTCTTGCCATAATTCTCGGCTTCGTTTCTTCCTTTTCCAGCCGTATTCCGACTTCTTCAAATATCTTCTCATAGCCCCTTTCAAAAATGGGTTCGCGAATGGTAAGCTTTCCTTCTTCTTCAAATAAAAGAGCACCTCTGATTTCTTCATCCTCTTTGGCTATCAGGATTCCACCGTTCATGCTCTTCTGCTCGCAAAGAATATTTTCATAATACAGCCAGTCGCGCTTCGTAAATACCTGGTATCGGCTTTCCAGATTTCTCTGTACAAACGAAGCTAACTGCCGGAAATCTTCTGCTCCGGCCAGCTGATAACTCACCTTTCCTTCACGGTAATCACCGAGCAGATCTTTCATCCTGGTTTTCTCTTCTATCCCGGCTGTTTTCCATTTATCTTCCATATAGACAAACCGGAAATTGTGTGGATAATAGATCTTCTCACTTGCCGGCATTAGATACGTGAATGGTATTTTCTGCGCATACATATCCCGCACTGCTTTCGTGAGAAGCGCCGTCATATATCCCTTTCCTCTGTAAAAAGAATCTGTGGCAACCGCTACGATGTAGCGTCCCGGAACTTCTTTCGTTCCAACCACCAACTGATAAGGATTCAGCTGCAGCATAGAACGGATCTCACCATCTGTTTCTATAACATAAATTTCATTATTTTTTGTCTTATTTTTATAATAATAATCAAGAAAGGCTTTACTGTCTTCCACGAAAATCTTTTCCCACAAAGATCTCGTCAGACCATGTTCCTCAGGCTTCATTTTTCTCAGCAACATATCTTTATCCCTTCTGACAACCGCTGCACCCTGCGCATTTCGCAGCTCTTGCCACATCTACACTATCAAGATCCGTCAGCTTCTGAAGAAGGCAAACTGCCTGCGAAGAAATTCCTTCTCCACTTCCCGTAAATCCAAGTCCTTCTTCCGTTGTCGCCTTGACATTCACTCTGTCCGTCTCTATTCCAAGCGCAGACGCAATATTCTCGCACATCTGATCAATGTGCGGGCGCATCTTTGGTCTCTGTGCAATGATCGTCGCGTCAATATTTTCGATTACAAATCCATGTTCATCCAGAAGATTTCCAACATGTTCCATCAGTTTGATACTGGAAATGCCTTTGTATGCAGAATCTGTGTCCGGAAAATGCTTTCCGATATCTCCCAGCGCTGCTGCCCCGAGAAGCGCGTCCATGATCGCATGCAGCAATACATCCGCATCGGAATGTCCCAAAAGCCCTTTTTCATACGGTATATGAACTCCACCCATAATAAGTTCACGTCCTTCTACCAGTTTATGAACATCATAACCCATTCCAATCCGCATCTTTCATCAACCTCCTCACAGCTAAATTCTTTCCAGTTTTGTTTCAAAAAGATCTTCGTCCTCGTCCGCCTCAAATTCTTCGTCTTCTTCATCCAGATACTCGTCATCCTCGTCCGGATACTCATCTTTTTCATCGAAAAATTCTTCCTCGTCATCCTCGGCTTCTTCTATATCATCCGCTTCAGATTCTTTGAGTTCCTTATCTCCTGAATCCTCGGCCTCTGTTTCCTCATCCTCAGCTTTTTCTGATTTCAAATTCACCATCTGCACAGATTTTCCTGTATGTTCTTTCTTTTGCACAAATGGTTTTTCCGGCTCCTCTGAATAATCAATATCTTCCGCAATAACATCTGATTCTTTTTCACTTTTTATGATATCATAGATTTTTTTCAGATTAACTCCTACCAAAATCACTCCAAATATGATAAAAAACGCTCCGAACGCAAAAAACAGTGTCTCATTTGTCGGTTGGCTCTTCATAACTTCTGATATCAGCCTGCTGCCCATATATACCAAATATCCTCCGCCAATCATTAGAAGCGTAGATCTGCTTTTATTTGTCATATGAAACCTCCCAAATTTATACTTTCATTTCAATATAACATATTTATAACCTTTTTTCTATCTTTCTTATACGTTTTTTAAGGTCAAGGATAAATTTTATCATTCTTCATGAATTCCAACAATTTCTTCAGATATATGAAAAAGGAAGTTCTAACGAACTTCCTCTCAAGTAGCGGGAACTGGATTTGAACCAGCGACACCACGGGTATGAACCGTGTGCTCTAGCCAACTGAGCTATCCCGCCATATCTTTAATTTTTTCTGCGGAATGGGACCAATAGGGCTCGAACCTATGACCCTCTGCTTGTAAGGCAGATGCTCTCCCAGCTGAGCTATGATCCCATATCATGCAAATTTCCGTCGCAATCGACTTATTTATTATAATACTATTTGTCGTCAAATGTCAACAACTTTTTTATTTATTCTTCTTAAAATTTCCCATAATGAATCTTTTCCATCGGAAGCTTCTCTAATTCATGGCCTTTCTTTTCTTCATCCGGTACACCGATCGCCAAAATTGCAAGAAGTCTATAATTTCCCGGATAGCCAAGAATCTCTCGGATATATTCTTCGGTATCTCTTCCGTCTTCTGCCTTGCGAAGTCTTCCCTGTATCCAGCAGCTGCCAAGCCCAAGTGCATGGGCCATCAAATGCATGTTGCTCATGACGATCGAACAATCTTCCACCCACACATCTGTTGCATCACCATTTGCCACCACAACAATCGCATGCGAAGCTTCTTTCAGCATTTTCACAGAGCCTTCACGGCATCCTGCCATCTTCTGAAGCACTTCCTTATCATTCACAACAATCATTTCCCAAGGACGGATTGCCCTTCCAGAAGCAGAAAGCATCCCTGCCTGTAAAATTTTTGTGATATCTTCCTCCGACACTGCATCCGCCTTATATTTTCTGACACTTCGTCTCGTTCTCATAAGTTCCAGTAAGTCCATTTTTCTTCCCCTTCCTTATCTGCCATATGAAATCTTACAAATTCATATTTCTCTTTCAATAATAACGCTGCTATATACAAAAAGGAAGTTCTAATGAACTTCCTTTTAAGTAGCGGGAACTGGATTTGAACCAGCGACACCACGGGTATGAACCGTGTGCTCTAGCCAACTGAGCTATCCCGCCATATGCAAATATTTCTACAAAATGGGACCAATAGGGCTCGAACCTATGACCCTCTGCTTGTAAGGCAGATGCTCTCCCAGCTGAGCTATGATCCCATATTTTGCAAATATCGTCGCAACCGACTTATTTATTATAATACTATTTCATATGAAATGTCAACAACTTTTCTATTTATTTTTAAACTGATACCCCATCTGGCATCACAAGATACAAAATCCCGCATATGTGCCGTTTTCCAGCCATATGTGGGATTTTATCTCGTTTATGATACGTTTAAACGATACCCTGCGCAATCATAGCGTCGGCAACTTTTTCAAATCCGGCAATATTGGCACCTACAACATAGTTGCCCTTTGCACCGTATCTTTCTGCTGCATTTGCTGCATTGTGGCAGATGTTGACCATGATTGTCTTTAATTTTGCATCCACTTCTTCGAAGGTCCAGCTGAGACGTTCACTGTTCTGAGACATTTCCAGTGCTGATGTTGCAACACCGCCGGCATTCGCTGCTTTACCAGGTGCAAATAAGACACCATGTTCCTGTAAGTACTGTGTAGCTTCGATTGTAGTCGGCATGTTTGCACCTTCTGCAACTGCAATACATCCATTTTCAACCAATGCTTTTGCATCTTCCAGGAATAATTCATTCTGCGTTGCACATGGAAGTGCAATATCAACCTTCACTGTCCATACGCCACGTCCTTCATGATATTCTGCATTTGGACGATAGTTCTTGTATTCTGTAAGTCTTGCACGTTTAACCTCTTTGATTTCTTTTAAGGCTGCCAGATCAATTCCATCTGGATCGTATACCCAGCCTGTAGAATCGCTTGCTGTCACAACTTTTGCACCAAGTTCCTGCGCTTTTTGAATTGCGTAAATCGCAACATTTCCCGAACCCGAAACCGCAACTGTCTTTCCTGCAAGTTCTATGCCGGCAAGTTTCAGCATCTCATTTGTGAAATACAAAAGTCCATATCCTGTCGCTTCCGTACGCGCCAAAGATCCGCCGTAGCTCAATCCTTTTCCTGTGAGTACACCTTCATAAACACCGCGAATACGTTTGTACTGTCCAAACATATATCCGATTTCTCTGGCGCCTGTTCCGATATCACCGGCAGGTACATCTGTGTCTGCTCCGATATATTTACAGAGTTCTGTCATATAACTCTGGCAAAATGCCATGATTTCTCTGTCTGACTTTCCTTTTGGATCAAAGTCTGATCCGCCTTTTCCGCCACCGATTGGAAGGCCTGTGAGCGAATTCTTGAAAATCTGCTCAAAACCAAGGAATTTAATAATACCAAGATTTACAGACGGATGAAGACGAAGTCCTCCTTTGTATGGTCCGATCGCACTGTTGAACTGTACGCGATACCCTTTATTTACACGTACCTGTCCATTGTCATCTACCCATGGCACACGGAAAATAAGGGCTCTTTCCGGCTCAACCAATCTCTCCAAGAGAGCTTCTTTTCTATATTTTTCTTCATTTGCCTCAACAACAACACGGAGCGATTCCAGTACTTCCTTCACTGCCTGATGGAACTCGGGCTCCTGCGGATTTTTCTCAACTACCAAATTCATTACTTCATCTACATATGACATATACATTACCTCCAGATGTTATTTTTTATATTGACTCAATCAATTTTCCTTTTTCAAAGAAAACCATTGAACAAACGAGGAGACATCTGTCTATCCCCTTCTAACGCAAATGTCTTTACTCTTTTATCACTTTAAAGCATTCGCTTCTCCATGTCAAGAGTAAACTCTTAAAAATCCGTTGTACATCTCTCCTTCAGATAACATGGAACTTTGGTTTTTGCCGGAACATCTTCTTCTCCCTGCAACACCTTCAGCATATTATCGATGGTATCATTGCAGAGTTTTTCCAAATGATTATCAACCGAGGTCAGCTCTGGTTCACATCCGACAGACAATTGCGAATTATTATATCCTATAATGCAAACGTCTTCCGGCACGCGCATTCCTTTGATCCTTGCATATTTCAGTGCGCCAATTGCAAGACCGTCATCTGTCGCAATTACACTGTCAAAATCCAGATTCTCCTGTTCTAAAAGCATATCCCTTACATAGTGAATCCTGTTTTTGGTATACACTTTCAAATCTCCAGAAACTGGATAGCCGACATCTGCAAGTGCGGCCTCATATCCCGCCATTTTCTTTCTGGCACTATAGGAATAAGAGTCATATAAAAACAGAATCCGTTTCTTTCCACGATGGATGAGCGCACTTGTCGCATCATAGACTGCATGAAAATCATCACCATAACAGCAATAAATGTTTTCTCCTTCAATGACACCGTTGATCAGAAACACAGGTGCCTTTTTCGCAGCTTCATAGATATATTCCAGATCTTCATCATCCTTCCCATGCCCAGCGTAAGTAGAGCCAACCAGAATCAACGCATCGATTCTCTTGGATAATAAGAGCTTCATATGTGCTTTCTTGTCCTCTATATTATAGCCGCTGCATCCGAGAATACAGTCATAACCATATCTGTGAAGGCGTTTCTCAAGGAATGCCACCGCCTGCGCAATAAAAGCATCACAAATATCCGGACACAGAATTCCGATCGTTTTCATGGAATCCAGCCCCAGCCCTCTCGCAAAGACATTCGGCGTGTATCCGCACTCCTCCATAACTGCCCGTACTTTTTGTTTTGTTTTATCACTCACCTTATCGCTGCCATTCACTACGCGCGAAACAGTCGCAATGGAAACACCTGACAATCTGGCGATGTCGTATATATTCATAAAAAGTTCCCCTTAGTATCTCAATATTATTAATTTATAAGATACCACATTTATCCCTAAAATTCAAAGTATCGTACAACATTATTGTAAGAAATACCTTTTACAATCTTTTCCAGTGTCTTATAATCTTCCGGATATTCTCCGTTATCTACCCATTTACCGATCAGTTCACACATAATACGTCTGAAGTATTCGTGACGAGTATATGACAAGAAACTGCGCGAGTCTGTGAGCATACCGATAAAGTTGCTCAGCATACCGAGATTTGCCAGTGTAACCATCTGATCTGTCATTCCTGTTTTGTGATCATTGAACCACCATGCACTTCCCTGCTGAATTCTTCCGATCGTCTTTTCATTCTGGAAACATCCGATAATACTGCCGATGGAAGCATTGTCATTTGGATTCAATGAATATAAAATGGTCTTCGGCAATTCATCTGTCTGGCTGAGTGCGTTAAGGAAATCAGCCATCTGTGCAGATGGAGCATAGTTATTGATACAGTCATATCCGGTATCCGGGCCAAGCTGTCTGTAAAGCAGGACATTGTTGTCACGTTTACAGCCATAATGAAGCTGCATTACCCAGCCGCGTCTGTTATATTCTCTTCCTACTTCCAGCATAAATGCCGTTTTAAACTTAAGTTCCTCTTCTTTTGTAATACATTCGCCTGACAGACGTTTGCAGAAGATCTCTTCTATTTCTTCTGCAGATACAGGTACGTACATTACATATTCCAGCGCATGGTCTGAAACACTGCATCCCATTTCTGCAAAATAATCCATACGTATTTTTAAAGCTTTCATAAGAGCCGCATAGCTGTCAATGGTAACTTTGCTCGCTTCTTCCAATTTTTTAAGATAATCCAAATACTCCGGCTTTTCAAGATTCATCGCCTTGTCTGGTCTCCATGCAGGAAGAACGCGAACCTCAAAGCTTTCATCTGCCGCAAGCTTTTTGTGGTACTCCAGCGAATCTACCGGATCATCCGTAGTACAGATAAGTTCTACTCCTGATTTTCTGATAATGTTGCGCACTGTCATGTCATCCTGACTCAGTTTTTCATTACAGAGATTCCACACTTCTTCTGCCGTTTCTCCACTTAAATATCCTTCATATCCAAAATATCGTTTCAACTCCAAATGACTCCAGTGATATAAAGGATTTCCAATCAGTTTTTCAAGCGTCTCTGCCCATTTCTGGAATTTTTCACGGTCGGATGCGTCGCCTGTAATATATTTTTCATCAATACCGTTCGAACGCATCTGACGCCATTTATAATGATCGCCGCCAAGCCATACCTGTGTAATATTGTCAAACTTACGATCTTCCCAGATTTCCTGTGGATTAATATGGCAGTGATAATCAATGACCGGCATGTGTTCTGCATAATCATGATACAGTTTCTTTGCGACGTCTGTTGTTAACAAAAAATCTTCGTCCATAAATTTCTTCATCTTTTTTTCCTCCTGCAAACCACTTTTCAGCATAAAATGTAAGCACTTACATTTTACATCCTTTCCATCTGTAAAATCAATATATATTCCAAAATTTTCGGAATCTTTTTGCCCAAATTTCTCCTTATTCTTTTGTGCATCTCGCCCTAATTTTAAATATTAACCAATACTTTTCCATTTTCCATTGACCCATCTGAAAAAATGTTGTATTGTTTATGTAAGCGCTTACATAGCATTCTCAGTTTATGTAATATTTCAATACTATTTATCTTTATCACAAGAAAACGAAAGAAGGAATTTATCATGAAAGAATATATAAAAATTCATCCAAATGATAATGTGGCCGTCGCGCTTGTCCCTCTGTCTGTGGGTTCTGTACTGCATGTAGATACGAACCTTATCACACTCAAAGAAGCGATACCGCGCGGTCACAAGTTTGCGTTGAAGGCAATTCCCATCGGCTCTCAAGTTATAAAATACGGATACCCTATCGGAATCGCAAAAGAAGATATTTCCTGCGGAAGCTGGGTACATACACATAACATTCAGACAGGTCTTGGTGATCTCCTCACCTATACTTACAATAAAACCGATTCCGAACTCGCTTCTACTGCGCCGCGCACCTTCAAAGGATATCGCAGGGCAGGCGGCAAAGTCGGAATCCGAAACGAGATCTGGATCATACCTACCGTCGGCTGTGTAAATAATGTTGCCACCGCCATTGAGCGAAAAGCACAGACTTTTCTGCACGGCAATATTGATGGAATTGTTGCATTTCCACACCCGTACGGCTGCTCACAGATGGGAGATGACCAAGAACATACCAGAACGATTCTTGCCGATCTTATCAATCATCCAAATGCCGGCGCCGTTCTGGTGCTCAGTCTCGGATGTGAAAACAGTAATATTGACGTACTGAAAAATTATATTGGTGAATACGATCCTCAGCGCGTACAGTTCCTCGTATGTCAGGAACACGAAGATGAAATCGCAGAAGCACTTGCCATTATCGAAAAACAGGCAGAACAGATTGCTGTATACGAGCGTGAAGATATTGATTGCAGCGAACTTGTTATCGGCATGAAGTGCGGCGGCTCTGACGGACTTTCCGGCATCACGGCCAATCCTGTGGTAGGAGCATTTTCAGACCTTCTGATCTCTAAGGGCGGAAGCACAATCCTGACGGAAGTTCCGGAAATGTTCGGCGCCGAGACACTACTTATGAATCGATGTGCTGACGAAGCCCTTTTCGACAAAACCGTCACTCTCATTAACGATTTTAAACAATATTTTCAAAGCCACAACCAGACGATTTACGAAAATCCTTCCCCTGGAAATAAAAAAGGCGGAATTTCAACTTTAGAGGACAAGTCCCTTGGCTGCACTCAGAAATCCGGAAGTGCTCCGGTGAAAGACGTGCTTGCCTACGGCGAACCGGTAAAGACAAAAGGTCTTAATTTATTAAGTGCTCCCGGAAATGACCTTGTCGCTTCCACGGCCTGCGCGGCTTCCGGCGCACATATTGTTTTGTTTACCACCGGACGCGGAACTCCTTTTGCCTGCCCGGTTCCTACCATGAAGATCTCTTCAAACTCTGCACTGAATGCCAAAAAAGGAAACTGGATCGATTTTAACTGCGGAAGTCTTGTGGAAGGCGATTCGCTGGAAGAACTCGCCGGCCGGCTTTTTGAAGAAGTCATTGCCGTCGCTTCCGGCAAGCCTGTAAAATCAGAAATTGCCGGCTACCATGATATGGCAATCTTCAAACAGGGCGTAACTTTATAAAACAATCTTCAGAAAGGATAAATTACAATGAAAAAATTAAATTATACAACTTTAGAAGAAATCAATTATGACGGTTATATTTTAAAAGACGCTCCGGAGCGTGTCCTTCAATTTGGCGAAGGCGGTTTTCTGCGTGCTTTTGTAGATTATTTTATAGATGTGATGAATGAAAAGGCAGGATTCAATTCAAAGGTAGTCCTCTGCCAGCCAATCGCTTCCGGGCTTACTGATATGATCAATGAGCAAGAAGGACTATACACTCTTTATTTACGAGGATTCCAGAACGGACAGAAGGTCAACAACAAACGAATCATTTCCTCTGTGAGCAGATGTATCAATCCTTACACTGACTTTGAAGCCCTGCTTGCATGTGCCGAAAACCCGGATCTTCGGTTTATCACATGTAATACGACGGAAGCCGGCATCGCCTATGATCCGTCATGTCAGTTCACTGACGCTCCCGCAGCCAGCTACCCAGGAAAACTGACACAATTCTTATACCGCCGTTTCCAGAAATTCGGCACAGAAAAAGAAAAAGGATTCATCGTTCTTGCCTGTGAATTAATTGATGACAACGGAAAAGAACTGGAAAAATGTGTACTTAAATATGCCAAACAGTGGAATCTCGGCGAAGCGTTTATTCACTGGGTCGAAGAAGAAAATATCTTCTGTTCTACCCTGGTAGACCGTATCGTTACCGGCTATCCAAGAGCAGAGGCAGAAGCTCTCTGCGAAGAAAACGGATACATTGACAACCTGATCGACACCGGAGAAATCTTTGGATTCTGGGTAATCGAAGGACCTCAGTCCATCAAAGAAGAATTTCCTTATGACAAAGCGGGTCTTCCAATCCTGATTACCGACAATCACAAGCCTTATAAGCAGAGAAAGGTCCGCATCTTAAATGGCGCCCATACTTCTTTTGTCCTCGGTGCTTACCTTGCCGGTCAGGACATTGTCCGCGACTGTATGAATGATGAAGTAATCAATAGTTTCATGAACAAAACGATTTACGAAGAAATCATTCCTACACTGACGCTTCCGGAAGAAGAGCTGAAAGATTTTGCAGCTTCTGTCACAGAACGTTTTAAGAATCCATTTATCGACCACGCACTCCTTTCTATTTCACTGAATTCTACGTCTAAATGGAAAGCGCGCGTGATGCCGTCCCTCAAAGGTTATGTAGAAAAAATGGGCAAATTACCGGCCTGTATTACAGCTTCTTTCGCTTTTTATATCGCTTTTTATACCGGACTTCGTCTGGAAGAAGAAGGGCTTATCGCAGCCCGCGCAGACAATGAATATACTGTCAAAGATGACCGAGACATTTTAGAATTTTATCATGCACACAAAGATGATTCCGTAGAAGACTATGTGCATGCCGTATGCAGCAACCAGAATTTCTGGGGCGAAGACCTTGGCGCAATCCCAGGATTTGAAGCAGCCGTTGTTTCTTACCTGAAAGCCATCAAAGAAAAAGGCGCATACGAAGTTATGAAATCTTGTTTATAATCTGTTTTTCGTAAATTATACACCCTAAATTTTACTAAAGAAAAAGACCGACACTTCTTACATGCCGGTCTTTTTCTTCTCTTATTTACGCGAAGGCATAAGGCGAGCGGAAATGCTTGCATTTCCATTCGCCGCCGCACGCGAACGAGTGAAACTTGCAAAGCGTGTTTCATCTCGTTTACGCGAAGACACAATATCATTTTTAAGCAGAAAGCCTAATACTGTACTGTCATAGACTTCCGGATACTCCCACTGATGCACATGTCCTCCTTCCGGAGAAAGATAGAATTCTGCATGAGGGATTCCATTTACCAGTTCCATGGTTTTTTCCATGTTCATAAAAAGATCTTTGGCGCCTGCCGCGATGAGAACCGGCATCTTAAGCTCTCCCAGCCGTCCCGAAGTGTTATGGCTCAGACAGGCTCTTGCCTGTGCTTTGTATGCATATACAGGCATCGGATGCGGATAAGCTGCGTCAGTTTCCATAGATTCTGTAATCTTTTCCGGATGATGGATCTGCGTATACTGACCATAAGTCATCCAAAGGTTCAGTTGCTTTAAGATTCCCGGATCTGTGTCATCTTTCAGCTCACAAAGCAGAGAGAGCGCTTTTGCAAACGCAGGACTGGCACTGGCAAAGGTACTGGTCAGAATCAGACTTTTCACTCTGTCCGGTGCTTTCAGCGCTACCATCTGTGCGATTGCACCGCCCATGGACACGCCCATCACATGTGCCTCTTTGATTTCAAGAGCATCCATAATCCCGATGATATCATCGCTCATCTCATCCGTACTGTAACTTTCACTCTTAGGCTTGTCGCTTAATCCGGCGCCTCGGTTATCAGGCACAATACACTGAAACCACCTGCTCAGAAATTCAAAATTATGACGCCATTTTTCTCCCGGTGCCCCAAGTCCCATGATCATAATAAGCGGTGTTCCGCTCCCGATTCTCTGCACATGAAAATTCAGTCCATTTGCTTTCACAAATAAATCTTCCTGCAAAATCATGGACTAGTCACGCTCCTTCCGAGGGGTTTTTCCATCGTAAATATACATCTTTCTACTTTCACATTCTGGAAGCTCTCTGCGCATGGTATCGAAAACAGGTTCATAGGTAAGGTCTGTAATCGGAAGATCCACTCTGACATTGCGAAGTGCAGAAAGGCACATTCCTTCCAGAATCTCATATCCATGATATGCAGTATCAATATCACAACTGTGAATCTTGGTATCATCCTCCAGCCACTCAGCATATTCCGTATAATATGGAGTCTGAATCGGTATCTGCTGATGATTTCTCCATCCCGGATCCTTTCCTTCAATCAGACGGCCATTGGTAGCTTTCGTGCATGCACCCCAGAATCCGTCCGTCTCTGCGTATACATATCCATCGGTTCCATAAACGGTCAGACGATTATCGCTGCTTCCGTATTCCGGTGGATTATGTGCTTCTGCAAGATAGCCACATTCAATATAGGCATGCACTCCATTTTCCATTTCCATAGTTCCAAGCAGATAATCAGGTGCCGGATGATTGTCATCCAGACAGATTGGACCATGCACATGTCCGCATACCCATTTTGCCCTGTGACCACCATTTGCCCATAACGTATAGTCCACATAATGTGTTCCAAGCTGACTGAACCAAGCCTGCGTTTCCACATGTATTTTTCGAACTTCTCCAATTTCTCCTTCATCGATACGACGTTTTAATGTCCGCATCTGTGAAAGATATTTTTGTTGATGACATACCACTGCCTTAATTCCATTTTCTTTACAGAGTTCCACCATTTTCTTCGCTTCTTGAAGACTTTCTGCCATAGGTTTTTCAAGGGAAATTCCCTTCACACCATATTTTACACCCAACTCTATCATAGAAAGTCTCATATCCGGATAAGTTACGAACACGAAAATTTCCGGTCTTGTCTTATCCAGCATTTCTTCCACATCCACAAACTGTGGTACATCTGTAAGAGAATATTCTTCTGCCACCGCCTGCATTTTTTCTGTATCAATATCACATAATCCTACAATTTTATAATATTCAGGATTCTCAAGAAGACCATGTAAATGAATTTTTCCACGTACTCCTAATCCCATCACTGCTACTGTATGCATACTCATGACTCTTCCTCCATTATTTCTGAATCTGCTCACACATATATCTGCCGTCTGCCATGACTACTCCGTCACTGTCTGCCTCTGCTCTGGGACTTTCATCCTCTACCATGATCCATCCACGATAATTCGTTTCATCTAAGAAATGCATGATTGCCGGGTAATCAATGGTTCCTTCTCCCATAACAGCCCATTCATTTGGAGCAATGCGATCTTTGAAATGTACATGGCGAATCAAATTGCGATGTGCTTTCATAAGTTCCAGTGCATTCATTCCTCCATTTTCAATGTGCCCAACATCCGGAGCCCAGCCTACTGCTGTCGGTGTAATCATTTCAAACATAATTTCATAGTCTTCCGCCGTTCGAAAAAGCGAATTCTTCGCGCTGTTCGGGTGAAAACAGCACACAATTCCCGCCTCAGAAGCCTGGGCAGCTACATCTGCCATGCAGCCGATCAGATTTCTTCTTTTCTTTACAAGCGCCTCTCCTTCCCCGCGAGGCGTCATTCCTGCGTGATGGCTGAGCATAATCTTTGCAAACGGAAAATGCTGTACAAATGCAATTGCCTTATTGGAAAGAACGCGTTCTTCTGCTGTCTGTTCTTCTCCTTCCCAATCCTGATGCAGAACCAGTGCCGCCAGAAACATATGATTCTCTGCCAGCAGTTCTTTCAATTCTTCCGGCTTTTCAAAGTACTCTCCCAACATGTCAATCTCTGCCTCAAATCCCTGAAATCCAGCCTCAGAAGCCACTTTGAGCATATGCGGAACTGCTCCGTAATATTTTTTCCCCATCTTCCACGGGTATGTCTGGCAGCCGAATCTTAACTGTAACATGATTTTCCTCCTCCATTCGGAACAATATCAGATTAGTCGCCGCCACCCGTAAAACGGGTGGCTCGGCTCGCTGGGTATAACCCCCTGACGCCGGACAGCGTCTCAAGGCGCCCTGGTCCTATGTCAAGATTTAGTACAAGTTAAAATGAGAAATTTCTCCCCACTTTAACCTGCCAGAAGCTCCGCCTCAGTGTGCGTTCTTTCATACACTCGTTCGAATTCGTTTGGCGACATAT
>Ga0129317_1001362_pt1 | contig 18461 bp, 14 predicted proteins | sample Cm1ome_FD_94430 | JGI IMG/M metagenome (GOLD analysis project Ga0129317, IMG submission 94430) | Eastern black-and-white colobus group fecal microbial communities from Wisconsin, USA - Cm1105 metagenome | ecosystem: Host-associated > Mammals > Digestive system > Large intestine > Fecal | place... | reverse complement strand
GGCTGTACTGCCGGAAGATAAAGAACTGCAAGCCGTATTCGAGCCGTTGCCCCTTGCCGTCTGCAAGGAATGCGGCAAGCATTTTCAGAAGAACGGTAAACGTGCCTACTGTTCCGACAAGTGTGCCGCAGATGCAAGACGCAAGCAAACGGCGGCAAGAGTGCGTAAGCACAGAGAAAAGAAGCGACAGTAAGACGCTATGTAACGAATTAGCCTCTGAAATGCCTTGATCTGCAAGGCTTTTCGGGGGCTATTTTCATGCCGGTAATGTGTTTGTATTGCCTATGCCGTTTTGTCGGTCAAATGGTTACACAGTATCGGAACTATTATCATTATACGCGAAAATTGTGAATTTTTCAATCTATGGAGGAAAATTGCCTATGGTAAAAAACGAAAACAAGAACTTTGCTTATACCACCCACCGCATCGGCGGCACTACCTACAAGGTCAAGGTCGTGTTCAATGATAGCGGCACAGAAACAATGGAAGATAAAATTTTACGAATTATTCGCAATGAAGTTCACACAAGTTGCGAAAATTATGATATAATAGATGCACCACAAATGAGCCGACAGTCTGAAAGGAGCGCATCATGATGAGCGTGAAACAGACTGTGGGACAGGATCCCAATAAAATTACGGCATTGTACGAGAGACTTTCCCGTGACGATGACCAGGTTGGCGATAGCAACAGCATTGTCAATCAGAAAAAATACCTCGAAAGCTATGCTGAGCAGAGAGGTTACACGAATATCAAGCACTACACCGATGACGGTTGGAGCGGCGGCAATTTCAATCGTCCCGCATGGAAGCAGTTGGAGGCAGATATTGAAGCCGGTAAGGTTGCCCATGTGATCGTAAAGGACATGAGCCGAATCGGCAGAGATTATTTGCAGACCGGCTTTTACACGGAGGTGTTCTTCCGTGAGCACGGCGTTCACTTTATTGCGATTGCCAACAGCGTGGACAGCGATGACCAGAACAGCAACGAGTTTGCGCCGTTCCTCAACATCATGAACGAATGGTATTTACGGGATTTGAGCCGCAAACAGCGCACCGCTATCCGTGTAAAAGGCGAATCGGGCAAGCCTACCACCAACTGCGCTATCTACGGCTACAAGAAGATGCCGGGTGACAAGTACAGTTGGTATATCGACGAGGAAGCGGCAGAGGTTGTCCGCAGGATATTCCGTCTGACCATCGAGGGCAAAGGTCCCTATGACATTGCCCGTATCCTCTATGACGATAAGGTGGAAACACCCGCCGTTTACTTCGGCAAACAGAACAAGGGCGTTTGGAAAAGCAAAGAGGAATTTCCCAACCCGTATAACTGGAGCGGTTATATCGTCGGAAGCATTCTTTCCAAACCTGAATACATGGGGCATACGGTCAACTTCCGTTCTCACAAGCAGTCTTACAAGGACAAAAATCCCGTGATGAATCCCAAAGAAGACTGGCTGATCTTTGAGAACACCCACGAAGCCATCGTGGATAAGGAAACGTGGGAGCTTGCACAGAAGCTCCGTAAGACACCGAGACGGCATGATACTCTGGGTGAAGCCAATCCTTTGACGGGACTTCTGTTCTGCGCAGACTGCGGAGCGAAGATGACCAACCACCGTTCCAAGGGCGGCACGGAGAGCAGCCCCTATCCCTCCGACTTCTACGATTGCTCCACCTATACGCTGGCACACCAAAAGCGCACACACGCCTGCTGCGGTCACTATATCCGAACGAAAGCGGTTCGGGAGCTTGTTTTGAACACCATCCGCACCGTCAGCACCTTTGCTATCTCCAACCAAGAGGAATTTGCGGAAAAGGTACGTGCCGCTTCGCAGATCAAGCAAAAGGAAGCGGCGAAGGAAACCAAGCGCAAGCTGAACAAGGACAAGAAGCGAATTGCCGAGCTTGACAATATCATCAAAAAGCTCTACGAGTCCTTTGCCATCGGGCGCATTACCGATGAGCGCTTCGATACCCTGCTTGCCGAATACGAAGCCGAGCAGAAGACCTTGCAGGCATCCGTTGCAGAAGCCGAACAGCGGGTATCCTCTTTTGAGGAAGATACCGTTCGTGTGGAACAGTTTATGGAGCTTGCAAGAAAGTACACCGACTTTTCCGAGCTGACCACGATGATGATTAACGAGTTTATCGACAAGATCATTGTCCACGCTCCCGAAAAGGTGGATGGCGACAGAGTGCAGGAGATTGAGATTTATCTGAAATTTATCGGGCATTTTGAGCTTCTCGCACCGGAGCTGACTGAGGAAGAAATCAAGCGGCAGGAGTTTTTGAAGAAAGAACGTGCCCGCAGCCGTGAACGCTACCAAAAGCTGAAATCCGGCGAACGTACCGTAGGCGTTCCCATCACGCAGACCTGTAAATGCTGTGGCAAAACCTTTGAAGCAAGGTCAACGGCAAAGCTGTTCTGCGATGTAAATTGCCGAGCCAAGTATTACCGACAGGAAGCGGCAAAAGAACGAAGCCGCGAACTTACCTGCGAACACTGCGGCAAGGTGTTTACTACAACACGAAACAGCGTCAAATACTGCTCTGATGATTGCCGGTATGCGGCGCAGATCAAGCGGCAGGGCGAACGGAAGAAAGCTTTAAGGGAAGCCAAGCACGAACAGGCATTGCCGGAAAGCGAACAAAAAACAGCATAACGATATTTGAAGCGGATTGATGTATGTCGATCCGCTTCTTCTGTTTTCAAGTGGTCAAAGTGACCACTTGACAGCCTGTCGAGAAACCCCAGTTTTGCTCAAGCAAAACTGGGGTTTCTGTGCAGAAAATCCGAAAAGAGCAGTTCCAGCCAAATAATATAAGAAGGATGGCGCTCCTTCCATTTCCATCTGGCCAGCTTTTTCAAATTCATGGCAGCAAATTTAAGCCTCACCCAGTTTCGTACCTGGGTCAAGCCTCTCAGGGTTGTATACCGCATAGCGTGTTTTTCCTTCGCATCGGCAAACACACGCTCTATTGTCTCTTTCCGCAGCTTGTACATCCGCGCATAGAACGGTGTGTGCCGGGCATCCTCTGCCAGTTCCTCGTAATCCTTCCAGATATGCCGCGTCACGGTCTTGACGCAGTCTGTGGATTTCGTGCACTTCTCTCTGGTCGGACAGTTGGCACAGATTTTGGGGTCACTTTTGTATTCTCGGTAGCCATCCCGGTTGGTGGTGCTGTAGTTCAGAACCTGGTATTCCGGGCAGATGATGCAGTCATAGTATTCGTCGTATACGTATTTCCACCACTCGTGGCCGCCCTTCATGGTCTGGGGGCGCTTGTAGGCTGTGGATAAAACCCGGCCATCATCAAAAACCTTCTTGCAGATATGGGGCGTCTTGTAGGCGCTGTCGGCCACTACTGTCTTTACTTCCGGGTAATGCTCTACAACCTTGTCATATACATCGTCAAAGGCAACGCTGTCATGGACATTGCCGGGGGTCACTTCCACATCCAGAACAAAGCCGTGGATGTCGCAAGCTGTGTGGGCTTCGTAGGCAAACTGCCGCTTGTGGTCGCCTTTCACAAACAAGCCGCTGTCCGGGTCGGTGACACTCTTGGTCACCGTCTTCATTTTTTCTTCTTTTTTTCGCCGCTTCAGCTTCTTTTTGGAGGTATTATCCTTCTTTTTCCTTGGAGCAGGCGGATCGTCATCCCGGTCGTCCTCGTCCAAAAACGGCTTTTTCCCGTGGGCTTCCCGATCCTTGTTCACTTCCTCCATGAGTTCCTTGGCGTAGTGCTTGGCTGCCACAGGGATTTCCTCTTTGATCTGCTTCTTGGTGTTGGCATTGGCTTTGATATGGGTTCCGTCCACAAACACAACGCTCGGGGACAAGTATCCTGCTTCCGCCACTTCATCCAGAATCCATGCAAAGATCTGATCTACCGTCTGGGTGGTAAACCGATGGCGGAAATTGTAGCTGATGGTGGAGAAATGAGGCGTTTCCTCCTTTAGCCGGTAACCCAAGAACCAGCGGTAGCAGATATTTGCGCTGACTTCCTCTGCCGTGCGCCGCAGGGAAGCCAGCCCGTACAGATGCTGAATGAGCACCATTTTGAATAGCACCACGGGGTCAATGCTTGGCCGGCCGTTGTCCAGGCAGTAGAGGGGTTCCACCATGTCGTAGATGTGCGTAAAATCCACTGCTGCGTCTATTTTACGCAGCAGATGTTCCTTTGGCACCAGGCTTTCTGTATCCACGATCTCAAATACCCCGCGCTCCATTTTCCCGCGTTCCAGCATCTGCATCACCTCTGGTCCTATTTTACCAGATATATACGAAAAAGCCCAGCACTTGCTGGACTTTTTCGACAGGCTGCACTTGATTTTTTTGCCTGTTTACAATCAATGTATCATTTTGAAACTTTGATTTGCAGTCAGTGGTAAGTTCCCAAAACGGGAACTTACCACATCTAACATGGCTATTATGGCAAGTTGCCAATTTAACAACTTGCCTGTCCATCATGGAGCCGGTATTTATCAAGTTCCCAAGTTGGGAACTTGATCCTTTGTCCGCCACATCTGAAAGCTCCCAGATTGGGAACTTTCACTCATATCAATCAAAATTTTTGTATCGCCGCAAAGCGGCAGAAAGGAAACTCTATGAATTTTATGAACAACTACAACAACACCAATCCCATCATCATCGGTATCGACCACGGCTACGGCAACATCAAGACCGCCCACTGTTGCTTCAAGACGGGCGTAGCCGCTTACGACAAGGAGCCGACCTTCAAGAGCAATCTGCTTGTCTATGAGGGCAGATATTATCTCATCGGCGAGGAACACAAGGAATTTATCTCCGACAAAATGACAGACAGCGACTACTATATTCTCACCCTTGCCGCTGTTGCCCGTGAGCTGAACATCCGCAAGCTGACCTCTGCCCGTGTCCACCTTGCGGCGGGACTTCCTCTGACTTGGGTAAGCGAACAGAAGGACAGCTTCAAGGAATATCTCCTGCAGAACGACAGCGCCGACCTCACATTCAAGGGCGTTGATTATCACGTTGAATTTGCCGGTGCGGATATTTTTCCGCAGGGCTTTTCTGCGGTTGCAGACAAGCTCCGTGAGTTCAAGGGTATCAATATGCTTTGCGATATTGGCAACGGCACGATGAACGTCATGTATATCAACGAATGCCGCCCTCTTGCGAAAAAGTGCTTTACCGAAAAGTACGGCACCAATCAGTGTATGCTTGCTGTGCGTGAAAATCTGATGAAGCAGTTTGGCGTATCGGTGGATGAAACCGTCCTTGAGCGTGTGATCCGTCACGGCACGGCAGACATCAGCCAGCGTTATCTGACCGCCATTCGTAATACTGCAACCGAGTATGCAGAGGGCATCTTCCGCAGACTGCGTGAGCATGAGTACGATCCCGAACTGATGCGCCTGTATGTGGTAGGCGGCGGGAGCTGTATTCTCAAAAATTTCGGCAGCTACGACAAAGACCGTGTTATCATCAACGACGATATTTGCGCTACAGCAAAGGGCTATGAGCTGCTTGCTGAGCAGAAGCAGAGCAGAAAAGGCGGCATCGTATGAAGCAGATCTACACGACCACCCTGCGCTTAAACCTTGCGGATGAAGATGACCGCCGAGCCTACGAGCATTTGCAGAGAATGGACAAGAAGCAGTATCGCTCCTACAGCAAGGCGATTGTTACTGCCATCAATGACCACTTTGAACGGCAGGCACGGCTTGAAAGTGACCCGTATCTGGAAACCCGTGAAAAAGAGGATGCTTTTCTCAGACGGGTGACGGAAGCCATCGAACAGGGCTTGCGGTTTGCGCCCGTCGGTATGCTTCCTTTCACGCCGTCTGCTGCCGTTGAAGCTCCGTCTGCCGAAGATGACGAGAACATTTCGGCGGCCTTGGACTTCGCTGACAGCTTCTGATATTACTATCGCCCTCGTTTGGTATTACTGCGATACCAAACGGGGGCATTTTTGCTACTACGGAGATTTACAGAAAAAGCGTGATACCAAACGGACGGATATTTAGTATCTGTCTGCTACCAAATAACCTAATTTTTACTACCACAGGAGGATTTTTTATGACCGCAGACGAGAAGAAATTACTGCAAGCCAAGCACAGATTGGAGGAAGCCGAGATGCGTGACCGTCAAAAGGAGCGAAAAGCGAGGACACGACGGCTGATCCAGGAGGGAGCGATTTTGGAAAAGGTCTTTCCGAGCGTTGCTTCCATGAGCCTTGACAATGTGGAGGACTTTTTATGCGGACTAAGACGATAAACTTGGTACGAGGGGCGTTCGGGCAACCGAGCGTCCCGTTTCTTTTATCCCGAAGGGCGCACTTACTCACCACCCCGAAGGGGCGGTGGTATCCACTTCGTGGCTCGTGCGCTCTGCGAGGCGAATACGGCTTCTGCGGAAGCCTTATGGACAATGCCACACCACGGTTGTGCTGCTGTCATTGTCCACGCAGACGGCTATATGTTTTGCTTTTCCATCAAAACAGTTGTTTCCGTTTTGGAAACAACTCGCCGCCTGCCAGTGAAAAACATCAACCTGATGTTTTTCACTGCTATGGGTATCGCTTCTTCTGCGACACCCATTTTCTTTTTGCGAAAAAGAAACAAAAAGCCAAAGGACGAAAGGACGGTGAAAACGAATGGCGATCTACCACTTGGAAGCAAAGGTGGTCAGCAGAGGTACGGGACGCTCTGCGGTTGCCGCTTCCGCATATCTGAGCTGTACCAATATCTTAAACGACTACGACGGAGTACGGCACGATTATACACGAAAGAAAGGGCTTGTGTGGCAGGATGTATTTCTGCCGGAGTTTGCTCCACAAGAATGGAAAGATCGGGGTGTTCTTTGGAACGCCGTGGAGGAAAACGAAAAGACCAAGGACAGCCGCCTTGCCCGTGAGTTTGTTCCCGCTCTCCCTATTGAGCTGACACCGGCGCAATGGCAGGAGCTTCTGACCGATTTCATTCAAAACAGCTTTGTTGCCGAGGGGATGTGTGCTGATGTTGCCATCCACGATCCGCACCCGCCCGGTCATAATCCACACGCTCATATTATGCTGACAGTGCGCCCGTTGGATGAACAAGGCAACTGGCAGTACAAGACCGAAAAGGAATATCTCTGTGTCAGAAACGGCGAGGAACGGGGCTTCACCGCCGCAGAGTTCAAGACGGCACAGGCTGACGGATGGGAGAAGCAGTACCCTTACAAGGTCGGGCGTAAGAAAGTGTATATGCCGCCATCCGAAGCCGAGAAGCACGGATATGAACGAGCCAATAAGCACCCGAAAAGCACCAAGTTCGGCAGACAAAATCCCATAGCTGAGCGTTGGAACAGCGAAGAACAGCTTGTAGAATGGCGCAAGGCGTGGGCAGACGTGACCAACCGTTATTTGGAGCGGTACGGACACGACGAGCGCATCGACCACCGCAGCCATGCAGATCGGGGCTTGACCGAGCAGCCCACCATTCACGAGGGTGTGGTTGCCCGTGCGTTGGAGAAAAAGGGTGTTATCTCTGACCGCTGTGAAATCAACCGTCAGATTAAGGCGGACAATGCTTTGCTCCGAGAGCTGAAAGCGATGGTCAAGAAGCTGATGCAGGCGGTCAAGAATACCGTCCCTGCCATAGCGGAGGCAATGGAAAAGATACGCAGCAGTATGCTGATTTTCAGTTATCAGCTCCGTCATATTGGTGTAGGTAAGCACAACATGGGCAGGCGTGTCAAGGCAGTCAAGCCGGAGCTTGAACGCTATGCGGCATTGGTACAGCAGATCAAGGACAAATCCAAGGAACGGAAAGCTCTGCTTGCAGAGAAAAAGGAAACACCGTTCTATCAGATCCCCAAGCTGCATGACCTTGCCCGCCGTATCACTGAGTTGACCGAGGAAATAGAAGAACTGAAAACCGAAAAGGAAATGCTGCTTCGTTCTTTGGACTGCGTCGACGATGCGGGTATTTCTTCGGTTAAGAAAGAGATTGCCACATTGGAGGGTGCACTGCAGAAGCTGTCCGAGCAGGAAGAAAAATATTCCGCCGAGCTTGATGAAGCCTTAAAGCAGTACGCCGAGTTGAAAGAACAGGCCGCCGATATGAATGCCGCCGAGCTGATGGACGCACAGCTTGCTATTCGTGAGGAAAAGGAACGTTCTGCCGTTGAGCGAGTTAAAGCCGCTTATGGCGAGAAATACGATCCGATGATGATGCACGACAGCAAGCGTGATGTGGCAAATCTGCTCCATGAGGAAGCTGAAACACGCTCCATCCGTGAACGTCTGCGTCAGAAACAGCAACAGCAGACACAACAGAACAAGAAGAAAAGCAGAGACAGTTGGGAACGATAAAATTTCAGCGGGAGTGCATTTTGAACGATGCACTCCCACATATCGATTTGTATTGAAAAAATAAATCAAGTTTCTTTGCTTTCCACATTTTAGCAAATGGAGGTTTAGCTTGGAAATTCAGGCTTTTCCGCCATTTGTTTTCTTCTCCGTATCTACAGGCATGATCCGTGCGGCTCTCCCCTATGTTGATTCCTCCGCCAATTCGCAACGTACAGTTACACGGCTTCCACCGCCGATGGTACAGGTAAACAGGGTCAGACCCCAATCTCCGCTTGTCATTTCTTCAATCGCTGTCGGCATCAAGGTTTCCAGTTCTACCACCTCATAGCGGAACACATTACCATCCATATCGGTAAAGATTATTTCATCCCCGATATGTAGATTTTTGAGTTGTCCAAAGTGAGAGGCATAATTGTGTGCAGCAATAATCAGAGCATTTGTATAAGCGGAACCTTCATAGCGGCAAGGGGCAATCTTTAGTTTTGGATAGCTCCATTCACTCATCACAGGCAGTCTCACCTCCAGCGAAGGGATTTCCAGAACGCCGATGTATTCGTTGCCGTTAATGGTTTCGGTCGGCATCTCCATGTTAGGATTCAAAATATAATCCGGTATTTCTTCCTCAGTGAACGCCTCCATCGGGTACTCTGGAGAACCTGCGGAATCATGCTCCTTCGTAGGCTCCTGCACAGGTTGAGATGGGATGATTTCATCCAGTTGATTAACAACTTCCTCTGAAACTTCTCCTACATAGCTGTTTTCCCGCTGATTGTGTGCAGTGATCAAAAGGGCCGCTGCAATCAGCAGCAGCCCCAATATGATCCAGATAGTTCCTTTACGGTTCATCATCAAATCTCCTGCGGCGGATTAGTCCTAAAATCACAAACAGCAATCCAGCAATCAACAGCACCGGCACTGGCCACCAAAGCTGTCCGGTCTGAGGTAAGTTTGGTTTCGTCGGATTTGTTGGTTTCGTAGGTGTCGGTTCAGTCGGCTCTGTCGGCTCAGGCTCCTCCGGGACGTAGGTGTTTGTTATTACAAAGGTTATTCCATCACGTTCGACCCGAACCGTATAACCGCTGTTTTCTTTTTCTACCACAGTCCATGTATAACTGCTGCCAAGGCCACTCCATGTATAGCGCCAGTTATTATCCTTGTTCAGCGTTACCATGTCATAGACCTTGCCATCCCGGAGAAGCTGGACAATGATTTCTTTTGGACGCTGGTTTTCGTGTCTGTCATCATTCCACACCTTTATTACCTTGCGGGTAATAGTAGTCGGCGTGTCCGGAATTTCGGTGGAATCATGCTTTGGGCTTACAGATACGTCATAGATCCACTCATTTTTCACGGTGTCCTGCGTAGGCAGCATGACCATGAACGATGTTGCATCATAGTAACAATCGCCCTGGATGTGCCGCTTGCCGAGAACCAGATATAGCCCTTGCGCAAGTTTCTGACCACCAGTCGGGAAAGTAAGATAACCGTCTTGGCCGGTTTTACCGCTATCTGTCGGCATAATATTATCCCGCAGGACATAGCCCTCCAGTGTGGACGCCAGCGTTTTCCAAGCCGCATCATTTTTACCCCGGATGTCCACATTGAACTGCTTAAAATTGTTTGTCGTAGTCAGTTCACCGTATTCGTCTACGGTGGCTACTTGATAAATGCTGAACTCGGCACCGACGAGGGGCATTTTGCCATCCTGATAGGAAATGGTCAGACTGACTGCCAGATCTTTGTCAATGCTCCCGGCGGCATAAGCCGTGACAGGCAGCATCAAAGCAACAAGCAGGAATAGAATCAGCCGTTTACAGAGTTTCATGTTCGTCACCTCCATGAGAGGGTCTATTACGCTTCGGCAGAAGCAGGATAATCAGTAATACCAACAATAGGGGCAGCGCCGCAAAAGGGGCCACCAGCAGCGGCTCAATCTGCAAGGCATCCGCCGTCACGCGAATTGTTCGGGTTTCTTCAATATTCTCAATCCGGTGTCCACGCACCAGCAGCCGATGGGTGTTGACACCGTAAGGCGTGCAGGTGACCAGAGTACACAGATCCTCGCCCTCCACGATTTGCAGATCAGAAACCTGAGAGGGTTCCACTATGGTGATCTTATCCACCTCGTATGTCAGAACCTCGTCCAACACTCGAAGCAGGCAAATGTCTCCCTCCCGGATTTTGTCCAGATCGGTAAACAGCTTTGCGCTGGGCAGACCCCGGTGGCCAGAGAGAACACAATGACTGCTTTCACCGCCCACAGGCAAGCTGGACCATTCCAAATGCCCCACGGCGACCTGCAAAATGGAATCACTTGTGCCGTGATAAATCGGCAAGCTCACGCTGATCTCAGGGATCTCAATATAGCCCATGACGCCAATGCCGGAGACATCCAGCAATTGCTCGTATTCGTTCTTTTGACTGTCAGACAGGGAAAAATCGGTATTCCGGCTAAGCAGGGATTGGTTATATTCCCAGGCCGCAGACCAACTCTCAGCATATTGCTCCTCATCCATGCCGGCCACATCCTCTGCATAGGTCGTAATGGCCCGGCTTGAATGGAAGGAGTTCCAGTAGTCGCTGACAGATGGATACAGCAGTAAGGACAAGCCCGCAATCAGAATCAGGAATAGTAAAATTGTTGTCAAATTATTCATTTTTTGTTTCATTGCGGGGTTCTCCTTGCCGCTGTGGGCTGGGGAGGGATGGCCCTCCCCAGCAGGACACAGTAGACTTTGATGGTTTTAATGCACTCAGCGAGAGCTCATGCGCTTTCTGGTCACCAGCAGCACAACAGCAGCCAGAATCAGGACGGAGCCCAGAACATAGAAGATCGTAGTACCCATGCCGCCAGTCTCAGGCAGTTCTGCACCGGAGCTGTTCTCGACGTTTCCGGTCACGGTCAGGGAACTCAGATTGGCAGTTGTGGCGTTTGCGCCGTTGACAGTCACCTGAACAGGGTCCTTCAGCAGATTGTAGCCTGCGGGAGCCTTGATCTCTTCCAGATAGTATGTACCATCCTTCAGGCCATCGAAGGAGGCAGCACCCTCGTCATTAGTGGTCTTCACAGTGGCCTGTGCCTTGTCAGTGGTCCACTCCACCTTCTTGTCAGTTTCGTTCCACTTATAATAATATTTTGTGGTGGTGTCCGAACCATCCGTCTTTACTTCCTTGTACAGCACGAACTCCGCACCGGCCAGCTTTTCGGTATTGCTACCCTTCACATACTTGTTGATGACGACCTTTGCGGAGTAGACAGTTTCCTTATCCTCCGGCGTTGTAGTGGTTTTGCTTGTATCGACGGGGTCGTTGCTGTAGGTCAGGGTCGCTGCGTTGTTTTCAATCTTGGCAACAGCATTCTCGTTGACCACCGCAGTGTAGGTGACTTTGATCTCAGCGCCGATCGTGTACTTATTGTTCAAGACCGGAATGGAAACGGTGAACTTGTTGGCATTGTTGTCCTTATCATAGGTAATGGTACAATCAGAAGTCACATCAGTTCCGCCAACGGTGACCTTGACGTTCTTTTGGAAAGTCAGGCCCTCGCTCATGGTATCGGTGATCAGGTAGGTGTAGGTGGTGAAGCCGGTGTAGTCAGGCACCTTGCCGGTGATGGTGTAGGCGACGATCTCACCAACGTCTACACTCTCCTTGTCGTCCACCTTATTAAAGGGAATGTCGTTCTTGTCGTGGATGGTGACAGTGGGATCGGTGGTGGTCAGGTTACACAGAGCACCGTTGGTACTGGCGACGAAGTAGTAGCCCAGATCCAGATTGGTGGCCTTGACGGTAGTGCCGTCAGCAGTCAGGGTAATCCCAGTCTTGCCGGACACAGCCGCTTTCAGTGCGTTCGCAAAGGCGGCGGCGCTGAAACCGGTGGACGTGGACACAACGAATGTGGTATCGTCTCCCGCTACGCCGGTCAGAGTCAGACCGCTGCCCTCGGTTTCAGCATAGGCCTTGACCGTGCTGTACCACTCGCTGGTAGTCTTGATTGTATAGGAATAGTTGCTGCCGCTGTAGGTCACATCAAAAATCTTGTACGCCGTATAGGTCTGATTGGCCACAGGATTGTCAACAATAATCGTACCTTTGTCTTCCGCCGCAAAAGCGGTAGTTGCCATGGCAAGTACCATGACCACCACCAGCAGGAGGCTGGCAAGTTTTTTCGCAGTTTTCATTGCTATGGTTCCTTTCATTTTGGATTTGATCTCTGTATTGCGTGTCTTGCGCCTCGGGAGGGCGGTCGTTCCTCCTTCCGGTGCTTATATCGTATATACAATAGGTACAAGGCCGCCGTTATCAGCAGCGTTCCACCTGTGGTATACATGGTGGTTCCTGAACCTCCGGTCTCCGGAAGCTCATAGTAGGTGTTGTTGACCACAACGCCATTCCACTCTGTGTCAACGCCATTGTTGACCGCTTGAACGGTCAATTCGTCGTAAGCCACGGTGACGGTGTACGTCGTACCGTCAGAAGAATATCCCGGCGGTATCTCTGTTTCGGTCAGTGTATAGGTGTGACCGGATGGAATATTTCGGAATGTGACCTTGCCGTTCTCGTCCGAAACCGCCACAAACGCTGTCAATGTCACTGCGGTGTCATCGCCATGACATTTGCTGCACCGATAATCATGGGCAAGTGTGAATTCCGCCCCGGCCAGGGCATTGCCCCGGTTATCCTGCTTGGTAAAGGTCAGCTCTGCCAGATAACCGTGAACAGATGGGACGGGGAATTCGATGATCTTCGGGTCTGAGATGGAGATCACGTTATTCACCGTTTTCACCACCCGGTATTGGAGGGTCGTTTTGCCGTTGGTGTTGTAGACCTTGTTCTCCACAAAGGCGGCATCCTCATTTTTCAGCCGCACCCGGTATTTCAGGGTGTAGGTATAGGTGGTGCTATTTCCCGCCTCATGCTTGGTATAGCCGGAGGTCTTCAGGTCCCAGCTGATGGTTCTGTCTGTGCCGTAGGCAGCGGTATTCTCAGCGTTCTCGGCATGGGTACCGGAGAGGCTTGCAGCTTGCAGCGCATCGTCCTTGCTGTACAGACCGATAAACTCCACTTCATCCGGCGTAGTTGCAGGAATAGGATCCTTTGCCACCCAGTCGGCATCGCTGGCGGTCTCGATACTCTCTTTAATGGTGGTGAAGATCTGGTTGTAGGCATCCTTCAGCCCGGCGGTGTTGGTGCTGTCGTAATAGTACCCGGAGCCGATGCTGTTGCGCAGCCAGCTCTCAAAATAGCCTGTTCCGGTACCGCCAATGTCATAGGTTTCGCTGGTACGGTCCATTGTGGAGAATGTGTTGTTTGCGCTCTGGGTAATATACGCTTCAAGGCTTTGCCCGCTTACGTTTACGCCGATCGAGAAAATAGTAATGCCGCTGTCTTTCATGGAGGTTGCCATTTCCCGTGCTTTTACTGCGCCGCGATCGGAATAGTTCGTACCATAGGTGAACGGTTTTTGGGGGTAGAGGTCATCCCGGATATAGTTGTGCGTATCATCGGAAACCCTATGGATGGGCACATGGCCGGTATAACCACTCTTGATATAGGTGGTGGGGAAGCCGTCGCTGAGGAATATTACATATTTGTTTTTATTGGTTGCACCAGCAAGCATATCCCTTGCCACAGCCAGGCCGGCTTCCATATTTGTAAACTTGTTCGGATTATTCCAATTCCCGTAACCATCCTGATTAATGATGTTACCGGTAACTGTTCTCATGGTATTTTTCAACACATCAGCCTGTTCCGTACTGGTGCAGGGCTGCAAGTCAAATATCTTATGACCATCGGTATTGAAAGCCACATAGCCCACCTTGCTGATACCCATGGAGTTATTGGCGGCGAAATTGTCCAGAAATTCATCCGCCGCCAACATAGCTGCTTGGTAGCGGGTACCGTCGCCGAAATCAGACTTCATGGTATTGGAAATATCCATAACGATGACCACTGCTATGTCCGGCTCCTTGATGACTTCATCAATAACCTGCGGGGTCTGGACCGTCAGGGTGATGTCAAAGACGTTTTCAATGTCCGTCCCGGCAATGGTTTTGCTGACATAGACACCGTCATCTTCGTTGGCATTTTCCCCACCGAAAGCATCGATCTGCTGTTTGGAGGGCGGCTCGTCCAGCATCATGGTCGCAGCCGCTGGGCTGGGCGTCAATCCGGGCCAGTCATAGGTAGTGGGCCGGGCGGTACAACCGCTGTATTCCTGGAACCAGCCGCTGTCTCGCAGAGCGATCCAGTTGCTGCCCACGCAGGCCTCGGCAATGCTGTTCAAATCCTCATCCGCATCCGCATCCGGCTCCAGCAGACTCCGCACTCGGTCGTACAGTTCCAGATAAGCATCCTCTGACAAGCGTTTTATCCGGAAGGCTTCGCCCATTCGGGTCAGCAGATCCTCTGCCTCCAGCCGATCATCTTCTGTCAGCTCGTCCAGAACTTCCAGTGCTTCGACCTCCCGGCGGAAGGCAACTTCAATGGCTTGAAGTTGTTCCGGAGTCAGGACTTCCAAGCAAAGCGCATCGTGCGTATGTTCTATCAACTCACAAATCAGGTTGCCTTCCTCATCTATGCACAAGTCATCATGGGTGTGCTCAGCCAGACCGCAGTGGTAGTAAACCTCCTGCGTACAGGCCTCACTATGGGTGTGCTCGTCCAATCCGCACGTCAAGTTTCCTTCCTCGTCCAGACAGGAGCTGTCATGAGTGTGCGCAGTCAGGCCACAATAGTATTGAGCCTCCTGCGTACAGGCTTTGCCATGGGTGTGTTCCTCCAAGCCACAAGTCAGGTTGCCATTTTCATTCAGGCAAAATTCACTATGGAAGTGTTCTGTTTTATCACAGAAATACACTATTTCCTCTGTCGATCCTGCGCTTTCGGTCGGTTCTGTTTCCGGACGCTGGCACTCCGAACTATGGGTATGCTCATCCATGCCGCAGGACAGTTCCCATGTACCATAGCATCGCCGGCCGTGATGATGTCCCGAAGTTTCTTCAAGCGCACAGATCAGACTGCCGTTTTCGTCATAACAATCCCCGCTATGAAAATGTGCACCCTCTCCCTCCGGAATCGTACAAGTGAGGGTTTCAGTATCTACGGGCACTTCTTCTGCGGTAAAGCAGATATCACTATGCTGATGCTGCAAGACCTGAATCTTTCCGCAAATTAATATCTTTTCCGGTTCGCCAGAGCTGGATCCTACTGTTTCCCAGCAGGAATCAGTGTGACGGTGTAGAATAACTTCTTCTTTGTCGCAGATCAGGACGTCGATTTGCTCATAGCAATCTTCTGAATGGATATGGTCGCTGTCGAACCCGCAGGGCAATTCTCTGGACACCTGATAGCATTCGTCACTATGCTGGTGGCCTTCGCCTTCTTCCACACCACACACAATTTCGCCATCCTCATTCAGACAATCCGCCGTGTGCTGATGTCCTTCAGATTCTTCGAGATCACAAATGCGGATGGTACTCTCTGTCCAACAGTCGTCTGTGTGCTCATGCAACTCACAAATCAACTCGCCACGCTCCTGCGCATAGCAGGAATCCGCATGCCGGTGCTCTGTTACTTCCGTTAAAGGACACCACAGATCCCAGTTTTCATCATAGCAGGCGGAGTCATGCTGGTGCACGACAAAATCGGCATAGCCGCACACGATATTTCTTTCCGCATCATAGCAACTTTCATCATGCCGGTGAATTTCCGGAGTGTCTGCCGTGCAGGATGGGTATGTATTGCTGACAGAAACTATTTGGATATAGCAGGAATCAGAATGGGTGTGTTCTGGAATCTGACACCCCTTTTCCATGGTAATGGCCGGTAGAATCAGTGCATAGGTCGTGCAGAATACAACAATGGAGCTGAGCACCATCATTACCTTATGCCAGCGCTTCTGAAATAAACGCTTTCGTATGTATCGCTCCCCATCCAATAGAATGGTCTTTTTCATATCCCATCACTTCCTATTCTATCGATCCGAATTGTGTCAAAGGCCAAACACGAAACACAATTTTGCCGACAATCTGTTCTTCTGAAATGCAGCCGATCTCCGAATGTCGGGAATCTACCGATGTTGATCGGTGATCCCCCATACAGAAATATCGGTTATCCGGCACCTGATAAGGCAGATCGATATTGGCATCGCCAAAGGATTTTTCAGTCAGGTAGGGCTCATCCAGATATTTGCCATCAACATAAACATTACCTTCCTCGTCAATGTCCACAGTCTGACCCGGAAGTGCAATCACTCTCTTAACCAATATCTTGTTTCCCACGTAAAAGGCAATCAAATCACACTGCTGGAATTGGCTGCCCTTAACCGATATTACGATGTCCTCCTCATCCAAAGTAGGTGTCATAGAGGAACCGTATATTTGTAAAACAGGGAGCCAGACGGTTGCCACCAGCACAGCAATCGCTGCCACAACGATCAATGTGTAGACGGTGCTGCGCAGAACACTTCGATACCTGCTTTTGTACCGGGTGCGAGCCAGTTCTGCCTCCAATTGTTCTATATTCGGCATATCTAATGGTCTCTTCTTCATAAGTATTGTCCCTTATTGTCTTCCTCCCATAGAAAGAAGGCTGCGGAGCTCAGCGTGCTCTCTGGTAAATGCCTGTAGTTTTTCAGATACCGTATCCCAATACTGCTGGGACTGTACTTTGGCATTTTGTATCATTTCATCACTTTTGGCCTGTGCTTCTGCAACGATACGCTCAGCACGTTTCCGGCTCTCTGACTCCATCTGGGCACAGATGGCTTCTTGCCTCTGACTGAGATGGGCAATGTTGTCCGTATATTGCTGACAGGCAGCCTGAGCCGCTGCAAAAACACCATTCAGTTGCAAAGATGCTTCTGCAATTGAACCGGCTTCATCGATTATAATTTGCTTATCACGCAATGCAGCTTCCGCTGCGGCGAATTTTTGCTTTAACGCTTCCAACTCTTTGCTTTGATTCAACAGCATTTGCAGCAAATCACTTCTGCTAAGCTTTCTTAATTCGTTTTCAGTCATTCAGGAATCACTCCTTTTCACATAGCTGCAAAAAAAGCAGAAAGCGGCGTTGTAATCAACGCCGCCCCACGATCCGAAGGTTTTATTGTAGCACGGCTATACTGATTGGCTGTGCTGTGCTTTTTTACATTCACAGTACATAATTCACATTATGCCGACTGACGATGTGCCTGTTTCCAGAAGGAACGTAATTCACATTATGTCAGAAATGTGAAAAATAGACAATCACACGTTTAAATTTTACAAATTAATTATAGCACATATCGTCAAAGAGTCAATGAGAGCACATGGAAAATCACATTCAAAAATCAAAAAATCCCCATATTGATGTAGATGGTTTTGCATTACTCCTGTGTCACGGCTCGTGTTGGATGCCCTGGATTTTCGGCATCAGCAGTTCAATCGGGGACATATTCACGTCTACGATTTTTGGTTACAGAGAAGCTCACTGATTTTATAACCAACAGACTTCAATGTAGGGCTTATGAAACGATTCCGCTGTCCGTATATTCACATTTCCTGGCAGCGTGCCGTATCCGAGTTCATTCAGGAGTAGTAAAATCGTAGTAATTCGACTTTCCATATGGCCGAAAATGCGGAATTTTGCTTGGTTTTACAGAGAAATTTTGCTTCTCTCTTGATTTTTCTATACATATGATTATTATTTTTTACAAAGAAACCTCTTACAGATATGGTTTAATATTTTACATTAAGAAAAAAACCGGCATCTGGGAAGCGCCTGTTCTTGACTTAATATTATCTGATTTGGCCAATGTGCGTGTTTTTGCAGAAAGCCCCCTTGACAAATCTCATCTCAGTATTTGGTGTTGTTAGTTCTAACAATCGTTTTGACGCATATTCACTTCCGCTTTTACTTAGGCTGTAATGCGTCCATTTTCCCTCTTGTCTTGCATTAACAATACCAGAGTCGCAAAGTATTTTCATGTGGTATGATAAAGCCGATTGTCCTATGTGGTGTTAGAATATAAATAGTACAAGTCAAAATGAGAATTCCTTATAAGAAAAATCATGGTACAATGTAGGTACCGCACTGAAGGAGGATCTCATTATGGCAAAGCACTATGACAAACAATTT
>Ga0129317_1001360_pt1 | contig 18464 bp, 16 predicted proteins | sample Cm1ome_FD_94430 | JGI IMG/M metagenome (GOLD analysis project Ga0129317, IMG submission 94430) | Eastern black-and-white colobus group fecal microbial communities from Wisconsin, USA - Cm1105 metagenome | ecosystem: Host-associated > Mammals > Digestive system > Large intestine > Fecal | place... | reverse complement strand
AGTGTGGGGAGATGTCACGCAGTGACAGAGGGGACCGCCTCCGTCAGAGGAAGAACCTTTCCTCAGAAAGGTTTTTTCCTCCAATAATTACATATAAACTTCTATATAAGTACTACTCTTATGGGCGCTCCTGAGATTTGTTTATTCAAGCAGTCCTTTGATGCCTTTTTCCTTGAATGCCTCCTTGTAGTACACAAGCTCGTCCTGTATGATGTCGTCGATGACCTTCATGCCAAGCAGCTCCACGGGAGCCTTGTCATCGGTGAGTATGTGGTCGCCTGCTGTGTAGGGCTCAAGTTCGGGGCGGACTATCTGCATCATGCGGCGCAGGTCCTCCTGCTTCAGCGCTGCGGTGTTGGCTTCAAATCTGTCCATGAACTCGTCGCTGTTTGTGGCGAAAAGCTCCCTGTTGGTGGAGTATTCAACGTCGACGGTCACTACATTGTCGAATACCGAGGAGATGGTGTCCGCAAGACAGCCGTTTATGCCGTCGGCGCTCTCTGAGCGCATATTCATGTTGACTACCATGACGCCGCCTTCATTGAGGTGGTCCTTTACAAGGGTGAAGAACTCCACTGAGGACATCTGGAATGGAATGGTTATATCCTGATAGGCGTCCACCATGATGACGTCGTAATTCTTGTCACAGGCGGCGAGAAAGGCTCGTCCGTCGTAGGTGGTGACCTTTATATCCTCGGGAAGCTCAAAGTATTTGTGGGCAAGGTCGGTTATCTTCTCGTCTATCTCCACGCCCTCGGCTTTTGCGCCGCTGAAGTACCTGAGACACTGTTTGGCGTAGGTGCCCGTTCCCATGCCCAGCACCAGTATATCCGCTGTGTCGGGGCTCTCTGTCATAAGGGGAGCTGCCATGGCGTAGTCGTAATACATATCCGAAAGCTCTCCCGACTTGACGTAGACGGACTGGACTCCGAACAGTACATTGGTGGAAAGATAGGTGTTTTCGTCATCGTCCTTGACCTGAAGATAGTTGTATACGGACTCCCCCTCGTAGGTGAGTCCCTTTTCCCAGAAGGCAAAGCCCATGGACGGCGATGCAAAGCAGCAGACTATGAACAGCACCGAGGCTATGGCAGTCTTGGCTGCGCCGCTTTTTGAACTTATGAAGTAGACCAGTCCTATAACAAGCATTATTCCTGCGAAGATGAGAAAGGTAACAGCTGTTCCCACAGCAGGGATAGAGATGAATGTGGGGACGAAGGTTCCGATAATGGAGCCGATGGTGTTTGCAGCTCCCAGAGTTCCCACTGTCCTGCCGCTGTCGTCAAGGGAGTCTACGGTGTACTTCACCAGTGAGGGGGTGACGGTTCCAAGCAGGAAAAGAGGATAGACGAACACCACCATGCAGGTGATGAAGGCTGCCCATATGAGAAAGTTGGTGTTTATGGTGACCACGAGGAGTCCTGCTATGCCTGCGATGGCAAGCTTTCCGATAAAGGGGACTGCTGCTATCCACACAGCCGCAATGAGTATCCTGCCGTAGAGCTTGTCGGGGTCTGGGTTCTTGTCGGCGCTCCTGCCGCCGTAGATGTTTCCCAGAGCCATGGCTATCATGATAGTGCCGATGATGATGGTCCAGACTATCTGTGAGGAGCTGAAATATGGGGCAAGGAGCCTGCTTGCGCCCAGCTCCACAGCCATGACGGACATTCCTGCAAAGAACTCCGTCATATAAAGGTACCATTTGTTTTTCAGTATTCGGGGAAGGGGCTTCTTTTCAGCCGCCTTTGAGTTTTTGTTTTTCATATTATCTCCTGATGATTTGATTTGTGATACTTGATCGTTGCAGAAAAGATGTACTGCGCCTTTTAAATCAGAGGCATAAGGAAGGACAGCAGGAATAACAGTATGAATATGCCTGCCGCCGAGATAAAGAATGTGTACACGGGGAGCTTTCCCGTATAGATGTTGTGGGGATAACTCGGCGAGATGCCTATTATGCGCCGTTCATTGTAGACAGGACTCTTGTAGCTTGTCATATCCCTGTGGATATAGGTGGTGCCGTTGTACTCGTACTTCCATATGGCGCGGTATCTGGGGCGGTAGTTCTTGTATCCGAGTGTCGTCTGTACGTCCACACATTCCGCATCGACTTTCTCTTTGCAGACCATCTTCTTCAGGATGGTGAACCAGAGGGGATACAGCAGCAGGACAAGGGCACTGATGATCGCAAAGGCGGCGGTCACAGCCACATGACCTTCAAATAGCTCAGCACTTGCCGCTGTTGCAGAGATGAACACTGCGCTGACTGCAAATGTGCCCCACATGATGACTCCGTTGAAGCTGTTGGCGAGTGCCCTTGACAATGTCATGACTGCACAGCCTGCCACGGCAAGTACAAGTGAAGTTATGATAGTCTGGTCCTTGGCGGTTTTGTCGTATAAAAATACCGATACTGCCAGCAGTACGATACCGATGATAGTGGTAACGACCACCCTTGCGTTGGGCACCTGCCACGGGAAGTTCATATCTGCTTCACCGTCTGTGTACCTTATCGCCATTTCCTTACAGGTGTCGTGTTCCGTGTCGGTCTGCTTTTTCTCCCTGAATGCGTAGACCGCAGGGATGGCGGCTGCCATGACGAGTCCGATGACTATCAAGGCGGTCTGGGCATCTCCGCTTAAAAAGAATGCGGTTATTATCAGTACGAAGCCCAGTATCATTGATATCACAGGCAGCTTTGGTACGTCGGTCTGTGGGGGAGTATACTTCATGTTGTTATTCTCCAAGCTCCACAGCGACATATTGTACCGCGCCTTCTGCCGGGGGGGAATGTCCGCCTCCTGTATGTATTTCCTTGCTTCTTCAAATCTGCCCTGCGAGGCAAGATCCATTACTCTTTCAAAGTGTTCGTCCATTTGTTTTTACCCCTTTTTATCATTTTTGCATTGCCGTTTCCATTATATAATGAAGTTTACCCCATCGGCTTTGCCACAAAGAGAATTATATCACATGGCAGTCGTTTTGTAAAGAGGTATATCACTGCGGAGGTACGCATAGAATTTATCGGGAGGAGATATTATGCCAAACGGAAATCTCGATACAGAAAAATATAAGCAGGAGCTCATGCGGCTCTACAGCAGAAGCACCTCGGCTGAGGAAAAACAGGTAACGGAGCCTGTTTCCGAGGAGATAAATGACACCGATACGGAGGCTCCCGATGATACGGTATATGCCGAGCATACCGAGGAGGACTCAAACGGTGCAGAGGAGGACTACAACAGCCGCTTCCCGGAGCCCGATCTTTCGGAGCTGGATACGGACTTCGGCACACATTCCGCCGAGGACGATGTGCCTCCGGTGTATGACAGCGATGAGCTCCTCGGTACGGAAAGAGGCTATATCCTTGTGAACGTGAGAACGGGTGACGATTCTTCGGCGGTGGCAGGAGCCTTCATTGCCGTAACCGCCATCGTTGACGGCAAAAGACTGGTGCTCGCATCGGGCGTCACAGATGAAAGCGGCGTTTCACCGAAATTCTCTCTGCCTGTGCCCGACCGTGAATACTCTCAGGAGCCATCTCCCGAGGAGCGTCCCTATAATCTCTTTGACGTAAGCGTGTCCGCAGAGGGATTCTTCCGCGCACGGAGCGTTGATGTTCCTGTGTTCTCAGGGATAACCTCGGTGCAGAACTTCAACCTCATACCCCTGCCTCTTATGATGGACAGCTCCGACGAGACCGTTACCTACTACAACGCGGAGCCAAGCTTCGGCGGCGGAAAGGAGTGACCCATGCTTACAGGTACGCCCTTTATCCCCGAGACTATCACCGTTCACCTCGGCTTCCCCGACTCCGAGGCGCCGGATGTGACGGTGGGCTTTGCCTCATACGTCAAGAACGTGGCTTCCAGTGAGATATATCCCACATGGCCCGAGAGTGCTCTCCGCGCCAATATATATGCCATTGTTTCCTTTGCTCTCAACCGTATCTATACGGAGTGGTACCGCTCACGGGGGTACAGCTTCGATATCACTGCAACGACACAGTTCGACCAGAAGTTCATAAACGGCAGGGAATACTTCGAGAATATAAGCTATCTTGCAGATGAGCTTTTCAACGACTATGTGCGGCGGCAGGGCAGGGTTGAGCCCCTGTTCACCGCTTTCTGCAACGGTACCACTACCACCTGCGCGGGACTGTCCCAGTGGGGGACTGTGGCTCTTGCCAACCGAGGTTATACTCCCTATGAGATATTGCAGTATTACTACGGCGATGACATCGACATTGTGAAGAATGCTCCCGTTCAGACTGCCATGCCATCATTCCCCGATACAGAGCTGAAAAACGGCTCTTTCGGCAACGATGTGAAGTACATTCAGGTATGGCTCAACCGCATTTCGGGAAACTTCCCTGCAATACCCAAGATACCTGCCGCCGACGGTATTTTCGACAGCGCCACCGAGGCGGCGGTAAGGAAGTTCCAGCAGGTATTCGGACTGGAGGTCACAGGTGTCGTCAATGCTGCCACATGGTACAGGATAACCTACATCTACACCAGTGTCAAACGCCTTGCGGAGCTGGACTCCGAGGGAGTGCGCTTCGAGGAGATATCACCTCAGTTCGCAGAGGAGCTCCGCATAGGTATGCAGTCCATCGAGGTGAGTATGCTGCAATACTATCTTGCGGTGATCGGCGCCTACTACGAGGCAGTCATCCCCGTGGAGATAACAGGCTATTTCGGTGAGCAGACCGAGCGCTCCGTAAAGTCCTTCCAGAGAGTGTTCGGGCTTCCGCAGACGGGTGTGGTGGACAGAGCCACAAGGAATGACCTGTACCGCGCCTATGAGGGCATTGCGGAGTCCGTTCCCTCACAGTATACCGCTGTCGCACTCTATCCCGGTACTGTTCTCCGCGAGGGGGCAAGAGGGGACTCCGTAAGAACTATCCAGCAGTATCTCACCTATATAAACAGGAGCTATCCCGATATCCCTGCGGTCAGCGACACAGGCTATTTCGGTCCCCTCACAAGGCAGTCCGTCACCGCATTCCAGCGGCAGTTCGGCATTGACCCCTCGGGTATCGTGGGAGCTGTCACATGGGACAGGATAGCAGGAGTCTACTCCGACCTGCGCTTCGGCTTCGACAAGCGTCCATACCAGAACCCGGGTTACACAATTAAGTAGGGGACGCCGCCCTCGGCGTCCCGAGCTTGCAGGAAGGAATGAAACCATAATAATTACGCTTTTCGCATTGGTAAAGGGAGGAAGATATGCCATACACAGATGATCAGAGAAAGGAACATATCCGCGAGCTTCAGAAAATGCTCTGCGGTATTGCCGTTCTGGGGAAAAAGATACCGCAGGTGCTGCCCAGCGGCGTTTACGACAGCGACACCAGACAGGCGGTGGAAGCCTTTCAGCAGGAGTACGGACTTCCTGTCACCGGGGATACGGACTCCGACACATGGAACATGATAGCGGAGGTGTACAGAGAGCTTACCGAGGGGGAGCCTGTTGCATACCACGCCTTTCCGTCGAAAAGCTATACGCTTTCGGTGGGGGACAGCGGCGAGCTGGTGTACATTATTCAGGCTATGCTGTGGAGGGCTGCGGCGTGGTATGACAATATGCCGAGGATAGCCGTCAGCGGAGAGTTCGGGGAGGAGACTGCCGAAGCTGTCAGAGTATTCAGGAGCTGCTGCGGTCTTCCCGACAGCGGCTGTGTGGACTGCACCACATGGAATATGCTTGTGCGCTTCCTCGAGACTAAGACATAACAGCGCTCAAAGACTGCATGACAGAGTTCGTGCGGTCTTTTTTTATGGTGAGAGATAATGAAACTTCGTGCGTCTAATACTTGTGGGGAACTTCTGCCGATCATTTGCCGCTTTGGCAGCAGCTGTTCCTTGACAATTCTTCCCGATAGTATTATAATAGGAGAGTCAATAAATTTATACGGAGGACATCATGAAGTTTTTTTTCCTGTTAATGCTTGCTGTAACGGTAGTTTCATCCGTTTTCATGATAAGATCGGATAAAAAAGGCAGTAAGTTCTACTTTGGCAGTGTCGGCTTCGTCATTGCCATCATCCTCGGCTGTGCCGACCTTTTCGGTGCTATGGACGATTCGCCCTTCCGCGGAACATTCACCATTATGGGAGCGGCTTCCGCTCTGCAGCTCCTGCTTTTCTTCTTTAAGCTCAAAAGCAGCGACAAGCCCACCTTCAATCGTATCTCCAAGGCTGTCATAGCAGCTGTGCTGCTGGAGCTCATCGTCTTTCAGATACCTTCCATCCCGACGAACTTTATCGGTAAGTACAAGCCTGTTAACGTAAATATCGCCGATACTATCGTCGGAAACGGCTTCTATGATGCCAATGCCCCTCAGGACGGCATCAAGACAGGCGGCACCGATATCATCACTCTGGAATACAACAAGCTGAACTGTCCTGTGGGCTCGGTCAAGATCGAGACCAAGCTATCCGAGACAGTAAAGTACATGGACGCTTCCATCAGCCTGAAGGATCAGACGGTTTCCACTCTCAGAAGCGGTATCGCCACAGGCAGAGTTGTCCGCGGTGTTGACGAGAGCCAGTATATACAGTGCTCCGTGTCGGGAAATGTGGACAGGCTCCTTATCGACTGCAAGTTCCAGAATTACAGCAATGAGACCGCTATAACAGGCATCATCATAAATGCTCCCATGCCTTTTGAAGCGAGCCTGATCCGTTTCTTACTCATTGTTGCCCTTGCAGCTCTGGTCATTGCAGTAACAGGCGCAAAGGCAATGCAGAAATCCGTTGAGGAGAAGAAGGGCACATTCAGACTCTATGTCATCGAGCTCACCATCGCGGCTGTTACCGTTGCTGTGCTCATGTGTGTGGCTATTGCTCATGCAAGCAATATGAAGCACTTCTTCAAGGGCGATATCGGAGATCAGCTCTCTCAGCAGCTGGTCGAGTCCTTCGAGAACGGCAGACTTGACATAGATGCTTATGTTTCCCCTGACCTTACTGCTCTGGAAAATCCCTATCAGTGGGACGCAAGAGACGGTATCGCCTATGAGTGGGACCACCTGCTCTATGACGGAAAGTATTACTCTTACTACGGAATAGCTCCCGTAATACTTGTATATCTGCCATTCCACAAGCTGACGGGCAAGTTCATGACTCAGGTCTCGGCTATAATGATATTCACCATAATCGGTCTCATATTGCTGAGCATGGCGTATTACGTCTTTATAAAGCGGTTCTTCGGCAAGATACCTGTGGGCTGCGCTGTTGCAGGTCATGTGGTCATGTTGGTGTCCTGCGGAATCTGGTTCAACACCTGCCAGCCTATCTTCTATGAGGCGGCTATCTCGGCAGGATTTGCGGCTATGACTGCGGCGGTGTACTTCCTGTTCACCTCGGGAGTTTTCACAAAGGACAAGCTCTCGCTGCCCCGTACAGCTCTTTCGTCACTGTTCTTCGGAATAGCGGTCATGTGCCGACCCACTCTTGCAGTATACGCTATCTGCGCTTACATCATCTACGGTATGCACCTGAAGCAGGCTGACTTCATCAGCGCTGACAAGAGCAATAAGAAGCGCAGGATATACTACGCCCTCTGCGGAGCACTTCCGCTGGCGATACTGGGTATCTGCCAGATGGCGTACAACTACGCTCGTTTCGGTTCTCCCTTCGATTTCGGTATACAGTACTCACTTACCATCAACGACTTCACACACTCCGAATTCCACATAAACTTCATGCTTCTGGGACTGTTCTACTACCTCATAGCTCCGCCTATGCTGAAGGGAAATTACCCTTACATCACCAACGATTTCAGCCAGTTCGGAATAAACGGCTATTACTACCGCTGCCCCGAGACTGCGGCAGGTATTATCTTCCTCGCAATGCCTACACTGGGCTTCCTGTTCTCGCGCAAGGCGCTCAGAGCGCTCCCCGACAGAAAGGCTCGCATAAGAGCTCTGCTTGGTGTCGGACTGCCCTGTCTGGTAATGCCTATCGTCATCATATGCTCCATCTGGGAGAGCGGTTATGCCGTAAGATACTTTGCAGACTTCGCATGGGAGATGGTCTTCGGCGGTCTGTGCATACTCTTCTTCCTCTATAACAGGAGCAAGAACGAGACACATAAGAAACAGTTCAAGTGGTTCATGGCAGCAGCTGCTGTTGTGGCAGTTGTGCTGAATGCACCAATGGTATACGGTGTTATGTGCCCCAGAGACTACTTCCCCGAGCTCAGCGAAAAGTTCAGCAGGATAGTTGCCTTCTGGCAGTAAAGATATCATAGGACAGGTACTCTGCGGAGTACCTGTTTTTTTGCGCGGATATGTTTCTTTTTGGCTGATATTTATGAAAACTATTGACAATCGGCAAAAGATATGCTATACTCTGCTCATAAGGCCGCCTGACCTTAAATATATTGTAAAGGACTTGGTACACTATGAAACACATCCTCAAGAAGATCTCAGCATTCGCCCTTGCATTCACCATCCTCGGTGCAGGATCGGTAATGACAAAAACTGTCTCACCAAAATCGGATAACACCCTCGATGCTCATGCTGCCTGCGTTCATGGTCAGGGAGTTTACACCACTTTCCTCTGGGTAACTCCACATCTCCGCGTAGCTCAGGTTCGCTGCTGCGGCTGCCACGGTGTACTTGAGACCTACACTGCGTATTTCGGTTAAGATGTTATTTGAAAAGCCCCCCTGTTTAATAAGGGGGCTTTTCTTTGTCATAAGACTCTGGACAATTTGCACATCAATGCTGCGGCATTACTGTAGAATGTCACAAAAATGAGCAGGATCAGTTTTATTTGTCGTGTTTTTCTTCCATTTTTCCCTCTGAAAAGGTATAATATTAATATATGTGTATACCGCTGTGACGGAATTATTATGTCAGCGGTGGAAAGGGGAGCACTTATGCAGGTTATCAAATATGTTTTTCAGCCCCACGGTGACGACAGAGGTCAGCTGGTGGCTCTGGAGGAGTTCAAGGATATCCCGTTCAGGATAAAGAGAGTTTATTATATGTATGATACCGTTGCGGACGTTACCCGCGGTAAGCACGCTCACAAGTCGCTGCAGCAGATACTCGTGTGCATTCACGGAAGCTGCAAGGTGAGACTGGATAACGGCAGGGAGAAAAAAGTCATCCCTCTCGAAAAGCCCTATGAGGGACTCTATGTTTCAAATGCCATGTGGAGGGAAATGTTCGATTTTTCTCCCGATGCTGTGCTCATTGTCCTTGCATCGGAGCTGTATGACGAGAAGGACTATATAAGGGATTATGATGAGTTCCTTGAATATGTCAAGAATTGCGGCGACACTGCTGTGGCAGAGGAGGCTCCTCTATGATGGTACCTTTTGCAAGCTTCAGACCTATGGAGGAGGAGCTGGGGGATAAGCTCAGGGCAGCCTTTGAGGAGGTCCTTGCTTCGAGTTCCTATATCAAAGGTGAGCAGTGCAGGCTGTTTGAAGCGGAGTTCGCGGAGTACTGCGGAAGAAAGCACTGTATCGGCGTGGGAAACGGTCTTGATGCCATTTACCTGTCACTGAAAGCCCTCGGTATAGGACACGGCGATGAGGTCATAGTTCCCTCGGATACGTTTATCGCAACTGCACTGGCTGTTACATATACGGGTGCTGTGCCTGTGTTTGCCGAGCCCGATATGAGAACATACAACATCTCTCCCGAGGAGATAGAAAAGCACATTACCGACAGGACGAGAGCGGTCATTCCCGTTCACCTCTACGGTCATCCTGCGGATATGGACAGGATAATGCCCATTGCCAAAAAATACGGGCTGTATGTGGTGGAGGACTGCGCTCAGGCTCACGGCGCTCTGTATAAGGGCAGAAAGGTGGGAAGCTTCGGCGATGCTGCCGCTTTCAGCTTCTATCCCGGAAAAAATCTCGGTGCCCTCGGAGACGGCGGTGCTGTTGTCACCGACAATGAGGAGCTTGCCGATAGGATAAGAGCTCTCGGAAACTACGGCTCGGACTACAAGTATCATCATATATATCAGGGAAACAACTCCCGCCTCGATGAGATGCAGGCTGCTTTCCTCAGGGTAAAGCTCGGGGAGCTGGACAGGATGAACGCCTTCCGCAGAGCTGCTGCGGACAGATATTCGTCGGGAATAGTCAACAGAGAGGTCATCCTGCCCTTTGTTGCAGAGGGCTGTGAGCCCGTGTGGCATATCTATGCGGTAAGGTCACGGCAAAGGGACAGGCTTTTGTCTTACCTTGAGGATAAGGGCATTTCAGCAGGTATGCACTACCCCTGTCCCATTCATCTTCAGAAATGCTATGAGGAGCTGGGCATGAAAAGGGGAAGCCTTCCTGCGGCTGAGGAGATCAGCGCTACGGAGCTCAGTCTGCCCATGTTCTACGGCATGACAGAGGAGCAGACCGACTATGTGATAGATGCCATAAACTCTTTTGTCTGAGTCAGGAAAGGAATGAATGTCAATGCAGCTCAGAGCACTTGAAGCAGGAGATGCAAAGCTCATGGCTGAGTGGATGCACGATAAGAATGTGTGCAGGTATATGAAAAAGGACTTTGGCTCAATGACCGTGGAGGACTGCGAAAGGTTCATCGCATCATGCAGCAGCAGCTCCGAGGATCTGCATATGGCTGTTGCCGATGACAGCGGCGAATATATGGGGACGGTATCGCTCAAGCATATCGGTCTCACCGAGGGGACAGCTGAATTTGCCATCGTTGTCAGGAGCTGCGCTATGGGCAAGGGGTATTCGTCCTTCGGCATAGCTGCGGTTATAAAATTGGGATTTGAGAAGATGGGACTGAAAAGGGTCATCTGGTGTGTGTCGAGAGATAATCTCCGCGCGGAGAGGTTTTACGTCAGAAACGGTTACAGGCAGTTTTACGACGTTCCCGAGGAGTACAGACAGCTCTATCCCGACTACGGTGAGCTTGACTGGTTCGAGGCAGTCAGACCCGATGATGTATAAAGAGAGCTTTGATTTGAACAGTAAGAAACTCAGAAAGGTGAAGTCGGATAATGGCGAAAAAATACGATGTAAGCGTATGTGTTGCAATATATAATTCCGACCCGCTTCAGCTGTTTATGACTCTGGCATCAATAATACGTCAGAAACAGGTCAGCTTTGAGGTAATCGTTGCCGATGACGGTTCGGTATCGGATATGTCGGAGCAGATACGCGCATTTTTCAAGGCAGAGGGCTTTGAGGATTACAAAATACTGCGGAGCGAAAAAAATAACGGCACCGTTATCAATTACCTGAGGGCAGCTTTAAGTTCATCAGGAAAATATATCAAATGTATCTCGGCAGGTGACCTGTTTTACTCAGAAACTTCATTGTCGGAGCTTATGCGGTATATGGAAAGAAACTCTCTTGACGCCTGTTTTACTGATGCTGTGTACTATAACAGCAGAGGGCTGCCTGAGGTATCGGTAGATCCGCAGATAGTCGGTGTGCATCGGAAAAGGCGCCTTTATCTGCAAAAGCTATGCTATCTTATACTCAGCGACAGGGCGTGCGGCGCAGCATGGCTGGTCAGGAGAGAGGAGTTTCTAAGGTATATGAGACTCTTTGCCAATAAAGTCAGATTTTGCGAGGACAGCATATACTGCCTGATGATAATGGACGAAAAAAGAGTAGGCTTCCGCTATGAGCCATCAATATATTATCACTACGGAGAAGGGCTCTCAACAGCAAAAAACGAGACATGGACCCTGAAGCTTCGCGAAGACGATAATGCCGTTAACCTTATACAGCTCAGAAGGTGCAGGGGAAACAGCTTCTTTGAAAAAAGGTACAGATTTTTTCTGAGATTTTTCGACGCAAGAAAACGGCTGATAAACATCGTACTGAAGATGTTTGTATTTCCCGAGGTCCTGCCGCTTTGGATATTGCAGAAGACCCGCAGGCGGAAAAATGTTAAGTCGGCTTCCTTTGCATTTCTGGAGGAATGCAGGAGCGCTGCGGAAAAGTTTATGCTCTAATATCAGAAAAAGCCATAAAGAAGTAACTGCTTCTTCATGGCTTTTCTTTTATTCTGCTGATTTTTGGTATGCTTCGAGATAGGCATATGCAGATACGGAATCGGGTTCGAGATAAGCTCCCTCGCCCCACTCGTTCCACGCGGTAAGGAAGATGTAATTCTTGCCCTGACGGCTGCATATTTCTCTGAGTCTGCGGAGATAGCCGCAGAACTTTTCGGGAGTGGCTCCGAGGACGGCTTTTCCCTTGCTGCCCCGTCGAGGTGTATCATCATAGCAGACAAAGGCGCCGTAGTAGGTGTTCTTGTCGCGGCAGCGTCTGGCATTTGCGATTATCCTTTCCCACACATCGTCATAGGAGTAGGTCTTTACTTCGGTCTGTACCTTGTGTCTGCGGAAAAGCCTGCCAAGACGGTCGATGAACCGTCCCCAGCCCGAGTACAGCGGTTCATATCTGAACTTCTTCACCGATGAGGGGATACCGTGAAAGGGATTGTAGCTGTAAACTACCTCAATTCCTGCAAAGCCCTCACTGACAGCCAGTTTGTTCCAGTACGCCGCCATTTTTTCGGTGTCGGGAGAGTAGTTGTATATGAGGAAAAGCGGCTTTCTGCCGTCCTTGACATACCTTTCATCACGGAAGTAGGGGAGCAGGAAGTCGAAATGCTTCTTCCAGTCCTTTTCCGTGCCTGCCTTGTACTCTATGAGTATCTCGGGACCGCTCTTTGCGGCTCCCTTTTTTTCGTCCATGAGCGGTGACCAGTCGTTGCCCTTGACGCTGCTCCATGTGCGCTTCCAGCTGGCATTGTCCCAAGCGAAAAAGAACGGTACATCAATATCTTTGTTTTCAAGTATTATCTCGGCAGGTCTGGTAAGAGCCTGTTTTTCACTGCTGAACCAGTAATGATATATGCCGAAGCCCGATACGCCGTATTTTTTTGCAAGCTCAGCCTGACGGACTATGTCCGCCTTCTTGGAAAGGTCATAGTAATAGCTGTCCAGCGGTTTTTTTGGCTGGTCGTGACCGTCGAACAGGGGAACTGCCTTTTTTACCGAGACCCAGTCCGAAAAGCCCTTTCCCCAGAACCTGTTGTTCTCCTCCGTCTCGTGATACTGAGGAAGATACATGGCGAAAACCTTTACTTTATCCATTGCGCTTACCCTTTTTCCTCATAGTCCTGAAAAGCTGCGATTCAAGCTGTCGGCTCAGGTCCTTCCAGTCAAACTTCTTCATGTGGGCGTCCACTGCGCGGAGGTAGTCCTCATCGGCGCTGTGCTGTGTACATTCGTATATGGCATCGGCGACTGCTTCTGTGTCCGTGGGGGGGACTGTAAGTCCCAGCTCGCCCACTACCTCTGGAAGTGAGGAGGTGTTGGACACGACCACTCTTGCGCCGCATGATATCGCTTCAAGGGGAGGGATACCGAAGCCCTCATACAGCGATACAAGCACGAATGCGGAGCATAATGAATAGAGCGCCACAAGCTCCTCGTCGGTGACAAAGCCTGCAAAGCATATGTCAGCTGCATAGGGGGAGCGGTCGGCGTAGTCCTTGACGATGTCGTAGCCGCTTCCCGGCATACCTGCAATGATGAGGCTTCCGTCGTATCTGCCCGAGCGTTTCAGGCTCTCGAATGCCTTTATGAGGGTCATGGAGTTCTTGCCGGGGTGGTCCACTGTGCCTGTGTAGAGTATGAACTCGGTGGGGAGCCCTCTTGCCGTCAGTATCTCCCTTGCGCTTTCAGCGTCCATCCTGCGGAACCTTTCTCTGTCAGCGCCGTTGAATATTACACTTATCTTATCCGCACCTATACCAAGGAACTTTATGATATCGTTCTTTGAGTTCTGTGAGACAGTGATGACGCTGTCAGCTCTGCGTGCGGTTATGGGGTCAGCTATCCTTGTCCTGTAAAACATCCTCAGCTTCGAGAACTTTTCGGGGATGTTGAATTCTATGAGGTCATGCATGATTATCGCCGTGGGAGCTGCCTTGAAAAGCAGCAGGGTGAAGTTGGGGATAAGTGCGATGTCTGCGCGCTCTTTCTTTACCATGAGAGGGAATACAAAGGTATTCCACAGCAGGTTGCCCATGGAGCTGTTCTTGCTGACAGGATAGGTCTTTACGGTGACATTGGGATTTGTGAACTGCATATCCTCCGTCATGTCCTCGTTGGTGTAGACGATGTATTCCATGCCGCTGTCGGCATTGTCGAGCAGGTTTATAAGGTTCCTGCCGATGCCTGTTATCTTCTTGCCGACGTAGCCGCTGACTACCGCCTTTTTTCTGCGTCCGCGGAGCTTTCCCGTAGCAGGCTTTCCTGCGGCTCTGCCGAGACCGTTGCAGGCGTCTGCGTTCATATCACAGGTGCTGCAGGCGTCAAGCTCTGCCTTTGTGACTTTGCCGTCCCTGAGCTTTCGGCAGATGGGGTTCTCATACATGGAATAGGGCTTGTCAGTGAAAAAGCTGCGAAGCTTATGGGTGAATACCCACCATGCAGGCTTCCAGATGTACTTGTGCATTGCAGGGGATACGGAGCCTATCATCCAGCACTGCCTGTCGCAGTGCCTTACCTTTTTCCTGACTTCCTCAGCCTGCGGACTGTTCCAGAGCTCCTTCCACGACTGCTCGTTTAGGTTGCCCATTATCTCCCTGTCCTTGGTGCCGTTGCAGGGCATAACATTGCCGTAGGGGTCGATGAAGAAGGTGTCGAAGGACATATCGCAGGGGAGAAGACGCGGCTGTCCGTAGATGTAGTTGATGAGACCATGGTTGAAGTAGGCTCTGAACCACTTTTTCGGGCTTTTGGACTTCAGCAGCCTGTTGATGAGCTTCTCGAAGTTAGCCGCTACCATGGGGCGGTCGTGGATAATGTTCCTGCTCTCCACGAAGTAGAAGCTGTTATGGAGGCTTGCTGTTGCAAATTCCATGCCCAGCTTATCGGAGATATTGTAAAGGGGCACAAGGTCGGGGGCATTCCTGTCCTGTACGGTCATGCCGAAGCCTATATCCTCAAGTCCCATTTTTTTCAGCTTCAGCAGTGTGCGATAGCCGCGCTGAAAGCCGTTTTCGAGACCTCTTATCTCATTGTTGGTCTTTTCCAGTCCCTCTATGGAAATGCGTATGCCTATCTTGGGAAATTCCTTTGCAAGAGCGATTATCCTGTCTGTGAAAAAGCCGTTGGTGCTGATGACGATACGGTCGGACTTCTTGTACAGCTCCCTTACGATGTCGGGCAGGTCTGTGCGTATAAATGGCTCGCCGCCTGTGATGTTGGTGAAGTACATCGGCGGAAGCTTCTTTATAGTCTCTATGCTCAGCTCCTCCTCGGGCTTTGAGGGGGCTTTATAGCGGTTGCACATGGAGCACCTTGCGTTACAGCGGTAGGTAACAATGACCGTGCCGTTGAGTTTTCTGTTTCCTGACATATTTCAGCAGCTCCCTTACTTGTTATTTGGTATACAGCGACAGGGTCTTTCGGGTTATTCTGTCCCAGTCGTATTTTTTCAGTATATAGTTCACAGCGCCTTTACGATAGCTTTCTGCAAGCTCCTCATTCTCTATGAGGGCGCGGAGATTTTCACGCAGGTCATCGATGCTGCCCTTTCTGAAAACAGCGGCTTTATCGCCGACTACTTCCGTACACTCGGGGATATCAGACACCAGACAGCAGCAGCCGTAGCTCATGGCTTCGAGTAGGCTCAGAGGCATTCCCTCAAGGTCTGAGGGCAGGCAGTATACATAGCAGTTGGAGTAGAGCTCGTCCAGCACTTTTCCCTGCTGAAAGCCTGTGAAGATGACGTTATCGCCTGCAAGACGCTTCAATTCGTTCATGTAGTCCTCGGTGTCGGAGCTTCCTCCCGTTATGACCAGTTTCTTGTCGGTGGATATGCCCTTCCACGCATTTATGAGGTAGGATATGCCCTTTTCGGGGACTATCCTTCCGAGAAACAGCACATATGAGCCTTTTTCCAGTCCCCATTTCCTGATGAGGTCGGGCTCACGCTTTTCGGGACGGGTGGCTCCGTTGGGGATGAATATGGTCTTTCTGCCGTAGGTCTCCATAAAATAATCCTTTACGTCGCGGCTGAGGACGATGATATGGTCGGCGTATCTGACAGCCTGTTTCTCGCCGAACTTTATGTATGCAGAGGCGGCTCCGCCCCATTTTGCCCTTGCCCAGTCAAGACCGTGGACGGTCACTACCACCTTTTTTCCCGTGAGCTTGGGGATAAGGCACATTGCAGCAGGTCCCTCGGCGTGAATGTGTACGGCGTCGTATCTGCCGAATGCACAGGCAAGGGAAGCAAAAAATGATGAGGTCAGGGCGGCAAGCCCCTTTTTATCCAGCGTGGGAACTTTTTTTATCCTTACGCCTTTAAGACTTCGTGCATTGCTGCCGTCATAGGCTTTTCCCGAGACGTGATGACCCGACCTGTTGTAGCAGGTGACGCTGTGTCCGAGAGCCGACATCCTTGTGGAAAGCTCCTCCACTACCACTTCGACACCGCCCTCACGGCTCGGTATCCTCTTGTGTCCGAACATGGCTATCCTCAGTTTTTCTGCCAAAAGCTCCGCCCCCCTTATGATAATTTATATTTACACATTGTTTTGCCCGAAATGGCAAAATGTGATGGAAAATTTCTCAATTTAAAAAGAATTTGCGCTCCCCGAAGGTCGTTCGGGGCAATAACCTCCTAAAGGTGGTTATTGAGTACACATTAATTATAATACATTGCCCCTCGTTTTGTCAATAATGACCATGTTCCGCTTGACACTTTCCGATATATGGAGTATAATACAATAAGCCGCTTTTTCGGCGGATGATCTAATATATGGGGGTCTTGCCATGGAACAGATAAAAAAGAGGATATCGGATTTCTTTGAGCTGATAACGTCGGAGCGGTTCTTTTTCTATTACATTGCCTTTGTAATGATAGCTCTGCCCGTTACGGAGATATTTGACGAGCTACATTCCATGATATTCGCCAGCCAGCCCATAATCGTGGAGATGGCAGGATACTTCGGTATATTTATCTTTGCGGTACACTTTCTGAAGCATCAGGGGATAAAGTATTATCTCTCGGACCTGCTGTACTTCCTGCTGTTCGTTTTTGCGGTGCTGTCGGCGGTGTTCTCGCATAATAAGTATGACACATTCCACGGCTTTTATTATGACGAATGGCTGTTCAATTTCGTGGGATACTTCAGTCTTATGCTGGCAGGCACCATGATACAGGACAAGCAGCTCAGAAAGAAGCTCATCAATATATTTATACTCGTCACTGTGATACAGGTCTCATTCGGAGTGCTCCAGACCTTCGGAATCAGCCTGAGAGAGTGCTATTTCGATACGGAGATCATCATGAGCGCAAAGCGCAGCTATGGTCTTATCCAGCATTCAAACTGGTTCGGCGGTCTTACCGTTCTGCTGTTTGCCTGCACATCGGGAGTCTTTCTGTACACGCAGAACAAGGTCATGAGAAATGCCTGCTATATCATATCTGTGATATGCTTCTATACGCTCATATCCGCGGAAGCCCGTCTTGCATGGGTGGGCGTTTTCGGCTATTTGTTCTTCCTTGCTGTGTCCATCATAGTCATGAAGCGCAAGGGACTTGAAAAAGAAAAGCTCATGAGCATAATCAAGCGCCTGCTGGTACTGCTGCTGGGTATGGCGGTGGTGACAGTTATCGCCATCGTATTCTTCGGCAGGATAATCGAAAGAGTTCAGCAGACAAAGACGGAGATGTCAGGGGACGGCTTCATTCACATGGGACGCGAAGGCATGGGCTCGGGAAGAGTCTATATCTGGAAGCAGGGACTTAAATCGGTGCCCGACCACTGGGCTTTCGGTATCGGTCTCGACAATTACAGAGATGTTTTCCTGTCAGACTCTGAGTTCGATGGTATGTTCACTCAGGGCAAGGGTCATAACGAGTATATACACTATCTTGTTACACAGGGCGTCTTCCAGCTCATTACATACCTGACGCTGCTTATCCATACAGCTGTTACGGGAGTGAAAAATGTCATCAGAAATGATGACAATGAGGAGAGATATCTCAACTGGATACTCATGGGTATGTTTTTCGGATATACCGCGCAGGCATTCTTCAACAGCAGCGTTGTCAACGTAGTGCCGTACTTCTGGATAACCGTAGGTATGCTGCTCACTAAGAAGAACCAGCGACCTCTCGGCAGCTCAAAAAAGAATAGGGAAAGTGCAGCTGCCAAGCACTGAAAATAGTATCAAACGCCCCGAGAATATAAAGGCTGCGCTGATATAGAAGTTTTATTCCATAGTATTTCTGATATTCAGTCAGAAGTACTATGGAATTTCTATTGACAGACCTTCAATACTGTGCTATAATTGCTACTAACAAAAATCGGAATTTATATGTGTAGGGGACGCCGCCCTCGGCGTCCCGTTGGGCGTGTAATGCATTTCGTGGGACGTCGAGGACGCCGTCCCCTACATTTCCAATTTTTCGCGTATGCGCTAAATT
>Ga0129317_1001357_pt1 | contig 18508 bp, 16 predicted proteins | sample Cm1ome_FD_94430 | JGI IMG/M metagenome (GOLD analysis project Ga0129317, IMG submission 94430) | Eastern black-and-white colobus group fecal microbial communities from Wisconsin, USA - Cm1105 metagenome | ecosystem: Host-associated > Mammals > Digestive system > Large intestine > Fecal | place... | reverse complement strand
GCACAGGCTCCGCACCTGCTTCGCAGGGTGGCCGCTGGTATGGGCCGAGGTGGCCGTTTTAATCGGACCAGGTGGCCGCTGAGATCGGGCACCCGTGGCCGCTGGAGAGGGCCTTATGCAAAATGGTCGATACTCTGGAAGAAGCGATTTACTCTTTGACGCAAATGCCGCAGCGCGGCAGTATCCGGCGTGTAGGGGCATATGCCAATAAAGGCTACCGCCAGCTTTTTGTGAAGAATTATATTATCATCTACACCGTTAAGCAAGAGGAAAAGGAAGTGCATATCGTTACAATACGCTATGCGGCAAGCAATTTCTAAAAAAAGAAAATCGGAAGCAACCGGGAAAGCAGTCTGTAAATACAGGCTGCTTTTTCTGTTTCCGGGAAAGGTGGAAAAATCTATGAATAATCTGAAACTTGTCATTGCAGAGAAACCCAGCGTTGCCAAAACCATTGCCGGAGTTTTGGGCGCGAATGAGAAAAATAAAGGCTATTACAGCGGGAACGGATATTTTGTATCATGGTGTATCGGACACCTGATTAGCCTTGCAGACGCAGCGGCGTACAACGAGCGATACCACAAATGGAATTATGAGGATCTTCCCATTGTGCCGCAGGAATGGCAGTACCGTATCGCACAGGACAAGGAACAGCAATTTTCCATTGTGAAAGACCTTATGCACCGCGCCGAAGTAAGCGAGGTTGTCAATGCCTGCGACAGCGGACGCGAGGGAGAACTCATTTTTCGTTTTGTTTATGAGCAGGCAAAATGCAACAAACCCTTTACCCGCCTTTGGATTTCCAGCATGGAGGACAGCGCAATCCGCGAGGGCTTTTCTAAACTTAAAGACGGGCGCGAGTATGACAACCTCTATCATTCCGCGCTATGCCGCACGAAAGCCGATTGGTTGATCGGCATTAACGCAACCCGTCTTTTCTCTATCCTCTATCATAAGACCCTGAATGTGGGGAGGGTGCAAACACCTACCCTTGATATGATTGTAAAGAGGAATTATGCAATAGAGAACTTCAAAAAAGAAAAATATTATATTGTGCGTTTGCAGATGGACGGTGTTACTGCTCTTTCCGATAAGCTGACCGAAGAAGCAGCGGCGCAGGAAATGGAAGCAGCCTGCAAGCAGGCGCAGGCGGTTTGTACTTCTCTGAAAAAAGAGAAAAAGACCGTATCGCCGCCGAAGCTGTTTGATCTGACGAGTTTGCAGCGTGAGGCAAACCGTCTGTTTGGATTTACCGCCAAGCAGACCCTTGATTATGTGCAGGGGCTTTATGAAAAGCGGCTTTTAACCTACCCCCGTACCGACAGCAGATATATTACCGCAGATATGCAGGAAAGCACAGAAAAACTTGTTTCAGACCTTTGCAGTCTGTTTCCCTTTATGGCGGGTATCGCCGTTTCGCCGGAAGTTGCAAGATTGGTAAATGATAAAAAGGTTTCCGACCACCACGCCATTTTGCCCACAGCAGAGTTTTTGAAAACGGGCTTTTCCTCTCTTGCCGAAAGTGAGAAAAAAATTATGCGCCTTGTATGTGCAAAACTCATTTGCGCTACCCACGCCCTCTATGAATATGAAGCGGTTACGGCGGTATTCTCCTGCGGCAATTATTCCTTTACCGCAAAAGGCAGGACAACACTTTGCGGGGGATGGCGGGAAATGGAAAGTCTATTCCGCGCCGAAATGAAAGCCAAGCCCGCCGAGGACGAGGCAGCCGAGCCGGAAAATATCTTGCCGCCCATTTATGAGGGGCAGACCTTTGAAAATGTGCAGCCGGATATTGCCGAGCATTACACCCAGCCCCCGAAAGCCTTTACCGAAGATACCCTGCTTGCAGCAATGGAAAACGCGGGAAAAGAGGATATGCCGGAGGATGTGGAGCGAAAAGGGTTAGGCACCACCGCAACGCGGGCGGCAATCATTGAAAAGCTGCTTTCGGCGGGATTTGTAGAGCGCAGCGGCAAGAAGCTGATCCCCACCAAAGACGGGCATAATCTTGTTTCAGTATTGCCGGAGGCTTTGATTTCACCTCTCTTGACTGCCGAATGGGAAACACGCCTTTGTGAGATTGCCAAAGGCGGTGAAAGCCCCGATACCTTTATGCACAGCATTGAAGCTATGACCGCCGACCTTGTAAAAAATTATTCCGCTATTTCAAAAGATAAGGAGCAGTTATTTTCCACCCATCGGGAGGCAATCGGCACTTGCCCCCGCTGCGGCGCACCCGTTTATGAGGGTAAGAAAAACTATTACTGTTCGGATAGGGCTTGCGGTTTTGTGATGTGGAAAAATGACCGATTTTTTACCGATAAGAAAAAGGCCTTTACAAAAGCAATCGCGGCAGCACTCCTAAAAGACGGAAAAGTAAAAGTGAAAGGCATGGTATCGACCAAAACGGGCAAAGCCTTTGACGGTGTAGTATTGCTTGCCGACACAGGCGGCAAGTATGTCAATTATCGCATTGAGCAGAACCGAAAATGATCCGGCTTTCAGAAAAGCAATTCCGGGCGGTTAAGAAAATGACCCGCGCCGAATGTGCCAACAACGATAACGGGTACTGCCTTTTATTGGACGATGGAGAACCCTGTAAATGTGTGCAGGCAATCAGCTATTCGCTGCTATGCAGATATTTCAGGGAAGCGGTATTGCCAGCCGACAAGCAGCTTTACACCGAGATTATGCATGAAAATCCCACTTTGAACTCGCTATGTAAGATATGCGGGGGTGAGTATAAAGCCGGCAGCAACCGCGCCAAGTATTGCCCTGATTGCGCGAGAAAAGTACGCCGCAGGCAGAAAGCGGAACAGGAACGCAAACGGCGGCTGCGGAAGAAAAACAACTGAATAGCAAGCACAGCAAATGAGTACCCATTTGCGATAAATCCCCGCCTTTCTCTTTGAGATTGGCGGGGATTTTGCTTGCTGGGATAATCCCAGACCCTTATATAAACGCCGAAAGGGGGCGCAGCCAAAATAGAAAAAATCGAAATCACCGATAGTCTTATGACGATAGATACCCGCCGTTTTTCCTTTGATATGCAGCAGATAGAAAACCGCCGCTTTATGTATCAGCCGGAAACGGGCGAACTGATTTTAGGGTATCAGTTTCATAGTAAGCAGCTTGTTTCCAGCCATGCCGAAGAACACGCCGCCAGCCGTTCAAAAGCTGGCTTTGACAGTTTTATACGCGGGTGGATTGGTACGGGTAAAGAGTACATGGACGGTGTAATCCACTTTGCCCCGAACATACCAAGAGAAAGTGTAGAAGCATTTGAAAAAGCCTTTGACACTTTGGAAATGTTTGGTGCAAACGGCGCAAAAGAAAATACCGTTGTACGCGGCTTTGGCAGCATATGGGAGCAACCGTTAAATAATCTAATCTCATTTGAAAGGAGCGACAGAATGAGCGAACAGGAAAAGAATTATTCCAGCTATGCCCATGACGATTTAGACCCCGCAAAGAAAATGCGGATCGAGCGAACCATATATTTTGAAAGCGACAAAGCGGATATTTCAACGCTGACCGCTTTACCCCTTGCAGAGTTGTTACAGTTACGGCAGGAAAGCGAGGCAGCGGAACAATCCATTTATGCCAAATTGCAAGAACAAGCCTACGCATGGGAGCAGCAAGCGGGCAATACCCGTTTTATTGAAAAAGCCATTGAATATGTAAAAACGCCGGAGGTTTCCCATACCTATAATGAATGGAAAGACGAGCAATATGACCGCCATGTTATCAGCAATCGGGTATATAAAATGCAATATCATATATACGAAAATACCCGGTACGACCCTGTTAAAAAAGAAAGCGTACCCCATTCGTGGCATTTATCATGGAGTGTGCGCACGAACAATCAGGACGGGTACAATCAGGGAAAAATCGCCGGACAGGACAGAAAGGTATTTACCGATAAAGCGGCTATGGAAAAATATCTGAATGGGCGTATCAAAGCCTATTCCCATCTTTTCACCGAAATCTCCCCGCCTATTCCGCAGGAGTACGCCGAATACTTCAAGGTAAACGGACAGCTTTTGCCCGGTTATACGGTGGAGGGTGAGCAGCCACAGCAGCCGGAGCAAGCACCGCAGGAACCGCAGCGCAGCGAACAGCCCCAGCCCGAAACCGAAACCCGGCAGCAAACAGAGCCGGAGCAAAAAGAAACGGAAAATCCTGTAATTGCCGATCAGGAAGCGGCACCCGCAGCGCAGCCCCGTACCATTGTGCCTATTATCTTTAACAGCGAGAACCGGGACGAAAGAGTAAAGGAATTGTCGCAGCAGCTTGAAAAAGGTGTTGCCGATGTATTTGGCAGCGGCAAATACGCCGATTATCTTTCCGCTATGTCGAAGTTTCACGATTACAGCTTTAACAACGCCCTTTTGATTGCTATGCAGGGCGGGACGCTGGTACGCGGTTTTCAGCAATGGAAAAAGGATTTTGACCGCCATGTAAAGGCAGATGAAAAGGCAATCAAAATCCTTGCCCCCGCGCCCTATACCGTAAAAAAGGAAGTGGATAAACTCGACCCCGAAACGGGCGAACCCGTCATAGGCAAAGACGGAAAGCCGGAAAAGGAAATCAAAGAGATTACCATACCTAATTTCAAAGTGGTATCGGTATTCGATGTGTCGCAGACCGAGGGCAAGGAATTACCCTCTTTGGCGGTTGATACACTTTCTGCAAATGTCGAGCAGTACGAAGATTTTTTCAGGGCGATTAAACTATCTTCTCCTTTTGAAATCGGTTTGGAACCGCTGCAAGGTGCCAAAGGCGTTTGCCGCTATGCCGAGCGCAGTATAGCAATCAACGAGGGCATGAGCGAATTGCAAACCATAAAGACAGGGATCCACGAAGTTTCTCATGCCAAAATGCACGACATTGAACTTGCTGCCAACAATGGGCAGGAACGCCCTGACAGGCGAACCCGCGAGGTACAGGCTGAAAGCGTGGCGTTTATGGTATGCCAGCATTTCGGGCTTGATACTTCCGATTACTCCTTTGGCTATGTTGCCGGGTGGAGCAGCGGCAAGGAAATGACCGAATTAAAATCTTCTCTTGAAGTGATACAAAATACCGCCAAAGAACTCATTTCCGATATTGAGGGGCATTTTGCCGAGTTGCAGAAGCAGCGGGAAAATGTGCAGGAGCAGACGCAGCCCCAAGTCCCTGTTTTTGATACTCTTGTCCCGGAGCAGCAGAAAGCGTTATCCGATGAAGTGCGGGCAATGCTGGAAACTTTGGTAGAAGCCGATCAAAAGATTTATGGTAAGGTATCGCAGGGAACCCTTGAAGCAATCGCCGCGCAGGGCTATTCCTTAAAGGATGGGCAGCTTGAAAAGCTGTCCGAACAACCGGAGCAGCCGAAAGAAGAAATCAATGCTTTTGTAGAGGAAAAGCTAACCGAGGCTGGTATTGAGTTTACTCATTTTGAAAATGCAGAACAGTTTGAAGAATGGGTAAACGCCCACTCTGATCCGGCTAAACAGGAGCAGCCGGAGGAAACACAGCCCCAGCAGACGGAAGCGGAAGAAACACCTGAAGAAACTGCCCCGCAGGAACAGCAGGCAGCAGAACCCCTCACAGATTTACAGAAAAAAGCGGTTGAAATCGGGAAACGATATGAAAATCTGCCTATGTCTGATAAAATAGGAGTAATTGCACAGGCTTTCGGCAGTACAAGCGGCAAAATCGAAACTTCCCCCTGTTCGGGGAAATGGCGCGGTACAAGCGATATATCCATTCGGTTTGATAATGGCAAATCCCTATTTATCGGCAACCATGTTACACCGCAGGCAAAAACTGTTAAAGTGCAAAATGAATTGATAAATGCCGCGTTGCGGTGGAATAACCCGGAAATTATCAGCGCAACAAAAGAAGCTGCTATTTCTGCACTAAAAGCGCGGGAAGCAAAAGACAATGCAATCGCCGCACAAAAGGGATTAAAGCCATATACCTTGCTGAATGTGGAGTTTAACGATGGTGCAGACGAAAAAAGCGGCGGCTATATGGGCTGGTATTATGTAACCATAGCCGTTGACGATAAAATCCATGCTCATTTGGAAACAGGATTAAACCATGACATTGCGAATGGCAAGGTAAGTGAAGTCCCCACAAGAGAGAAGTATTTTGCAGCAGGCGCGTTGAAAGAAACCGATGTTGACTATGTTTTTAATAATGTCGGCTTTTCCTCTGCCTCTGGCTTGTATTCGCTGCCTATGAGCCAAGCAGTTTTGGAGCGTGCAGAAAAAACACTTGCAGCACACAAAGAAGCACAGGCTGTTACCAAAGAAAAAACGCAATCGGCAGTACGGTATTATCCTATCAGCGAAACGGCAGCCCGCCGCGCTAATGACGCGAACAGCTACCGCGATTACAGACAAGGCAGCGCAACCGCTGAATATCGGCAATATGTAGATGAAGCCGCCGCTATTGTCGAAAAGCAGAAAGCGCGGGTGGATCCCATGTACCACGATAAGATAGACGGGCTTTTAGACACCTACGCCCGGAAACTTGCCGAGAATATGAACAGCAGATATGCCATTGACAGCCGCGTACCCTCTATTCTTATCGCTGGCGGCGGCAATTTCCCTGTCCGCAAAAAAGAAAAACAGAACGCAGCGCGGGACAGAAACCACAGCGAATGGCAGGATATTCAGGGCTTGCTTGATAAAATCCGCAGTACGGGCATGGGTGGTATCAGCGCAGATGATCCGAAAGCTGTCGAAAAATTAGAAAGCAAGCTGCATAAGCTGGAAGCGGCGCAGGAAACCATGAAAGCAGTCAACGCCTATTTCCGTAAGCATAAGACCCTTGACGGCTGCCCTCATCTTTCCCAAGAAAACATTGAAAAGCTGAAAAGTAAAATGGAGCAAAGCTGGCATTTGGATAAAAGCAGACCTTTTCAGTCTTTTGCCCTTTCCAACAATAACGCAGAAATCCGCAGAGTAAAAGAACGCATTGCCGACCTTTCACGCAGAGAAGAATTAACCTATGTAGGATGGGAGTTTGACGGAGGCAAGGCAGAACCTAACAAAGCGGATAATCGCCTGCAAATCTTCTTTGATGGAAAACCCAGCGCGGAGATCCGCGAAGAACTCAAAAGCAACGGTTTCAGATGGTCGCCCAGCGCAGGCGCATGGCAGCGGCAGTTAAACGACAATGCCCTTTATGCCGCTGACCGTATCAAGAGTATTGCCCCGCTGACGGGTGAACGGATTGTTGAAATCCAAAAACACGCAAGACAGGAAGCGGCAGTACAGCCGAAGCAGCCGGGGCAAGAGCCGCAGCAGTCTGAAATACCCGCGCCGGATCCTACCATTACGGTAAAGGAAATGCAGGAATACGGGTATTCGTGGGACGGTATGCTGCCTTTGCAGCAGGAAGCCGCCCAGCGTCTTTTCACAAAGGACGATGTAGAGATTTACCGTATTTATGAAGATGGTACCGAGGGAGTCGTAACCAGCGCCATGGATTTGCAGGAACACGCCGAAAAAGGCGGTTTGTTCGGAATAGAGAAAAACACATGGGAAGCCCTGTACGAATACAACGCCATGAAAGGGCAGCTACGGGAGAGCGAACCGGGCAAGGAAGCCCTGCTGCTGTATGGCAAAGAGGACGGATATGGGATTTACCAGCTATCCCGCAGCGAAGCAACAAGAGAATTGCGCTTTGAACCGTATGACCGCTTGCAGGCGGCGGGACATTCTGTTGACCGGGCGAATTATGACCTTGTTTATACCGCACCCCTTGAAAAAGATATGACGCTGGCGCAGATATGTGAAAAGTACAATATTGACAAACCTGACGATTTTAAGGGACACAGCCTTTCCGTTTCCGATATTGTGGTACTACACCAAAACGGCGAAAATACCGCCCATTATGTAGATCGTATCGGCTATACCCAAGTGCCGGAGTTTTTGCAGCCGCAGGAAGCGTTAAGCCCGGAACAGGCAATGACAGGCGAAAGGGTTTCTACCCCGCGAGGCAATTTTCATATTACTTCTTTGAATGAGGAACAAATGCGGGCGGCAGGCTATGGCGTTCATCACAGATCCGAGGACGGGCAATATCTCATTATGGGCAACGGAACACAAGCCTTTGCAGTTGCAGCGCAGCCGCAAAATCCATTACGGACGATTGAGGATATTGTCGAGCAAAACGACAATATGCTGGACGGTGTAATTAACAATACCCCTAATGCACCAACCGCCGCAGATTTAGAACAGAAAATGAAAGCGGGCGAACCTGTCAGCCTTTTTGACTATGCAAGGGCGATTAAGGAAGAAAAGAAGCAAGCACCGCAGAAGCAAGAAAAAAAGCCCTCTATTCTCAAACAGCTTGACGATTACAAAAAGCAGGCGGCGCAGCAGCAGAACAAACAGCGCGCCAAAGAAAAAAACAACGATTTGGAGGTATGAGCCGTGTATAACCCATTTACCACGCCGGAAGAAAACCTGATTGCCATTTATTATGACCCGATCCGGGCGCAGACCATTGATAACATTTTGGAAGCATATCCCTATATCGAAAGTGAGGATATGCGCAGCCTTGCCGATACCGCTATGGAAAAGTTAAAAGCCATGAGCGATACGGCATATTCCGAGTTGGAGTTTATGCTAATCGAGGAATAACAGGTACACACCAAACAGCAGGGCGCGGCTTGCCACTAACGGCAGCCGCGCCCTGTTTCTTTTTTTGCCTTTTCGCGTGGGCATTTAGAACCCTGTTTTTTGAGGTCTGAATATACTTTATCGTCTTTGTCATTTTTCGCTTTGAGAAGCCTTGATTTTCAAGGCGTTTCAAGCCCCTATTTATCCACTATGCACCTTGAAATTATACCTTATTCCTTGCGTGGATATGCAGCAGGAGCATTACCACAAAAGCAATTCCGCAGACCACATAAAACCATATCATATCTTCCGTAAATATGTAGGCAAAGAAAGCAAAGATAAACGCCCATACCGCCGAGAGCAGACAGCCAATAATCCAAAAGCCCACAGAGGTATGTTGCAGAAATAACAGACCGACAAATACCGCAATTCCGATTAACAGGCAAAAAGCAGGGTGAAGTGTGAGGAAATGATTACAGCACAAGCCGGAAATAATGCCGAGGGCGATACTGTCAAAGATAATGATATGCCCAATAAACAACCCTACCACCATCAAAATAAAGCTGATTGCAAGACCAATAATTATTTGAAAGCCCCATGCGGCTAATATGCCAGCCCCCATATTTTACCCCTTATCTTCTTCATCCTTTTTTTCTTCCGCTTCTATGACACTCTCAATCATAGCGGTAACTACTGTATTAAGTTGGGCGGCGTTTTCCGATGTAATAATCGGACGCCCCGTATCTGCTTCAATGGATTTCCTTGTGTTCCCGGCAAAGCTGCCGCCGCGTTTTGCAATTTCGCGGTTTTCTTCAAAGCCCTGCGGGTTATGTGCCTTTGTCAATTCCGTTGTGGTTGCTTCTGCCAGCATATTCAAGACAATTTCCATTGTACTCATGTTGTCCCGCAGATTTTCCTTTTTTAAGCCTTTGAGATTTTTATATTGCCGCGTTGTCATGCCAGCCCATGCGCGGGTGATTTCATCGGTGAGTATGGCATATTCAACGCCTTTTTGTACGCCATGCGCGTCCCATTCGCCTGTTAATTCATTTCGGACGCGGATAGACAAAAGCCTTTGGTAAATCCATTCGCGGGTATATCCCTTTTTCAAATAGGTTTCAAATGCCCGATCAATCGCCTGTTCGGGATCTATGGTTTCCTCTATCCGTTCTCTGCCGACTTGCGCCAGCCACAGCTTAAAAGGTTCTGCCTTTGGCGAGGGGATAGACTGAATAATGCGTAAAAGCTGTTCGGTATCGGCTACATCGGTTAAACGCCTTTTGCCGTCCGCAGCAATCATTTTCAAAGCGTTACAGTTTGTAACGGTTTCATTTCCCTCGTCTTTAAGCCTTTTTTTCATTACACGCCAATAGGTTTGAGGATTTGGGCTTTCAGTTAGTACCCCGATTACATCAACGATAGAAAAATACCATTCTTCTTTTTCCTCGTCCCATGCGGTACGGATCCGCTTATCTTCAAATAACTGTATTTTATCGTTCATCGACTTATTGTTGTCGCTCATTAGAATAGCACCCCCATAATTATATCAATTTTTCGTTCCAGCCGCATAGCTTTTGCATAGCGGTTTAATTTTGCGGTGTCCTTATCTTTCCGCTTCGCATATTCTTTTAGTGCATAATTGAAAACAGCAATATCCATTTCAGACCGCTTGCGGATTATGTCGCAGATGGTACGCTCCATATCATAAACCTTAACCGTATGACCGCCGAGGGAGGATATTTCTGTAATGCCGAGTTCGTACCATTCCTTTTTTGCGTAATATACCTTTACGCCTTTTTTCTTCAATGCGCTTGCATTATGACCGGACTGTACCGTAACTGTAAAAGGCAGCGGTTCTTTTTCTGCTAAACCATGCAGAAACAAGGCAGCTTCATGGGAATAAATCGCCTTTGGATATTGTGCCTGTAACAGATACATTTCATCTTGCAGCATATCCGGCGAGGTATAAATACCATGCGCCGCCTTTTCCAATCCTGCCGCTTCTACATATCGGTAAAACTCGTCTTTGGTAACGCCCAGAGCCAAAACTTCGGCGGTTTTAATAATTCCATTTTGTTCTTTTATCAATTTTTCGATAAGTTCATTTTGCAAATCACACACCAACTTTCGCGCTTATATTATATAATAAAGTGAGCAAGAAAGTCAATGCGGATAAAGAGAAATACGGAAGATTTTTGCATTTTTTTGACGATACCTTTTCTATCTTTCCTGCTCCCGTATGCGCTTATGAGCAGGATAAAGAATACTGTCGATATTCTTCTTGATAACTCCGTATTCTTCCATTTTCTTTTTCGCTTTGCGGTACTGCTCATACAAAGAGGCTTTTCTGTCGTTCAGGCTGTCATATTCCCTGCGCAGCGCAGCGAGATCGGGCAGCTTCTTTACTTGCATATCCTTTAAGGCTTTGGCAGCAGCTTCAAACAAAATGATTTCACTTTCATGCCCCCGCAAATACTTTTCTTTATCCGAGGATCTTTTATATTCGTCATAAATGGGCTTTATCTGCTTGTATGTGGTCGTATGTTTGATAAGCAGCGATAAATCCGACATTCGCTTTTCTACTTCTTTAACTGCGCCCTGCGTTTCGGAAAAGGCAGCGGTAAGGTCTGCAATTTTGCTTTCTAAATCGCTGTAATACTCGATTTTGTTTTCAGTTAAGAAGTTGAGCGATTTTGCCGCCTGTTTCAGATTGAACAGGTTTACCCACCGTTCATAGCCCGCCGACTGCTGGGCTTTGATACTGTTTTCAATATCTATCGCCAGCCGGATTTTTTTATCGTCCCGCAGCGGCTTTGTGCGGCTGACCGCAACGCCATTGATACGGTTTTGTATCGCTTCTTCCGTATAGCTTGCACCGAGGGTTTTCAGCCGAGTAAAACGCTCTTGACCGTTTGCGCGGCAGGAAATGTATTTGCCCCGCTTGATTTCATAGCCCATTTCCTGCAAGCGGCGCAGCAATTCTTCAAAATCCGTTACTTGCGGTATCAGGGTATCAACGGCAATTTTCAGCTTTGCCTTATAGCTTGTCCCTTGCTTTTCTGCGCTGTATTCCGCATAACTTTTTCCCTTGTCATATCCCGGCGTGATAACCGACAACCCGTGTTCTTTGCATATCCTGTCGCTGGTGCGCCGGATAAAATGATAGCTTTGCTTATTGCTATGGTATTTCTTGTGATCCACAAAGCTGACTGCGTTAAAAATCAGGTGGTTATGCAGATGGTCTTTATCTACATGGGTAGTTAATACAAACTCATATTTGCCGCCTAATATCGCACTTGCTAATTCCATTCCGATTTTGTGCGCTTCTTCCGGCGTGGTTTCGCCCACCGAAAAGGATTGTATCAGGTGCCGCCCTAAATGAGTGCCGCGATCTCCGGCAGCTTCCCGCGTCCATGCAAACTCAATATCCGCAGTTTCCATGCCGCAGCCGAAAGACGAGGCAAGCAATTTCCCGTCCGTCTTTTCGGGATTAAGAATGTAGTCGATGGCAGCCTTTAAGGTTGACTTAATAGGGTGCGTCTTTGTAACCGCCATATTTCTTCCACCACCTTTTGAATATCCGCAATATCCTGTTCGTAAAGATTGCCCGCTGCGTTGGCGCGTTTGGCAATCTGATTGATATTGCGGCTGACTGCCTGCAACTCCCGAATATATGCCTTTGTATCGGTTCGATTTACCACAAGGATATATCCGTCAATCGCCATTTTCCGCAGATATGCGCCATAACTTTTAATGGGGATTTGCTTCATCTTTTCATCAATGAGCCGTTTTTCTTCTTCCGTAACATAGAACTTTATTTGCAGATTTCTTTTTCTGTTTGCCATACTTTACCGCCTTTCGTTATATATGATTTTCAAGGGTTTGGGATTTTCCCAGCAAGCATTTTTGAGATTTAGGGCAGGGGTGCCTAAATCCGAAAATCGCAAATGGGTACTCATTTGCTGTGCTTGCTATCTGCTCCTATCTCTCTACTACTAATACGGTAAGAAGCCCCTGTTTGGGAAAACATCAACGCGACTATTTGAAAGAAAACCTTAAATACATACGAATGGCAGTAGAAAAATTCACATTGGCAACATATAATTATATGATATAGGGCGACAAGTCGGAAGTTGGAGGAGGTGTTGCGGTGAAACATAAATTAAATATTGCAGACGCAATTACAGCAAGTAGGATTGTATTTGCGGTATTCGTTTTGATTAGCTCTACTTTCTCCATACAGTTTTACACATTTTACATTATCGCTGGCTTAACGGATATGATTGATGGTTGGTTAGCGAGAAAATTAAACCTGAAATCATCATTTGGAGCAAGGATTGACACGATTGCTGATTTTATATTTGTGATAGTGGTTTTGACAAAAGTTTTTCCGATTATCTATGTGCCGACATGGTTGTGGGGTTGGGTTATAATTATTGCGTTTATCAAACTCACAAATCTTGTGTCAAGCCTTGTGGTATCACATAGGATAATTCCTATACATACGCTAATGAACAAAGTTACAGGGGTTATGTTGTTTTTACTGCCTTTTGGCATTGACAGAGGTTCATGGCAGGCATTGACAATCGCAGCGATTGTTACTTGCTCTGTGGCAACTATCGCAGCCATACAGGAGGGGTGTTTTATCCGCGCTGGAAAAGAAATAGAGTAATATTTTTCTTCAAATCTCTTGATTTTCAAGGAAAGCGGTGGTATAATTTCTGTATATAAGTTAAGAGGGTTACTGTACCCTTTTACCGGGTGCAAAGCACAAAAAGTTTTTGATATTTTTACGCGAAAGGGGTTGACAAAATGTATTTTGCCCCCATAATTAGACAGACAGACAGACAGACAGACAGACAGAGGATAACTCTGTCCTTTTCTGCTACTTTAATCAATATCGTTTAATCAAAGGCGCATTGCGTCTGCGGAACTTCCGCGGGCGTGATGCGCCTTTTCTGTTTGCAAGGCAGAAGTAATGTAATTGCGATAAATTGCTTTTTACAAGGAGAAAATAGTATGCCAGAAACAATGGATTTGTTTGAAACTCTGAAAACTCTAATCGGGTGCGAATACATCTCTGATTTGAGATATGAACCATATCTTTCAAAAGCAAGATCGCAGATGTAAACAATTTGTATGGAACCGTTTTCTCTTTTTCAACTTTCCGATACGGCGGAGTATTTATACGGACAAACTCTTTCTTTTACAGATAGAAAGGAAGCAGAAGATTTTTTCAAATTGCAAGGAAAGAAAACATGAGAGATGTTTTTACCTTTTTTCGGCGTTTCCGAAAAGAACACTCTCATATTTGTTGATATTTCTAAAAAGAAGCTGGAAAACTGCAATGGAAATATAGATCATAAATAAGGAGAGATCAGATAATGAAAACAAAAAACCGATTATTAAGTTTCCTGCTCATAATTTGTCTTGCTGTGGGACTTATTCCTACTGTGGCTTTTGCGACAGGAAGTGAAGAACCTATAAACCCGATAACGGTGGAAAAGGTAACTTATGATAAAAAGAACTGCGAAATTTGGTTTAGCATTAATGAAACAGCGGAAGATGATGTTGTTATCAATGTGGGAGATGAAGTAACAGAGCTTCTTTCGAAAAATGTAGGCTATATCATGCCCGCAAACCAGTTTAATGTAACGGTACATATTAAAAATAATTCACCCAATGCGTTTCTTTACAGCAGCCAAGGTATTGAGTTGGGTACTAAAAGAATTGATGAGGATGAAGCTCTGTACTTGACAAGTTTTATAGGCTATGACGGAAACAGAATTGATTTGCCTCGCATTGCAAGCATTGACTACAACCACCCTGCAATGCAAGAATTGTTTGGCAAAAAGATATCATCTAATGAAGATTACAAACTGGTTATAGGCATGTATGACCTGCTCAAACAAAAAGGTTATGAGGGGACTTCCGCTTTAAGCGATTATTTCCTCGACTATTATAAGAAACAATATCCCGAAGAGAACCTGACATGGGATAGTCTGATGACGAACCACAGGGATGAGGTAATCAATGCTTTTGCCAGAAGTGGCAGCAATGTTTTCTTTGCCCTGTCTGCTGATAGTCTGGCAGAAATCGAAACCACTAAACTGAACAATTTCACTTATGTTTTGGGTCAATACTCCAATGGTGAATATCAGGTGCAGTTCAAGTGGCCTGAAGCTCAACTGGCGGCTTTGAGCTACAATATATTCTATCAGGATTTACTTACAATCACTTTTGGCGAAGAAAAGCCAAACAATCATAGCGGTATGCGTACCAGAGGTGTAGGTGATTATATCGACAAGAATGGTGAAGCCTATATCAACGCAGACAAATATCTTGCTACCATAGGTGATGATGGACAGCTTGCAAGGGGTGAAGAAGGTACATTTAACATGACCATGACATTGGAGGGTCAGGGTACCGGAAATATGTATATGGGATATGATTTTGACAAACTGTTCAGTCTATCCCTGCGTTTTGTAAGAGCAACAATTGATGTTACTGTCGTAAAGGAATGGCAGGATAATGACAATCAGGCTTGCGTCCGCCCTGACACCATTACTGTTCAGCTTATGGCAGATGGTGAAGCCGTTCAGGATAAAACGCTTGTCCTGAACAGTGATAATCAGTGGAGTGGAAGTTTCACAGAACTACCGAAATATCAGAATGGACAGGAAATCACATACACCGTTGAGGAAGTAAAGGTTGACGGCTATTCTTCCAATATCAGCGGCAGTGCAAAAAATGGTTTTGTAATTACTAACAGCATTATCATCCCGGATCCCGAATACGGCAACTTGACCGTATCTAAAACGGTTTCGGGTAGCGGTGCAAGCACCTCAAAGGCATTTACCTTTACCGTAACCCTCAACGATACTTCTATCAACGGCACCTATGAGGATATGACCTTTGTAAACGGAGTTGCAACCTTTACCCTGAAAGATGGTGAAAACGCGACTGCTACAAATCTTCCTGCCGGAACTTCCTATACCGTTGTGGAGAGCGACAACAGCGGCTATACTGTTACCATTACGGTAAACGGACAGAGCAATACAGCTGCGGCGGGTACTATTCTCACAGGCGAAACCGCTATTGTAGCCTTTAACAACTACAAATCCGGCGGTGGCAGCGTTACCCCTGACCCTGATCCCGATGGCAGCGTGAAGATTACAAAGACGGTACAAGGCAATAAAGCCCCGTCTGAAAAGGCTGCCTATGAGTTCAAGGTGTGGGTACGGAACAGCAGCGGCAATGCGGTATCCGAAAGAGTGTCGTATAAGATCACAGCGGCGGACGGAACAACCGCAGATAGCAACAGCCTGACAATCGGTGCGGATGGATATACTTTCTATCTGAAAGATGGCGAAAGCATTACATTCATCGACATTACCAGCGGCAGACGCATTGAAGTAAAAGAAATTACCACAGGTGATTTCACAACTACAACCAGCGGTTTGACCGATGGCGTTTGTGTGATTTCCTCGAATACTACAAAGGCGGTTGAGTTTGTCAATGATTATGGCAATACCACGCCTACGCCTGACCCCGATCCTACACCGGATCCGGATCCTGACCCCACTACGCCGACAAACCCCGACAGACCTCTTGACGATGTGCCGCAGACAGGCGACAGCAGCAACATGGGACTTTGGATTGTCCTTGCCGCTATCTCCCTGCTTGGCATGGCTGCGCTGATTTTCGGAAGAAAGCGTTTTGCACGCCACAGCAGATAACGGATCTGTCATAACCAAACGGCAGACAGCACGCAAAGGGGCTGGGCTTTGAACAGCCCAGCCCCTTTCATCTTTTCGAGAAAGGAACGGATTGTATGAATAAAACGGATTTTGCGGAAGAACTTTCCAAAAGAACGGCTATTCCAAGGTCAAAGGCTATGGAAATCACAAACACCACTTTGGATATTCTCACCGAAGCAATGGCAAGGAAAGAGAAAATACAGTTTATTGGATTTGGCAACTTTGAAACGAAATACTCACCCCAGCGAATTGCAAGAAATCCTCAAACCGGGGAAGAAGCCGAAATCCCCGCAGGATATAAGCCTGTTTTCAAGGCAAGCAAAGTGCTACGCAGCAAGGTCAATGAGGGCTAAGATGAAATGTGCGAAAGAAAGGGTTGGGATTGCACCAGCCCTTTTCTTGAATGAGCAGAAAGGAGGCGGCGTTTATGAAACTATATTCCGGGCATGGCAGTAAGCTGCCCCAAAAACGCACAGCGAAAAAGTACGGGCGCAGAATAAAGCCGCGCTTGTGTTCTGCCCTCTTTCTGCTTTTCGGTGCGGTGTTTATCGTATCTGCCGTTGCCATCGCAAAACAGCTGATAGAAAGCGAACAGGAAGAAGCGTCTTTTATTGAACTTGCCACCACCGCAGAACTGGCGCAGCAGGCAGAGGAAATGGACGGGCTTTTCGGCCTTGTTTCCAATGTGCCGAAGCCGCAGCAGCCCGAAGAAACAGAGCCGGAGGAACCGCAGTACACCGAGTACGCAGCCCTGTATGCAGAAAACAACGATTTTGTGGGCTGGCTGCATATTGACAATACCAGCGTTGATTACCCGGTTATGTTTACACCGGACGAACCGGAGTATTATTTGCGCCGCGCCTTTGATAAAACCTATTCCCAAAGCGGAACGCCTTTTATCAGTAAAGACAGCACTATTGACAGCGATTTTTATATTATCTACGGGCATAACATGAAAAACAATACTATGTTTGGGACGCTGGATTATTATGAAAAGAAGTCATTTTGGGAGGAAACCCCCCATATTTCCTTTACAACAGTAACCGAGCAGCGGGAATATGAAGTATTTGCGGCTTTGGAAACCCGCGTTTTGTATCAGGACGAAACAGGCTATCGTTATTATTTCCAAGTCGGAGATCTGACCGAGGAAGCATTTAACGAGTTGATAGGCTGGTTTAAGCAAAACGCTTTATATGATACAGGCATTACCCCGGAATACGGGGAGCAGATCGTTGTCCTGTCCACTTGCAGCTACCACACAGATAACGGCAGATTTATCATTGCGGCAAGAAGAACGGATAATGCAGAATAAACAGCGGAATGGGGTTTAGCATGAATGAACAGTATAAACGACAGCTATATGACTACGAAGCGGACGATATGGCGGAGGCGGAACGGCTAAGGCAAAGACGGCTTGCCCGCAGAAAACGGCAGCAAAGACAGAAAAGAAACCGAAGGCTTCTGATGTGCGCCGCCCTGCTTTTGATTGCCATACTTGTATTTGTCCTTATCCCGAAAGGCAGTCAACCATTAAAAGGCACATGGGCGTATGGCGAAACGGCAGAATTGCAGCTTGACGGCAAGGACAGAGGGAAGATTGTCCTGCATGAAACAGAAACGGAATGTGCTTTCTCCTATACCGCAGAGGAAAACGCATTGCAGATTGATTTTGACAACGCCTATATCACAGACGCCGCCTATACCTTTGCGGTTGAAAAGAATAGCCTGACACTTTTCGGCGGCGATGGTACAACGGGCGGCACATACGCTTTGACAAAAGTTAAAAAATAAGAGAAAGGACAATTCCGGCCGTTTACAGATAATCAGAGGACGGCAGATAATGACAACTGAAAACTGGTACGCTATGTCCTCGTTTATTGCAGGATAGTGAAATATGAGTACATACAAGTACAACCTGAAAAAACGCCCGATTAAGGATTTTCCTTAAATCGGGCGTTTTTCTCTCTTGCGGCGAAATCCCTCGAAATATGGGCTTTCACAGTAACCGTCAAATCTCCCGGCGTATAAAAATCATGCCCTCCCAACGGTAGGGCATGATTTCATTTCTGTGGTATTTTGCATTCATCCGGGGCATTGGCGGGTATAAGCTGTTCAGCCCAAGAT